>Ga0307372_10005467_pt1 | contig 19070 bp, 13 predicted proteins | sample OX1MG_FD_202533 | JGI IMG/M metagenome (GOLD analysis project Ga0307372, IMG submission 202533) | Soil microbial communities from Risofladan, Vaasa, Finland - OX-1 | ecosystem: Environmental > Terrestrial > Soil > Coastal area > Acid sulfate soil | place: Finland: Risofladan, Vaasa | collected...
CACCCTCTCGCCGGGCAATCGGACCGCCGTGCTAGCACAGCGCCTGACGGCGGTGCGCACCGAGCTTGCCGACCCGCAGTTCCAAGGATCTCCCCAGGCACGCGAACTTGACGAGAGGATCGAAGAGTTCCGCCGCGAGACGATCGTCACCGAACTGCACACGTTCAATGGCAATCCCACCTGACTGCAGCCTCACCAGCCCTAGCCACGATCCATGTGCACCGTGACGAGCTGACGATTCGGGCGGCGATGACAGACCTTCACCGCTGATCCCGTGGCGGGCCGCGACCGCCGAGCGCCCGGCGCTTTCCGCCCGCGAAGGAGGCGGCCCGGCGAGAACAACCTTCCCTCAAACCCGTGTCTGGGCTGGCCAGGCCGCTAAGTTCGCGGGAACCAGACGTTCCCACTACGGGGAGCGACAGGAGAGTCGCGGGTTTGCGATGCTTGCAGGAGCGACTCCCCCCGGGAAGCTAGTTAGCGCTCTGGGCGAACCAGGGCCGTTAGCATACGGCCTGTTTCGATCCTGACCAGAGGAGTGCCACGACAATCGATGAGCGAATCAGCAACCGAATCCAGTGAACTACTTCAATCGAATCGGATAGGCAAGTGACTACATTCCGAGGTTTGAGCGTTGAGGACTCTCCGCAGGCCGGTTCCCTGCGGGCAGCCATGGTGAGGGAGCTTCGCGAGCAGGGCGCGATCAGGTCCGAGCCGGTCGCCGCTGCGCTCGCTACGGTGCCAAGACACCTGTTCGCGCCGGGAGAGCCGCTGGAGGCGGCTTATGCGCCCCAGGGCATCGTGATGGCCAAGCGCGGCCCGGACGGGCTGGCGCTGAGCGTGATGTCGGCGGCTCACCTCCAGGCGGTGATGCTGGAGCAGGCCGGGATCGAGCCCGGCATGCGGGTGCTGGAGGTCGGGTCGGGCGGCTACAACGCGGCGCTGATCCAGGAGATCGTCGGCAGCAGCGGGCAAGTCACCACGGTTGACATCGACGCGGACATCACCGATCGCGCTCGCGCGTGCCTGGACGCGGCCGGGTACGACGGGGTGAACGTAGTGCTGGCCGATGCCGAGTGCGGCGTGCCCGGAGGGGCGCCGTACGACCGGATCATCGTCACCGCCGCCGCGTGGGACATCCCGCCCGCCTGGATCTCGCAGCTCACTGCCCAGGGCAGGCTCATCGTCCCGCTGCGCATGCGCGGCCTGACCCGATCCATCGCATTCGACCGAGACGGGAACGGGCTGGTTAGCCACGACTACTGCCTGGCAAGGTTCGTGCCGCTGCAAGGCGATGGCGCCTACGATGAGCGCAAGGTCATGCTCCGGGACGGGATCGTGATACAAACCGATGACCCGGACGTGCGGCTGGATATCGCCTCGCTTTGCGAGGCACTTGACGCGCCGGGCCTGGAACTGTGGTCAGGGGCGTCATGGGACCTGCCGGACGAGCTGGAGCTGTTCCTCACGGACAACCTCCCGCGTGTCGGCCGCCTGCACGCGAGCCAGGCCGTCATTGACCAGGGCATCATCGCGCAGTCAGCGCTGATGGGCGTGACCGCCCTGATCGCCGACGACAGCTTCGCCTACCGCGTGAAGCGGCCGAATGAATCCACTGGCGGCTACGAGAGCGGCGTCATCGCCCACGGGCCGCAGGCCGAGTCGCTCGCCGGACAGTACACGGACGTGCTGCGGCAGTGGGCGCGCGATTACTTCCGTCGCGGCGCGGCGCTTTTCCGGTACCTGCCCGGGAACGCCGCCCCGGTCCCGCTTCCTGATGGCGCGATAGCCAAGCGGCACGGCGTCGTCATGATCTCCTGGCACTAGGCCGCCGGGGCCGACGACCATCTCGCGACGGCCGAAGAGCACCCGGGGATCCCGCAACGCCACATGACTACCAAGGAGGAACCTATGCCCGCACAGCTGAATCAACCGGCTGAACTGCAGGACATCGACTGGGACCTGGACGTGACGATCGTCGAGTCCGGCCCGGCGGCGGATCAGCTCATCCGCATGACCGATGACGGCTGCAATTCGACGTGCGGTACTGCGTGCACTAGCTGCTGACAGCAGTTCCTGCCGGCGCCGGAGCGAGATTAGACCGCGGTGCCTGGCCGGAACCCGGTAACCGGGTCGGCTGGGCACCGCCTTCCCTTTGTGGTGGCATGTGTACCAGTACCTAGACGCGGCGATGGTGCGGGCACCTGCCTGGCAACCCGAATGCCAGGACCTGGCGTGGCCTGACCTCACCGGCCCGGATGCCGGACCCGCGTTGTGGCGGGCATGGCTTGGCCGGGTATGGGAGGTAGCTGCGTTCTCCTGCGCCGTGGAGGCTGCCAGCCCGGACCTGGCGCGCCGGGTCGGCCAGATCCTCGCCGGGCGGGACGTGCCCGAGCCTGCCGTGCGCCGTGCTGTGCTGTCCACGCTGAAGTACCTGCTGCGAGCGTCCAGCCGGGCAACTCCGTTCGGCTTGTTCGCCGGCGCTGCCGCGGCCCGCATCGGCACCGCAGCCGCGCTGCGCGCGGGCACCGGGCACCGCGAGGCCGCCAGGGCCGGCGCGGCATGGGTCACGGGCACCATCGAGCGCCTGGAAGCGGACGCGGGGTCGCGGCCCCACCTGACGGTTATGGCCAGCAACCTGGCGGCCGAGCGTCACGGGCACCTGGTGATCGAGCACCGTTCGCGCGGCGCAGCCGGTGGTGCACCGGAACGCGTGCAGATACGCGCGACCCGCCCGGTGCTGGCTGCCCTTGAGGTTGCGCGGTGTCCGATCCGGGTGGCAGATCTGGCCGGGAAGCTCGCGGCTCGCTTTCCAGCGGTATCGCAGGACGTGATCGGCGCTCTCGTCGCCGGGCTGATGGAGCACCGTTTCCTGATCACGAGCTTGCGCTCCCCGATGACGGCACATGACCCGCTTGCCGCGTTGCTGACCGAACTGGATGCGGTGCCCATGGCCGGCGATGCCGAGGTAGCCGGCTTGCGCGCGATCGAGGCAGGACTTGCGCGGCATGACGCGGCACCTGACCGGGCTGCTGCCCGTGACGAGCGGGTACGGGTGTCCGCCTTGATGACGGGCCTGCGCCCCGCCGATAGGCCCGCGCTCGCGGTCGACCTGCGGCTGGACTGGGATCTGGTGATCCCCCGGACGGTCGCGGCCGAGGCCGCGTCGGCGGCAAGCGTCCTGGCCCGCCTGGCCAGGCGCCCCGCCCTGAACTCCGGGTGGACCGCCTGGCACGGCCGTTTCCTGGAGCGCTATGGCCCGGGAGCCGTGGTGCCCGTCCTGGATGCCGTCGATGCCGGTGCCGGGCTCGGCTACCCAGCCGGCTACCTAGGCTCCCCGCACGCCGCACCGCCGGATCCGCTGACCGATCGCGACAAGGCTCTGCTCAAGCTCGCGCAGGCGGCCGCGCTGCGCGGCAGCCGCGAGGTGGTGCTCGATGACGCGATGGTCGGGAGACTCGCCGTCATCGGCCCAGGGGACCCCGTGCAGCCGAGCGCCGAGCTGACCGTGCGCGTTCACGCTGCCAAGGTGGATGACCTGGGTCAGGGACGGTTTACGCTGCACGTCACGGGGGTCTCGCGCGCGGCCGGGGCGACCACCGGGCGATTCCTCGGCCTGCTCGATGCCGGGGATCACGAGCGCGTGTCCGCGTTGTACGCAGCCCTGCCGGGTGTTCACCGTGGGGCGCTGCTCGCGCAGATCTCGGCTGTCCCGCTGCATGTGAGCACGGAGAACGTCGCGCGTGCCCCGCAGGCGGCGGAGCTGGTCATCTCGCTGGGCGAGTACCGCGAGCCGGGTCCGGGCCAGGTCCCGCTGACAGATCTGGCCGTCACCGCGGACGCACGCCGCCTTCACCTGGTCTCGATGTCCCGCCGCCGCCCGGTGCACGCGATGCTGCTCAACGCTGTGGACCTGGCGTATCACTCCCATCCTCTGGCACGCTTCCTGGCCGAGGCACCGGTGGCGCTCGCCGCTCCCTGCGCCGGGTTCGAGTGGGGAGCCGCCTCCGCCCTGCCGTTCCTGCCCGCGCTACGGTACGGCCGAACCATCTTGTCCCCCGCCCGCTGGATCCTCACGAACGGTGACCTTCCCCGTCCGGGGGTCTGCCGGCAGGAGTGGGACGACGCCTTCGCCTCGTGGCGCGAGCACGTCCGCTTGCCTGAGCAGGTCTATCTTGGCGAGGGCGATCAGTGCATCCGCCTGGATCTGGCAGAGCCGTCCCACCGGGTGCTAATGCGCGCGCACCTGGATCGCGCCGGCACGGCACCGCTGCGCATCGCACCCGGCCCGCAGGACCTGGGGTGGGCCGGCGGGCACGTCCACGAGATCGTCGTCCCGATGGCCGCGACCAGCCAGGCCGTTGATCCGGTCCGATGGCCCGGCGAGGTCACCAGCCGGGGCCACAGCCACCTGCCCGGCTGCGACGGCCGACTCTACCTCAAGCTCTACGGTCCCAGGGACCGGCAGGACTCTATCCTCACCCGCCACCTGCCAGGCCTGGCCAGCCAGCTCGGCGACCAGGCCAGGTGGTGGTTTATGCGCTACACCGACCCCGAGGAGCACCTGCGCCTGCGCCTTACCAATCTGCCCGCCGGTATAGGCAACGTTGCCGGGCAGATCGGCGCATGGACCCGGGCACTCCAGCGCGCGGGGCTAGTCACGCATGTGAGCTGGGACACCTACTATCCGGAGACCGCGCGGTTCGGCGGCACCATGGTGATGAGCAGGGCGGAAGAGCTGTTCGCCGCAGACTCAAGCGCGGTCCTGGCGCAACTGGCGGCGTGCGCCGGGAAGAACGGCCTAGACGGGCGGGCCTTGACCAGCGCGAGCCTGGTGGACATCGCCGCTGGCCTGATCGGAGACGAGCACAAGGCGATGCGCTGGCTGGTCGCGCACACCAAGCCCGACTCCAGCCCGCCACCACGTGCCCGCTATGACCAAGCCGTAGCGCTCGTTAACCCGCCAGGTTGTCTCGCCGCTAACGCACCAGCCGTGGACCCGAACGTCGCTGCCAGCTGGCTCGCGCGCCGCGCCGCGCTGGCGGCCTACCGCAGCGCGCTGGAGCCGGCCGGGGCGATCTCCCCGATGGAACTGCTGCCGGACCTGCTGCACCTGCACCACGCCCGCATGTCAGGACCGGACCTTGCTGCGGAGCGCGCGAGCCTGCACCTTGCCAGGGCAGCCGCCCTGAGCTGGATGGCACGAGCGAGGAAGGCACCACGAACATGAGCAACCCCGTGCCCGACGCGCTGGCCACGGCCGATGAGATCGCCGGCGCGCTGGCCGATCCGCGCGCCGCGTGGCCCGGCGGCCCCCCGGATGGCGGGCGGTCCTGGCCGCAATCCCTGGCCGGGGGCGCCATCGGCATCGCCCTCCTGCATGTCGAGCGTGCACGCTCCGGCTGCGGAGACTGGGCGGTGGCGCGCACGTGGCTGTCACAAGCCTGCGCCGGCGAGGTGACCGCGGCGTCCAACGCGAGCCTGTTCTTCGGCGCCCCGGCGCTCGCCTTCGTCCTGCACATCGCCGCCAGCGCGTCGAACCGGTACCAGCGTGCCCTGGCCACCGTGGACAGCGCGACCATCACCGTCACCCGGACCCGGCTGGCCCAGGCCCACGCGCGCATCGACTGCGGCGAACAGCCCGAGATGCGCGAGTTCGACCTGATCCGGGGACTAGCCGGCCTGGGCGCATACCACCTCGGCCGGCACCCGGACCACCCCGTCACCCGCGACGTCCTGGCCTACCTGGCCCGGCTGACCGACCCGCTCCCCGGCGCGGACGGGCTGCCGCCCTGGTGGACGAGCGTCGCGCCCAACGGCGAGCCAAACTCGGCCTACCCGGACGGCCACGGGAACTTCGGGGTCTCCCACGGCATCAGCGCGGTGCTAGCCGTCATGTCACTGGCCCTGCTGCGCGACCTTACCGTGCCGGGACTAGCCGACGCGATCAGCCGAATCTGCACCTGGACCGACCAGTGGCGACACGGTGACCGCGACGGCCCGTGGTGGCCGGGCTTCATCACCGTTGAACAGGCCCGTGAGCAGCGCGCCGACCCGTCGCTGCGGCCCCGGCCCTCCTGGTGCTACGGCGTCAGCGGCACAGCCCGCGCCCAGCAGCTCGCAGGCATGGCACTGCGCGATCCGGCGCGGCAGCTGACCGCCGAGGCCGCAATGCTCGCGGCGCTGCGCGACCCGGAGCAACTGGACCGCCTCCCGGAGACCGGATTGTGCCACGGAACCGCCGGCCTGCTCCACGCCGCGTGGCGAATGGCCGCCGATGCCCGCACCCCCGAGATCAGCGCAGAACTCCCCCGGCTGGCCGCCCGCCTGACCGCCCAACTGCACAAGCAAGAGTGCGCGCCCAGCCCCGAACTTCTCGACGGTGCCGCGGGAGCAGCACTCGCACTGCACAGCACCGGCACTGGCACCGCCCCGGCACCGTACTGGGACGCCTTCCTTGCCCTGGCATGATCACGGTGCAGGCCGCCTGATGAACGACTCACGCTCCTGGCGTCAGGTCAACATCGCCTTCCCCGACTGGGCGCAAGCCGAGCCGACCGTGCTAGCCCGCCTAGCCCCGCAGCTTTGCGCCGCCGAGACGGAAGGACTCATAGATGCCTGGTTCTTCGTCCGCAAACGCCCCTGCTGGCGGGTGCGCTACCTGGCCGCCGCCGGGGCCGGAGCCCAGGCGCGCATCGAGCGGCACCTCGACGAACTGACGGCCAGCCGGTGTATCGGGGGCTGGACGAGGGCCGTCTACGAGCCCGAGGTCCACGCTTTCGGCGGTGCCAGGGCCATGGCCGCCTCCCACCGGCTCTTTCATCACGACAGCCGCTACCTGCTGGCCTACCTCAAGGACGAGGACGGAGCGGAACCCGGGCACCGGCGCGAGATGTCCATCATGTTGTGCAGCATCCTGATGCGCGCGGCCGGACAGGACTGGTACGAGCAGGGCGACGTCTGGGCACGCGTCGCCTGTCACCGCGAACCACCCGACAGCTGCAGCCCGAACGCACCCGGCACGCTGCCGGCAGCCGTACGCCGGCTGATGAGCGTGGACGCGGAAAGCCAGATGCGCGACAGCGCGCCGCTGGCCCATGCCGCGCGGTGGGCGGACGCCTACAACGCCGCAGGCCGGGAACTGACCGGCCTCGCCGCCGCCGGACTGCTGCACCGCGGGCTACGCGACATCCTGGCCCACCACGTGATCTTCGCCTGGAACCGGCTCGGCCTGCCCTACGCGGCCCAGGCCGTCCTCGCGGCCACCGCCAAGACCGCGGTATTCGGGCCCGACCCCGCCACACCGCCGGACGCGAATACAGGCCGATGAATACAGAAGACCGGCTAACACCCGGCGTCACCCTCACCTGGTTTCCCCTGGTGGTCCGGCCCCGCCCGCCCGGCCTGCCGCTTGAAACCAGAATCGCGGAACTCACCAGGCTCGCCGCCACGCCGGCGGAAGGAACCCGTCACGACCAGGCGAGCCGGGCAGCCGAAGTGCTCAACAAGGCCGCCCTGATCACCTCCGACTGCGGCATGCCCGGCCTTGCCAGGGCTTTATGCCACCGGCAGCACGAGCTGTTCGACCGGGCAAGGCCGCTGCCCGCCTGGGCTGCCCAGCTCGCCTTGCAGCCGATCCTGAACATCCCGCGCCAGCTGATCCGCGAGGGACAAGGACACGACGCCTACGCGATGCTCCAAACCCTCTACCAGGCGGCGCGCGAACGGACCACCGCCGTCATCGACGGCCGACCCGTCGACCTGAGCACGATCACCTGCGCACCGGACGACAACAAGACCGTCCGCACCCTGATATGGACGGCGCTGCTGGCCGACGGCACCCGAGCCCTCGCGCTGGCCGGACGCTGGCAAGAGGCCGCTGACCACGCAGCCACGCACCGGGGAATCGGGAACCGGCTGCTCGACGGCCGCCAGGCCGCCATCCTCGCCCTCCTCCACGACGGCCAGCCCGGCGAGGCCACCGTGATGGTGGAGCAGAGCACGATCACCGAACCATGGGAGCACGCCGCCCAAAGCCTGCTGCGCGTCCTGTGCCTGCACACGGCCGGAACCGACACAGGCCACCACGTCGCCACGATGCTTGTCACAGCACGAACGCTGATGCAAGAACGAGACCGGTCCACTACGGTCACGCGCACCCGGATCGGCATGACCGCACTCGACCTCGCCGGAACCCAGGACGACCCCCAGTCCCGCCCCCTGAGCGCAGCACTGGTCGCCACCGCGGCAGGCGACGGCTACGCCGCCCGGGACGCCCTCTCCCATCACCGCATATGTCAGTCTCTGACAACTGGCCAGCGCCAGCACCTCCAAGACCTTGTCCGGGCCTGCGGCCTCGCAGCGGGGACGATCCCCGAACGGCTGCACGACCAGCTCATGACCGCAGTCAGCTGCGCCGAGACCACGCTGAAGAAAGGACTAAAGCTAGCCCCAGATCGCGGCTGAACTCGCCCGCCGATACTGCCCAAAGATCGGCGGGGAATTCGGGCTGTCACGCGCCACGCACTACTTCTCCGCCGGTTCGGTATTCATCGAAGTGTCCGGCGATGAGCAGGACGCGATCACCGAGCTGGAGCAGGCAGACGATCTCTACACGGCCGTGCCGGGAGCCCGCTCAACGCTTCTGTGACCTTGACGGCGAACCGGTGCATCTGCGGATCGAACCGCGAGACCGGCCACTCGGTTTGATGGTCCAATCCAAATCACCGGACATCGCTGAATTCGCGCACGTCCATCTGGATCTCCGCGTGACGATCACCTTGCGCGAGTTCCCGGACCTGCCCGATTCGCTGGCTGAGCGGCTGGCATGCGGGCCGGGGGCGTGCTACCAGCGGAAAGCGCTGTGCTGTATGGCTGGGGGTGGCTGTGCTCATTCCCATGAGATGGCGAGCTGGTTGCGCGGGTGCGGAAGGTGAACTGGCCTGTGATCGGCTTGCTGGCGTCGGCGGGCTGGATCTCGATCTGGGCGGTGCGTGAGCGGTAGTCGCGGTCAAATGCGCGGATCTCGCGCACGATCCGTTCGGCCAGTTCGTCACTGCCGGGGCCGTGCGCGATGACGCCGACCTCGTTCATGCTGGTGCCATCGCTCGCCTTCGGGGCCGGGCGCAGGGTGAGGTAGGCGAGGGTGCCCTTCTCGGCGGTCGCCATGGCACCCCAGCCGAACATGGGGGCGACCAGGCCGCTGTCGACGGCCGGGCGCTGCACCGGCATCCGGCTCAGCGCGTTGCCCATCACGCAGGCCAGCCACAGGTCCAGCCACTCGAAGGATTCCGGGGCGGCGAACAGCACGCCGGTCCATGCTTCGCTCCGCGGGTGAGCGAGCACGCCCGCGAGCGCCGCTGGGTCTACGTCCTGGTCCTGGTGGGTCTGGAGGGTGACAGTCCCGTCGGCCGTCAGCGCGACGATGCGCCGTGCGTCATCCGCGATCCCGCGCAGCGGCATGAACGTGCACAGCTCGCTTGAGCGGGCGTGCCAGTGCCCGCCCCAGCGTTCGAAGACGATCGAGCGGGAGATGCTTCCCCGCAGCCGGACGGGCGCCACGAGCCGCCCGTCCGGGCTGAGCTGGCCGGAGCCAGGCCGGGGGCAGGTCCCACGCGCCGACGGTGGCGATCACCCGGTCGTAGGGTGCCCTGTCCGGGTAGCCGAGCGCGCCGTCGCCGAGGATGACGCGCACATTTGGGCAGCCCGCTGCCGCGAGGGCTGACCGGGCGCTGTCTGTGAGGTCTTTGTCCACGTCGATGGTGGTGACCTCGCCGTTGTCGCCGGCCAGGTGAGCGAGCAGCGCGGCGTTGTACCCGGTGCCGGCGCCGATCTCCAGGACACGCTGGCCTGGTTCGACCTGGAGCTGTTCGAGCATCATCGCCACGATGGTCGGCTGGGATGCGGCGCTGACCGGCGTATCGGCGCCGTCGCGCTTGGTGAAGACCGCTTCATCGGCGTAGGCGTCCGGCAGCGGCACGGTGGGCAGGAACAGGTGGCGGGGAACGGCGCGCAGCGCGGCGTCGACATGCCCGGTGCGCACCGTGCCCTGACCCCGCAGCCGGTCGGCCAGCGCGTGGCGCAGACGTTCGGCGGTCGCAGCCTGATCAGCCGTCTCAGTATCCATCCCGCCGACGTTAGTGGTGCTGGTGCCTGTCACGGGCTTTGTTCCGTGAGGGACAAGCCCAGGCGGTTCCAGAAAAGATCACACGATGGGCCAGGACAGATTCCATTGGAAGCCGCCCTAACCACCGGTTAGTCATACCGAGCTGTGGGCCGACGGGACGCTGGTCCTGCACACCCTTGATGCAGCAACGTGCCGCATGGCGCCAGGGATATGTCGCGCTGTCCGGCGCCCATAGCGCTCAGATCCTGGCAGAGCTATATGCCAGCCCTCCGGGCTGCATTCGAGGCCGACGATGACAGCAGGACCTGGAGGAGTCCGTGGCTCCCGTCGGTGCGCCAGGATTGCCCGGTGGCGTCAAGGTCAGCGACCGTGGCCGGGCTCAGTCCGGTGATGACATCAGACTTGAGTGTCCGGAGCACTGCGACCGAGCCGGGGAAGTACGACGCCACGCCGGCAAACGAAGTCGTAGGCGGCCAGTCCCTGTCACCGACAAGCCGGCGGTAGTTGAGATCGCCTTTGAAGATGGTCAGCGATGCCCGCTCAAACTCGCCGGCGAGGTCCGCGGGCATGTGGCGGTAGGACCATGGCGCGCAGTAGAACTCGTGCGTGTACAGGCCGAGCCTGCCCTCAGCCATCGCGGCGTGAACTCGATGGGCGATCGCCGCCGCGCTGCCCGCCGTCCTGGCGAGCCGCCGCAGGCAGGCCAGGACATCTGAGGTAGTCGCGTCGGAGACGTAGTACGGGCACGGCTTGACGTGCAGCGTGATCGCGCTGGCGTGGCCGTGCTGGAGAAGGTGGTCGATAAGAACCAGGTCGCCCAGCAGTTCCCGGCCCGCGTTGTCGGCGGCGACCACGACACGAGCATCGGGTCTCAGGGCTGTCCACAAGTCAGCGCTGTCGTCTGCGACGAGCCTGGCTGAGCCTTGCTCTCGCGACTGTGGCGACCGGCCGATCCGGAAACCCAGGTCGGCGCGGTTGCCCCACAGCGACGCCAGTAGCTTGGCCGCGCCCTGCTCACCGGCAGGAAGCCGCTGGAAGTCATCGAGCGCCGCCAGGTCGGCTTCCAGCCCGGGGTCGGCCAGCTCGCCGGCCTTGAGATCCTCGAACGGGTCGACCCAGCGCCACGGGCCGGGTCCGAAGTACCCGATCGCGTCCAGCAGCCGCCGGTAGAAATACGACTCAGACCACAGGAACGGCGCATCCAGCCACGGCGTCCCGAAGTAGCCCGCACCCCAGGATGACCAGGTCTCCTGGTCATGGGCATGGGAGCCGAGCGGCTGTATCACCCCGGAAGAAATCTCTGTCAGCAGCCCATCCAGTGCGCGGCGCTGGACAGGCCCGTACGGATGCGCGTCCCGGATCTGGGCGACTAGCTTAGGTGTCCGGTCGTGCCACACGCCCCAGGCGAATCCCCGCGGATCGTTGTTCAGCAGCTCCGGCGGCCACCCGGGCTGGGCGTCTTCTTGCGGGGTCAGCATGCGCTACTCCTCGTCGGTCAACGCAGGGATGCTGACCGCCACGGTCCCGGCAGCGCTTGCCGCGAGGATGGTCCCGCCGCTTGCGTCCAGCCCGGCCGCCTGAAGCGAGGCATCGACGCGCACTTCAGCAAGCTGTTTCTGCCCGGAAAGCGACCACAGCCTGATGGTCCCGTCGGCCGCCGCCGAGACGAGCGCGTCAGGATCCGCACAGAACCCGAGCATCAGCACGCGCCCGCTGTGGCCATGCAACTCGGCCGCAACCTGGCCGCTAGCGACGTCGTAAACGTAGATCACGCCTGGCCCGCAGCCCAGGGCCACGCGAGTGCCGGACTCATCGATGGCGACCGACCGGACCCAGCTTGCGCCGTGCATGAATTCCCCCGCTTTGTCCCCCGCGGGGAGCCGCCAGAGCCGGGCCAGGCCGTCACCGCCACCCGTCAGCAGCAGGCCGCCGCTGTCATCAAAGGCGACCGACCGGATTCGGCCCTCATGAGCGCGGCATTCCCACAGCTTCTCACCCGAGGGAAGTTCCCAGACCCGCACGATGTTTCCGGCGCTGGAGGCCGCCAGGCGGGTGCCATCCTGGCTGAGCGCGACGGCCCAGGATCGTTGCTCATTCTCGTTCAGTTCCAGCGTCCAGTCGCCACGCAGTGACGACACGCGGACGGTCCCGTCACCGCAGGCCGCAGCCATGCAGTCTGCGCTAGCTGCCAGCGACCAGACCCGTCCTTCGCCAGCACTGGCGGCCGTGATCAGCTCAGAGCTGGCCATATCCCGCATCTCAACGGTTCCATTGGCCCGGCCGAGCAAGGCATGGTCTCCGGCGAAAGCGGCAGCCCATGTGGTATCCGAGCCCTGGCTAACCGATGCCAGACCACCGCCCTCCCATATGCGGATGCCGCCGTCCTCACACCCGGCGATGACGGAGCCATCAGCCCGGATGATCGCAGCTCGGATCCAGTCGACCCCGGCCGGCATCGCTTGCTCGCCAGCCGCGCCATCAGCGGTAAATGCGCGCAATGTCGCATCCTCGCCGGCAGCCACGATCAGGTCAGCTTGAGGCGACACGGCGACAGCGCGGACACGAGCGGCAGTTTCGATCGTCCGGACAGGCGTGAGCGTCCGGCCCGAGACCTTCCACACGCGCACGCAACGGTCCCCCGATCCGCTGACCAGCGTGTCTCCCGCGGCGGCCAGAGCGCGTACCCAGTCACGATGTGCGGCCATCTCATCCACCAGCGTGCCGCTGTCCCGGTCATAGAGCCGCACGAACTCATCCTCGCCCGCCGCAGCTACGAGTGAGCCCGCCACGTCAGCGGCTACCGCCCAGACAGGGGATCCAGGCGTCCGCAACGTCCGGATCATGCTGGCGCTTTCGATGTCCCACAGGCATACCAGGCCGTCCTCCGCCCCGGACACGAGCCGGCCGTCCGCGGCGAATGCGAGACTGCGGATTCGCCGATCGTGACCGAAGAGGATGCCGGCGGGCTGGCCGGTGTCCAGCCGCCAGAGCCGGATGGTCGCGTCGTCACCTGCGGAAGCGATGATCTGGCCGTCAGGCGAGATCGCCACCGCGTATATCCAGCCCGTGTGGCCACGCCGCTGATGAGCCAGCCGCCGTTCAGCAAGGTCCCAGATCCGCACTACTCCGTCCTCGCCTCCGGACACCAGGGCATTCCCGTGCGCGGCGATCCCGGCGACGGCGCCAGTATGGGCGACGGCACCCGCAGGCTCCGTCGTGGCCCAGAGAATATCGAACCCGTGCGTGCCGGCTATGCCACGAAGCTGGCCGGCCACGCCCGGATCTACGCGGGTGCGGCTCAGCGCGGCCAGCAGGGTGCCCGCTATATCACCACGAGAGGTGTGGCCATGGAGAAGGTAACCAGCAGCGGTAAGAGCCTGCGCAGTACGCCAGGTCGTGGTGTCTGGCCGGGCAGCGCGGTCAATGACGTCCCTGTCTAGCGCCAGGGCCTCGTTCCCGAGATGAGCGGCCTTCCTGACCACGTATTCCGGCGATGCGAGCACCCCGGCGAGTTCGTCAGAAAGCCCAGCCTCGTGCAGGTGATGGGCCAGATGGCGCCACAGGTAGCTGTGCTCGAATCCGAGCTCGGCCCACCCGCTGCCTGCTAGCGGCCGGTAGGAAGCGACCAGCGACTGATGCAGCTCAGGCCATTCCGGCCCGATGAGGTGACGAAGGTACAAGCGGAACACGTCATGCAATACAACGGCGTCTCGATCCGCAAGATAAGCGTCGATCAGAGACCTGTCGGCGAGCACCCGGCAGAATTGCCGCACCGCGCTGGCCGTCCACCCGTACGCATGCCCCCACCACTGGGACAGCACGGACAGCGGGACGGGGGTCGCAGCCGGGAATATCGCCAGCGAAAGGTAACGATCCCGCAGGTCTTCGGCACCGGTGATCAGGACGTGTTCTTCCAGGCTGCGGAGACTAGCCGTGACCGCGTGGCCGATAGCGTTCTTTCGCTGGTCTGAGTCCCAGACATCGAATGCCTGCGGGCCGATGTTGTCCAGCACCCGGCTCGCCTCGAAGACTGCGCGCGCCGGCGTTGCCCCTGCGCCCACGTCCTGGCCAACGGCTGAGCTGACCACCGAGGCGAGCAGCGGCCAGCCATTGCACAGCCCGGCGAGCCTGACCGTGTCTTCGCGGCGGAGTACGGGGACCGTCTTGCTCAGCAGCTCCCTGACCTCGCTTGCCGACATCGGGCCGATGCGGAACTGGAGCGTGTGCGCTGGGCATACTCGCGCGTTGCGGGTCGTCACCAGGAGCATGGTGTTCGGGCCGCCCCACAGGAACGGGGCCAGGTCAGCTGCCGACCACACGTTGTCGATCGTGACCAGTACCCGGCGGTCTCCCAGAACCCTGGCGAGATGGAAGCCGGCCTGTTCCGCATCCGAGAACGTGGGGCGCACCCCGTCCAGGTGCACGCAAAGGTCCGACGCCAGCTGGACGACGCGTGCCGGAGTGCACTGCTCGCCGGTTTCGACCCACAGGATCTCGGAAAACGCACTCGTGATCCGCGGGTCGTGGCATGCCTGCGTGGCCAGAGTCGTCTTACCGAACCCGCCTGGCCCGACGACGGCGACCGCCCTAGCGGATCTAGGAGCCTGGACGGCACCGGTTAGCAGCGAGATCAGACTTTCGAGGTCAGAGGGTCGATCGACCATGCCGGGCTCCAAACCAGGGGCAAATACTGGCCAGGATGTCAGGTGTCCTGCGGCTGGCGATACCGGCGGCTGCGCGGCTGCTCTCGCCTGCAGTGCCCCGCCGGTCTCAGCGGTGGCGCCGGGCTGCCGGTAATGACCGTGCTGCCCGCCGGCGGGCGCGGACTTGCCGACTACCAGCCGGTCGGCAGGGGACATGCGCTCGTAGTCGGCCATGTCAAGCAGGTCGTGCACGGTGCACCCGTACACCGCAGCGAGCAGCGACAGCAGGTACGGGGTGGGCCTGCGGCCAGCTGGCTCAGGTCCTCCACCTGGCCAGTTCTCGTACTCACACAGGTGAGGACCGGTCATGGTGACCGTGGTTCCGTCCGGACCCAGCCCGGCATGGGCAGCGTAGGTGCTGATCTGCTCCGCGGCCTCCGTCTGCGACCAGCCATAGGCGTGCCGCCAGGCGGCCCGGGGCCGCATCTGGTAGCGCCGGGCGAATTCCACGGCGATCTGCCGGTGGCTCATCCCCAGCGCGCGCATCTTCTCCCGCAGGACGCGCTGCTCGGCCCGCAGGCCGGTCTTCGCATACGCCATGTCCATTCGGCCTTTCTGGCTAAAAGGGAGCACCCCGCGCTATCGGCACCACAATCAACGGTAGCCTCCACGGCGGCTAATGAGGATCCATGCCACCAAGCCCGAACAGTTCCGTAACGCCACAAACAGTGAGTTCACGTCTCTGTCTGGGTCTGCCATGACTACCTCTTCTGCAAAGGGGGATAAGATCAAACGACGGATGCAGGTCGGCCGGTCTCCAGCGGTGACGTGGGCGGGTCAGGGCGGGGTCAGGGCCTGCGGGTCGAGCGCGATGCCGCACCCCAAGTGATCAGGCGGCCGAGCATTCAGCACGGCGCAGCCTCCTGCAAGTTACGGAGTTCTTCTCGGGCTGCCGCCCAGGGGAACAGGGCGTTGCCCGACTCTCCCTGATTGGGTACGGGTAGCGGGTACCGATCCGGATCGAAGATCAGGCGTACGCCCCACGACCTCAACGTTGCGATGCTGGTGACGAATGCCGGGTGGCGCGCGAGCATCTGGTTCGGGAACGGCACGGCGATGGTCGGCAGGCCCGTCCCGACGGCTTCGTTGAGCAGGCCCAGCGCCAGGGTGTCGGAGATGCCGGCCGCGAGCTTGTTGATCGTGTTGAAGGTCGCCGGCGCTACCACGAACGCATCCGGGGGCGGGAGCACGTCGGGCTCGTCGGGACGCTTGTAGTCACAGCGGACAGGGTGGCCGGTCAGATCAGCGAGGGGACCGGGGTCGAGGAACTTCATCCCCGATGGCGTGGCGATCACGCACACGTCCCATCCACGGTCTTGGGCGTACCGGGCGAACTCTGGAAGATCGCCGGCTGGCCGCCCGCCGCAGGCAACGACGTACAGCACACTGCGTGCTTGCATGGTGATCACTGTGGTGTCCCAGTCGTTCCCGTGAGTGCAGTGTCCGCGCTCATCCTGACCGCCAGCCCACCGAGCGGCTTGCTGGGTCCCGGGCCGGCCGACAGCAAGCGGGAGACCAGCGAGCGGGCTTCCGGGTTGTGGCGGATCTCCTCGGGTGCCGCCTGCTCGGCCTCAAGCAGAGCGTCCATCGCGGACGTCGCGTCGTTGCGCAGGGCGTGGCCGCGCGCCTTGCCGAGGAGAAGGAAGGTTCGCCGTTCATTCAGGAAGGACGGGAGCCGTCCTGCTGGGACCTGCGCCGCCCGGCGGATAGCTTCGGTGCCATCACCGAGGTCGGCGGCGATATTGACCGCGTGGATCAGCCAGCTCGCTGGCCCGAATACCGAGAACAGGTCTGCCTGCTCCGATGGCAGGAAGTCCGCCGCGACCTTCGACGCGCCCAGCAGTTCCCATGCCTCCGCGGCGGCATGATCCCGCGCGGCGGCCTGGGCGGCTGTGGCGAGCAGGGCACCCCACATAGAGGTGTGGGAGACGGTGGCCGTCATAACCGGGCGGAGCCGGTCGGCGGCGCTGACGGCAACGGCGCGCGCGGAGCCGAGATGTCCAGCCGAAAGCAAGACGTTCGCCATCCTGTAGGCGGCCGCACCCGCCAGGAGCGGGTCTCCGGTGCGATCGGCTGTCTGGACTGCCCGGTCTGCGGCTATGCCCGCTAGTTCGAATGACCCGAGGCTTTTGGCCAGGGAGGACGCGGCGTTGTAGAGGTGCGTCAAAGCGGCGAGCCCGGTCAGCTGCTGCCCGGCTTGTGGATCTCTCTCGTTGCTGCGCGCCCACGTCAGCGCATGAGGAAGTTCAGCGGTTAGTTCCCGGTAATGAGCAGCCTGCCGCAGCTTCCAGATCCGGATCGCTTCATCAGCCAGGCGACCTCGCTGACTCTCGGCTTGCGCCCGGGGAGCGGAAAGCAGCGCAGTGGCCAGCGGCGTGAGAACTGGCGGCACCACAGCACCCAGCCCGTCGGGCTGTGAGGCTACGGGCGCGGGCTCTCTGCGGAGCGGACCCTCCGGCAGAACCGGCCCAGCGCGCTGGCTGGTCCGCAGCCTGTCCTGCGGATCTTGCTCGTGCGCCACGCCGACGGGGGCAGTCTTGTTGATGACGAGCCGGTCGGCGGGGGGCATGTGCTCGTAGTCGGCCAGGTCCAGGAGGTCGGGGACGGCGCACTCGTAGACGCTGGCCAGCAGGGACAGCAGGTAGGGCGTGGGCCGGCGTCCGGCAGGCCTGGCCCCGGGGCCTGGCCAGTTCTCGTACTCACTCAGGTGCGGGGCAGTCATCGCGACGGTCGCCCCGCCCGGGTCCAGCCCGGCCCTGGCGGCGTAGTCGCTGATCCGCCCGGCGGCCTCCGTCTGCGACCAGCCGTAGGCGTTCCGCCACGCGGCCCTGGGCCGCAGGCGGTAGCGGCGGGCGAACTCGACGGCGATCTGCCGGTGGCTGAGTCCCAGCGCGCGCATCTGCTCGCGCAGCGCGCGCTGCTCGCCCCGCAGGCTCGTCTTCGCGTACGTCATCCTCCACTTCCGCCTTCCCGCCATTGCCCGGCATCGCCGGACTCGGCGTCAACACTAATTTAGCGGTCTGAACAGTGAGCGGCATAAGACGCGATGTGCGGCGGGAGCATCTCTTCCCCGATTGTCGTGTTCAAGCAGCTCAACGGCTCTTCATGCCGGGAATCACACATTCCCATCGCTGGAGGCGCTTCCAGCAACCGCAACCGGCAAGCTGAGATCACCTGCCACGGAATATCCGGCGCCTTTCCGGGAACAGCCGCTGACCGCAGGTTACCGCCGATTCGAAAACGGCCAGCCGACGGCCGGCACACCAGTACCGCCGGCGGTCTGCTTAACCGCCAGCCGCGCACGTTATCTGGGAGGACACACGTGACCGACGCCAGCCCGGACGTCGCGCGCCTGGCGGGCGCCGTCGCAGGGCTGTTCGACCGTCCGCTCACGCACAACCGCCCGCCAGCCTGGCGGGCGTGGACACCTGACGGGCTCCTTCTGCTGTTCGAGAGCGAGCACGAGGACGTCGCGCGCTTGCTCGTCGTGCTGCTCGCCTCCCAGCTCGGCCCCCGGCCGATCCTCCTCGAATCTCCGGACGGAGCCGACCGGTACTACCGCGACGGGTGCTGGCAAGCCACCCCGTCTGACGTGAGCGACGTTCCCGCGCGACGGCGCCTGCGCCTGATTGTCACTAACGCCAAGCCACGCGGCGCGTAAGCCGGGATCGCTGGCCGGTCGCTCGTCCAACCTCCTGCCGGACACATCCTCGCCATCAACCGCCCCGCCGCGAGCGGGAACCCAACCCCGCCCGTTGCCGAAGACGAGAAGGACACCGCTGTCAGCAATGGCCGGCCGAAGACCGAGACAGCAAATGGCCATGCGATACAGCGGAAACGCCTTCCGCCCGCGGGCCGGTGCCTGCGCAGATCACCGCCGTACCGGCGCTGGGAACCACACGTTCCCAGCACGGGGAGTGATCTTCCGGTCACCCCTTTGGCAGTGTGTGAGCCTAGCCATTCCCCGCTGATTTCAAGCCCTGCCCGAGGACGTGACTTCCTATGACACCCCCTGAACCGCAACCGCAGGCAGTCTGCGCCGTGGCCGGCACGCGCGTCAGCGCGGTGCCCAGGCACGGAATCCAGGATTCGCCTGCGGGCCTCTCCCGGGGGCAGCGGTGAGCGCCCCGGCCGGGCAGCAGGAAGCCGACGGGCCGAACATCGCCCGCGTGTACGACTGTCTCCTCGGCGGGTCTCACAACTTCGCCGCCGACCGCGCGGCGGCCGGGGAGTTCCTGGCGAGG
>Ga0307372_10005472_pt1 | contig 19065 bp, 17 predicted proteins | sample OX1MG_FD_202533 | JGI IMG/M metagenome (GOLD analysis project Ga0307372, IMG submission 202533) | Soil microbial communities from Risofladan, Vaasa, Finland - OX-1 | ecosystem: Environmental > Terrestrial > Soil > Coastal area > Acid sulfate soil | place: Finland: Risofladan, Vaasa | collected...
GCCCATCGTGTTCATCCTTGAACGCAGGTAGTTTGCTCACAGGGCTTCCCAATTCGCCCATCTCCGCGCCCAGCATGCAAAAAATCCGCTAATTCTCCGATTGACGTTCTCCAAGAAATCTGCCCCCGGCGCAAATCCCCTTATGCACCCGGCCGAGTCCGGCGGTTTCAAATTGGTCTCCCATGAAAGAGGGGAATCGAGGATGCTGTGCATCTTGTCGATTTCATTGAACTGGGAGACCTGACCATGCCGGGGAAGGCAGCCAAGGTGACGATTACGGAACGTCAGAAAGTAGTCCTGGAGGAGTTCAGCCGCTCGCGGAGTGAAGCCAAGATCATTGCTCAACGGGCCACGATCGTGCTCCGCGCCTTTGACGGGTGCTTGAATGAAGATATTTCCGCTGAGGTGCGGCTGGAGCGAAAGCAGGTCGGCGTGTGGCGGCGGCGCTGGCAGGACGCGTGGGAATCGTTGACCTGCCTGGAATGCCGCGAGCCAAGACGGTTACGCGAGGCCGTGCGCGATACGCTGCGCGACGCGCCGCGAGCTGGTGCTCCGGGCGTGTTTACGGCCGAACAGATCACCCAGATATTGGCCGTCGCCTGCGAGCCGCCCGGAAAGTCCGGTCGGCCAATCACGCATTGGACCCAGCGCGAATTGCGGGCGGAAGTCATCCGGCGGGGCATTGTCGAGGAAATTTCGGTTTCTCGCATCGGCCATTTTCTGCGGGAAGCAGCGCTCCAGCCGCATCGGCGGAAGATGTGGTTGAACACCACCGAGAAAGATCCGGACTTGTTTCAGCAGCAGGTAGAGACGGTTTGCAAGACCTACCAAGCCGCTCCGGCTGTTTACGAACGGCGCCGAACGCACACGGTCTCTTGCGACGAAATGACGGGTATTCAGGCATTGGAGCGGACCGCCCCCGCCAAGCCGGTTCTGCCCGATCAGGTTGCGCGGGAAGAATTCGAGTACGTTCGCCACGGGACGACGACCCTGATTGGCAGCTTCGACGTGGTGACGGGACAGATGTGCCAAGCCACAATTGGGCCGACTCGCACCGAAAGCGATTTTGTCTTGCACATCGAGCAGACGGTGGCGGCCGAGCCGGATGCGAACTGGGTTTTCATCGTCGACACACTCAACATTCATTGGTCCGCAGGACTGGTGGAATGGGTGGCAGAGCGATGCGAGCCGAATCGGCCGTTGGGAAAAAAAGGGGAAGGAAGGCATCCTGAAATGTCAGGCGACGCGTCGCCAATTCTTGTCCAACGAATCGCATCGCATCCGCTTCGTGTTCTTGCCCAAGCACAGTTCGTGGTTGAACCAGATCGAGACCCTGTTTGGCATCGTCATGCGAAAGGTGGTCCGCAGAGGCAGCTTTCCGTCAGTCGCTGACTTGGAAGAGAAGCTGCGGCGTTTCCTGGATTACTACAATTTCACGATGGCCCATCCGTTCAACTGGACCTACACGGGCAAACCACTCCGTCAGCCGCAACGCCACGACTATTGCCCGCCCCACCGAAGGCGTTTGCCTTCCAAAGTCAAATTGGCCAAACTACTGTTTTCATATCCAAGCGAATCCAAACCGCCGGACTAGTGACCTTTTCGTGCGGCCCTCGGGTGAATCAGACGATGGCATCCTTCGCCGGCCGACAAGGTTAGAACTCCGGCGATGTGGGATCTTCTTCCTCGCCGAGTGCCGGATGCTCGTCGAAGAGGTAACCTGACGCGAGAGACCGTGAATACTGCCGGCCTGAGTTCGCTTCCTCGTGTGGTGGATTTGGAGCTGACGACCACTGCAAGGGTGGACGCGACATGGCGTTCATGAAGGGGGTTTGATAGACCACAAAGCCTCAATACCGGGTCCATCGCAAACAATTCGGGGTGTCGTCGCGTTCGCTCCGCGCTTGGCCGCCCTCTTTTCAAATCGCCACTTCAAATTCCTGAGCTTTTTGAATTTGTCTTTTCGATCGGTAGCAGGGTTGTCCGGCCAAATCGCGCCAAAAAGTTCGTTGCCCGATAAAGCGCGTCTACTGGTCGCCAAGGCTTTAACTAATGGGCGCAACCGGTCGCCCGCTCCATACGGAAGTGACTTCACTGCTGGGATTTACCTCGCACAAAACCCATCTGAGGCAACTTGAGCCACGCGATCAAAATCCCCACAAAATCGGAGGTTTTGGCCGCCAGGGATGCGGGCGGGCCAATCAGCTCAACTGCCCGGTAGCCCAACAAACTATCCCCCTAACGATGAAGGCCCAAAATCGCTACGCCTGCAGGTCATCAAAACGCTGTAAAGTCAGCCGCGAAAATGGCTTGCGTGGGAGCGGGCGACCCGTTGCGCCCTTTGCAATTGTAATTGAATCATGGCTGCAACCTGGGGGGACACGAAGGGCAGAACGGAATCGACATGCTTCACGTCTACCGGTTTCACGGGCCTTGACTCGCGAGCTATGGTACGGCCCTTTTGGAGGCCGGTGACGGCCCTTAGCCCGTGCAGGACCGAAGGCGGAATCAACTCTTCGCTGACCGCCCATTTGAAAACGCGACGAATGCGGTTGATCCGGCTGTTGATTTGTCGGCGGCAGATGTCAGCCTCGATCATCGTCTGGCGTACCGCCTTTAAAGCTTTGGGCCCGAAGTCGCAGGCCGGCGTCAGGCCGAAAAGCTTCTTGAGCGGCCGGATCGCGTGTTCCATGCAGGTGAGTTCTTTCGAGTGTCCATCTGCCGTTGCGTAGTGTGCCTCCGCGTGCCGCCAGTAAGCGAGCAGCACTTCGTTGACGGAAATCGGCGGACAATCCTGGCTCTGGTCACCCGCCGAAGCTGACGGGAGCTGACGACCGTTTGCCAGCCATTGGGCCACGAGTTGATCGTATTTCTCGCGGCTGGCTACTGAGCCGTATTCGCCGAGGTAAAAGTCGCGGCCGTTAAGGCGAACTACCCCGAGATGCTTGGGGCGATACAGGCGATATTTTGGGGCAGAGCAAGTGGCGGACGCGGGCATGCGGTGATCTCCATCCAGGTCGAGTAGTACCGGTACTACTGCGACTGGGACTTCGAAGGCCGCGCTGCCCAACACAGGCAGGTATCCTAAATCCAGGATTCGGCAAGGGTTAAGTTTAACTATCCCCGACAGGGCTCGAACCTGTAACCTTCGGCTCCGGAGGCAGGTCGAGAACGGCGGCGAATGATGCAACGAAGTTGTGAAGCGGCAAGGACTTCGGGAACGCAGGACGCTCCCCTCGCACATGCGAAAACGTCCATAATTTACCGTATTTTCCGCCCGTTTCCAACCATTCTGTACCGGATTCTGTACCCGCGAATCTACGTTCCGCCGACCATCACCGCTTCGCGATAATCGCGCCAAAAGCTCACCTGTGATCGGCATTCACAGTTGCGCCGCGTTCGTCGCTCGCTCGTCTGGACCCGGTCGGCCCAAGGAACCTTTCCGCTTCACCCCAGACCACCAACTTCTTGCACGGGACGAATGTGCGACGTGGACAACGCTTGCCCCTGCAAGACGACTCGGCGTGTTTGCGTAAGTTGCGTTGGGGGCGTCGGCCAACGCGAGCCCGGAGAGAACGTCGGGGCGACAAGACGGCTATTGAACTCTTTCTAGCAGGCGTTGTCGCTTCTTCGGAGCAATTCTTCGCTGTCTTCCGGGCACATGCGACGATGACTTTGTGCCGCCCTTCAAAATCCCCAACGCGGTGATGACCGGAGTGATTCCGGTTCTTTTACGATTCAAGCAGACCTCGCTTCCGCAGCGAACTTTTCAAATGATTGAGCGTCGGGTGCTTCTTCGCGAAAATTGCCGCGTGACGGCGAGCAATTTTGTCTCCCTCGTCGCCACCGATGGCCTCGCGGAGATCATCGAGGATTTCCGCAGCCGCCTGGTAGTTGTGTGTTCCTCTGGCGTCGACGAGCCGCTCCGCCTCGCGAAGCCACTTGTCCGGGTCTTCTTGCATTTCCTTCATTCGGTCGGCGCGTACGCGCTCAGCCTTGGCCGCCTCTCGTTTGGCCTTTGCCTGGGCCTTGCGAACATGCTTCACGTCTTCCTCGGCTCGCAGCGCCGCCGTTTTCTGCAATAGTTCGTCAACGCTTCGCTGCTTGTCGGATGTCGGCCAACCGTCTGAAGTCTGAGAGTCGCGAATCTCGGCACGTAAACAGGCTCTCACGCTCGCCGTGTCGCCGATCAACAATTGCAGCAGCAAGTCTTTTGATCGCTGGTTGTTAAGTGTTTTGACCCACCGGGCGATAGCCTGATCCGTCGACTCATCCGTCGGAGCAGGCTCCACGTCCTTTCCGGCCGCAACAAGCAAGAGCGGATCGAGTCCGAAGAATGATAAGAGCTCACCGCCATGAGCCGCGATGCCGGAAATGCCATTCGGCACGGGCGGCTCGATCATCTCCGTGGGATCGTTGTAGTCGTCGTCCGCCGCACACAACCAAAGCAAGTACAGGGCGCGCAAGTCGCCGCTCATGAGACGTTCGCGAACCTGAATAGCTGCATCGAGATATCTCTGCGTTTCCCACAGCTCGCCAAGTTCGCCTCCCTCGTGAAAGGGTCGCAGAGTCAGGATTCCGCCGCTTCCCTTGGCATCAAGTTTCCAATTGAGCCGCTCGCCGTCAACGTATTTCGACAAGACGCTTTTGGCGACGGGCATGCCGTGCGGCAAACGCAGCTTAATTTCACGGCTGCCGTAGTTTGTATACTCCAGGTAAACGTCATAGCCACGTCGGAGCAGGCCATCGACGTCGCCGCGAAAGGAGCTGTAATGGTACTCGACTGACAGCGACCATCGTGACACTTCGGCTCGCGTGGACTGTCGCTGCGCGAACTCCAACTGCTTGTCATTAAGCGGGCCGTCAACCGCCTGAAAGACCACGTATTGATATTCGCTCACGACTTGCCCTGCAGCTGTGCCAGTTCTTTGTCGCAGATAAACCCAACCCGGTCGGCGATTCTCATCTCCTTCGCCCACCTGGCCGCCTCGCCACCGCCAGCAGCCTTGACAGTCTGAATCACGGGCTTCAGACACTGACTGATGTCGTCGGTCATCAATCCTTCATCGCTGCATTCGACTTGATAGCTGCCGGCTTTCATCAACTTGAGCGCAAGCGATTTCGCGTCTGCCAGACGACCCAGCTTGACAAGCTGCGAGAGCCCCTTTTGAACCTCGGCATAAGCTTGCCAATCCACATTGAAGTTGTGGTTCATCATGCGTTCATCGAAATCCGTCGCGCGATCGATGGCGGCCGACACGTCGGCGACGAGTAGATCCACTGGCTTTTCGATATTCAGCCGGTCTTCCAATTCTCGGGCGACAACGGCATACTCCTTGGCGATCACCAGGATCATCGCAATCAACTCCGTCTTGGTCCGCTTGCGCAGCTCCCTGTCGATCAGCGGAAAGCGATCCGGCTTCGCGAGCTTGCGAGGTCTCTTCGTTCCCTTCTTTACCACGTTGGAAGTCCTTTCTTCATGCGCCGAGTGACTTTTGCCGCGTCAAATTCCGCGGGGTCGAACGGGCCACTCCACTCCAGGTAGTAGCCGTGCCCGCTGTGACTCGGATTCGTGATCGCCTCGACGTAGTCGGCGGAACCGTAAACGCCGCCAACCTGTGCCGGGGTGTCGTCTCGCTGGTGCGCGTGTTTGCCCGGCGATTACGAAGTGATCGGCGGGAGGCCGACGAATGGTCTGGCACCGACATGACGGCGGTGGTCGTCGGCATCTGCCGATTGTCCCGAAATTGACGACTGGATTTGAACTCCGCAACCCCGTTTTTGTCAATCGGCTGAGATTATGCAGCTCACCGCCCCGCCAATTTCGATTGGATTCTTGGACGGATCCAACGAGAACGCAAACCTGCCGCAAAGCGTTGGCGGCACAGGAGAAAAGTCGTTCGACGTTTTCGCCGAACGGGCCCGTTTTTGAAGAACAGTCGGGGCGACAGGACGGCTATTGAACTTTTTATCGCTGGCGTCCAAGGCTGGGAAATCCGGATGCGACGCAAGATGTCTGACAGTAAGTGATGACTGCTCAGGTGGTTGCGACTTCGCGAAGTCGCGTGTAACCCCGCTGCGTTGTTGAAGCTTTGTGGCTCGACGAGCGGCAAGAACGGCATCGTAGGCGCAGGGGTTCACCATTGCAGCGTTCCGCGGAATATGCGTATCGCCCTGGCCTGAGCCCTTTCGCGAACTCGGCAGGTCGCTGGCGTGGCTCTTGACAACTCTCGGTTACTTGCATATACATGTTGCATGAACAGCAAGCGACCGAAGCTGCCATCTACACTGTGCCTCTGTAACGCCTTGCGCCAGGCAACCCGGGCGGTAAGCCGCCTGTACGATGAGGAATTGCGAAGCACGGGGCTGCGTACGACGCAGTTCTCACTTCTGCGGCGGTTGCGTCGTGTGGGGGAAGTTCGCCAACGAGATCTTGGCGAGCTGACATCGCTCGACGAGACGACGCTCACTCGCAACCTGCGTCACTTAATCGACGCAGGTTGGATTGCGATCCGTCCGGGCGAAGACCGTCGCGAGAAGTTCATTCGCCTGACTGATGGCGGGGCTGCCAAGCTGGAAGAGGCAGAGCCGGCGTGGGAGCGGGCGCAGGATCGCCTGCGGTCACGCATGTCGAAGCAGACCTGGACGAACCTGTTGGAACAGCTTCTCCCGGAACTGACTCAACTCGCCGAGGCGGCATGATTTTTTCTTTTGGTGTAAGGGACGCTGAGTTGCGGAGTATTACCTGCATATACATATTTATGACAGATGAGACCCCGACACGGCAGCCTCGCTGCTGCCCAGGTTCAAGACGAACGGAGACCGTGCAATGAGCACCCAGACGGCATCCAGAGTACCGACGCAGTTTGCCGAAATTGACGGTATTCGATTTACCTACCGGCGCTGGGGAAAGCCGGGAGGATTCCCGGTTGTCTTCTTCAACTACTTCACGGGAAATCTAGATGACTGGGATCCGCTGATCACTGACGGCTTCGCCGCCGACCACGAGGTGATTCTTTTCAACAATGCAGGTGTCGCGAGTTCCGGAGGGAAAACGCCAGACACGGTTGCGAAGATGACGCGCGATGCCATGGCCTTTTGCGATGCTCTCGACCTGAATCTGTTTCATGTCGTCGGGTTCTCGTTGGGTGGCATGATCGCGCAGCAGTTGGCCCTGGATCATCCCGACCGTATCCAGCGAATCGTACTCCTGGGGACAGGTCCGCGGGGCGGCGAAGGGATGGAGTTCGCGGAACTGTCGGCTGAGGAGCAGGCCGATCCGGTTCAGCTCGTGCTGGCGGCCTTCTTCTCTCCTTCCGAAACCAGTCAGGCTGCGGGACGAGCCTGCTTGAAGCGATTGGCAGCTCGAACACACGACCGTGACTTGCCTGTTTCGCCAGGAACCGCCGAAGCGCAACTGCGAGCGATCCGGGAATGGGGCCGTGTGCCATCTAGCAACCGATACGCCACTCTCCAGTCCATCAAGCAGCCCACTCTCATCGCGCACGGCAACAACGACATTGTGGTTCCGCCGATCAATGCGCTCATCCTGGCTCAGCACCTGCCGAACGCTCAACTGATTGTGTACCCCGATTCCAGCCATGGTGCTCAATCGCAGCATGCAGACCTGTTCCTGCAGCATGCTAGACAGTTTCTGAACGACTCGTCCTTCCTTGTCTTTCCTCAGGAGAATTGCCATGACCATGATTGACGCCTGGGTCGCCACGGCCGCAAAACAAAAACTTGTCCGCCAGCAGATCGACCTCGGTCCCCTCGGCGACGAAGAAGTGGAGGTGGAGGTCGAGCACTGCGGCCTGTGCCACTCCGACATCTCGATGCTCAATAACCACTGGGGGCTCTCGCAGTTTCCGGCCGTGCTGGGGCACGAAGCGGTGGGCCGAGTGGTCGATGTCGGACGAGCGGCCAAGGGGCTGCAAGCCGGGCAACGCGTCGGGATCGGCTGGACGGCCGAGAGCTGCATGCACTGCCGGCAGTGCATGTCGGGCAATCACAATCTGTGCCCGCAATCGATGTTTACCATTGTCGGGCACAAAGGTGCATTCGCCAGCCGCGTGCGCGCGCACTGGGCCTGGGCCATTCCCTTGCCGGAAAACGTCGACATTGCCGAGGCCGGCCCGCTTTTGTGCGGCGGCATGACTGTGTTCAATCCGCTGGCGATGTACGCCAGGTCGGCCAGCCGTGTGGGCATCGTTGGCATCGGCGGCCTGGGCCACATGGCCGTCAAGTTCGCTGGCGCGTACGGCTGCGACGTGACCGCTTTCACTTCCAGCGAGAGCAAGTTCGACGAGGCGCGCGAGTTCGGCGCACACGACGTGGTCTCCAGCCGCGACTCCGATGCGATCAAGAAACTGGCCGGAACCTTCGATCTGCTGATTGTCACTGCGAATGCCCCGCTCAATTGGGACGCGCTCATCGCCTCCCTGGCCCCCAACGGCCGAATGCACTTTGTCGGCTTCGTACTTGAGCCGATCCCGATCGGCGTTGTCTCACTCATCATGGGGCAGAAGAGCATTTCCGGCTCGCCGATTGGTTCTCCGGTGGGCCTGGGAACGATGCTTGAGTTCGCCGCACGGCACAACATTACGCCACAAACCGAACACTTCCCGATGAGCCGGGTCAACGAAGCCTTCGAGCGTCTCGAAGCCGGCAAGGCACGGTACCGGATCGTTCTCGACGCCGATTTCTAGCCTCACACGCAGCCGGCCCGCGAATGGCTGGATGCTATTCCGAACCCACGAAGCCATTACTGGAGCAAAGAAATGAAAAATGCACGGCAACTTCTTGAGGAGTTTATCGCTTCGTCCTTCAAGGACCCGCAGAAAGCGGCGGAGATGTTCGCGGAGGACGGAGCGTTCGAGATGCCGTACCTCGCGGACCTGGGGTTCACGCCAATGTATCAGGGACATGGAGAGATCGCCGCTTTCTTTCAGTTCGTGCGCGACCTTTACCCGGGGTTCGATTTCGAAAACCTGAAGGTGCTGATCGACACGCCGGATCAGGTGTTCGCGGAATATGAGTTCCGTGCCACGTCGAGTAAAACGGGTTGGCCGATTCACCATCTCTTCTTCGGTCGGCTCGTCGCCGAGCGGGGCGCGATCAAGCTCCTGAGGGAGTCGGTCAACACGGCAGAGGTGGTTCGGGCCGTGTTCCCTGACGGTCTGCAGGGCATACCCGAAGGGGCGCCTCTTGGGGACATGCCGCGCGGCGAATCTCGTCAGCAGTTGCGAGAACTGTGGCAATAATGACTTTCGGAGCACCGAGAAAAGGGACGCACGAGGTTGTTTTGATCCATCGACGTCTACTTCTAGCCTCAACCACTCACACGTATCTTGCCATGCAAACCCACCGCACCCTCTTTGCCCCGATCTGGCTCGGCGCGATCGAGCTCGCGCACCGAGTAGTGATGGCACCGCTCACTCGATTGCGGTCCATGCAGCCCGGCGACATACCCGGCTCTCTCATGGCAGAATACTACGGACAGCGGGCATCGGACGGCGGACTTATCGTCACCGAATCAGCAGAGATCACACCCGACGCGAGCGCCTATGAGGGGGCTCCAGGCATTTACACAGACGTCCAAGTCGGCGGATGGAGGGGCGTTGTGGATGCGGTCCACGCCCGCGGCGGGCGCATCGTCCTTCAACTCTGGCACTCCGGCCGCGTCTCGCACATGAAACTGAGCGCGGGAGTCGTGCCGGTTGGCGCCTCTGCCATCCCATCGGACGAAGTCCAGGTGTTCACGGCAAATGGCATCCTGCCAGCCACACCCAACCGGGCTCTTTCGGCCGATGAGTTGCCCGGGATCGTCGACCTGTACCACCGGGCTGCCGAGCGAGCCAAAATTGCCGGGTTCGACGGGGCAGAGATCCTGGCGGCAGGCGGATACCTGCTGGACCAGTTTCTGCAGAATGGCACCAACCGGCGGACGGATCGGTACGGTGGAACTGTCGAGAACCGGGCGCGGCTGCTCATTGAAGTCACTTCCGCGGTCGCAGAAGTCTGGGGGGCGGATCGGGTCGGAGTGCGGATCTCCCCGAGTGGAACATTCAATGGGATCTCGGACAGTGAACCGGAATCGATTTTCGACCACGTGGCCGGGGCACTCGGCCAGTTCGGGCTCGCGTACCTGCACGTCATCGAACCGCGCGTAAGGGGCCGGTTCGACAGTTGACGCAGGCCGTCCGCCGGTGGCCGCCGCTCGCCTGCGACGTATTTTTTCCGGCCCCATAATCGCGGCTGGCGGGTTCGACCCAGCGGGGGCAGCCGCGATCGTGGACAACGGTGACGCGGACTTGGTCGCATTCGGACGCCACTTCATCGCCAACCCCGATCTGCCGGCGCGGATCGCCGGTGGCCAGCCGCTTAATCCGTATGACAGATCGACGTTCTATACTGGCGGCATTCGAGGTTACACCGACTATCCATTCTCGACTCAACCAATGGGAGGAAACACATGAACCAAACCAAAGAAGCCCAGAACAAGACCTTAGTCCTCGAAGCGTTCAACACGCTCTTCAACAAGCGAGACTACGCTGGTGCGGAGCACTTTTGGTCCCCCCACTACATCCAGCACAGTGCCCATATCGCCCCAGGCCGAGAGGGGCTGTTCGAATTGGTGAAGGCAGCACCGCCAACCTTGAAATATGAACCCGGACTCGTCGTTGCCGATGGCGACTACGTGATCCTGCATGGACGATTCAGCGGCTTGGGCCTCCCCGTGAACTGGATTGTGGCGGACATACTGCGGATCGAGAACAGCATTCTCGTCGAGCATTGGGACGTCATCCAGGACGAGGCGACCGAAGAACAATCCAAGAGCAAGTCGCCGATGTTTGGCGATTCATTCGCTGAACCGGCTAGCCAAGCCGCGCCGGCTTCGGCAGCCCTGCCGTTAACTGTCGCACAAGCGCGAGCGATCGTGGCCCCGTTGTACGACGCATTGAACCAGCCTGCCGAGAAGGACGTTCATGCCTTGCTGGCAGAGGCGGCCAATCCGGACTACAGGTCGTACACGACGAATGACGATTGGCTGACTCGCGACGAGATCGCTGAGGTATTCCAGATGCTCGGGTCGGTTATCCCCGATTTGTGCTGGACAATCGAGGACATCCAAACGTTCGGCGATCAAATCGTGGTGCGCGGCAAAGCCACCGGCACACCCACGGGCGAGTTGTTCGGATTGAAACCTACTGGCAAGAGCTTCAAGACTATGGCGATCGACGTATTCACCGTGAAGAACGGCCGGCTCGCATCCGCGTACCACGTCGAGAACTGGGTGGCGGCGCTACAGCAGATCAGCAAGTAGAGCCGGCCTCGCACACGCATCGTTTAATTCGGAGTGAGTGGAATCATGTCAACCACGCCCACGGAAGTGCTCCTGACGCCCTACGCGCTCGGCGATTTGCAACTTCAAAATCGCATCGTCATGGCGCCGCTTACGCGCACCAGGGCTGCCAACCCGGAGAAGGTGCCGACCGAGTTGATGGCCGGGTATTATGCGCAGCGGGCGGGGGCCGGCCTGATCATCACGGAGGGCACCTTTGTGAGCGAACAGGGACAAGGATGGTATGGAGCACCAGGAATCTATAACGCAGAACAAGGTGCTGGATGGAAGCTCGTTACCGATGCCGTCCACAAGGCAGGGGGGCTGATATTCGTCCAACTCTGGCATCAGGGCTCCGTTTCTCACCGCTCGTTCTTTGACGACGGGCAGTTGCCCCTCGGGCCGTCCGCGGTCAATCCCGGGCAACTGATTCACGTCAAGGGCGGGAAGATTCCCAGCGAAACTCCGCGCGAGATGAGTCTTCAGGATATCAAGCAAGCCGTCAAAGACTTCAAACATGCCGCACGAGTCGCACGAGACGCGGGCTTCGATGGAGTCCAGATTCAAGGTGGGTTCGTCTATCTGTTCCAGCAGTTTCTGCATGAAGTTACCAACCGACGAACCGACCAGTATGGCGGTTCGCTGGAGAATCGCGTCCGCCTTCTCTTTGAAGTGCTTGAGGCGACACTGGAAGTCTGGTCGAACAATCGCGTCGGCGTGAAGGCTGGGCCAATGATGAGCGAACACGGCGCCTTCCGCGCGACCGACGAGACGCTCCGGACGAGCGAATATGTTTATCGGAGAATCGCTGGCTACAAACTGTCGCACATGCTTCTGATGCGGCAAATGGCCGACCTGGCCGGAACTCCAATTCAGCAAATGAGTGGAGACGCTGTCGTGCATCACTTCCGTCGATTTTACCCTGGAACGCTGATCCTGAACTCTGCGATTGACGCCCAACATGGTGCCGGATTGATCGCCGAAGGAGCCGGTGACCTTGTCGCCTTCGGTCGAGACTACATTGCGAATCCAGACCTTGCCGAACGCATTCGCCGTGGTGCACCCCTCAATCAACCGCGGCCGGAATACTTCTACGGCTCCACTCCAACAGGCTACACAGACTATCCGACGCTTTCACAAGGCCATGTCGAACATTCCCCGACGGAGAAAGCCAACGTGACCACAACGTGAATGCGATGCCACTGCAACATAGTCGGGACAACAAGACGGCTATTGAACTTTTTCTGGGGGGCATTGCCGGCTGGGAATCCGGGTTGCGGCGGCGGATGGATGACGGTAACTCGAAGCAGGACTGAGGGTTTCGGCTTGCTGTCGCCCGTTTTCCCAGCGAAACGCGGGCATTCCTCCTGCATCAGGCGACTTTAGACTGCCCTAGCCCAGCCCGATTGCGAACGGCTTGTAGTCCTTGTCGTCGTAGATCGCAGAATACCAGTGTGTGCATGGCTCTATGACGAAACCATGCTGCTCAAGGTTCTCCTCGAACCGGTCAATGAGCTCGTGCGGCCCCGTCGTAGGGTCCATGCACGAGTTTATGTCCCCGCCGTCGTAAACGAGAATGAGCAGAGCGTCATGGCCGTATTTCTCCCCGCGTTCCTTCCACTGCTGGGGCGAGTAGAAGGCTTGGCAGCCGCAAGTCCCCGTCAGCCCTTCCGCGAGAAGAAACGTGAGTATTAGCTGGGCTGCCTCTTTTCCTCGGGGTAATAGCTCTGGAGGGATCGCAAGATCGCGGTCCACATGGACCAGCCAGGCAGGATCGAGCGAACAGCGGAGGTCTCGCAGGCGGCGGCGTATTTCGGAAAAGCGATTATCGTGGGCTGGGTCGTACACGTGTGGGCCACCGATCGCGTCGACGATCTGTTCATGCTCGGCATCCAGGCGGAGAAACTCGGCCTGCTCTGAGCGTGCCTTATCGCCTTGCCGTTCGATCCAGGCAGCATATTCGAGCCGTGGCGCGTTGCTCCACGGCGATCTGGCTATCTTCTTGAGGAGTCGGCTTTCTTCTTTGTCCATTGGCTTTTCGCCACCGGTCGGAATTCCTACACGCCCGGCGTGGCCGCGACCGTCCCCGTCTTTTCCCACTCTTGGTTTTCAGTGACGGGGCCACGAATGTTGGGGCTGTTGATCTTCCGCGTCGGGTGGATGCCCGAGACGCCCAACAGGGCGATGCCAATTTGCCGGTGGGTTTCCCGGATGGGGTCCGGATTGCCCACGTTGGCGTACTCTTCTCGGACGTACTCCTGGGGGAAGACGGTCATAAGGCCCCGGATGACGTCGTGCGAATCGAACGGCGTCTGCAACGGGCCGATGACGGTGAGCAGCATGGCATCAGTGATGTGAGTCATGCCTGGTTCTCCCTCGGGCAACGGTTTTCAGGGCGCACCTGGCACCTTACCACCTTTTCCACCAATTCTTTGCGCCTGCGGACGGTGAAAAAGCCGGCGTTTTCATGGAGCCAATTCTACTAATCCGCGAAACGTCAGCAAGCATGGGGGTCGGCCAGCCGGCGTTAGCATGTCGCATGTTACCCTTGCTTTCGCGGGCTCGTGGCCGGCGGACCGCCTATTGCATTGGGAGATGCCGAGGCTATGCTGATTGGTGACCCAGCCGAAAGGCTGAATCAGGCCGCCCAGGTACCTGCCCCGCCTGCGGCGGCTCTTTTTGTGGCATCGACAAAGCACGAGGCGAGAGAGTGGGACTTACTTCGCGGCCAGTCGCACCGCCTCTGTGGCGGTTCAGCCTCACGGGGGCGCAGCCGAGCGGAGAGCATGGCGGGCCGACAATGAAATACTCGCGCAGCGAGGCAGTCGGCGGTCCTGTCGGCCTGCCGCGAAGGCCAGGGCAGCGCGCAGGCAAGCCGGGGTCCCGTGGGGATTAACCGCAGCCACGACCGGCTAACGACCTCGAACTTGGCTTTGCTGGCCGTCTCGTAGTTGACTCAATGGCCGCCTCGCTCGAGTGATGCCAGCGTGCTCACGTCAACCGTGCCCTGCTTCATTTCATAGCGCCATTTCCAGATGGCATAGATGCAGGGATACACCAACAGCTCCAGGGCGAAACTCGTGACTAGGCCGCCGATCATCGGCGCGGCGATGCGCTTCATCATGTCGGCGCCTGTGCCCAGCGACCACATGATCGGCAAGAGTCCCATCATGGCCGCCGCGACCGTCATCAACTTCGGCCGCACCCGCTTGACCGCGCCGTGAATGATCGCCTCGCGCAGGTCCTCGTAAGTCCGCATCTTCCCTTGCCGCACGGCGTCGTGGTACGACAAGTCGAGGAACAAGAGCATGAAGACGCCCGTCTCCGCGTCGAGCCCCATCAAGGCGATCATGCCGACCCACACGGCGATCGACATGTGGTAACCCAGCAGCCACAGATACCAGACCGCCCCGACCAGCGAAAACGGCACGGCCAGCATCACGATCAGCGCCTTGACCGTTGACTTCGTATTCATGTAGAGCAGCACGAAGATCAAGAAGAGCGTGAGCGGCACGACGGTTTTGAGCCGCTCCTCCACGCGGACCATGTTTTCATACTGCCCGCTCCAGGCGAGCGTAAAGCCGGTGGGCAACTTTAGCTGCTCCTCGACCGCGCGCTTGGCTTCGGCCACGTAGCCGCCCACGTCGCGGTCGGCCAGATCGACGTACACATAACCGGTAAGCAGGGCGTTCTCGTCGCGGATCATGGCCGGCCCCGCCACCAGCTTGATGTCGGCCAGTTCCGCCAGGGGGATGTGCGCGCCGGTCGTCGTCGGCACCAGCACGTAACGCAGCTTGTCGACATTGTCGCGCAGCTCGCGGGCATAACGCACGTTGACCGTGTACCGCTCGCGCCCTTCGACGGTCGTGGTGATCGCTTCGCCGCCCACCGCCGAGACGATCACCATCTCCGCTTCCTTGATCGTCAGACCGTAACGGGCCAACGCCTCGCGTTTGAGCACGAAATCGACGAAGTAGCCGCCTCCCGTGCGCTCGGCGAACACGCTGCGCGTGCCGCGGATGGGCTTCAGGATCATCTCCAGATGTTCTCCCAGACGCTGGATCTCGTTCAGGTCGCCGCCCATGATCTTGATGCCGATCGGCGTGCGCACGCCGGTCGAGAGCATGTCGACGCGGGCCTTGATCGGCATCGTCCAGGCGTTGCTCATGCCCGGAAACTGCAGTTTCTTGTCCAGCTCGGCCACCAATTGGTCGGGCGTGATGCGGTCGTTCCATAGATGCCGCAGCGGCACTTGCAGCCACTCCGGCCACTTCGCGTACCAGCGTTCGACTTTCCGCCATTCGGAGGTCGGCTTGAGCACGATGGTGGTCTCCAGCATCGAAAAGGGTGCCGGGTCGAGCGACGTGCCGAACCGGCCCGCCTTGCCGAACACCCGCTCCACCTCGGGGGTATCTTTCAAAATTTGGTCCATCGTCTGCATCACTTCCTGCGCCTCGGTGACCGAGATCCCCGGCAGGGTGACGGGCATGTAGAGCAGGTCGCCCTCGTAGAGCGGGGGCATGAACTCCGAGCCGAGCTGGAAGTAGACCGGAATGGTGGTGAGCATGAGCAGCACGGCCGAAACTATCGTCAGCGCCTTGTGCCGCAGGGCGAAATTGCAGACCGGCTCATAGGCCCAGAACAACCAGCGGCTGATGGGATGCCGCTCTTCGGGATAATACCGGCCGACCAGCGCCGTGTTGGCGAGCCAAGCCAGCCAGCGCGGCCGGAACTCCCAGTGGTCCATCCGCGCGAACAACATGCGGATGGCCGGGTCGAGCGTGATGGCCAGCACCGCGGCGATGGCCATCGCCAGGTTTTTGGTGTAGGCCAGCGGCTTGAACAGGCGGCCTTCCTGATCGATCAGCGTAAAGACCGGCATGAACGCGACCGCGATCACCAGCAGCGAGAAGAACACCGACGGCCCCACCTCCTTCAAGGCCCGCAGGCGCACTTCGTGAAAGTCGCCTTGCCGGCCGCCTTCGATCCACTGCTCCAGCCGCTTGTAGGCGTTTTCAACTTCGACGATCGCCCCGTCGACGAGCACGCCGATCGATATGGCCATGCCCGTCAGCGACATGATATTCGAGGTCAGCCCCATGAAGTACATCGGGATGAAGGCCAGCACGACCGAGACGGGGATGGTCAGAATTGGAATTACGGCCGAAGGGATGTGCCAGAGGAACACCAGGATCACGATGCTGACGATGGTGATTTCCATCAGCAACTCTTCCTTCAGGGTGTCGATGGAGCGAACGATCAGCTCGGAACGGTCGTAGGTGGGAATGACTTCGGCGCCCTTGGGCATGGAGGGCTTGAGCTCTTCGAGCTTGGCCTTGACGCGCTCGATCACTTTCAGGGCGTTTTCGTTCGCCCGCATGACGACGACGCCGCCCACCGTGTCGCCTTCGCCGTCGAGATCGACGATGCCGCGGCGGATGTCGGGCCCCAGCGTGACCGCGCCCAGGTTTTTGACGAGCACCGGCGTGCCCTGCGAATCGACGCCGACGACGATACTCTCGATCTCGCCGACGCTGCGCGCGTAGCCGCGCCCCCGCACCATATATTCATAGCCGCTGAACTCGACGAGCCGGCCGCCGGTGTCGTTGTTGCCGTCCCGGATGGCCTGCACCACCGTGGCCAGCGGAATATCGAAGGCCAACAGGGCGTTGGGGTCGACGTTCACCTGGTACTGCTTCTGGAAGCCGCCGACGGAGGCCACCTCAGCCACTCCGGGCACCGCCTGAAGCTGATAGCGCAGGTACCAGTCCTGGTAGGTGCGCAGCTCGGCTAGGTCGTTCTGCCCCGTCTTGTCGATCAGCGCGTACTCGTAGACCCAACCCACGCTCGTCGCATCGGGCCCCATTTCGGTCCGCACTCCTTCGGGCAAGTACGGCAGGATCTTCGACAGGTACTCCAACGTCCGGCTGCGTGCCCAATAAATGTCGGTGCCATCCTGGAAGATCACATAGACGTAGGAAAAACCGAAGTCGGAGAAGCCGCGAATGGCCTTGATCTTCGGCGCGCCGAGCAGGGCGGTGACGATCGGATACGTCACCTGGTCTTCGATAATGTCGGGGCTGCGGTCCCAACGGGAAAAAACGACGACTTGCGTATCGGACAGGTCGGGGATCGCGTCGAGCGGAATGGAACGCATCGCCTGCACCGCCCCTGCCACGGCGACACCGGTAAAGACGATGACTAGGAACTTGTTCCTGGCACAGAAGTCAATGATGCGTTCGATCATGCCTAATGGTGATGGTGCCCACCGCCTGACGAGGCTCGCATCTGCGATTCGGAGTCGATCAGGAACGTGGCGGAAGTCAAAATCTTTTCGCCTTCAGACAGGGCGGAAAGCACTTCAATCCGCTGGCCAAAGCGGCCACCGATGGTGACTTCCACCGGCTCGAACCAGCCGCCTTCCAACGCCTTGAAGGCGACGCCTCGCTCGCCGGTGCGCACCACGGCCGAATCAGGTACCAGCAGCCCCTCGCCCATGTCGTGGTTGATCTTCAGGTCGGCATACATGCCGGGCTTGAGCCGGTCGTCTTCGTTCGGTATTTCCACGCGAACCTTGATGGTGCGCGTCTTCTCTTGCACGATCGGTTCAATGAACGAAACCTTGCCATGAAACACCGCCGTCGAATCGGAAAGCAGGGTAACGGTCACCGGCTGGCCGAGCTCGATGTGCGGCAATTCGTATTCGTAGATCTTTGCCTGTAGCCACACCACCGACAGGTCGGCTATGCGATAAAGATCGGTGGAAGGCTCCACATAGTTCCCTTCCAGCACGCTGCGTTCCAAGACCACACCGTTGATCGGAGCCCTCAGCATAAGCGTGTCGCGAGGCTTTTTCGTTTGGGCCAGCTTTTCGATTTCGTCTTCGGGCACGCCCAACAGCTCCAAGCGGCGGCGCGCGATCTGCGCCAGCTTCGGCTCGCGCTCTCGCCCAACGCGCGGTTCTTGCGCGAGCGCAACCAGATACTCTTCCTGTGTCGAAAGCAGGTTCGGACTATAGACCTCCAGCAAGGGATCGTCACGCTTCACGTTCTGGCCGACGTAATTGACGAACACCTTGGTCACCCAACCGCTGATGCGGGTCTGCACGCGCGCCAGCCGCGTCTGGTCGGGCTCAATGATGCCTACGGCACGGACCGACATCAGCAGCCGGTCGCGCTCGACGCGGCCGGTCTTCACCCCAATCAATTGCTGCCGCGCCTCGCTGAGTTGAACCATCACATGGCCCGGCACGGCCTCCTTCGCCGCCTTGTGCTGCGAGTGGTCCATGCCCGGCATTTCCATTCCGGGCATGTTCATACCGGGCATATTCATGCCCGACATGTCTTTGCTCGACGCGTCGTCGCCCGACATCTCCATGCCGGGCATGCCGGCGTGTTCGCTCATGTCGTGGCTGGCCTGTTCTTGCGAGGTGCTCCCGGTCGATTGCGCGGCCAGCGAATGCCAGCCGAGCTTGTGATAGAGTGGCGTCAATCGCCCGGTGAAATGGGCGCTCACAAGCGTGCCACCCAAGGCAACGCCCAGCAGCATGCCAAGAACCAATCGCAGAGTCGTTTTCATCGCGCGCCCGGCGTTGAGAGGCCGTAACAAAACGCGGTCCGATGACAACATCCGCAGACCTACTGATAGTGACTACTGTAATACAAACGTCATACAGATCAGGGACGCGGCAAGCGTCAAGAACGCCTTATGAATGTCCGTCC
>Ga0307372_10005473_pt1 | contig 19062 bp, 16 predicted proteins | sample OX1MG_FD_202533 | JGI IMG/M metagenome (GOLD analysis project Ga0307372, IMG submission 202533) | Soil microbial communities from Risofladan, Vaasa, Finland - OX-1 | ecosystem: Environmental > Terrestrial > Soil > Coastal area > Acid sulfate soil | place: Finland: Risofladan, Vaasa | collected...
AAAGAATCGCCCGCTCATCATGACCCCGTGCACGAAGACGATCGGCGAGCCTCCGCCCTCATCGATGACGTGCAAGGTGACTCCGCTCGAAAGGTGCTGCTCCATCACGAAATCTCCTCTCAGGCGCCGGCGCTCAAGCCGCCGTCGACCACCATTGCTGTCCCGTTCACGTAGCGGCTGTCATCGCTGGCGAGAAACACGGCCATGTACGCCATCTCCTCCGGCTCACCGCCGCGACCGGCGGGAATCCACTCGGGCAGCGACGCGCGAATCTTGTCGATGCCGCCGAGACGGTTGTAGTGCGGCACGTTGATCGGTGTGTCGACGAACCCGGGACAGAGGCAATTGCAGCGAATGCCCTCCGCCGCGTAGTCGAGCGCGATGCTCTTCGTGAGCATCAGGACAGCGCCCTTGCTGGTCGTGTACGCGCAGAGCGCATGCTCCGCGAGAAAGCTGTTCACCGACCCGGTGTTGATGATGCTGCCGCCGCCCGCGCGTCGCAGCGCCGGGATCGCACACTTGGCCCCCAGGAAGGGTCCGCGCACGTTGACGGCGAAGATGCGTTCAAGGTCGCCGACGCTCGTCTCCTCGAGCGTTCCCGCCATCGAGATGCCTGCGTTCGAGCACCACGTCGTGAGCCTGCCCCACGTCGACTCCGCACGATCCACCAGCCCCTGCACCTGTGCTTCGTCGGAGATGTCCGCGACCACGGTGTGCAGCGCACCCGATCCGGTGGAACCCGCCGTCTCGACACGACGCCTGGTCTCCTCCAGACCCTGCGCGTCGCGGTCCGCCGCCAGCACCCGAGCGCCCTCGGCGACGAAGACCGCGGCGATGCCCCGGCCGATGCCGCTGCCGGCGCCCGTCACGACGGCAACCTTGCCGTCGAGCCGTCCCACGTCAGCCGGGTACCACACCCGGCATCGCGGCGGGCGGTGGCGTATCGCTGCTGAGCGTCCCGTCGTCGCCGAGCGTGTTGCCCATGGCGATGACTCGATCGGGATGCGCCTGCCAGTGGTAGACGACCACGATGATCCCGATGACATAGAGCGCGATGACCACCGGGCCCGCGTAGCTGATCGGCGGTGTGAGCGGCGCGATGAACGACACCACTGCCAGCCCGAGTCCTGCGAGGAACGGGAAGACGAAGGCCGCCACGCCCAGGATCGGGATGATGACGTGCTTGAGGACGTTGAACTCCTGACGCGCGAAGCGCCAGTAGTACCCGAAGCTCGCGATGTTCAGGATCATGTAGATCGGAATGACGAGGCCGACGACCATGGTGCCGAGCAGCCCGTAGGCGACGGTCGGCGTGTACGCCTCACCGAGCCAGAGCGTGAGGATGACCGCGAGCAGGAAGATCCCGATCGTCGCCACGCGCGGGGTGCCGAGCCGCGGGTGGGTATCGGAGAGCGCCTTCGGCAGGATGCGCGCGCGGCCCAGTGCCCAGAACACGCGTGTCGACGCGTTGGCGATGCCGTTGGTGTTCGCCACCGCGCTGTTCAGCAACGCGAGCAGGATGATCAACCACCCGATCCCCCACACGTCCTTGGCAAGCTGGATCCACGGATCGCTGGCGTTCAAGGTTCCGAAGGACGAGAAGCCCTGCGGGCCGAGGTACGCCTCGGCGCCGTACATCGCAAAGAGGTAGTAGATGCCGACCATGAGTGCCGACCCGATGACGGCGAACTTCACCGCACGCTTCGGATTCTTGGCCTCCTCACCGAGTGGCGCCGCTGCGTCGAACCCGATGAACGCGAGGATCGCGTAGACGGATCCGGCGAAGACGCCGGAGATCCCGACGAACCCGGGGACGTTGGCGTACTTGGTGCTGAGGTTGTCGATGCCGTTGTGCTTGCCGACGACGATCAGGGTGATCGCCAGCGCGGTGAAGGCGGCAATCTCGAACGCGCCGAGGACCACGCCAACCCGTGTGTTCTCCTTGATGCCGCCATAGTTGATGACGAAGCTGATCGCGAGCCCGAGCATCGCGCACACCACCCAACTGACGCCGAAGTCCCATCCGAACTGCGTGACCAGGATGCCGGCGGGGAAGAATCCCATGAGCAGCGCGAGGAAGGGCAGCGCGAGAAGGTACGTGAAGCTGTAACCCCAGGCGACGATCGCGCCGATGATCGGATGCAGGCCGCGGGCGGCATATGCCGCCGGGCCGCCGGCCGACGGAAGGTGCTGGGCCAGCTGGCCGATGCTGAATGCCACCAGCAGGCACGCGATGAGCGCGATCACGACCGACAGAGTCAGCCCGCCGCCGGCGAACCCGGCGCCCACCCCGATGGAGAACGCGAGCCCAACACCGGGACCCATCGTGGTCACCGACTGGAACAGGACCCCTCGGGTGGACACCGCGTCTCGAACGAGTGCGTGACCGGGATCGTTAGTGCTCATCCTTGTTCTCCCCTACGTGAGCCAAGACCCGGAACGACAGCGGTGGCCGGGTGTGCAACTACCTCGTGCGGTGGACTCATTCCCCAGGCGCCGGCGCGATCGCTCGCAGTATGCAGGCTTCCTGGACCCTTGCCAAGGGGTCCGATCGCGGGATTTGCGGCGGCCTTGGCTCCGTGGCTACCCTTGGCTGCAGCAACATCCGCGTCAACCCCGCAGGAGCCCGTACTAATGAGGAGTGCCGATGAGCGCTGAGACATATCTCGACAACTCAGGGCGCGACGACATCCTCGGCGGCGGCGCCAGGATGATCCCGATCGCGACGCCAAAGGGCGAATTCCACGTCTGGACCAAGCGCGTGGGCAACAACCCGACAGCGAAGTTGCTGCTCCTGCATGGGGGTCCTGCGGCAACCCACGAGTACTTCGAGGCGTGCGACAGCTTCCTTCCCGCCGCGGGCGTCGAGTACTACTACTACGATCAACTGGGCTCCGCATACAGCGACCAGCCGGACGAACCGGACCTCTGGCAGATCGACCGTTTCGTCGACGAGGTCGAACAGGTGCGCGTCGCGCTGGCGCTCGACGCGGGCAATTTCTTTCTGCTGGGGCATTCGTGGGGCGGGATCCTCGGCATCGAGTACGCACTCAAGTACCAACAGCATTTGAAGGGTCTCGTGGTCTCGAACATGATGTCGAGCATCCCGGCGTACAACGAGTACGCGCGCACAGTGCTCATGCCGGCGATGGATCAGGACGTCCTGGCGAAGATCAAGAGCCTCGAGGCAAGCGGTGACACCGAGACGCCCGAGTACATGGCGTTGCTGGAGGGTCACTACCAGGAGCACGTGCTCCGCATGCCGGCCGCGGACTGGCCCGAGCCGGTGAACCGCTCGTTCGCCAGGACCAACCGTTCCATCTATGTCCCGATGCAGGGTCCGAGCGAGCTGGGCGCGAGTGGCACCCTCGTCAACTGGGACCGCACTGAGTCCCTGAAGGATATCGACGTGCCGGCACTTGTCATCGGTGGCACGCACGACACGATGGATCCAGCGTTTTTGGAACAGATGGCCGGCAGGTTCCCGAAGGGCCGCTTTCTCCTCTGCCCCAACGGTGGCCACATGGCGATGTACGACGACCAGGCAACGTACTTCCGCGGACTCATCGACTTCATCGTCGACGTCGACCAGGCGAGCCGTTGACAGAACGTCATTCCGGACGTTTCGCGTTCGTCACGGGCGCGGGTTCGGGCATCGGGCGCGCGATCGCGCGACGCCTGGCGGACGAAGGCTGCGCGGTGGCGTGCAGCGACGTCCGGCTCGATCGCGCGCGCGAGACGGCCGTCGACATCGCCGCACGCGGCGGCGATGCGCTGGCGCTTGACGCCGACGTACGCGACCGCAGCGCTGTGCACTCCGCCTTGGAAAAGACGGTCAGCACGTGGGGCGCTCTTCACTATGTCGTCAACAACGCGGGCATCGTGACGATGAGCTCGCTCGCGAAGGTCACCGACGAGGAGTGGGACCTCGTTGTCGACATCAACCTCAAGGGGCAGTTCATCGTCACCCAGGAGGCTGCGCCGTTGCTGGCGCGGAGCACGCCGAGTGCCATCGTCAATCTCTCGACAGTCGAAGCTGAGGTCGTGGTCTCGTCGAGCGGGTTCGCGCAACCCCACTACAACGCGAGCAAGGGCGGCGTGAAGATGCTGACCAAAGCCTGCGCGGTCGAGCTCGCGAGTCAGGGAACGCGCGTCAACGCGGTCGCACCGGGACCGGTGCAAACCGGCTTCATTCCCGGTATCGATCCCGAGCACTTCGAGCCGCCGCAGATCGTGCTCGATCGGCTGCTCGTCAAGCGCATGGGTCAGCCCGAGGACATCGCCGCCGCAGTCTCGTTCCTGCTGTCGGACGACGCGTCATTCATCACCGGGACACAACTCGTGGTTGACGGCGGGTGGTTGGCGCGATGACCGACCGCCTCGAGGTCGGTGACCTCGACCGGCTCGGCATCGACACCGTCATCATCGCGGGAACCGACATCCAGGGCCGGATGTTCGGCAAACGGATGAGCCCGCGCGTCTTCGCCACCAAGCTCGACGAGGGGCTCCACATCTGCACCTGCGTCTACGCGTGGGACATGGCGCAGGCGCTCGAGGGCCTGCACGTCGACTTCGCGGGTGCGCACACGGGCTGGCACGACTTCGCGCTGATTCCCGACATCAGCACGCTCCGGCCCGCTGCATGGCTGGAGAACACCGCGATCTGCCTCGCCGACTGTGTCGATGAACGCGATGGCTCTGCGCTTGCGATCGCGCCGCGAACAATTCTCCGCCGGCAGATCGATGCCCTCGCCCGTCGCGGCATGCAGGCGTTCACCGCCACAGAGCTGGAGTTCTACCTCTTCCGCGGAACGCCGAGCGATCTGCGCGCAGCCGGCTATCGCGCGCTGACGCCGACCACCGACGTGCATGCCGACTACAACATCACGGAAGGCAACGCGATGGAGCCGTTCTTCCGCGGCCTCCGGCGCGCACTCGACGCCAGTGGTGTGCCGGTCGATGTCGCGCAAGTCGAGTACGGGCTCGGGCAATGGGAGATCAATCTCGAGTACGCGGATGCCATGGAGATGGCTGACCGGCACGTTCTCTACAAGCAGGCCGTGAAGGATTACGCCAGCCAGCACGGCTACACCGCGACGTTCATGCCCCGTCCGATGACGGACGACCTCGGGTCGTCGTGTCACATCCACACGTCGGTGCGCGACGACAATGGTGTGCCCATCTTCCACGACGCAGATGGCGAGCGCTGCGCCAGTGAGGTGCTGCGTCATGCCGTCGGCGGGGTGTTGGCGCACGCGGCGGAGCTGATGTGCTGGTACGCGCCGAGCATCAACTCCTACCGGCGCACCGGGAGCCAGGACTTCGCGGGCAACGGTCTCACCTGGGGCTTCGACAACCGCACCGTCAGCACGCGCGTGCTCAGCGGCGGCGAGCCGTCTGCGGCACGCTTCGAGTTCCGCCTCCCGGGTGCGGATGTCAACCCGTACCTCGCGCTCGCCGGGGTGCTGGCGTCGGTCTTCGATGGTGTCGACGCGTCCCTCGATCCGGGACCGCCGAGTGCCGGCGATGCATATGCGAGCGGCGGAGCGAGCCTGCCGTCGACATTGCTCGAAGCAGCGGAGTGCTTCCTCCACAGCGAGTTCGCGGCCAAGGCATTCGGCGGCGACGTGCTCAAGCACTATCACGCGCTCGCCGACTACGAGTGGCACGCGTTCATGCGTTCGGTGACCGACTGGGAGCGCGAGCGGTACCTGGACAGCATCTGACGTGAGCGGCGCCCACGTGCTCCCGCCGCAGCGCGACCTCGTCGATGGTGCGTGGATCGATCCGCGAGGCGACGGCGTCATGCTCGCGCACCCGGACACCGGCGCGGAGATTGCCCGGTCTGCAACCTCGGCTGTGGAGACGGTGGATCGCGCGATCGCCGCGGCGGCCCGTGATCATGCGGACGGCTCCTGGGCCGACCGTTCGGTCGAGGACCGCGGCGCATTGCTCCATGCGCTCGCGCACCGTCTTGAAGGACTCGCCGATGAGTTCGCGTTTGCCGACGCCATCGACAGCGGCGTACCCATCGGTGTGACCACGTTGTTTGCGCGCGCGCTTCCCGACATCGTGCGCGAAGCGGTCTCGCACGCGGAGGCACAGCTCGGTGAGCGACTGCTCCCCTCCCCCGGTGGCGACGCGCACCTGCTGCGCGTGCCCTGGGGCGCGGCTGCCGTGCTGATGCCGTTCAACGCTCCGGCCTTCACCGCCGTGAAGAAGACGGCATATGCCTTGGCCGCAGGGTGTCCTGTGCTCCTCAAACCGTCGCCGCATGCGCCGCACGCGGCGAACCTGCTCGCGATGTCAATCGCGGAAACGGTCACGGAGCACGATGCGCCAGCGGGACTCTTCCAGCTCCTCCATGGCGATGCAACCGTCGGTGCTCGCCTTGCGTCTGATGAGCGCGTGCGCTGCCTTACGTTCACCGGAAGTCGAAGCGGCGGACGCGCGGTGGCGAGCGCCGCCGCGGCCAGCCTCAAGGCGCTGCAGCTCGAATGCGGCAGCAACAACCCCGCGATCGTGCGCGCGGACGCCGACGTGGACACGACCGCCGAGTCGCTCGTCAAGGGCTTCACGAAGCTCAACGGTCAGTGGTGCGAGCGCCCGGGCACGGTGTTCGTCGCGGAGTCGCTGCACGATCGCCTGCTCACGGCGCTGCTGGACCATCTCGAAACGTTGCGGCCCGGATCGTGCCTCGACCCCGCCACCACCTTCGGTCCGCAGGCGAACACCTCGCAAGCACAATCCGTGGACGACGCCATCCAACGCCTCCACACGTTGGGAGCGAACGTCCACATGGTATTCACCGATCGCCCCACCGGCGGCTGTTTCCGCGCTCCTGCGGTGATCACGGGCGCAGATCCCGCCGACACCCTCGACGAGATCTTCGGTCCGGTGCTGGTGCTGCACGCCGTTGCCGACGATGCACGCGCGCTCGACATGGCGAATCGTCTCCACGGTGGGCTTGCCGCATACGTGTTCAGCGCCGGCATCGCGGACGGCATCGAATTGGGACGGCACATGAACGCGGGTGAGGTCAAGATCAATGGCACGAGCGTGCTGGACCTGAGCCCCGAATCGATGCAGAGCTTCTGGATCGGTAGCGGCATCGGTGGGCACGGCAACGCAGACCTGCTCCGCTTCTTCACCGGTACTCGCATCGTCGGCGCCGATCCACCGGGCGCGCCGATCTGAGTGCGGGGATGGAGCGATCTGGGGTCGTTGACGCCTCGTCCAGCACGCACGCGGTGTTGCACACGCTGTCGCTTGGAGCATTCGACCTCGGTGAGGGCTTCTGGTTGCAGCGTCAGCGGCTGAACCGGAAACGATCACTCGAGCACGGTCTCGCGATGCTCGAGACCGCCGGCAATCTCGACAACCTTCGCAACGCGGCAAGCGGTGGCGCAACATTTCGCGGCCCCGTGTTCATGGACTCGGACGTGTACAAGTGGCTCGAGGCGGCCGCGTGGGAGCTGGGACGCGCACCCGATCCCCAGCTGGGGCGACGCGTCGACGAGGTCATCGCGATCGTGGCCGCCGCTCAGACGCCGGATGGCTACATCAACTCGCATGTTCAGGTCACCGACCCGTCCGCACGGTGGGCGGATCTCGCACACGGTCACGAGCTGTACTGCATCGGCCACCTCGTGCAGGCGGGCATCGCGATGTCGCGGGCCACCGGCGATGAAGCGCTGCTGCGCATTGCGAAGCGTGCGGTCGGATGCGCGAACACCATCTTCGGCGATGGTCGCCGCGTCGATGTTCCCGGCCACCCGGAGATCGAAAGCGCGCTGGTGGAGCTCTATCGGCACACCGGGGACAGGACCCACCTGCAGCTCGCGACATTTTTTCTTGACCATCGCGGGCACGGGCTCATCCGCACCGGGCGCTTCTACGAGCCCGCCTACTACCAGGATCGCATGCCCGTTCGCGATTCGTCGACCATCGAGGGGCACGCGGTGCGCGCCGTCTACCTGCTGAGTGGCGTGGTCGACGTCTATTTGGAAACCGGCGAGCGGGCGCTGCTCGCGGCCGCGCAACGGCAGTGGGACGACATGGTCGAACACAAGCAGTACATCACCGGCGCTCTCGGATCGCGCGCCGGCAGCGAGAGCTTCGGCGATCCGTACGAGCTTCCCGCCGCAACCGCATATGCGGAAACATGCGCTGCAATCGGCAGCGTCTTCTGGAACTGGCGGTTGCTGCTCGCCACCGGCGAGTCGCGATACGCGGACCAGATCGAGTGGACACTCTTCAACGCCGTGCTGTGCGGCATCGGGCTTGACGGCACGTCGTTCTCCTACGAGAACCCGCTGTCGAGCCGAGGTGAGCGCCCACGAGAGTCATGGTTCTCATGCGCCTGCTGCCCGCCGAACGTGATGCGGCTGCTCGCCTCACTCCCCCACTACGTCGCGACCGGTGACGCGCGCGGCGTCCAGGTGCATCAGTTCGCGACGGGCACGCTGACGCACGGCGACATCGGGCTTGGCGTACACACCGGCTACCCGTGGAGCGAGACGGTGAGCATGGAGGTTCGCGGGGCCCCAGAACACGAATGGGAGCTTTCGCTCCGCCTGCCGGCGTGGTGCCGGGAGCCTGCGGTGGCTCTGAACGGAACCGCCGTCGAACCGGGAAATCGCAACGGGTACGCCACCATGACCCGTCGCTGGGCGAGCGGTGACGTCGTGGTGCTGACTCTGCCGATGCCCGCTCACTGCATCGCTGGCCATCCGTTCATCGAATCCACGCGCTCGTCCGTCGCGGTCGTTCGCGGACCGATCGTGTATTGCATCGAAGCGTGCGACCAGCCACACGCCGGCGCTGACATGACGCTGACGATCGATCCCGACGCCGCGCTGCAGAGCGTCTGGCGCCCTGATCTTCTCGGAGGCGCAACCGAAGTCATCGGTGCGGGCCGCGCTCATCCGAACCAGTGGAACGGTCTCTATCGACGGTTCGACGACCTTTCGCGGGAGCATCGGACGATCGAGCTCACCGCCGTGCCGTACTTCCTCTGGGGCAATCGCGACCGCGGATCCATGAATGTCTGGATACCGATCGAGGGCGCGTAACGCCGGAAGAATGACGGCGGCGCCCCGACCGACCGTTGCCGTGTGCAACGCGAACTGGGACGCCGCCGCGAGAGTGGGGGGTCGCGACCTGCAGCCGGTCCCACCCGGGGTCACGAGTGGATCCGGTCCGATTGACGGTGCGCTACCTCATCAGTCCTCGTCTGCCCGTCAGCGTACGCATACCTGCCGCGAGCGGCGAGTGCAGGAGGCACTCCTTGTCCGCGTTCCCCTCCCACCACCAGCGGCCGGCTCGCTCATGCTCCCCCGGCGCCCGCAGTTTATGTGCTGCGGAATGCTACCGAAACCCAACGTTCTCAGGCAACTTTCGTGTTCAGGTTCGCCGGCTCCTACGCCCACAATGCGTCGAGGACGACGGCAACGCGCTCCATCGCCTCACCGGCGTCCTGACCGGCGAGATCCGGTCGACGTGCGGGATCGAGCACCTCTTCGCAGAGGCTTCGCACGCTGTCGGTGAGGAAGCGCGACGGCTGCGCCCACCCATGGCGATCGTCGCGACCGCGCGGACGGTGGTGATACCGCTCGGGCACGTAGAGATGCAGGCACGCGCGAGCGCGCGTGAGTGCAACGTAGAAGACCCGCCGCTCCTCCTCCAATCCGGCATCCGATCCAAGTGCCATGTCCGACGGGATGTTGCCGTCTGTCACGTGCAGCACGTGCACGACGTCCCATTCGAGCCCCTTGGCGGAATGCACGGTGGAAACGACGAGCCAGTCCTCGTCGACGCTCGGTGGCCCTGCCAGCGCCGAGGTCGATCGTGGCGGCTCGAGAACGTGGTCGGCCGCCACGTCGGAGAGCCTCGCAGCTTTGGCGCCTGCCGCGACGAGTGTGTCCAGGTCCGCCAGGCGCGCCCCTGATTCCGGATACACCGCTTCGACAAGTGGTGCGACGGCAACACGCAGACGCTCCGCGTGCGTCGCGACGGATTCCTCAGGGCGTGCGCCGAGTGCATCGATGAGCGCCTCGGCGGCGGGTTGCGCCACGACTGGGAGTTCAAGCGCCGCTTGGGGCCAGCGTCGCATGACCTCGCCTTCAGAGAGGTGATCACGATCGACGTCGATCAAGCCCAGACCTGTTGCCACGCGCCGCGCGGTGGCTGGACCGACGCCCGGGAGCAGCTGCAACAGCCGGAACCACGCGACGACGTCGTTGGGATTGTCGGCGAGCCGGAACGCTGCGAGGAGATCCTTGACATGTGCCGCTTCGACGAAACGCAACCCTCCGTATTTGACGTAGGGAATGCGTCTGGCGCCGAGCTCGAGTTCGAGCAATGCGGAATGGTGTGCCGCACGAACGAGCACAGCCTGTTCACGCAACGCAGTGCCCGCCTCGCGATGCGCGAGGATCCGCTCGCAGATCGCCTCTGTCTGAGCGTCCTCGTCGACGCACCGCACCACCTGCGGGGACGCTCCGGGAGCCGTGCGGGCGGCCCGCAACACCGCCGAGAAGCCGACGCTCGCCTCGGCGCCGACAGCATTGGCCACGTCGAGAATCTGCTGAGTCGAGCGATAGTTCGTTTCGAGCACGATGGTGCTCGCCCCGGGAAAGACCGTGTCGAACTCGAGGATGTGACGGGGCTCGGCGGCTCGAAACGAATACAGCGCCTGCGCATCGTCGCCGACCACCGTGATGCGCGGATCGTCGCTGCGCAACCCGCGAAGGACGTCGACCTGCAGCTCGTTCACATCCTGATACTCGTCGACGAGGATGTGATCGAACGCCTTCGCAAGGCGTGGGCCGAGACGCTCGTCCTGGACGGCGGCTCGCCAGAGCAGGAGCAGATCGTCGAGGTCCACGAGTCCTGCCGCACGCTTGCGGCGTACGTACCCCCGGCAGATCTCCGCGATCGAGTCGACGAAGTCATCAGCCCAGGGAGCCATGTCAGGCACCACCGACGAGAGTGGCCGGCCGGTGTTCACTGCCGTGGAGTAGAGATCGACAAGCAGTGTCTTGCGCGGAAATCGCCGCCGTGTCGCCTCGGCGTGACCCTGCTCGTCGCGAACGAGATCGATGACGTCGGCGGCGTCGGCAGCATCGAGCATCGAGAAGCCCTCGGGGATGCCGAGCGTCGATGCGAACCGGCGAAGCGTCCGATGGGCGATGGCGTGGAACGTCCCGCCGGCCACGCGGCCCGCGGGATACCCCGCAGAGGCGTCCATGCCGATCGCGGTCAGGAGCGCCGAGGTCCGGGTGATCATCTGACGAGCCGCCCGCCGCGTGAAGGTGAGCAGCAGGATCCGCTCGGGCGGCGTCCCGGTCGCCAGCAGCCACGCGACGCGCGCGGACAGGGTCGTGGTCTTACCGGTCCCGGCGCCGGCGAGGACGCGGAGGGGGCCACCGTCATGCGTGACGACCGCCCGCTGGGCGTCAGTCAGATCGTCGAGCCATGCGAACATGCGTTCGATGGTACCGCCCGGCAAGGCGTTGCGGTCGATTCGAGAGATGCACATCGGGCCCGCGAGCTGAGACGGCTTCAGGTTATCCGTCGGCCCGGTTCGTCTCCACCGCGTTGAAGAAGCAGGACCGAGCGCCCGTGTGACACGCCGGGCCGTCGGGCGACACCAGGAGGAGCACAGCGTCCGCGTCGCAGTCGAGCCGGATCTCGTGCACCTGCATCGTGTTGCCGCTCGTCTCCCCCTTCTCCCAGAGGCGCTGCCGCGAGCGGCTGAAGAACGTTGCCCTGCCCGTCCGTCGCGTAGCGTCCCAGGCCTCGCGGTTCATGTGCGCGACCATCAGCACCTCTGCGGTCGCCGCATCCTGGACCACCGCCGTGATCAGGCCCGCGTCGTTGAACTGGGGCTCCACCGGATCACTCACAGACGCACGTCGAGACCGTGTTCGCGCAGGTAGCGCTTGGTCTCGGGGACGGGATATGCGCCGAAGTGGAAGATGGTTGCCGCGAGCGCAGCGTCAGCGCGTCCGTCGGTCAGTGCCAGACGCAGGTGTTCCGGCTCGCCGGCTCCTCCACTCGCGATCACAGGGACCGGGACCGCAGTTGCCACGGCAGCCGTCAACTCGACGTCGTACCCGGTGCCCGTCCCGTCCCGATCCATGGACGTGATGAGGATCTCGCCGGCGCCGCGGCCCGCCGCCTCGTCAACCCATTGAATCGCGTCGCGTCCGGTGTCGAGCCGACCGCCGCGACCATGCACGGCGTGGCGTCCGCCCGAGCGCTTCGAGTCCACGGCGACCACCACGCACTGCGATCCGAACGTGTTGGCAGCCTCGTCGATGAGCGACGGCCGATCGAGAACGGCGGTGTTGAGCGACACCTTGTCCGCACCCGCGCGCAGCAGCGCATCGATATCGCCGAGCGTGCGCACGCCGCCACCGACTGTCAGCGGGATGAAGACTCGATCCGCGGTGCGCCGCACCACGTCCAGGAGAATTGCGCGCTCATCGCTCGACGCGGTGATATCAAGGAAGACGAGCTCATCCGCACCATCCTGATCGTACCGCGCGGCCAGCTCGGCAGGATCCCCGGCGTCGCGCAGGTCGACAAACGCGACGCCTTTCACCACCCGTCCGCCGGTCACGTCGAGACACGGGATGACACGTTTGGCGAGCGTCATGCGACCAGACTCGCGACAGCGCGGAGCGCTTTGACGAGGTTGATCCGACCTTCGTAGAGCGCCTTGCCCACAACGACACCGGCAGCGCCCGCCGCAGCGGACGCGGCGATGTCGGCGAGGCTGCTGAGACCACCAGACAGATACACCGGGCCCGCATAGCCCGCCCGGCATGACCGCAGACCATCGAGGTCCGGGCCGGCCATGACACCGTCACGCATGGTGTCGGTGTAGATCAGTCCGGCTGTTTCCCAATCGCGCCACAACCGCAGGAGTTCCGAGGCTGCCATCCCATCCTCTGTCCACCCCTGCACACGCGCCATTCCGGCTCGCACGTCGAGGCCGAGGAGGACGCGCCCCGGTGCAGCGTGGCAGATCGCCGAGGCACTCTCCGGATCGCGGACAGCGATGCTGCCCAGCACGACAAACGACGCGCCGGCGCTCAGCAGCGCGAGCGCGATACCGATGTCGCGCACACCGCCACCAACTTCCACCTCGCAGCGCGCGCCCGCGCACTCGGCGACGATCGCTCTGACTGCGTTCGCGCTTTCCGGCGTCGCGCGGCCGCGCGCCGCGTCAAGGTCGACGACATGGATCCGCGTCGCACCTGCGACGATGAAACTGCGCGCGACAACCACCGGATCGTCGCCGTAGACCGTCGGATCAGCATACTCGCCCTGGCTGAGGCGCACACACCGGCCACCAAGCACGTCGATTGCGGGAATGATGATCACGTCGTGCACATCGCGACGAAGTTCGCATAGAGGCGAAGACCCGCGGCGCCACTCTTCTCGGGATGGAATTGTGTGCCCATGATGTTCCCATGCTCAACGGCAGCGGCGAGGGGCTCGCCATAGTCGGTGGTGGCGGCAACGTCGGCTTCCACCGCGGTCGCGCTGAACGAGTGCACGAAGTACATGTACGAACCCTCGTCGGTGCCCGCGAGCAAGGCCGACTCTGCGTTCACTGTGGTCAGCGTATTCCAGCCCATGTGGGGCACCTTGCGCCCTTCCTGAAGCGCAAGCCTCGTGACACGCCCAGTGAGCAACGCGAGCCCTGCGACGTCCGGCCCTTCGTCGCTGGACTCGAACAGCAGCTGGTGGCCGAGGCAGACGCCGAGCACCGGCCTGCCCGCGATCGCCATCGCCCGGACCGCGTCGCCGAGACCGCCATCGTGCAGTGCGCGCGCCGCAACGGCGAAGGCACCCACGCCGGGGAGCACAACGCCGTCGCATCCGGCAATCCGCGCGGGTTGATCGCTGATGACCGTCTCCGCACCGGACGCGCGGAGCGCCCGCTCGACGCTCCGCAGGTTGCCGACCCCGTAGTCGCACACGCCGATCACGGGAGTCACAGCGTTCCTTTGGTCGAGGGGACGCCTCCGCCGATGACGCGAAACGCTTCACGCGTAGCTAGGCCGAGGGCCTTGAATGCGGCCTCAGCAATGTGATGGGGGTTGTCCCCGCGGATGCAGTCCATGTGGATGGTCGCGCCCGCAGCCTGCGCATATCCCTTCACGAATTCGCCGATGACCTCGACGTCGAAGTCGTTGATGCGTCCCTGCAACTGGTCCATCGCATACACGACGTTCGGGCGGCGGCCGTAATCCACGATGCAACGCACGAGCGACTCATCGAGCGGCGCATGCGCCTCGCCGAAGCGCCGGATGCCGTCGCGATCGCCGAGCGCTTCACTGATGGTGGCGCCGAGCACCAGGCCGACATCCTCGACGAGATGATGCGCGTCGACATCGATGTCCCCGCTGCCCTCGAGCGTGATGTCCATCCCGCTGTACTTCGTGAACGCCTCGAGCATGTGGCGGAAGAACGGCAGCGGCAGCGTGATCGATCCGATGCCCGTGCCATCGATGCGCACATCCGCGCTGATCCTCGTCTCGTGCGTGTCGCGCCGTCTCGACGCGGATCGTGCAGCGACGCTCATGTGCGCGCGCGCATGCGCGTCCGCGCCCGAATTGCCAGCTCGTGCGCCTGGAGACCCTCGGCCTGAGCCAAAACGATGGCAACCGGGGCGACCGCGTCGAAGTCCGCTTCGGTCAGCTGCACGAAGCTCGGCCAGCGGAGAAAGTCCATCACTGCAAGCGGTCCGCGATAGCGGGCGGCCCCCTGCGTCGGCAGCGTGTGGTTCGGGCCGGCGACGTAGTCACCGATGCTCACCGGTGACATCGGCCCGACGAAGACGGCGCCGGCATTGCGCACCGCATCCCGCGCCGCCTCGGCTGCCGTTCCCTGCAGCGAGAGATGCTCCGGCGCGAATCCGGCTGCCAGCGTGATCCCATCGCGCAGAGACTCGCACAGCACCACTGCCGCGTGCCGCCCCGCGGCGATGCCGATGACCTCGCGGCGGGCAGCGTCGCCCGCCGCCGTCGCGAAATCCGTGACGACGGCAGCCGCGAGATCGGTGTCATCGGTCAGGCAGACGGCCCACGCCAGCGGATCGTGCTCGAGTTGTGAGACGAGGTCCGCGGCGATGAGCGCGGCATCGGCGCCGGCCGACGCGATGACGAGAATCTCGCTCGGCCCGGCGAGTTGATCGATGCCGACCGCGCCGAAGACTTCGCGCTTTGCCAGCGTGACGAACGCGTTGCCGGGGCCGACGATCTTGTCCACCCGGTCGATCGAGTGAGTCCCGTAGGCCATGGCGGCAATCGCCTGCGCGCCACCCGCGGCGATCACCTCGGTGACTCCGAGCAGGTGCGCTGCGGCGGCGACGAGTGGATGGACACCGCCGCCGGGACCCGGGGGGCTTGCGAGGACGATCCGCTCGACGCCGGCGACCTGGGCTGGAATCACCGACATCAGCGCGGTGCTCGGGTAGGCGGCGCGCCCGCCGGGGACATAGCAACCGATACGCCCAAGCGGGACGGGGCGAAGCCACGCGCCGCCGAAACCTCGGTCCGCCGTCTCCATCTGGGGCATGTGAAACTCGCGGATCCGCTCGGCCGCCGCCGCCAGAGCGTTGCGCAGCGGCTGCTCGAGCGCGTCCCACGCCTGCCTCAGCGCTGCGGTGCTCACCCGCGCGTCCGCGACATCGATCCCGTCGATGCGGTGTGTCCAGTCGCGAACCGCGACGTCGCCACGCTCGCGAACATCGGCGACGATCTCGCGTACGGCCTCCTGCGCGCTGATGTGCCGGCCGAACATCACATCGAGCCGGCGTGCGCTGGATTCGTCGAGGGCCGGTGCGGTAAACCCTTCCCGTTCCCGCTCCACGATGACCGCGCGAAACTGCGCGGGGTCGAGACGCGTGAGCTCGATCCTCATGCCGCGCCCTGGCTGCGTTGCGCGGCAGCGGCGCGTCGAAGGGATGCGGCAAGCGATCCGACCAGCTCATTACGGGTCTTCAGCGCCGCCTGGTTTGCGATGAGCCGCGCGGTCGAGACACCCGCCTCGGCCACCTCGACAAGACCGTTCGCGGCCATGGTGCGGCCGGTCGCGGTGATGTCGAGCACGCAATCGGCAAGCCCCGTGGCTGGCGCGAGTTCCACGGATCCGTGCAGGCGGATGAGCACGACGTTCAATGAGCGCGCGGCGAAGAACCGGCGCGCTGCCTCCGGGTACTTGGTCGCCACGCGCAGCGACTCAGGCCACACCCCATTCACGAGTGGCGAGTCGCGTGGTGCAGCAAGCACGAGCCTGCAGAGTCCGAAGCGCAGATCGGCAAGCTCGTAGCACTCCCGTCCACTCTCCCAGAGGACATCCTTGCCCACGATCCCACAGTCGCAGGCCCCCATCTCCACGTACACGGGCACGTCAGTCGGACGGACCTTCACGTATACCGAGCCCGCCTCGGCGACGCTCAACTCGCGGTCGAAGCAGCTTTGATGGAGTTGCACGACGCCGGCCGTCGCGAGGATGTCGCACGCGCCCTCGAGCAGCGTTCCGGCAGGAAGCGCGATGCGCAACCCTCTCATGGAGCGGATCTCGAGAGCGCATCAACCGCGGCATCGATGCTGCCCGTTTCGTCACGGCCGTCCCTCGGCCAGCGCGCACCGGTTGCACTGACGCTGACCTCGCCGCCCGCGCCCGCCGTGAGGTCACATGTGCACGCAACGCCACGCGCGCGCAGCCGCCGCGCCAGGTTCAGTGCTGTGGACTCAGCGTCCGCCTCCCAGCTGACGCGAAGAACAGCGGGCGCCGACGCGATTCCGCCCCGCCTCCCGACGCTGTCGTGGCAGCGATCGACGTGCAACACGAACCCGGTCGCCGGCAGCGCGTCGCCGAAGCGCCCGAGCAACCTGTCGTACCGGCCACCGCTGCCGAGCGGAAACCCCGAGTCTTCGCTGAATACCTCAAACGTCGGTCCGGTGTAGTAGTCCCAGTCACGCACCGCGCCAAGGTCGAGGTGCACCCGATCGGTGATGGCATGCGCCTCGAGGAGCTCCCACAGTCTCGCAAGCTCCCGCAGCGCGCGGAGCGGCCGTTCGCCGCGCAAACCGCTCGCCGCGGTGTCAAGAATTTCGCGTCCGCCGCGAAGTGTGGGGAACGCAAGGAGCAGTCGGCGTTCGGCGTCGGCAACGTCCGTGCCCTCGAGGGATGCTTCCACCGAAACAAGATCGCGGCGTGCAAGTGCAGCAAGCACCACGTCGCGCGCGGCGCCGTCGAGGCCGGCCGACTCGAGCAGTCCCGGAATGAAGTCCGCATGTCCGACGTCGACCTGCACGTCGTGCACTCCGCCGTGCTCGAGCGCCGCCGCAGCAAGAGCGATGCACTCCGCATCCGCCTCGAGCCCCGTCGCACCCAGCAGCTCACACCCTGCCTGCAGGCTCTCGCGCCGTCTCCCCGCGTTGGGCGGCTGGTGGCGCAATACCGGCCCCGCGTAGCAGAGCCGCAGTGGAAACGGTCCCGAATGCAGTTGTGTCGCGACGACGCGAGCGACGCTCACGGTGCGCTCACCGACCAGCGCGAGCAGGGCGCCATCCGAGTCCATGAATCGGAAGAGTTCCGATTGCTGGGCCACGCCGACACCGGCCGCAACCGTGTCGAGTGGCTCGATCAACGGTGTGACGATGAAGCCGTATCCCCACGATTCGAACGTCTCGACGAAGCGATCGGTGAGGAGGCGACGGCTCGCCGCGGCGCCCACCAGCCAGTCGGTGAACCCGTCCGCGCGCCCACGTGCTCCCGCGCCGGCTGGCAGCGCGTCAACGCCTCTCATGTGGGGATTCTACGTGCAGCCCATGGATTTCCCGTCCTGCCGCGCCTCTCACCGCGGCTGCATGCTCGCCACCGCTGTCAGGATCCGGTCGACTGCGGCACCGTCGCCGATGCTGATACGCAGGCGGTCCTGAAGCCCGGATGTGTCGAAGTGGCGCACCAGGATCCGCTCGGCACGCAGGTGCGCGGCGACATCCGCGGCCGTCGTCCACTGCGGCGGTTTGCAGAGGATGAAGTTGGCCTGCGACGGAGTGACGACCCAGTCGAGACCACGCAGACCCTGGCTGAGCCGGTGGCGTTCTCGCACGACAGTGTCGACGATTTCGCGGTGATGGGGCTCGTCCCGGAGGGCCGCGAGCGCACCCGCGATCGCGCAGCGATCCACCGGATACGAGTCACGCACGGCATTGAGATCGTCGATGATCTCGGGATCCCCGACCGCGTACCCGACGCGCAGCCCCGCAAGCGCATGTGACTTGGACAGGGTGCGGACGACGACCCAGTTCCGGTGCGAGGCAAGGCCTTCGACGCACGATGCCGGCGCGAAGTCGCAATACGCCTCGTCAATGGCAACCACTCCCGAAGCACCGTCGAGCGATCGCTCCAGCTCGGCCGGTTCGATCCAGTGTCCAGTCGGTGAGTTGGGATTGACCACGATGCGGAGCACGGCGTCCTGCGATGCGAACTGCGACGGCAGGGAACCATCCGGTTCGACCGGCACGCCGACGTCACACGCCGAGAAGAGGGTCGCGAGCACTGGAAGCAGCGAGTAGCCGGGCTCTGTGCGCACAAGCGTGTCGCCCGGACCGACGAAGGCGCGGAACAGGCAGTCGAGGACCTGATCGGCGCCGTTGGCCACAAAGACGTGGTCCGGCTCGACCGCGTGATACCTCGCGAGCGCGCTCCGCAACGGCTCGGCATGCGGGTCCGGGTAGCGCGCGAGCCCCGCAGCTGCAGCGGCGACGGCCTCCGCGATGCGCGGCGACGGCGGCAGCGGCGATTCGTTGCTGTTGAGCTTCAGCCAACCCTCACCGTCGGCGGGTTGCTCCCCAGGCGTGTATCCGAACCCGGCGCCGAGTGCGGTGCGTCGGAATTTCGACATGTGTATACGAGTACCACGATGCATGGTGACGCGGCTCGGTTGACGCGAAGCACTGACGGCTGCTACGCTGCGCTGGCCGTGCAGACTTCCGTCCACCTCGCCAAAAAAGCCCGCTCGTACTCGAG
>Ga0307372_10005475_pt1 | contig 19051 bp, 14 predicted proteins | sample OX1MG_FD_202533 | JGI IMG/M metagenome (GOLD analysis project Ga0307372, IMG submission 202533) | Soil microbial communities from Risofladan, Vaasa, Finland - OX-1 | ecosystem: Environmental > Terrestrial > Soil > Coastal area > Acid sulfate soil | place: Finland: Risofladan, Vaasa | collected...
CGGCGGAGTGATCCAGATGCCCAGCCAAATGGTGAGGGCCATCGTGACGATCGTCGCCGGTCCCAATAGTCGTTGGCTTAGCTCTTTCATCACGATTCCTCGAGAACACCGTAAAGCAGAATTCCGAGGACCATATATACAGCCAAGGCTACGACCGAGATGACCCACCACTCCAAAAAGGCTCCCCCGTGCAGGGCCGAGTTGAAGGAACGCTCGCCGGCGATGAGCAGCGGCGCGAAGGCCGGCAGGCTGAGGACCGGGAGTAGCGTCGCGGCAGCGTTCCCGCCACTCGTGAGAGCCCCATAGAGCGTTCCCGCGCCCGCGATCGCACCCACGATGACCAGGATGCTCGGTGTCGCCACCAGGGTGCCGTGGAGAGCGGTATGGAGGACCACCACACTGCCCGCCAGCAGGACGATCGCCGTAAGCCAGAGCTCGACGGCGAGGGCGGCCGCCTTGCCCAAGAACACCCCCGCGGGGTCCAAACCCAGCGTTGCCACGGATGCCCGGGTTCCGTCCTTGGACTCGATCGCGTGAGAGCGATTGATCATCAGCAGCGCCACCAGCACGATGACCAGATAGAACAGTCCCGGCGCCGCCGACGAGTGGCCGACGTGGTTTGGCCCGAGCGCCAGACCGCTGAGGAGTAGCGCCATCACGCCGAAAGGAACGACCTGCCAGAGCAAGATCCGGCTCCGTCGCTCAATCCGTAGGTCCTTGCCGGCGACGAGAAGCGCGACACGAATCACGATTCACTGACGATCCGACCGCCGGCCATCAGAAGCGTTCGCGGACGTAGCCGCGCACTGCGAAGTGGGTCGTGAGCGCTCACCACCACCGTGGCGCCGCGCGCGACGACGTCACCTAGCAACCCGTCGAAGAACGTACGACCCTCGTCATCGAGCGACGCGTAGGGCTCGTCGAGCAACCACAGCTCGGGGCGACGAAGCAACAACCACGCCAGACCGAGCCGACGTCGCTGACCGGCCGAAAGTTGCTTCGCCGCAGTGTCACGACGGCCGCTCAATTCAACGCGTTCCAACACGTTCGTCAGTTCCTCGAGCGGTCGCCCGAGAGCTCTGGAAGCGAAGGTCAAGTTCTCCTCGACGCTCAGATCGTCGTAAAACGAGCCCTCGTGACCAAGCCATCCGACACGCCGACGAAGTTGACGCCGATCGACGGTGGCGAGATCGAGACCGAGGACCGAACCCTCCCCCGCGCTAAGTCCGATCAAGCCGGCGAGCAAGCGCAAGAGGCTCGTCTTTCCCGCCCCGTTAGCGCCGACCAAGACGGTGAGCGAGGACGTCGTCAACTCCAAATCAACGCCACTCAAGAGCGCAAAGCCACTTGTTATCGAGACGGCGTCGCGAAGTCGGACCGACGAACCTTCGATGGCGCTCACGACTAGCGAGCCAGAGCGTCAATGTCCGCGGCCACCATCATCTCAATCAGGCCGTAGAAGTCGACTTCGCACTTCCAACCCAACTGTTCGCGCGCTTTGGTGGCGTCGCCGACCAGGAGGTCGACTTCGGCCGGTCGGATGAACTTTGGATCGACCACGACGTGGTCTTCGTAGTTGAGTCCCGCGGCGGTGAAGGCTACCTCGCAAAGTTCGCGCACTGAATGCGTCTGACCGGTCGCCACGACGAAATCATCAGGCGTCTCGCGTTGCAGCATGGCCCACATCGCTCGCACGTAGTCCGCGGCGTAGCCCCAGTCGCGGTGCGCGTCCAAATTGCCGAGGTGCAGCGAACTGTCGAGTCCGGCCTTTATTCGCGCCGCGCCATGCGTGACCTTTCGCGTGACGAACTCGAGTCCGCGACGCGGTGATTCGTGGTTGAACAAGATCCCCGATGACGCGTGCAGGTTGTAGCTCTCGCGGTAATTCACCGTGATCCAGTGTCCGTACATCTTGGCGACGCCGTAGGGACTGCGCGGGTAGAACGCGGTGCTCTCGTCCTGCGGCACGGTACGAACCCGTCCGAACATCTCAGAAGAACTCGCCTGGTAGAAACGGATCTCTGGATCCACGATGCGGATCGCGTCAAGCATCCTGGTGACACCAAGCGCGGTGATCTCGCCGGTCAACACCGGCTGGGTCCACGAGGTCTGGACAAAACTCTGGGCGGCCAGGTTGTAGACCTCGGCCGGTCGGTAATCGCGCAGCACGTTGATCAGCGATACTTCATCAACGAGGTCACCGGAGACGAGCGTGATCTCGTCCTGGATGTGGCTTATCCGCTCGATCGTGAGCGTCGAACTGCGGCGGATCAGTCCAATAACCTCGTAGCCCTTGTCGAGGAGTAATTCCGCCAGGTACGAGCCGTCCTGACCGGTGATACCAGTAATAAGTGCTCGTTTGGCCACCAACAATCCTCCGAAAAAGGGCACCGACCAGCGGCCTGCGCACCGAATAGACACATTACGTTAGGTCATCCATCTAACCGGAATTTGTCGACCTCGCGATCGGTGACTTTCCGTGGTGGACGCTGCGTACCGGAGCCTTTTGGCGTGTGCCTTCCCGAAGCCCACGTCGCCGAGAAGTGAATCCTCCGCGCGTCCGAGACAGTCGGGGTCGACGTCGCTGGCGATTACTCTACCAGTCCGGTCCGAAGCCTTGGGTCGCGACCAACTCGAGGCTCCACGTGAGTGGGAAGGCTCGTGGTTTACCCGCTTGTCATGAATCCCTCACGTAGAACTACATAGCCTTTATTTTCATGGCTCGAATTATCGTCGTCAGTTTTCGCCTCGGTGGCACCGACGGCGTAGCAATCGAATCGGCCAAGTGGATCTCGGCGCTGGAAGCGCTCGGCCACCGCGTTCGAACCGTCGCCGGCGAAGGTGAGGCCGACGTGCTCTTGCCCAGCCTGGCGATCAACGCCAGAACGCCGAACTCGGTGGGCGAGTTGGACCAGGCGTTGGGCGAGGCTGACCTGGTGATCGTTGAAAATCTGGTCTCGCTGCCACTCAACCTTGACGCTCGCGACGCGCTGTATCAGGTCTTAGACGGACGACGTGCGGTTTTTCACCACCATGATCTCCCGTGGCAACGTCCTCATCTCAAACACCTAGAAGCTCCGCGCACGAATCCCTTATGGCATCACGTGACGATCAGCGGACTCTCGCGACGTGAACTCGCCGAACGCGGCATCGAAGCTGTGACCATCATGAACTCCTTTGACTGCGAACCGCCGCGAGGAAACCGGGACCTGACCCGACGGGCACTCGATGTCGGAACACGCACGCTGGTCGTGATGCCGTCACGCGCGCTGCCCCGCAAGAACGTCGGAGGTGCACTTACGATGTGCGAAGGGTTAGACGCGATGTTCTGGTTACTCGGGCCAGCAGAGGACGGCTACGAATCGGCGCTCGAAGAACTGATTCAGTCGTCCAACGTCGAAGTCCGACGAGGACTGCCCGACGGTGTCGACATCCACGATGCCTACGCGGCGAGCGACCTCGTGGTGATGCCCTCGACATGGGAGGGCTTCGGTAATCCGGTCCTCGAATCGGTGACGCACCGACGTCCACTGGCGCTGTACCCGTATCCCGTCGCGTGCGAAATCATCGACTACGGATTCCGATTCTTCGAGTTGGGCGAAACGGCTGCAATTAGGTCATTTCTCGACGAACCAGACTACGAGCTGCTCGCGCTCAACCTCTCGATCGCCAGGGAACACTTCAACGTGGCGTCACTTCCGGCTCGCTTGAGCCACCTCTTGGAATCTTTTGGCGTCAAGTAGGGCCAACTAACCTCTTTATATGGTGATCCAAGAGGACCGACCTCGACACGCCGAACGACGAGAACAGTTGTTGAACGTCGCCAAGTCGCTCTTCGCAGAACGCGGATTCCAATCAACCACGATGGACGACATTGCGCGTGAGGCGGGTTTTACCAAGCCGATCCTGTACCAATACTTCGACTCCAAGACCGACCTCTACCGAGAGATCGTCGCGCAGTTGGCCGAGACGTTGCTGGCGTCGCTCAAGATCGCGGTGAACGCGGCCGAGACGGGGCGCGAGAAGATCGAAGTAGCCTTTCGGGTCTATTTCGAGATGGTCGTGAGCGAGACTGACGCCTTTCGTATTCTCTTCATCCACTCCCATGAAGGTGATACCGCCAAGGAACTTCGCGCCTTGGAACTTGGACTCATTTCCTTTATGGACCCATTCTTCGACGTCTCGATGAGCGAAGATCATCGACGTCAACTGGCCGGCGGCGTCGTCGGCATCGCTGAAGGCGCGGCAATCGTGTGGCTCGAACAACAAGAGTCCAAGGGTTGGCCCACCCCCGCCGCGGGAACCGCCGAACGCCTCGCACAACGAAGCGCCACGCTGGCGTGGGGTGGACTTCGAACCGTCCACGAGGATTAATCGACCGATTCGCCTTCCAACAGCTGTGCGAAGGATTGAGCGAGTTCCCACAATTGTCGCGCGCACCGATCGTACGTAGCCTGGTCACCACCGGCAGGGTCGTCGATGTCGCTATCTTTGGTCGGCTCGTGGGTAACTGCCACCCGCAGCATTGCGTCAAAGCTTCCCACCGTCGGAGCGAAGCGCACGAAGTGAGCGAGTTGGACGACCTTGTCGCCATAGGGCGCAAAGTTGAGACGTACAAAGTTCACGTTGTCAACTTCGGCCGCCAAGATAACGTGCGCCCATTCGGCGTCCGTGATGTCGAGCTGGTGACTGCGGTGCGCGCCGTAACGATGATCGCCGAGTCCCTCAATCTTCATAAGTGCGTCGCGCGTACGACCACTCATCGCCGAACCTTCCACCACATGCGTGCCAGCGGTTCTAATCTTCCATTCTTCGCCGAAGCCTTCAGCTAACGACGTCAACATGTAGCCGAGCATCACCGAACGCGCGACGTTGCCGGTGCAGAGCGTGACAATGTTCAGCGTAGAAACTCCTTCGCGAATGAAGAGTCCCGGACGCCGCTTCTCTCGACGAACAAATCATCATTCTCGTCTCGAATCACAAATCGTCCCGATGCGCGGTGACTCGGCGCCCCGGCCAATGAATACGTTCGGACTGCGCCACAGGAATCGATGTTAGAACTGCTCACAGTCAGCTCCGTCCGACGGCGTCATATCTCTACGACTCAATCGGACTTATCCGTCCGGTCATCGGGGTCGACAATCAGTAAGTAAAACCGTTGATTGATCCGGAATTGTACGCGCTGGTTCCCGAAGGCGTAGTCACCGTTACCAGGGAAGCCTTTGCGGCTCCAGCATTTACCGGGCTACAGGCATCAATCGTGGAATCATTCAATACCGAAAGGGACGAGGCGGACGCCGACGTATAAGCGCCTGGGTCATTAAAACTGACTTTTGGTAGGAATCCGTTCGTGTACAAGAATCCAGTACCCGTGATGACAAGTGGACTGGCACCCGAAGCGCAGGTGATATTGAAAGTGGGAGGGATGACGTTCGTAACGCCCGTAACCCTCGGCGGTGTCGCGTCAATCACCCAGCTCACGACACTGAGACCTGATCCGCACGTCGTCGACGTCGTAGGGGTCGATACGGGCGTGCAGTTGTTCTTGCTGCTCACGGAGTTGTCGTTGAAATATACGACCGCCTGCAACAGCGGCTGATCCTCGCACGTCAGAGGGTCCACACCACCCTCGCATACCGAAACGATGACGGTCCGACTTCCCGAAGTTGAATCCCACTGAGTTCGGCAGTAGGTCTCCATTGAAAGGCCCAACAGCGTCGGAACAGAGGTTGTGCAAGCCTGCGGATCGGGAGAGTTGACCGTATTGGCCTCAAAGTTGTAACGGACATACTGCATTGAGAGCTCCGCCGTACTATTTGCCGCCGATTCGGTGGTTCGCGCTTGCTTGAAATGAATACTGTCCGTGAGGCCACCGCCAATCAAGCCGAGCAAACTCGCGACGGTAACGCTTATGACCGTGAGGAAAATGAGGGCCAGGAGCAGCGATGCGCCGACCTCGTCTTTGTTCGAGCTTCGTCGAGGATCCGAATGCCACCACTTTGCGAGAAGTGACGAACCGGTTCGTGGAATGTCCGCATTGGTCGCTAGTACGTTGCGTCGGCGAAAATTCAATGGTTGCATTAGACGGTCACCGACGAGGAGTACGACACCGGTATGGAACTGTTCCCCGCATTGTCAGACTGCACCACCGTGAAGTAGTAGGTGCCGGCGGAGATGGGCGTTGAAGTATACGAGAACAAGGAACCTGAGGTAAGGCTCGCCGTGTCGGTGTACGTGGGATTTGAGACGCACGAATTACCACCACTGTTGTATTGCGTCTTCGTGCAGACGTAGACGGTGGCGGTGTTTTGATCGGAACTCGTTGTTGCCGTATACGCATTGGTTCCGCCATTGAAGGTCACGGTGAACTTACGTCCGCTCCCCTTAGTTACTTGGACGTTGCTCACAACCGGCGCGACGGTGTCGATGACAAAGCTCACCGCGTTCGAGGTGCCCACGTTGCCAGCCCCGTCTTGTTGTGTCGCCTGCGCCGTATATTCCTGCGCGGAACTAAGCGACGTACCCGACAATGACCACGATCCGCCGCTCAAGACGGTCGCGCCAAAGGTCCCGACGACGGTTCCTCCCGTGGTGGCGCCTTTGTAGATCGTCACCGTCACCGGTGCCAGATCGGCGCTTTGGCCCGTTGACGGGGACGCCGCGAGAGTTCCGCCTGTGCCCGTGATAGGCGTCAAGGAACTGTTGCCGTAGAACACGCCGGTGCTCGAGTTCTGATCGGTGAACGGCGCAGCGATCATGACCACGGGCTTGGTGGTGTCGATGACAAACGTGATGGGCGTCGACGTTCCGGGGTTTCCTGCGGAGTTGTTCTGGGAGGCGACAGCGGTGTACCGAGCGCCACCTGGGAGCGCCGACGTCGGGGGACTGGACCATGTCCCCGACGTTTGGGTGGTCGTGAAGGTCTGCACGGGGGAACCGGTCGCGGTGGCGCCACTATAGATTTTTACGGTGATCGTGGCCCCATCGGTGGACGTGGCGGTTCCCGTGAACGTCGGCGACGTTTGATTGGTGTAGTCGCCGTTCGTCGGCGACGTGATGGCCACCGTAGGCGTCTCCGTCGAGGTCGGGGTAAACACCCCGGATCCGACGGTGCGCCCATAGTCCCCGTTGACGACGTCGATATCGCACGAGGTCGCGCTCAAGGAAACCGGAACTGTTACGTTGAGCGACAGTGACGTTGGGCTCACAAAGAGCGTCTGGTTGACTTGAATGCTCGGACAGTCTCCCGTAGCGGGACCGAACGTGGCCGCGAGGCTGGATCCGAGTATGAATCCCGTGCCCGTCACCGTAACGTTGCCGGTCGTTCCCAGAGCGAGCGACGTTGCTGCAGTAACCGTCGGCGCCGGTTTGATGTCGATGACATAGTCAGTCAACGTTGTCCCGTCGCCGTTCGTTACGGTCACGGGGCAATTGTCGCTCGGGGGTGCCGAATTGGCGACCGAGAGAAGGAAACTGACAGTAGAAGGGGCGTTGAACGTTGTCGTGCCGACTGTCACGCCCATGCACCCAACTGACACGGCGAGTTTTGACCCGTTATCGTTCAAACCTGGACCGGTTACCGCCACGGGCACCGATTTGGCGCCGGCGCCGATGACGGACGGACTCGCCGATAATGCACCCTGAGTTGATGGAGCGCCCCGGTCATCCACGATGAAGCTACTGGAATCGCTCAAAAACGGCTTTAACTGTGTGACCGTGATGGTGATGAGTTCCGGCCCGTTCTGGGATGAGACGCAATCAAGAGAAGAAGTTACGAATTGATGATTTGCGGTATCCCAGTATTGAATATTGTTGGCAGACGTTGGGTTCGCGAACGCCACGGTGAAACCGACAGGGGCACCCAGTCGTGAACTAACGGCGTCCGTGTTTCCGTAACCCGGCGAGGTGGACGACACCGCTGGTAGAGCAGGGTAAGGGAGCAGGCCGGAGAATTCCAGCGTGTACTGAGCGGCCGTCCCGCAAGGAATATAAAGCGGCTTGGCTTGCTGTTGAATCTGTGCGACGGCGGACTCTTCGGCGGTACGCATGACGGTATCCACCGAGGCCAGCTTGCGATACGTCGCTGACGACGAGATTGCCGTGCCGAACGCCGTGATCAGGGCAAGACCGCACAGCGACAGCACGATCACGGCCAAGAGCACTTCGATCAGGGTGTCGCCCGCATCGCGCGAACGTCCTAGCTCATGGTCGTGGACTCGTCGAGCCCTAATCTTGGCGCGCGCTGTCTTCATCATGGGGAGGTGATGTTGATGACCGTGTTGTTCACGAAGGAGGCCGAATTGGTAACGATAAATGCGCATGTCACGGTGCCGTTTTGGGTGGTCGAGACCGTGGCATAGGGTGCGTAGATTCCGCCGTACGAATTGGTATCAACGGTGGATGTGCTGTTGTTCGCCAAGGTCAAGGTACCGCCCAGACTCGCGTCCCAGATGGTGACCCCTTGGTTGCCGTCCTCCGGTGTCAAGTTGATATTGGAGTTGTTGGCGAAGGTGGCGTTTTGACCGGTGATGTAGAACAGGACGTTGTTCCCACTGATAGTCATGCCGCTGGTCCCCATCGTGAGCGCGTTGGTCCCGTCGAAGATGTAGCTGCCCGTGGCAAAGATCGCCGATGGAGCGGTGCCACCGGGAAGGGCCAATCCGTTTTGGAATTCGTAGTTGCCGCCGCCCACGAAAACGACTTGGCTGCCGTTCGGAAAGCTCTGTGTCCCAGTGTAGAAACCTGGCGTGCAGTAATAGATCCCGGTGCTCGGGTCCGGGCTGCAGGCTCCGGGCGATGTCGGGCTGATCGGCGCCATCAGGTCTGCATAGGGATCATAAATTTTGAAGCTCGGCGTCGACTCGGTGCCCGCTACGAGCGTCGAGTTGTTCGTCGCCTGAATTGACGCACTCCCCGAATCATTCTCTGTCATGACCGGACCGACCGACAGCGTGCCATTGCTCGAAACGTTGACGGAGTCGGGACAGTTCGAGGCGATGGCGACTCCTCCGTTGCCACTACCGCCCGCAACATTAATGGAGACTGAGCCCTCTTTGACCGTCATTGCCGAGCCGGACACGCACCCCGTTGGTGGATCGGTCGACGACGTTCCCCCGAGAAGAATAAGAGGAGCGTACGGTGGACCACCAGACGAAGCGTCACTGAAGGACGACGTCCAGATTCTCGGAGTTGCTTGCAGAAAATAGGTGAAGGGAACGGTGGAAGAGCCAACATTGTCGCCCTCCACAAATTTGATCATCACGGACTTGACGAGGTCCGCTCTAAGCCATACGTGCTTCGGATCGCAACTCTGAGGGAATGTTGTGCACGTTGGGGTGAGGGTAGGCGCGACGTCGGCAATAGTTCCTGCCGGAAAGTTATTGGAGACAGTTGTTGAACTAGGCGCGGAATAATTTCCTGACGTGCAGCGCTGACGGACAAGCGAATACGTCGTGGTGGAGCCAACCGTGACTGGCACGGAGACGTACGAGACGCTGTCTTCGCCATTGCTGCCTTGGCCATTGTCCCACTGGAGCCCTAACAACTGAGTGTCCGTAGTCTCTCCGGGGGCGTTACAAATAATCGGTGTCGGCATTGCGGTGATATCGCTCGCACTCTGCACGTCTTTGACAAATACAGAAGCAGTAATTTGCGCGTCCGCGGTGTTGCCAGTCGAACTCGTGACACTGGTCTGCATTTGAAGGATGGTGATCAGCCCGAGTCCCATTGCGCCAACGACGAGCGGCATGATGATGACGACGATGAGCAATTCGATTAGCGTGAAGCCGCCTTCGTCGCGAAGCGTCACTGCCCTGCGACGCACAATGTGTTTAATGGCCGTCGTGAAAAGAGGAAGTACAAAATATGAATGTCGTTTGCTCGACTCCACAATTCCACCTTCTGGCGTTGGCGAATATCGAATTCTTCGCGAACGCCAAGGGTAGGCCGCTTCTTTCGCCTTTTCATCTGGCCATTTACGCTGACGCGCTGCGTCATTCGGTCGTTAGTTGTTGAAGACTTGATTCCAGCGATTCGATGATGCGAATCGCTGCACGGGTTTAGTGACGGTGAATCACCTGATGGAGTTCTCTAAAAAGGTATCGTCATCGCCGACCTTTTCGATCGGTTGGTTCACAGCCACAAGTAGTGCGCAACCTCGTGCTCAGCTTTTTGCGCTGAGTATTGCGGTGCTCTTGCGCGAAAGTGGTTGAGAAGTTGAGCAAAAGTGATGCCAAAATGACCTGTTGGAGACGTCACCGGCGACTTGACGGTGCTATTGAACATTCACGCGATTGGCAGCGCTAAGTAGCGCGATATCGCGATCGAGCTCCGCTTCAGTGACGCTGGTGGATGTACTCGATCGCGCAAGTTCCTACCGTCTTTACGCGACCTTTACACAACGAGGCTTGCATGCACACAGTCCCCGGATGCTCTGCCGTGTTGGCAGAGCATCCGGCGACTGTGCCGTTAACTCAAGTGGCTGGACCGCTCCATACGAAGGTGCCCCAGTTTGTGAAAAAGTCACGCTGCGTCGCACCGCTGTTTGGCGGGATGTATTCGGTCATCAAATAGGCCGTACCGTTCCACACCGCGCCACCGGAGTAGTCACCCCAACGACAGCCCCCGTACCCAGTGATGTAACACGTGAATCCGTCCTCGGGACCGCTGCCCGCTGCCTCGATGTTCACCGATCCGGTTGGACCGGAACTCGTGAATGTCGTGAACGCGGCGCTCGGGAACTGGGTTGGGCCGCTCAACGCAAACACCATGTAGCCATTGCCGGTGGGTCCGACCACAATGTCTGGGTACAAGATGTTCTGACTCGTCGCCACGTACCCCTGGCCCGCAATCTGCGCACTGACGCCACTGCTGTTGGTCGACGGTGTGATCTCGAACCACGCGGCCGCCGAGGTGGCCTTATTCCCACTGCCCGCCGCCGTATCGAGTTCTCCATAGAGAGTGCCCGCCGTGTACGTCACCTCTTGGACCGCGTTGAAGTCAGTCTGGAGGCCCTGGGGCGTCTTGGTGTTGAAGAACGGTGCCCCTAAGTCAGTCCCAATCTGATTGCCCAACGGCAACGGGCCTTGCTTCTGGGTGGCGTTCGGCGGGAACGAGTACGCCTCACTGGTGATGTCGGTCGCCTGGAGCAACGGCGTGCCACGGGTTGCGAGCGAGTTCGTATTCGTCAACGCGTAGACGATGAGGTGGTTGTCGGAATATGCGCTCGAATTCGATTCGACGAAGTACTCCGTATTCGGCGCGTAGCGCGCTCCGGCCGGCGTCGAGGCCGGCGAGACGTGGTACGGCTGACTGCCACCGCTCAAGCCGAATGCGTCGCCGGTGATCGCGTAACGAGTGACCGAAGGGAACTTCGATCCGTCTGCGGCGGCCGCCAAGCTTTGCTTGGAGATTGCGTACATCACCGTTCCGTTGAAGTAGGGCGCTGTGCTGCCGGTCGAAAACTCATTGGTGGTGATGTACAGACCGTTAGCGTCGAAGCCGATCATGTCGTAGTCGCCGAAGCATGGGCAGTCGCCCACGGGATTGGACAGGTCCGTGGTGTCGATGCCGAACACTTGGTAGTTGCCGAGCGGATCAGAGGTTTCACTCACCGCGACGAACTGTGTACTGGGCACGAAGTCCTTCTTTGGCGTCGCCGAAGCCGTTCCGACCACGAACTCTGTGAAGAACCAGCGTTGCGTCGTCGCGTCGTAGGCACAGCGCGGGTCCGACAGGAACGCGGTCGACGGCTGGTTGAACAGCGCGTAGGTCGGTGTCACGTTCAGAAGCGAAGTGCCGGAGGGGGTGGAGACCGTCAGCGCGTTGTTGATGATCTCCACGACGACGGGGTTGCCGCTGGCGTCAGGACCGGCGCAGGTGCCCTGGTCCGGTGGTTCGAGGTCGCCGCCACCGTTGGCCGCCGCCTGCTCGTTACCAGTGATGCCATCGAAACCCGGAAGACTGGCGGTCGCGCTGGAATTGATCGACGTGCGCGAAGCGGGCGTCACCACGACGGTCTTTGTGGAATTGGTGGTCGGTCGATTCTCGGAGTCGACCGGAAGCGGGTGGTTCGAGCCCGAGGAGAATCCCGAGGCCACCGCCGTGGGTGTCGTGGGTGCGACGCCAGCGAGATTGACGGTGCCCAAGTTCTGCAGCGACTCGCTAGAAGTGGAGTAGACAAGTTGGGCCGACGAATTCGTCGTACTCGCCCCCACGTCGCTCACTCCGGTGGCTATTGCGGTGAACAGCGCCCCCACCAACACAAACGAAAATATGGCCCTTCGCATAACGACTCTCCTCGCCTAAAGTGAAGCGCCCCGAATGTCCAACGGATCGGAGGCGCAATATCGAAGTTATCGTCCGGTTTGTGACATATCAAACCAAAAAATCTCGACATCGTGTTTACCTGGACGCACGTCTTAGCGATCTTCGCGAATTTCACGCCTGTCGTTTCACCGAGTGATGCATTGATCCCTTGAAACCGCTTACTATTTTCTCGATTCATGCATGACTATTGGAGCCCGACGATCGCCGCGACCTATTTGATGTGCATCCCCGAGATCGTGCCCTCGAAGATTGTGTAATTACTGGAAGGACGTACGTTTTCGCTGGTCACAATCATTATATAGGGATTGTAGCCCCATAAACTTTTGGTCTGCGGTAGTTCTGCCCACAAGAGATCCACCACACCCCATGTAGATGGATCGGGCGGACTCAGTTCACGTGTCTCAACACGTTCGACTTCATACGAAACGACGACCCCGGAACCTACCTTCCAGTCGTCTCTTTGTTCGATGTCGAACCGAGGGCGATCTCGACACCGTTGGCGCCGAGGATCTATGAGGGAACTCGGGCAAGGTCCAAGAGCGTCATACGGCTCTGATTACGACGCCGATGGTCAAAATCGTCGAATAGTCTACGGCCATTGATTTCTAACAACAAGCACGGAGCAATGCGCACCAACGACGCATTCTCGGCTCACCGAACCAAGGAGTATCTCCTCCATGCGATTGAGACCCCTTGAACCAACTACGAGCAACTCGGCACCGATGCTCGCTTGAATCAACGATTCTGCGGTTGGTGGATCAACCGTGAGCGCATTTACGACGACCTCGCGTGAGCGCAGTTGCGCCCTCTCTACGGCGGTCCGGACAATTGCGGATTCACGGCGAACTTCGTTCGCGACCAGCGCATTCTCCATTACTCGTTGTTCCAAAAGGCGCACGTGCACCACTCGCAATTCGGCGCCACGATACCGAGCCTCGTCAGAAGCCCAGTCAACGGCGTGTAGGGATGATTCTGAGCCGTCGACTCCAACCACCACAAACCTCTCCGTCACCGCTTCAAGATTAGGTTCACCCACTGCATCTCCTCGCCAACTACCAAAGCATGCACCCGAATGCGAAAATCGACTAGGGCAAAAGGTCCCATCTATTAGAAGAAAACTTCAGATCGTTATGGCATGGAAGGCGGAGTAGTTTCGAGCAGTTGGACGACTGAAATCGAAAGCTTGTTGAAATGCGGAATATCGATTCGAGCGTAACGATGAAGAAGTCTTCCGGAACACCGGGAAGTCACGACCGCCCGTTTCGCTACTAGGAGGTTCACTTATGACTGAAGTTGGTGAAGTGGATCGCTCGCCGGTTCAGCGAATGTCCACGACCTTCGCCTTCTCGGAGACGTGATGGACGGTCGCGCCCACGAACCATCAGGCGAGGTCGTCGACACCACATTCGTAACGCCGACAAAACCCTGCGGGCTCAGCGCCGACCAAGTGACAGCTCGCTTGACGAAGGGGCAGAACAATCTCGGCGGAGAGCGAACGAGCCGAACGGTCGGCGAGATTCTTCGAGCCAACATTCTCACCAGATTCAACTTCATTCTGGGCACGCTCTTCGTGGCCATCGTCACCGTAGGACAACTGCGCGACGCACTCTTCGGTGTTGTCCTCATCGTCAATGCCATCATCGGGATCATTCAAGAACTACGAGCGAAATACACCCTTGATCACCTCGCAGTACTAAACAGCCCTTGGGCCACCGTCATACGCGACGGCGCGGAGGAGAAAGTCGCGATCGAGGGAATCGTCCTCGATGATCTGGTGTGCCTTCGCTCGGGTGATCAGATTGCGGCCGACGGGGTCGTTCGATCGACCAGTGGTCTTCAAGTAGACGAATCCCTGCTCACAGGAGAGGCGGAACCGGTCGACAAGAGCATTGGAGCGAGTGTGCTCTCTGGCAGCTTCGTCGTCGCGGGAGCCGGCCGCTACCAAGCCACCGCCGTAGGCGCAGACGCCTACGCGCGCCGGTTGACAAACGAGGCGCGGCGCTTCACACCGGCAAGGTCCGAGCTCATCGATGGCATTAACCGGATACTTCGATACGTAACCTGGGCGATCTTCCCCGTCGGGGCAATCCTGCTCGTTAGTCAACTCCACGAAAGGGAGAGCGTGCGTGACGCCGTCAGTGGTACCGTCGCCGGACTGGTAGGTATGGTGCCTCAAGGACTCATCCTCCTGACGAGCATCGCATTCGCGCTGGCTGCCGTATCACTGGCGCGCCGCAATGTGCTGGTTCAGGAACTCTCCGCAATCGAAGCGCTCGCTCGAGTCGATGTCGTGTGTTTTGACAAGACGGGGACACTCACCGACGGGACCATTGTCTTCGATCGGATCGAACTGTTCGAAGAGCGATCGGTTGTCGAGGCAGCGCTCGGGGCGCTCTCGCACGACGACGACGCGAACGCAACTCTCGAAGCTATTGGTCTCGCGTTCCCGCTTGTCGACGGATGGACTCGTGATGGCTCCGTCTCGTTTTCGTCTTCGCGAAAGTGGAGCGCGGCGAGCTTCGGCGGTCATGGCACTTGGGTGCTCGGGGCGCCGGAAATGGTGCTACTTGGGGGTGACGAATCGACACTCCAGCGGGTAAATGAGTTGGCAGCGACTGGACAGCGGGTTCTTGTACTGGCTCACAGTGATGCACGTCTTGAGGGCGCGACTCTGCCACCCGATTTACACGTTGCCGCACTCGTACTCTTCGCCGAACGGGTCCGGCACGATGCCGCTGAGACGCTCGCCTACTTTGCACGACAAGGCGTTGCCACGAAGGTGATCTCGGGTGACAACCCACTCACCGTCGCCGCTGTCGCTTCGAGCGTTGGTATGACCGCTGTGGGTCAACCTGTGGACGCTCGCGACCTATCCGACGACGAGATTGAACTCGGGAGAATCGTTGAAAAGAGTTCGATCTTTGGTCGCGTGACACCACGTCAGAAGCAGGCCATGGTCCGGGCGCTGCAATCCCGGGGCCACACCGTAGCGATGACGGGCGACGGCGTCAACGACGCGTTGGCACTCAAGCTGGCCGACATAGGCGTCGCCATGGGCTCAGGGGCTCCGGCCACGAAGGCGGTCGCCCGAATAGTCCTACTCGACGGAAATTTCTCAACGATGCCAGACGTCGTGGCGGCAGGACGGAGAGTTACCGCCAACATCGAGCGAGTGGCAAACATCTTCATCGCGAAGACGGCGTGGGCGACGATCCTCGCCTTGACCGTCAGTTTCTTTCTTTGGCCATTTCCATTCCTCCCGCGACATCTCACGATCATCGATTCGTTGACCATTGGCATACCCGCGTTCTTCCTCGCCCTCGCACCGAATCTGCGCCGTTATACGCCCGGATTCGTCAATCGGGTCCTCCGCTTCGCAATCCCAGCCGGCTTCATAGTGGCGGCGTCCGTCTTCGCAACGTTCGCACTGGCTCGATCCCATCACCTTCCGCTCGTCGAGCAGCGCACGGCCGCAACGCTTGTAACCCTCTTGCTCAGCCTGACCGTGCTCGCGCTGGTTGCGTTACCGCTGACCTGGCGCCGGTCGCTGCTGATTGGAGCAGTCGCCGCCGGCTTCGTCCTATTGTTCCCCATTGACACAGTTCGAAGGTTCTTCGCGCTGCGACTACCGACTGAGGTACTGGTCGCAACCTTTGGCATCGGCATTGTCGCGATGGCGCTCTTGATCGTGACACAAAGAATCACGAGTCGTCACGGCGTGCACGACGACGTCACTGCCGCACCGGCAAGAAGTTGAGGTCGCGCGGGGACTCGAGAATGGGACGCGCCGATCTTGTCGGGATTCGACGGAGGGCCCAAGCGCAGTTTGCTCCACGCGTACGCGCTTTGGCTCGTATCAGCCGATAACGCCAACGCCAGGACTACAGATGCCCTGAACAGGTCTCATGGTATTTCTACGGCCACTCTCCAAAAGGACATTGGGCCCTACCGTGTCACGTTTCGTACGCGGGAGAATGGATATATGTCGCGAAACGCGCCGACAAGGTGAAAAACGCGAGGGGACGCCTCGTTCCGTACCTGAGCCTGACATTGGCAACGTCGGGCCTCATTGTGGGTGCGATCCTGCACTTCGCGTCTCGATCGGAGCCGGGCAATGTTGGCTGGATTGCTTCCGCCGCCGTCGGCATCGTCTTCTCCCTGATATCAACCGCACGCAGCCTTCGTCGCGGCCAATTGGGAGTGGACATCATCGCCTTGCTGGCTCTGATCGGTGCACTTTCAGTGCGTGAATTCCTCGCCGCAGCCGTGGTCAGCGTAATGCTCTCCAGTGGCGGCACCATCGAGATGTGGGCGGCCGGCCAGGCTCGACGCGACCTGCGAGCCCTTCTCGAACGAGCTCCCCATGATGCTCATCTTTACCGTGAGGATCAACTGACAACCGTCGATTTGGTTGACGTGGTGGCCGGTGACTTGCTCATGGTCGCGACCGGCGAAATTGTACCGGTGGATGGGATGATTGCGTCGGACTCGGCGACGTTGGACGAGTCGGCTCTGACCGGTGAGTCGCTGCCCATCGAAAAGGTGCGCGGCGAGGACCTCCGCAGCGGCTCGCTCAATGCTGGCGCGCCCTTCGACATGCGCGCGACCACGACCAGCGCCGAAAGCACCTACTCGAGCATCGTGCGCCTGGTTCGTGACGCCGAGTCCTCCCAACCTCCATTCGTCAGGCTGGCCGATCGCTACGCCCTCGGCTTCCTAGGCCTTACGCTGATCGGAGCCGCGCTCGCATGGACCCTGGGGGGAGCGGACCGCGCGGTCGCCCTTCTTGTCGTGGCGACACCGTGCCCACTGATACTCGCCGCTCCCGCGGCATTCGTTTCGGGCCTTTCCAGAGCGGCACGGCGGGGCATCGTGATCAAGGGCGGCGCGGTTCTCGAACGCCTGGCTCAATGCACCACTGTGCTCATGGACAAGACCGGCACCTTGACTCGGGGTGATCCGAAGTTGGTCGAGATCGTGACTGCCGATGACGTCGACCCCGACGTGATTCTCAGCGCTGCCGCATCCCTGGATCAATTTTCACCCCACGTGCTCGCCAGCGCAATCGTCCGGGCGGCGCTTGAGAAAGGACTGACCCTCATCGTCCCTCACGACGTCACAGAGGTCCTCGGTGAAGGAATCTCAGGAACCGTGGCTGATCGTCGGGTCTCAGTCGGACACGCGGCATCGACCGGCATACTCGCGACGCCGTCGTGGGCCAAGTCCGCACTGCGCCGCGCTCGTCTGGACGGGTCGCTCACGGTAGTCGTTTCTTTGAACGGCGAACCCACCGGCGTACTCGTCTTCGAGGATCCGTTGAGGTTTGAAGCACCGCGAACGATTCGCGCCCTGCGCCGCTATGGCGTCTCGCGAATCGTCATGGTCTCTGGAGATCGCGTCGAAGTCGCTGAGACCGTCGGTGCCGTCATTGGGGTGGACGACGTTCTCGCCGAGCGCACACCTTCCGAGAAGCTCGAGATTGTTCGCATCGAGTCGGCATCCGCGCCAACCATCATGATCGGGGACGGCATCAACGACGCGCCGGCACTCGCCCTGGCCGACGTCGGCGTCGCGATCGGCACGAGAGGCACATCAGCCGCGACGGAGGCGGCCGACGTCGTTCTGACGGTTGATACGATCGAGCGGCTCGGTGAGGCAATCGCCCTGGCGCACCGTACGGTGCGTATTGCGCGCCAAAGCGTCATTGCAGGTATGGGGATGTCGCTATTGGCAATGTGTGCTGCGGCCGCCGGCCTGCTTCCCACCGTAGACGGCGCGGTACTCCAAGAAGTGATTGACGTCATAGCGATCCTCAATGCGCTTAGGGCCCTTCGCGTCACACCCGGTCTCCTCCGATTGAGCGTCGAAGACGCTGCGATTACAAAGCGATTCTGGGAGGAGCATGTGTCGATTCGAATGGACATAGCGGAGCTACGAAGGGTGGCCGACCAACTCGGCACGCTTGACGCTCGATCGGCCCTCGCCGAGGTCGTCCACGAATACCAGGTCCTTTTCACCGAGGTCCTCCCCCATGAAGAAGCTGAAGAGCGCGAACTTTATCCAGAGCTAGGCCGCATAACGGGCCAGCAGAACCTCGCTGCCACGATGGGCAGGGCCCACGTCGAGATCAAGCACCAGATCCGCAGACTGGGCCAATTGCTCGAAGACATCGACGCCGACGGTGTCGATGATGCGGACATTGTCGAACTTCGGGGCATCCTGTATGAACTCCACGCGATCTTGCAATTCCACACCGCCCAGGAAGACGAGGACTTCCTCTCGCTGGCCGATGGGACAACTACCGAATCTGGACACCTGAAATCGCACGGCTGATGATCAGCCTTCGAATTTCAGAAGCGCCTTAATGTCGGAGTCCGAAGAGAGGTCAACAAACCCATTAGTGGGTCCAAAGATGATCTCGCTGCGAAATGTTCGAGACTCATTTCGAACAGCGCCCCAGACAGCCACCAAGAGAGCTAGATGCCTACTTCGTGACCAATCCGGCACCACGAAGATGCCGGCGCACCGCCCGGATGACGTCGTTGATCCGCGGGGGTTCTCGGAGGTGGTCGGACATTTCGTTGTGCCAGCGATCTTTGTAACGTGGCAACCTGTCCTCAAGTCGACCAGCGAACGTTGCGGGATCGAGACCCTTCGCAGTTGCTTTACGTTCGAATAACGGTCGCACATCGACGAGGGACACGTGCATGTCCTCGACCAACCT
>Ga0307372_10005476_pt1 | contig 19049 bp, 16 predicted proteins | sample OX1MG_FD_202533 | JGI IMG/M metagenome (GOLD analysis project Ga0307372, IMG submission 202533) | Soil microbial communities from Risofladan, Vaasa, Finland - OX-1 | ecosystem: Environmental > Terrestrial > Soil > Coastal area > Acid sulfate soil | place: Finland: Risofladan, Vaasa | collected...
AGGGTGTCGAGGGCCCGGCTGGGGGCGCCCCCGTGCAGCGGCCCCGACAGCGATCCGAGGGCGGCCACCACGGCCGAGCCCAGGTCGGCGCCGGTGGAGGTGACCACCCGGGCCGTGAAGGTGGAGGCGTTGAACCCGTGCTCGATGGTCGAGGTCATGTAGGCCTCGACGGCCCGGAGGGCCATGGGTTCGGGCTCGGCGCCGTGGAGCATGTAGAGGTAGTTGGCAACGTGGCCCAGGTCCTCCCGGGGCGGGACCGGGGTCTTTCCGTGGGCCAGACGGTGCAGAGCCGCCACCAGGGTGGGTACCGCCGCCCCCAGGCGGAGGCCGTCGGCCCGGAGCTGGTCCGGAGCCACATCCAGGCTGGGACGGAAGCCCTCAGCCAGGGCCAGGAGGGAAACGGCTGTGCGCAGAGAGTCGAGGGCCCCCGGCCCACCGGGCGCGTCCCGGCCGGCTCGGGCGATGGCGGGCAGGACCTCGGCCACCGATACGGGCAGCCGGCGCAGGGGGGCCACCTCGGCCCGGAAGGCCGCCGCCTCATCGGCATCAGGCAGGCGGCCGTCGACCAGGAGGGCCCAGGCGTCCTCGAAGCCGTAGTGGGTGCAGATGTCCACGGCCGAGTACTGGCGGTAGTGGTAGAAGCCTTCCAGGCCCCGGACCTCTCCGATCTCGGTCTCGGCCACGATGACGCCCTTGAGCCCCCGGGGCACATCGCTGAAGGCACCCTCCACCGGGCGGAGCTGGGCGACCCCCATGAGGTCTCGCATGGACACGATGCCCTTGAGTTCCCCCGCCACCACCACGGGGATGTGGCGGTAGCCGTGGGCGGCCAGGTCCCGCCAGGCCTCGGCCACCTCGACATCGGGCCCCACGCAGTGCGGGTCCGGGGTCATCCAGACCGCCACGGCGTCTTCGGCCGAGCCGCCGGCCGTGGCCCGCAGCAGGTCCCGCTCCGTGAGTATCCCCACCGGTCGGTTGGCCTCGGCCACGACCACCGAACCCACGCCGGCTTCGGCCATGCGCTGGGCGGCCACCTCCAGGGTTTCCGCCGGGCCGGCGGTCACGGCCGGGCTGGTCATCAGGTCGGCCACCGTCCGCACTGTCGCTGTCATCACTGGCTCCTCTGATCGTCGCTTTCCGCTTTTGACCTGATCCTCATCTCTACTCCTCATGTTGTCAATGTTGATTGAATCAATATTGCGCTCTGTCAGCCGATTAGGGTGATGGGATGCCTGACAAGACGGCGGACCCGCCGACCCCGCCCGAGGAGTCCTGGCTCAGCGCCGCCGAAGCCGCCGCCCGTCTGGGGGTCCAGGCCCAGACGCTGTACTCCTACGTGAGCCGCGGCCTGCTCCAGAGCCACCCAACACCGGGCCGGCGGGCCAGCCGCTACCAGCGCTCCGAGGTGGAGCGACTGGCCGCTCGCTCCCGTTCCGGCGGTCGGCCCGAGCGGGTCGGCGGCCTGGAGATCGTGGTCGATACCACCCTCACCCTCCTCGATCCGGCCGGGCACCTCTATTACCGGGGCTGGGACGTCACCGACGCCGCCCGGACGGCCAGCTACGAGCGGGTGGCAGAGTGGCTGTGGACGGGACGGGACGATGGGGAGCCAGCCCCCTGGGGTTCCCGTCCCGAGGCCGTGGCCGCCGTCAGGCAGGCGACCACAGGTTTGGCTGCCGGGGCGACTCTGGTCGATCGGATGCGCATCGGCACGGCCGTGGCCGCCACCACCGACCCGATGCGTCACGACCTGCGCCCCCAGGCCGTGGTGGCGGTGGGCCGTGCCCTGGTGTCCACATTGGTTGACAGCCTGCCTCCCGCCGGCGACTCCAAAGACGGCCCGGATGACGGACCGGGTCTCGGCATCGTCCAGCGTCTGTGGCCGGCTCTGTGCCCGCGACGGCCGAGCCGGGCCGAACTCGGCGTCCTCAACACCGCCCTGGTGCTGCTGGCCGACCATGAACTGGCCGCCTCCACTCTGGGGGCGCGGGTGGCTGCCAGCACCTGGGCCGATCCCTATCTGGTGGTGCAGGCCGGCCTGGGGGTGCTGGGCGGCCCGTTGCATGGCGGGGCCACCGAGGCGGTTAGAGAGTTCCTGCGCCCGGTGGCCGAGGGCCGGATGACCCCGGCCGAGGCGGTGGGCGAGGCCCTGAAGGCCGGCCAGGTCCCGGGCCTGGGCCACGCCGTGTATCAGGGCCCCGATCCCCGGGCCGGGGCTCTGCTCCAGGCCCTGGAGTCGGCCGGACCGCCGGAGGAGGTATGGGCCGGCATCCAGGGTTTGGTCGGTCTCCTGGAGGAGCGGGACCTGCCCATGCCCAACATCGACATGGCCATGGGAGCAACCGCCGTCTGTCTGGGGCTCGCTCCGGGGGCCGGGGAGGCCATCTTTGCCGTGGCCCGGATGGCCGGCTGGCTGGCTCACGCCATGGAGGAATACCAGCACCGGCTCCGGTTCCGGCCCCGGGCCGTCTACCTGGGTTCCGCTCCCCGATAGGGAAGAAGCCCAGGTCAGCGCCGTTGAAAGATGGCCGTTTCCGTTCCCACCGCCCCGCTGGAGTCGCACTGAGGGTCACTCGGTCCGAGGATCAGCCCATCAGAGCCTCAGGTGGGCCAGGCTGAGGTCGAACAACACCACCTACGGAGGCGGCCGGTCGCTTGACCTAGGCGCGGCGCGTGCCGTTGCCCTTCCCCCTTGTCATCGACCGCCCTCCCGCCCGCTGCTGACCCGGACCGATCCCCGGTCGGGATCCTGGCTGTGGCCATATGCCTTTCCTTGGCGGTCGCTCTGGTGGCGGTCCTGAGCTTCGGCGGCTTGGGAGGTAATGCCGGCCGGGCAGGTACAGCCCTGGCCAGGGGAGTCGAGCCGAGCCGCCGGGCGGCCACAGCCCCGGCTCAAGGAGGGGCGGGCGCCGACGGGTGGAGCCGAGGTGGCCTCATCGGCGCATCGAAGACCAGGCCGGCCGCCGGAGCGGAGCCCAGGTCGGCCGGCAGCGCGAAGACCAGGTTGGCCGGCAGCGCGACCGCCAAGACCACCCGCTCGGCCTCCAAGACCAGTCGCCTTCGGCGCCGCCCGGTTCACTCAGCCACGGCCGCCAGGCACAGCACCATCCCGTTGTGGGGCCCTGGCTACCGCCTGGTCGCCGCTGATGGGGGTGTCTTCAGCTTCGGTAATGCCCGCTTCCTCGGCAGTATGGGCGACTCCGCCCTGGCCGCCCCGGTAGTGGCCCTGGCCACCACTCCTGACGGCCTCGGCTATTGGGAGGCCGCCGGCGACGGCGGTGTCTTCGCCTTCGGCGCCGCCCGCTACATGGGCGGAATGGGCGGGCATCCCATCTCCGCTCCCGTAGTGGCCATGGCCGCCGTGCCCGACGGCTCCGGCTACTGGCTGGCCGCCGCCGACGGGGGGATCTTCACCTATGGCGCAGCACCCTTCCTCGGTTCCCTAGCCGGCAGGGACCTCCGGGCCCCGGTGGTCGGCATTGCCGCCACCCCGGACGGGCGGGGGTACTGGCTGGTGGCGGGAGACGGCGGCGTCTTCGCCTTCGGGGATGCCCGCTACTACGGCGGCATGGCCGGCTACGGGATAGCCGCACCCATCGTGGGCATGGCCGCCACCCCGGACGGCACCGGCTACTGGCTGGTGGCCGCCGATGGAGGCGTCTTCACCTATGGGACTGCCCACTACTACGGGGGCATGGGCGGGCATCCCCTGGCCGAGCCCATGGTGGGCATGGCCGCCGAACCCGACGGCAAGGGGTACTGGCTGGCGGCGGCCGACGGCGGCATCTTCACCTACGGCGCCGCCGGCTTCTGGGGGGCGCCGGGCGGCTACAGCCTGAACCGCCCGGTAACCGCCGTGGCCGCCGGGCTCAGTCCCGCCTACCGAGCCGCCGCACAGGTCGAGTTGGGCGGACGCTACGGGTTCGACGTGTCCTGGCCCCAGTGTGATGACCGGGGTCTGCCGAGCGGCCATGCCTTCGCGGTACTCGGGGTCACCGACGGCAAGGCCTTCACCCGGAATCCCTGCTTGGCCTCCCAGTGGGCCTGGGCCACCGCCGCCGCCGGGGCCGGCGGTCTCTACATCAACCTCAATGAGCCCGGGTCCGGCTCCCGGGCCAACTTCGGCCCCGCCGGGCGTTGTCACCACGGTGATCTGGCTTGCACCGCCTACAACTACGGGGCCAACACGGTGGATCAGGCCCTGTCCTATGCACGCGCCCAGGGGGCGACCGCCCCCATGATCTGGCTCGACGTGGAGACCGGCAACGCCTGGACGCCCTATGGGGACGTCAACGCTCTGGTCATCAAGGGGGCCATCGACCAGCTCCACCGTGGCGGCCTGGCGGCCGGCATCTACTCCACCTCTCTGCAGTGGGACGAGATCACAGGTGGAGCCGACTTCGGGGTGCCGGTCTGGGTGGCCGGCTCCCCGGACCTCAACTCGGCTCCTTCCTATTGCTCCGACGGGTTCAACGGGGGCCAGGTCTGGATGGTCCAGACCATGCTCGATTACGACGTCAACTACCTGTGCCGGCAGTCCTATGCCGTCACCGCCTTCGGCAGCCACCCCCTCCCGGTGGCGCCGGCATTTCCTCTGGATCGGCCCCGGCCCTAGGGCATCGGGGTGCCGGTCTGGGTGGCCGGCGGAGGGCGCCGGCCCCGGCGTGACCAGCAACATGGGTGGACGTCCGCTACTGTTGAGACCGACCATGCGGCGGACCTCTGGGCTTGGCCCGGCCCACCGCGGACGTCGGCTGTTGAAGTTGATGGCAGCCGTCACCGCTTCAATCAGCGCTTCCGCGCTGGTCTCCTCGGCGACGGCGCGTGCCGACACACTGAGTTCCTATAAGTCCGAAGCGGCCCAAATCACCGCTCAGCTGAGCCAACTCAACCAGGCCGAGGCGGCCGCGGACGAGCGCTACAACCAGGCTCAGATAACTCTTTCCTCGGACCGGGCCCACCAAACCGCCGCTCAGGAGGCCGAACGGGCCGCCGCCGCCGCCCTGGCCGCCAAGCGGTCCATCCTCCAGCAGGCAGCCGTCAATGCCTATGTGTCGGGGGGCCAGCAGAATTCGATATCCGAGTTGATCCAGTCCAACGCCGCCGATGTCGGCGCGGCCGAGAGCTACCTCAATAGCCTGGTGGATACCCAGCAGAGCGCCGTGGACGGGTTCAGGGCGGCCGAGGCAACCCTGACCCAGCAGGAGACGGTCCTGGCCAAGGCCACCAGGGCCGCCAGTCAGCAGGTCAACCAGATAGCCGCCATCCGCCAGAGCCTCAACGCCACGGCCGGCCAGGAAGCCACCACCCTCAACCAGGTCAAGGGCCAGATCGCCCAGATCGTGGCCGCCGATGAAGCCGCCGCCGCCGCTGCTGCCGCGGCTAGAGCCAAGGCGGCTTACGAAGCCCAGCAGGCGGCTCTAGCTGCCCAGGCTCAGGCCAACCAGGGTGGCGGGAGCGGCCTGGGCAACTACAACGGGAACCTGGGCAATGGGCTACCCCCCGCCCCCAATCCCAACGCTCAGGCAGCCATCAGCTACGCCGAGGCCCAGTTGGGCAAGCCGTACCAGTACGGGGCGGCCGGCCCCGACAGCTTCGACTGCTCCGGTCTGACCATGGAGGCGTGGGCTGCCGCCGGGGCGGGCCTGCCCCATTCCGCCGCCGGGCAGTGGAACGACACCGTCCGGGTCAGCTACTCCCAACTCGAGCCCGGTGACCTGGTCTTCTTCTACCAACCGGTGGACCACGTAGGTATCTACGTGGGAAACGGGACCATGATCAACGCCCCCCACACCGGGGCCAACGTCGAGTACGACTCCATCTGGTGGTCAAGCCTGGACGGCTTCGGCCGGGTCACCTAGAAGGTTGGTCCCTCGGGGGCCGAAATTCGCCCCGGCCCGGGTGATGCGATGATCGGGGCTCATGCCCGGACGCCCCCGGAACGATGACCGGAGAGCCATTGAGGCTTTTGCCCGCATTCACCAGGGAACCGTCGGCTCAACCCGCTCATCGCACCGTCGGGACTCCCTGACCAGCCCGGACGCCTCCCGCTTCGTCCCCGATCCCACACCGGCCGAACCCTTCGCCAACGGCTATGCCGTCCTGCCGGTTCTCCCCAACCTCGAACGCCCCCGAATTGGCCGTCGCATCCTTGTAGCCGCCACCGCCACGGCCATCGTGCTGGTAGTGGCCCTGGGTGTGGCGGGCGCCACCGGGGCCAAGCACCGGGGATCGGCCAAGCTGGCGGCCGACTCCGCTCTGGCCACGGCGGCCGGCCCGGGCTCCGCCACCGGCCCGGGCTCCTCCCGAGCAGGCTCCCATGGTCGATCGGCGGCGAGCACGGCTACGGCGCCGGCGACGGGACCTGTGTCGCCCACCTCGTCCGGCCCGACCCAGGCCAGCTATGTCCTACCGGCTTCAGCAGGGCCCCTGTCGGTGACCATCACCGCCACCAGCGGAGCGTGTTGGGCCGAAGCCGGGGCCGCGTCGGGAGGGCCGGTCAGTTGGGCCGGGACCATCGATCGGGGCCAGCAGCACGTCTTGACTCCCGGCGCTCAGTGGTGGCTGCGCCTAGGGGCGCCGGAGTACGTGACCGTCACGGTCAACGGCCGCCAGCTGGAGCTTCCGGTCACCAGCCAGCCCCTGAACCTGTCGATCACCACGTCCTGAACCGCTCGAGGCGCCGGCCACAGGCGCTGGCCACGTTGGGTGACCCGAGAATTTCTTCCAACACGCATTGCGTTCATTCGGAGCCCGGCGTACTGTCCCCGTGGCTCGGGCTCATGGGGTGTCCGAGACGGCTCTGGGGACGGGCTGGATAAGCCAAGGGGGAGTCATTGCTGGGGAGCAATGTGGACAGCGGTCAAGCGACGGCCGGGAGGGCGGCGGCGCTGGCGGGGGCGGATCGGCCTCGGTCTCGCCGACCGGTGGGGGGTCGACTGAGCCTCGCCCACGTGGTGCCCCTGGCCCTGGCCGTGCTGGCCGGGCTGCTGGTCCTGGCCGGGCTCAAGGATCGATCGGCCACGGAGTCCGTGGCGGTGGCCACCCACTCCATCTCCGCCGGCCAGACCTTGACCGCGGCCGACTTCCGGTGGGTGAGCGTCCACCGCTCCGACGGCTCGGTGGTGACCGGACTGCTGAATCCCTCCGACGCCGCCGGACGCTGGGTGGCCGCGGTTGATATTCCCAGCGGCGCGCCGGTGACGCTCAGCGAGCTGACCAGGTCATCTCCAGCCTTGGGCCTGGGTTCCATGAGTATCCAGGTCCCGCCGTCGCATGCCGACGGTGGAGCGCTCCAACCCGGAGACCGCGTCGATGTCATCTCGGCGGCAGCCGGCCGAGCTGTCTACCTGGCCACCAACCTGGACGTACTGGCCGTTGACCAGACCCAGGGTGGCGTCCTCGGCAGCGTTCAGGACAGCAGCTACTACGTCACTGTGGCCGTCGATCGGACCACCGCCTTGAGACTGGCGGCCGCGCTGGGGGCGTCGAGCACGGGTGGGGCGAGCACGGTCGAACTGGTCCGCTCCACCGGGGAGGCCGCCTCGACCTCGGGAGGACCCGGATGACGCCTCCGGTCCGCCGGATCGGGATAGCGGCCACGCCGGCGCCCTGGTCGAAGAGCTTCCGGAACTACGCCCGGGATCACGCCGCCGGTGTCGAGGTCGAGACACTCCTCGATCCGCGTCAGCTCCACCGACCGGGGCGGGCTCCCTTCGACATCCTGCTGGTGGACGACACGGCCAGGACCTTCTCGTCCCCGGCCATTGCCGAGGCGGTGGCGGACGGCACCTTCGTGGTCGGACTCTTCGACCAGACCAGCGGCATGGGCCGGGGGTATCTGGAACGACTGGGCGTTCAACTCATCCTGCCCGCGGCCACCGGGCCCGAGGAACTCATCCAGACCGTGCTGCGACTCGCCCCGGCCCCGGAGGCGGACCACCAGCCCTCCGGACTGGGAGAGCCCAAGGGGGAGGCCCCGGGCCCGCCGATGGCGGGGCGCCATGGCGACGGGGACAGAGGCGGCGCCGTCAGTGTCTGGTACAGCGTCACGGGCGGATGCGGCCTGACCGAGACGGTCATTGGGGTGGCCGAGTCCCTGGCGGCCGGGAGCCGTGTCCTCGTGGTGGAAGCCGACCCCCTGGCCGCCTCGATGGCGGCTCGTTTGTCCCGCTCCCCGTCGGTGGGCCTCTCCTGGGCGCTGGGCCGGGTGTCCCACGGCCAGTCGGCCCTGCCGGATGGATTGGCCGGCGCCCGTGATGACGGAGCCCGCCCCCTCGGACGATTCGATCTGGTCGCGCAGACTTCCCTGCCGGGGGGTCCTCCTCTGACCGACCCGGATTCGTTGCTCGGTCTGATCTCCGAGGCGCGGCGCGGCTACGGCCACATTCTGGTCAGCACCGGGCCGCTGGTGGCGGCGCCGGGTTCGGTGGGCAAGGACAGATTTGCCGGAGGACGGGCGCTCCTCGGTGTGGCCGATGTGGCCGTGGCGGTGGCGACGGCGGACCCGATGGGCGCGGTGGAGCTGGGCGGGTGGAAGGCGGCGGCGGCCGAGCTGGCCAGCAGTGCTCCGGCCTGGGCCGTTCTGGGCCGGGGTGGGCGGGCCCGTTTCGAGGAAGCCCAACTGGCGGAGCTGGTCGGCGCCGCCACTGCCCTTCGTCCTTTCCAGCGTCTGTGGTTCCTGCCCGAAGACGACGCCGTGAGACTGGCCCGGTGGAACTCGCACCTGGTGGCGAGGGGTCGCTGGCAGGCCTGCATCCGGCGCTTGGCCGCCGGTCTCGGAACGGTGGAGGCCATTGCGCATGTCGCGGCTCCGGCCCGAAGCGAGGGCTGGGGTCTGGTGGTCTCGCGGTGAGGATGCCGTGACCACCGCCTACGAAGCCCTGCGGGAGCGCCTCCATGCCATGGTGGCGGAGCGGGATCTGGACATGGCCAGCGCCGGGACCGAGGTCCGTCGGATGGTGGAGAGCGAGCTGGAGCGGTTCCAGCGCGACGCCATGCGGGGGGCGGGTGGATACGAGCCCTTCGCCCGCCCTGACGACGTCCTCGGTCGCCTGGTCCGGGACCTCGAGGGCCTGGGCACCCAGCTCGAGGCTCTGATCGCCGACCCGGATGTCGAGGAGATATACGGAACCGACGGTGAACTCACCTACCGCACCGTCACCGGCGACACCCGGGCCGTGGAGCCGCCTCTGCCCGCGTCGGCCGTGTTCAACGTCGTGCAGCGCTGGGTGGCCGGAGCAGGAGAACAGCTGGACGGTTCGCATCCCAAGGTCGATGGGATCCGCGTGACGCTGCCCGGTCCGCGCCAGGCCCGCCTCCAGGCGTCGATCGCCCCTCGTATCGATGGGACCATCGCCTTCACCCTGCGGCTGCCTCAGAAGCGCAACACCACCCTGGACGATCTGGTCGTGTTCGACTCCCTGTCCCGGGAGGCAGCCATGTTCCTCACCGTGCTGATGTCGGCGTCCCGGGTCAAGGTCCTGGTGGTCGGCCCGCCCGGCGCGGGCAAGACGACCGTCATCGAGGCCCTGCTGCGGGCAGTGCCGGCGTGGCGGCGGACCATCGTGGCCGAGGAGAACCGGGAACTGTCGGCTCCTCTCCTCAACGGGGAGTACTGGCAGACATCGAAGGTGGAGTCGCTCTACGACCTGATCCGCTCGGCGCGGGTGGCCAGTCCCGATCTGATCGTGCTCGGGGAGCTCAAGGGCACCGAGGCGTGGGAATTGGCCATGGCCGCCAACCTCGGCACCGGCTGTGTGGCCGCGGTCCACGCCGATACCTGCTCGGAGGCCTTCGACGCTTTGGCCGTGGCTGCCACGGCGGCCGTGCCGGCTATGGGGCGCTCAGAGTTGCGGAGTCTCTTTGCCGAGATGTTCGACGTGGTCATCTTCGCGGACAAGGACGATTCCGGAGTTCAGACTCTGCGTCAGGTGACCGAGATAGCGGTGGTGCCCCCTCAATTGGGTCACGGTGGGATAGCCGTCAATCCGATCTTTGCCCGGTCCGAGATCGGATCACCGATGGAGCTGGCCTCGACGGCGGTCGGTGATGGGCTGGAACGCAAGTGCAACCGGGTGCTCCGCCGCAGCCGGATACGCCTCCATGACGTTCTCACCGGCACCGAGGTGGTGCTGTGAACGCCCTGGCCGCCCTATGCACGGCAGTATGCGTGTGGCTCAGTGCCGAGTTGATCCGAGGCCGAGGTGTGGTGGAGACGGCTGGATCCCGCCGGCCGCACCGGCTCCGAGTCGGGAGGAAGCTCTCGCGCCAGGTCTGGCTCTCCCAAGCCGGAGCGGCAGTCACGCCTCGACAGTTCTGGGCCGCGTCCGGGGCGGTGGCGGTCGCCACCTTCGTTCTTCTCTACCTCCTGGACCAAACCGTGGCGGTGGCGTTGATGCCGGCCGCCGCCGCCGGGGCAGCTCCTTATGCCTACTGGTCTTCCCAACGGCGTCGCCGGGCGGATGCCCGGCTGCAGGCGTGGCCCGAGGCCCTGCGCCAGGTGATCGGGCAGCTTGAATCCGGCGCCGCGACCCTGCACGATGCCCTGGAGGGTTTGGGAGTATCGGGACCGCCGGCCCTCAGGGCGCCGATGGGGCGCTACGTCCGATTGTCCGCTCGGGTGGGATATCGCCAAGCCCTGGAGGCGGTTCGGATGGAACTGGCCGATCCGATCTCGGACCCGGTGCTGTTGACCTTCGGGATGGCGGTGGAGGAGGGCACGGATCAGGTCCTGCGCATCCTGTCCAGCCTGATCTCCCAGATCGAGGGCGATCTGCAGTTGGCCGACCGGATCAGGACCGTGCAGACGCAGTCGCGGATCGCCACCTGGGCGGTCTTCGGTGTCCCGTATGTGTTGCTCGTATTCCTGTGCGCCACCCAGTCCTTCTACCGGCAGTTCTTCTCCGAACCGGTGGGTGTGGTCGTGATGGCCGTCGGGGTGAGCCTATCGCTGGTCGGACTGCTCCTCGCCCGTCGCCTGGGCCGGCCCATCCCAACCGCCGAGCGGGTCTTCCTAGCCTCGGAGTCGGCGGCGTGAACGCCCCGCTGCTCTTGGCCGCCTGCTGTGCCGGCGCCGCCGTGGGCCTGGTCACCGTTCAACTGGTGAGACCGAGGCGCTATGTGGTGCGCCGTTTCCTGGCCTACACCGAAGTGTCCCGATCCCGCCTCGGTGGTGACGTCACCTCCTTTTCCCAGCCCGCCCTCTACACGGAAGCCACCCGGCGGGTCCTCGGACCTCTGGCCGCCGGCATGGGTGCCGGTCTGGCCCGGCTGTTGGGCCTGGGCGAAGGAGGCGATCTGGAGCGACGGCTGCGCCAGGCGGGCTACCCGATGTCGGCGAGTGCCTATGGCCGTCTGCACCTGCGCTGGGCCCTCGGCGTGCCGGTGGGACTCGGTGTCCTCGGCGTTCTGACCGGCTCGGCCAGCCTGACCGTGGGGTTCTTCCTGGCCGGAGCGATAGTCGGGGTCCGCCGCACCCCGGACCGCCTGCGCTCGGCCACAGCCCGCCGCTCGGCCCGCATACGCAGTGACCTGCCGACCGTGGCCGCCATGCTCAGTCCCCGGATCGAGAACCGGAAGAGCCTGATGACGGCCGTGGCCGAAGTGGTGCGGGAAGGCTCCGGCCCGGTGATCGATGACCTGAGCCGGGCCCTCAACCTGGTGGCGGCCGGATATGGGGACGCCGCCGCCTTCAGTCTGCTCGCCACCGAGACGGCCGAGGAGGCGGCGGCCCGTTTCTACCGCTTCCTGGCCGCAGCCACCCGAGGGGGAATCGATCTGCCCCGGGCTCTTCTGGATCACGCCGACGCCCTGCGCCTTCAGCGTCGCGAGGAGGTCGAACGTTCCGCCGCCCGGCGCCAGATGTCGATGGTGCTGCCCGACCTCGTCTTCATGGCCCCGGTGTTGTTGCTGTTCCTGTTGGCCCCCGTCCCCCGGCTGTTGTTCGGGGCAGGTTGAGAGTCCACGTTGATCAACCAAGCAAAGGAGAACGTGATGGTGGAGGACACTGCAGGGCGACCCGGCCCGACGCGGGCCGGCGGGCTCTGGTTGGCCTGGATGGTGGCGGCCCTCACAGCCGTGTCAAGGTTGGCCGCCGACCGGCCCCTTCGGGACGAGGCCGGGAACGTGATCACCGATAACCTGGCCTGGATCGTCTTCGGGGTCGTAGCCATCGTGGTGATCGGTGGCCTGCTGGAGACCCTGGGCCGCAGTGTGGTCTCCTGGGTCTCGGGCCAGCTCGGCCTCTGAGCCAGTCGTGCCGAGGGTGGTGAGCGGAGGGCGGGACGAGCGAGGGGACACCTTCCTCGTCACCTTGATGGCCGTGGTCATACTCCTCGGCGTCGTCTTCATGGCCGCCAACCTGATAGTCGATCAGTACGGACAAGGCGTTGTCCGTACCGCGGTGGATGAGGGCGCCCAGACCGGGTCGGTGCAAGGCGATCCCGCCGCGGCTGTGGTCGCCTGTCAGGCCAAAGAAACCGAGGTCATGTCCGGGTTGTTGTCGGGAGGCTTGGGCCGGGGTATCCATCTGAGCTGCCAGGTCGAAGGATCCGACGTGGTGGCGGCGGCGTCGGGCACACTGCCCGGCTGGCTCCCTCCCGTACCAGCTGTTCAGGTTCAGGAACTCGGGGTGCAAGCTCTCGAGACCCCGCCCGGCCCGGTGACACCATGAGTGCCGCGGCCGCAGGCCTCCACCGTCAGTCGGGGTCGGCGCCGCTCTCCCTCACGCTGGGCCTCGGCCTGATGGTGATACCGGTCCTACTCCTGGTGCTCACCCTGCCGACCTGGGAGGCCCGCACCGTCGATGCCCGGGACGCCGCGTCCGCCGCGGCCCGGACACTGGTGACTTCCGACTCCTGGAGTGACGGGGTGGTCAGCGCCGATCAGCTCGTCCAGGAGATCGGCGCCACCGACGGAGTGGGTGGTGACCAGATCTCGGTCAGCCTTGAGGGCTCGCTGTCCCGCGGCGCCGAGGTGTCGGCCAAGGTCACCGTATTGATACCGGCTGCGCAGATCCCCCTCATCGGCGCCGTGGGCAGTCTTCACTACTCAGCCACCAGCACCCAGCTGGTAGACGAGTACCGGAGCATCGGATGAACCGGCCTTTCACAACTCGGGATCAGCGAGGCGATGCCCTGGTGATCTGGTGCCTGGGGATGGCCCTGGTGCTGCTGCCCCTCGGCGGGATGAGCCTCGACCTGTGGCACAGCATCTCGGTCGAGCGGACCCTGCAGAGCGCGGCCAGCTCCGCCGCCGCCGCCGGTACTTCGGGCATCGATCAGTCGGCGTACCGGCAGACCGGTTCGGTCGTCCTGAACCCGGGCCTGGCCGAGAGCCTGGTGTCCGCGAACCTGGCCGGCCAGACGGGACTGCCCAGCGGCTACCAGGTCAGCCAACTGTCGGTCAGCGGCAATTCGGTGACGGTCCAACTCAAGGACTCCGTGAATCTCACCCTGCTGCGGATCCTCCTACCCGGAGGGGCCGTCCACTTGACCGCCACCGCCAAGGCGGAGGCGGCGCCCTCCGGTGCCCCCTAGCCCAAGGAAGACTTGACGATGATGACCGATGAAACCCCTCTCCCGCCCGACATGGAGGTCTTCTACTCCGATGACCCCCCCGGCCCCCGATCCCGCCGGCTCCGCATCCTGGCCGCCATCACCCTGGTCGCATTGGTAGCCGGCGCCGGCGTGGGCTTCATCTTCACCGGACACAGCTCGACCTCTCCCACCGTCAGCCGATCCGCGCCGGCCACCACGTCCCCCTACGCCCTCAACAACGACCCCGCTCCGTCCCTAGCCGGCGCCTACAGCGACAACCTGTTAGTCGCCTTCCGAGCCCTGTACGCCTACCACAACTGGCTTTACGAGCACCCAGATGCCGCCCTGGTGGCGAACTACGCCGTGCCCGGTAGTCCTGCCTACAAGATTGAGCTGGCCAACATCGACTACCTGGTGGCTCACGACGCGCATGCCGCCGACGACCCCCGAGGCCTCGACGGCGATATCAGCTTCATCAAGGTGACCTTGGCCCCCAAGGCGGTGCTGGGCCCGGATGGCAAGCAGCTCATGCGCAACGGACATCCCACCTTCGGTGGAGGGATCGTCACCATCGTGGCGAAGTACATCGAGGACGACCTCTACGGGCCCAGCGGTAAGTTCAGCCAGCCGGGCCAACACCCCGGCACGGCCGCGATCGACTATTCACTGGTCCAAGGGGCCAACGGCCAGTGGCTTGAATACCAGGCATCCGGGCTGAATCCGGCCGGTGGACCGCAGTCGGTGGAGCAATGAAGTCACTGACGGGACTCATCGGCGTGGCCACAGCGGTCCTCTTGCTCGGCCTGACGCCCGGTCGGGCGCAAGGGTTGGCCGACGCAAGTGGTGGACTCAGTGCCGCTGGACTCGGGGTGGGAGTGGCCACGGGCGCGCCGACCTCCGCCTCTGACCCGGTGCAGACAGAGTCCTCGGGCTCGGGATACGGCGGGGCCACGGTGCTCTCGGACAGCTTCGGCGGCGCCGTTTGGCTGGGTCTGGGAAGCGCCTACGGGACACAGGTCTGCGGTCCGACTGGTGGCGCCGCCGTGCCGACCTCTTCGGCCCCCTTGGGCAGCACCGTATACGTCGTCATCTCGTCGGCAGGGATTCCCATCGGCTCAACGGTGCTGGCCTGTTCTCCAGGGCCGGGCGGAGCCGTGGCTCCGCCACCTCCGCCTCCGCCTCCCAGCGCCGACCAGGTGTGGGCGGCGGCTACGGGGTGGGAGCCCCTGGTGTCATCCGGTATCGAAGTGAACCCGCAGACGCTGGGCCTGACCGGCCTGGCGTCCTGGTTCTGGCTATCCAACCCGACGACGTCCCTGCCGCCCCTGACGGTTTCCATCGCCGGCTACTCGGTCACCGCCTCCGCCTCCATCGCCTCCTACACCTGGACATTCGGGGACGGGGACTCGGCCACGGCCTACGGGCCCGGCTCCTCGTCGGCCCCGGCGGCCGTCTACACCTACCAGCAGAAGGGCAGCTACCAGGTCAGCGTGATCGCCCATTATGTGGGGAGTTACACCTTTGTAGGCAATGGGCTGAGCCCCCAGACCGTTCCTCTGAACGTTGACGTGACCATGGGCACCCTGACCTACGGAGTCCAGGAAGCACGCTCGGTGCTGGTCGATCCGGGAGGCTCGAGCCAGTGAGCTGGTGCGGCCGCGGAGCGGATCGGGGGACTCCGTGGCTTTGATCCGTCTCGGCGCCAATCACGCCCCTGGGCGACCCGGCTGGGTGGCCCTCTCCGGCCTGGCGGTCCGGGCCTTCGCCGACCAGCCGCAGTCGAAGATGCAGTGGCCGGTCGCCCGCCCGTTCTGCCTGCGGGCTCTGGTATTGCTCTCGATCCTTACCTCCGACGTCCGGGTTCATCCCGACGGGCAGGCCTTCTGTCTTCTGGCCAGACCGTCAGTCCGCCGGGACGTTCTGGCCGTGAGCCTGATGGCGGCGGCGGTGGCTGCGCTGGCCGGGATGGTGGTGGCGGCTCCGGTCCTCTTCTGGGTCGTGGCTGTCGCCATCCTCGTTCTCATCTTGCCTTCCCTCCGGTTGAGTCTGTTGGCCCACCGGGCCCACGAAGTCCTGGCCCGATCGTCCCCGACCAGGCCCTATGTCGGAGTGCACACGGTCACCAGCACCTGCCCTGGACATGGTCGCCAATTGATGGCCGACCTGGGACGGGAGGCCGACTCGAAGGGTTGGACGCTGGTCCTCGACGCCGCCAACGAAGCGCTGGCTGGTTACTACAGCGATCTCGGATACACGAGGCTCAGCCGACCCGTGCTGATGCCGTGGGGCGAGCGAGCGGTGCGGATGTCACGTACTCCGACGATGGAACAGGGGGTTGGGTGATGGCCGGTAACTCCTTGCCATACCGGTATTGGGTCCGGTTGATGGCTCTGGTCCTGGTCGAGGTAGCCGTCTTCCTGCTGCTGTTGAGAGCGGCCCCCTTGTTGGGCTCGGTCGATCTGAGCCATCTCGGCTCCTGGCTGTCCCAGACGACCCCGTCCGCCGCGCTCACGGGTTTGATCCGGTCGGCCGGGATGCTGCTGTCGGCATGGTTGGCGGGCAGCACTCTCCTCTACGGGGTGGCCGTCCGCTCGAGCGGAGCGACGGCGCGCCGGCGGGTGGCTCGATTCACCTTCTCTCCGCTGCGGCGCCTCATCGACAGCGCCGCCGCCCTGTCGATTCTGGTGTCGGCCACGACTGCCTCCGCCTCCGCCTCCGTAGCCGGAGTGGCGCCGGCCGCCTCGGCCGCCACGGTGGCCACCAGCGACCCAGGAATGCTCAACCCTGCTCAGAGCACGGCGACGACCGGTGGTCGCTCTCCCGTCCCCCCTGTGCCCGCCGCCCCGGCCATGCCGCCCGTCAGCGCCACCGTCATCGGCCGCCACCTGCCCCATCCGGGCCTGGCCGATCACAACGAGACATCCGCGCCTCGCATCGGCTCCGGGGATCCTCAAGATCCGAGCGCGCCCGCCGGCACTCTCGGACTGGGCCTTGGGACCAAGGTGTACGTGGTCCAGCCGGGCGACTGTCTTTCGGTCATAGCCGAAAGGCATCTGGGGGACTGGCGGCGCGATCAGGAGATCGATGCCCTGAACCGGGGCCGGGTTCAGCCCGACGGCCGGGCCCTGGTTGACGACCACTGGATATATCCGGGCTGGGTCCTGGTCATGCCGGCCGACGCGGTTGACACCGGGACCGTAAGAGGTGGGCCGGGCTCCGCCGTGTCCGGCCCGGTCGCGTCGACGGCAGTCACCGGTATGACGGGAACCATCGGGACACCGCAGCCGGAGCTCCCGGTGGCTGAGGCAGCACCGTCCTCGCCTGGCCGGTCGGCCCAAGAACCACGGACCCACCCGGACCATGGCAGAGGAGCGGTGACCGACGCCGAAGCCGTTATGACCGCGCTGGCGGCGGCAGCCTTCGTCTGGGGCCTCCGTAAGCGGCGCCGCGAGGCGATGCACGACCGTCCCTCCGGTCGCGCCGTACGGCGTAATCGCCCCTCAGTCGAACAGGCCGACGCCCGGGCCCGGGCCCTGGCCCAACAGGAAACCATCCAATGGGTCGATGCCGGCCTGCGCTACCTGGGTCGCGCCCTCCTCGAACGCGAAGAGAGCACTGTTCCCTCCATCGCCATGGTCCGGGCTGCTCCAGACGGTATGGAGGTGATGGTCTCCCCGCCCGACCCCAACCCTCCCCGGCACTTCGAGGCCATCGAGGGCGGAGCTATTTGGGTCCTCGACCCGAACCTGGACCTGGCCGAGCTCGAGACACTGGCCGCGCCGAGCTGGCCGTTCCTGCCCGCTCTGGTGAGTCTCGGAGAGGCCCCGGGCGGGACCGTGCTCGTCAACCTGGAACATGCCGGGGCGCTTTCCCTGGAGGGCGACCCGGGACGGGTCGGAGGGTTGCTGGCCCAGATGGCGCTCGAGTTGCGCAGCCAGCCCTGGGCCGAGGAGATGCTGGGATCGCTCGACCTGGTCGGGTTTCCCTTTTCCGTAGGGGATGGTCAGTCGGACCTGGCGACGGTGGTCGAATCGGTCACCCGGACGGCCGGGCGTTACCAAGCGGAATTGGCGGCTGCTCCGTCCGTGGCCATTCGTCGGGCGGCTGCCTGCCAGTGGTTGCCCGCGGTTGCTCTGATGGGCGAAGGCGTTCCTCTCCCGGACAGGGAGTTGCTGGCCGGGATCGCCCGACCCGATCGGTCAGGAGTGGCGGTGGTCGGCTGGGGCCCCGTCCCAGGAGCGCCTTGGCGGATGAGCATCGGCCCCGTCGGTGACGCCACCCTGTCCGGGCTCATCGGCGGGCGGCCCTTCGAGATGCGACTGAGGGTGACGGCGGACAGCGGACACATCGCCCTCCTCGAACAATCCCTGGCCGCGCCTCTTGGCGAGGACGGGCCTGACGGTGAGGCGAGCGCGGAACCCAGCGGCGGAGCCTGGGGAGAAGCGGGGATCGATCCCGACCTGGTGGTCGATGCCGATCAGCTGGCGGAGTTGGAGGACTGGATGGCCGGGGCGGCGGACTGGGATTCGAAAGACTGGGGAGAGGTCACCATGGACGTGGAACCGACCGACCAGGAGGTCGGCCGCGAAAGGCCCGACACCGAATGGCCCGACAGTGAAAGGCCCGACACAAGGGAGGTCGACAGCGAGAGGGCGGAGGGCGTGCAGCGGTCCTTGGGGTTTCGCTCCGACGCCGGCCCCGTCATCGACCTCCAGGTCGGCATCGGGGAGCCGGCGGTCCCGGCGGACGCACGGAAGCCGGCGGTCCCGGCGGACGCACAGCCGGTGGAGCTCAAGATCCTGGGGCCGGTCGAAGTGATCGGGGGGGCGGGCCCCGACTCCGTTCCCGCCAGCCGGCGCGCCTCGGCGCTGGCGGTCATCTGCTATCTGGCCACCCGGACCCGACCGGTCAGCGCTGACCAGATTGCCACCGCCCTGTGGCCGGCCGATGTGACCAAGGACAACTTCGGGGAACCCAGGCGCAAGACGGTCATGAACGTCATCTCCCGGGCCCGACTGCTCCTGGGAGAGTCGACCGCCTCGTCCTCCCGACTGTTGTTGACCGAGCGGGGCTACACCCTCTCGGATGAGGTCACCTGTGACTGGACCCGGTTCCAGGACCTCATCGATCCCCGGGTCGGCACGGCTGGGGAGGTGGCGGCCGGGCTCAAGGAGGCGTTGGAGCTGGTGGGAGGAGAGCCATTCACCGGGAGCCTGAGCCGGCCCTTCTACGAGTGGGTGGGTGCCGAGCACCTTGACCTGGCCATGGTCGCCCGAGTGGTGGACACCGCCGAGCGGCTGGGGCGGCTGGCGCTGGACTCGGGAGATCACGACACGGCCGAGTGGGCGGTCCAGAAGGGCCTCGCGCTCGATCCCGCCCGTGAGGAGCTGTTCCAGGTTTGGATGCACGTGGCCGGCCGGGCCGGCCGGCCTGACCGGGTGGATGACATCTACCGCCGGCTGTGTCGATCCCTTCAGCGTCACATCGATGCCGGCCTTTCCCCCAGCGAGG
>Ga0307372_10005477_pt1 | contig 19047 bp, 16 predicted proteins | sample OX1MG_FD_202533 | JGI IMG/M metagenome (GOLD analysis project Ga0307372, IMG submission 202533) | Soil microbial communities from Risofladan, Vaasa, Finland - OX-1 | ecosystem: Environmental > Terrestrial > Soil > Coastal area > Acid sulfate soil | place: Finland: Risofladan, Vaasa | collected...
CTCTGGCCGGCCGAAGCGTGGTCGTCACCCGGGCCCGATCCGAGGCACCGGCCCTGGCCGACCGCCTGGTGGGCCTGGGCGCCACGGTCGTGGAGCTTCCGGTCATCGCCATCGAGGATCCCGTGGACGGCGGCGAGGCCCTGGCCCGGGCCGCACACCGCCTGTCGGCCGGTGCCTACCAGTGGGTCGCCTTCACCTCGTCCAACGCCGTGTCCAGATTCCTGGCCGTGCTCGAGGGGGGCCCGGTGCCCGCGGGGGTGCGGTGGGCGGCGGTGGGCGCCGGGACCGCCGCCGCCCTTGCCGAGGGAGGGATCCGGCCCGACCTGGTGCCGACGGTGTCGGTGTCGGAGGCTTTGGCCGAGGAGTTCCCCGCCGTCGATCCACTGGGGCGGGAAGGACCCGAGGAGCCGGGCGCAGCGGACCCGGGCCGACGACCAGGCGGGATCGGGACGGTGCTGTTCCCTCGAGCGGAGACGGTGCGGGGCGCACTGGCCGCGGGACTCAGGTCGAAGGGCTGGCTGGTCGACGAAGTCACCGCCTACCGGACGGTGGCCGCCCACCCCGGGGCAGCGGCGATCGAGTCGGCCGCAGGCTCGGACGCCGTGCTGTTCACCTCGACCTCGACCGTGGAGCGGACCATCGAGCTGCTCGGACCTGCCGGCATCCCCCCGGTGATCGTCACCATCGGCCCGGTCACTTCGCGTTCGGTCCGATCGGCCGGCCTCGGAGTGGCCGGGGAGGCGAGTCCGCACACCATCGACGGGCTCGTGGACGCGCTGGTGGTGGCTCTGGCCGGACAGCGAGGAGGAGGGGTGCTCCTGCCGTAGGCTGGTGCCAGTGACGAGCGACGTCCCCAACCGTTCCGGATCGGGTGGCTCCGCGGCCGCCTTCCCGACGACCCGCCTGCGCCGGCTCCGGAGGAGCACCGCCCTGCGCCGCCTGGTGGCCGAGACCCGGCTCTCGGTGGACGACCTCGTCGCTCCCCTGTTCGTCGCCGACGGGATCGACGAGCCGCGTCTGGTGGCGTCATTGCCCGGCGTCCTCCAGCACACCGTCGCGTCGGTGGCCGTCGAGGTGAAACGGTTGGTTGCACTCGGCGTCCCCGCGGCGATCCTGTTCGGACTTCCGCGTCCCGAGCACAAGGACGCCACCGGATCGTGTGCGCTCCGGCCCGACGGCATCACCCAGCGGGCGTTGGCCTCGGCGCGCGAGGCGGTGGGCGACACCGTGGTGCTGATGGCCGACTGCTGCCTGGACGAGTTCACCGATCACGGACACTGCGGGGTGGTGGACCGGGTCACCGGTGAGGTGGACAACGACGCAACGCTGCCGCTCTACTCCGAGCTGGCCGTGGTCCAGGCCACCGCCGGAGCCGACGTGATCGCTCCGAGCGGGATGATGGACGGGCAGGTCGGCGCCATCAGGGCCGGCCTGGACGGAGCAGGGCTCCAGGACACGGCCATCCTGGCGTACGCGGCGAAGTACGCCTCGGCGCTGTACGGACCGTTCCGCGACGCGGCCGGGGTGGCCATCGCCGCCGGCGGCGATCGGAGGGGCTACCAGCAGGACCCTCGCAACCGCCGCGAGGCGATGGCCGAGGTGGCGCTCGATGTTGGCGAGGGCGCGGACATGGTCATGGTCAAGCCGGCGCTCACCTCCCTCGACGTGATCGCCGACGTGCGTGGCGCGTTCGACGTGCCCGTGGGCGCCTATCACGTGAGTGGCGAGTACGCCATGGTCAAGGCGGCGGCCGCCCGAGGCTGGATCGACGGGCCGGCAGTCGCCCTCGAGCAGCTGACCGCGGTGAAGCGGGCCGGGGCCGACTTCGTCCTCACCTACTTCGCGGGTGAGGTGTCCGAGGCACTCGGTGGCTGATCCGGTGGCTGATCCAGTGGCTGATCCAGTGGTTGATCCCGGTGGCTGAAACTGCGGGCTCAGCGGAGCTGTTCGAGCGCGCCCGACGGGTGATCCCCGGTGGAGTCAACTCACCGGTCCGGTCGTTCCGGTCGGTGGGCGGTCGCCCCTATTTCGTCTCCCGGGGCCGGGGGGCCTACGTGTGGGATGCCGACGGCAACCGGCTGCTCGACTTCGTGCAGTCCTACGGGGCCTCGATCCTCGGCCATGCCGATCCGGGCGTGGTCGCTGCGGTGGTCGAGGCCGCCTCCCGTGGGACGACTTTCGGGGCCCCGACCGAGGGAGAGGTGCTGCTGGCCGAGGCGATCTGCGCGCGGGTCGAGGGGTGTGAGCAGGTCCGCCTGGTGTCGTCGGGCACCGAGGCAGCCATGAGCGCCGTCAGGGTGGCGCGGGGGTTCACCGGGCGCACGCGGGTGCTCAAGTTCGCCGGCTGCTACCACGGGCACTCCGACGGCCTCCTGGCCGGGGGAGGCAGCGGGGTCGCCACCCTCGGGCTGCCCGACTCCGCCGGGGTGCCGGTCGCGGCAGTGGCGGAGACGCTGGTGGCCCCCTACGACCAGGTCCCCGAAGTCGACGACCGGGTGGCCTGTGTGATCGTCGAGCCGGTGGCGGCCAACATGGGCCTGGTGGTGCCGTCGGCGGGGTTTCTCGGCGGGCTACGCACCGCTTGCGACGCGGCCGGCGCGTTGCTGGTGTTCGACGAGGTGATCACCGGATTCCGCCTCGGGGAAGGCGGGGCGTCGGCTTGGTCGGGGGTCCGACCCGACCTCTGGTGCTTCGGGAAGGTCATCGGCGGAGGGCTCCCGGTGGGCGCGTTCGGCGGGCGGGCCGATGTCCTCTCCTCGTTGGCTCCGGACGGCCCGGTGTACCAGGCCGGGACCCTGTCGGGGAACCCCCTGGCCACGGCGGCGGGCCTGGCCGTCCTCGAGCAACTCGAACCTGCGTCCTATGCCGCGCTTTCGGGCCGGGTGGCCCGCTTCGGGGTGGCCCTCGCCGAGGTGCTCACCTCTGCGCTGGTGAAGGCGGGCTGGGAGGACGACCGAGGCAGGCAGCTCGAGGCTCAGGTGCCGGTGGTCGGGCCCCTCTTCGGGCTGTTCTTCGTTCCCGAGGGGACCGCGCCGGTCCGCGACTACGGGGGAGCCGCCGAGTCGGCCTCGACCGGGCTCTACTCTCGGCTGTTCCGCTCGATGCTCGCTCGGGGAGTCGCCCTGGCCCCGGGCCCCTACGAGGTGGCGTTCCCCTCGATGGCCCATGGCGACGCGGAGCTGGACCGGGCCCTCGACGTGGCCTCGGAAGCCATTGTGGACGCGGTCGCCTGAGTTTCCTCCGGCGCAGACCCCGGACGTTGCCCAACCGGCAAATCGGACCGCGGAACGGCATCGGCCGGCGAGGTGGCGGGGCCCCCGGCCCTCGAGCAGCGGTCGGACCGCCACGGTCGGGCGGGGCAGTCTGGTCCACGGTCGGCTCCGCCGGCCCGCACCAGATGGATGGATCGCTGAGATTGGCGACGCCAACGGGTAAGAATGGTGCAATGCGGAAGGTGCGCCGATGACGTGGCGGCGATGGATCCGGGCGCGGATTGAGCCTTCGCCGAGCCGGTGCCGGACCGACCCGTCGATCGACGGGTCGGCACTCCGGTGAGCGCAGCCATGGGAATCCCGGGGCAACGGAGGAGAAGTAGATGACCGTCGGAATTACCGAACTGCCCCCCGAAGGAATGCAACTCGGTGGAGTCTCCCTGGCCGGTGACGCTGACCGGGGGACGAGGACCACCGATGGCCTCAGCCTTCTGTTCACGACCGCTGGTATCACCGTGCAGGGTCCCCAGCCACAGATCGAGAGGCTGCTGGTGTGGTCCGGTCTCGACACCGCCACCTGCGGGGAGAAGATCGTGATGCCGGACGGGAGAGTCGCCGCGGTGATGGAGTTGACCTCGGGTGGGCAGTCAATCCGGTTCCTCCTCCCGACCGAGACCGTCACCCCCGGACAGGCCGCCTACCTCGATCAGGCCCTGCCCGCCTGGCTCGCCCGCTATCACGGCGTGGCGGTGCGGCCATCGGCCCCTACGCCCGCGGAGCCCGGGCACGCGCCGGCCGAAGCCGCCAGGGCGGCCGCGGAACGGGTGGAAGTCGAACAGGCCGCCGATCCGGCACCGCCGCCCGCCGGGCCCGGTACGGCGCCTGGTGTCATCGGTCCCCAACGATCTCCGTTGGCCACCGAGCCTCCGCCTCCCCCTCCCCGCCGGCCTGCCCCCGCCAGTCCTGTCTCGGGGGCCGCCCCCGTCGGCGCTGTCTCTGGTGCCGCCCCTGCCGCTCCTGCGTCCGCCACCCCTTCGGCCGCCTCGTTCGCACTACCCGCGCACCCGGCACCTCCGCCGCCGCCCGCTTCCGGGGCCGTGGGGTTCGCACCCCCGCCGTCCAACGCTCCACCGCCCCCCACCCCGGGGGTGGGGTCGTCGGGCGCATCCCTCTGGGGGGCCGCAGCCGATCCGGTGGCCGGAGTGACGGCCTGGGACGCCCAGCCGTCGGGTGAGTTGCAGGGCGGCGCAGTCGAAGCTCCTCCCAAGAGCGGGAGGGCGTGGCGCAGGAGGCGGCCGCCCGAGGACAGCCCCTTCCTCGCTCCCGGCGCCGCGCCGCCGGAGCCGATGAGCCCACCGCCCGTCGATGCGCCCGTAGACCCGGTTCCGCTGCGGATGAGTCCCGCCCCACCGCCTCCCCCTCCATCGATCGGGCCCGAGGCGCCTGCGCTCCAGGGCCCACCGGTCTGGAGGCCTCCGGTCGACCCGGCCAGCGGAGAAACGCAGTGGGACCTAGCCGGTGTGCCCGGCGGCCCGGATCAGTCGGCCGGTGACGGGGCTGAAAAAGGAGGGGGGAGGCGCAAGCGGGCCAAGCGTGCGGCCGCCTCGGCCGCCGCGGCCGGAACGGTGGGCGCAGCCCTCGACCACCCCGTTCCCGACACACCGGTGGCTGCCCGGACACCGGATGCCGGCGGCATCGCAGCCGGCCCGGCCCCAGCCGGCCCGGCCCCAGCCGGACCGGCCCCAGCCGCGGCGACCCAAGTCGCGCCCGCCGGCCCGGCCCCAGCCGGACCGGCCCCAGCCGCGGCGACCCAAGTCGCGCCCGCCGGCCCGGCCCCAGCCGGCCCGGCCCCAGCCGGACCGGCCCCAGCCGCGGCGACCCAAGTCGCGCCCGCCGGCCCGGCCCCAGCCGCGGTGACCCAAGTCGCGCCGGACCTTGTCGGCGCGCCCGCCGCCACTCCGGCCGGTGGCGACTGGTTCTTCGTCCCCGGGGCCGACCCGAGCGGTGGGAGCAGCCCTCCCGTCGGGCCACAGGAGGACGCCGGATCCGAGGATCCCGAGCACAAGGGGGATTCGAGGATCAGCCCGACGGTGATCGTCTTGTCGCTCGTGCTCCTGCTGGTGATCGGCGGCATCGTGTACGTCGGATTCGTCAAGAAGGACAACGCCCCCACCAGGGTGACCTCGCCCCCCACGTCTGTGGCGTCGCGGGTGGCGATCGACACCGCCCTGGCCGCGTCGATCAATCTGCGCCTCTCCGACCTGCCGGCCGGGTGGGGCACCAGCACCGGTGCCGGCCAGGTGGCCCGGCCTCCTGTCGCCCCGGCTGGCGCGATGGTCAGGGCCAACCAGCTGTTGGCCTCCTGCGTCGGGGTCGACTACCCGGCGGTCGCGGGGCTGTTCGGCGGCTCCGTCGTACCCGGGCAGACCGCTTCGGTCGCCTCACCGAAATTCCAGAGCGGATCCGATCCCAATCTCCAGATGTACTCGGTCACCTCGGTGATGGGCACTGCGGCCGCCGCGCAGGCTCTCGCCGTACCGTTCGCCAACCCGGACTTCGTCAACTGCTACGCCGGATACCAGACGGCGCTGGTGACCGCAGCAGTTCCCGGTGCCACGGCGACCGTACAGGCCGTGACTCTGGCCGCGCCCACCGGTGTCAAGACATACGGCTATCTGACCCAGGTGTCCATTCCCAACCAGCCGAGCCAGGTCATCGGTCAGGCCTTCATGATCGGCGGCCGGATCGAGTCACGGTTGGAGCCGACGACCGATGGTCCCACCGTACCCTCGGGTGCCTTCACCCCCGCCTACGACGCCATGTCCGGGCGCATCGCCTCCGCCCTCGGCAGATAGGGGGCGGCGGCGATGTCGTCCGGGTTCATGCGCCATCAGGCGCCAGCCGGCCGATGAGCGCGAGGGCGCGATAGGCGGCTTCGGCCGGACCGGTCTCATCCGGCCGGAGGAGGTTGGCCATGATCCTCAGGATCCAGCTCATCAGGGACTCCGAGTGCATCCCCGTGCCGACGCACAGTCTCATCAGCTCAGGGCGGCTAATCACCCGGATGAACGCCCGAGCCACCCGGAAGTACAGACCGTAGGCATCGTCGAGCCGGGTCTCGTAGCGGCGGAGGGCCTCGATGCCGTCCCCGCACAGGGCCTCGCCCACCGCCGCCGCCGCCATGCGACCGCTCTCGTAGCCGTAGGCGATGCCTTCGCCGTTGAAGGGATTGATCGAACCGGCGGCGTCGCCCACCACCAGGGTGGTGGGACCGATCCGCGGTCCGACGGCCAGCCCCATCGGCAGCTTGCCTCCGGTGGGTGGGCCGAGGCAGCTCGCCGTGGAGAGCTCCCATTCCTTCGGGGCGCCGGCCACGAAGTGGGCCATCAGGGTGGACGTGTTCACGCCCTTCCAACGCCGATCGGTGGACAGGAGACCCACGCCGACGTTGACCCGCCCATCGCCCAGCGGGAAGATCCATCCGTACCCGGGCACGACCTTGCCGTCGCCATCCCTGATGTCGAGATGGGACTCGATGAACGGCTGGTCGTGGCCGGGCGAGGCGTAGTACCCCCGCAGGGCCATGCCCATCGGCTGGTCGCGGTCCCTGGACGTGCCGAGGGCGCGGCCGAACCGCGAGTTGGCGCCGTCGGCGACGACGACGTACGAGGCCCGGATCGACCGGATGGCCCCGGTGGCCTTCTCCTTCACGACCGCGCCCACACAGGCGGGCAACAGCCCGGGCCCGGAGGTCGGGCCCCTCTCCTCGACGATCGGCTCGACCGCCTCGATGCCCTGCAACACGGTGGCGCCGGCCTTGACAGCCCGCTCGCTGACGATGCCGTCGAGGTCGTGCCGGGTGATGACGTAGCCGTAGGACGGAAAGGCCGGGTGGTCCGGCCACGGAAGGTCGAGCACCTTGCCGAATGCATGGGCCCGAAGGCCGGTGTAGCGGTGGGCGCCGGCCAGGGACCCTTCGATGCCCATGTCGGCGATCTGGCGCACCGAGCGGGGAGTGAGCCCGTCGCCGCAGGTCTTCTCCCGGGGGAACACCTTCTTCTCCACCAGGACCACGTCCCACCCGGCCTCCGCCAACCAGTAGGCGCACGAGGAGCCTGAGGGGCCGCCGCCGATCACCAGCACATCACGGGTCTGGCCCCGACCGCCGACGGGCGGCGGGCCGGCCCCCCCGGCTTCCGGGGCCCGTGGGGATCGACGGATGGTTGCGGGGCTCACGGCCCCCAATGGTAGGGGTGGTTCGGGAGGGCGGGGACGGCGGCCGGAAGCCAGCGGCAGGCCGCCATCGGGGGCCCCCTTCGATGTGCTTCGGCGAAGGGGTGCGTGGTAAAAACAAGTCCCTGTGGACAGTTACCTGCCAATCCTGATGCTCCTCATCCTTGGCATCGTGTTCGCAGCCGTCTCGTTCGTGGCCTCGTCGCTCCTCGCCCCCAAGCGACGGCCGACGGCAGCCAAGACGGCCCCCTACGAGTGCGGAATCGTCCCGGAGATCGAGCCGCCGACTCGATTCCCGGTGCGCTTCTATCTGATCGCCATGATCTTCATCATCTTCGACATCGAAATCGTGTTCTTGTACCCGTGGGCGGTCATCTTCCGCCAGCTCGGGTCGTTCGGCCTGGTGGAGGTGGTCGTGTTCGCGGTGGTGGTCTTCATCTCGTTCCTCTTCCTGATCAGCAACGGGGCCCTCAGCTGGGGCCCGGCCAAGCGGCTGGTCGGCGCCCTGCCGCCCCGCACCTCGGACTCGACCATTGCCAGGATCACGGCCGGACCGGGGGGTCCCAGCCGGTCGACGCGTCACGGTGGCGGCCCTTTGCCCTCCGATCCGGCTGGTCCCACCACCGCCGACCCCGACGGCCCGGCGACCGGGGAGCCGGTCACGGCGCCGACCGGGCCCGGACGGGCCGCGTAGCACGGGGAACCGGGCCGACCGTGGGTCTCGAGGACCTCCAGCACAATTTCCTCACCGGTCGTCTCGAGGACCTGGTCAAGTGGGCGCGCACCTATTCGATGTGGCCGGCCACCTTCGGATTGGCCTGCTGTGCCATCGAGATGATGTCGGTGGGCGCCGCCGACTTCGACCTGGCCCGGTTCGGGATGGAGGTCTTCCGGGCGTCGCCCCGCCAGGCCGACCTGATGATCGTGGCCGGCCGGGTCTCACAGAAGATGGCGCCCGTCCTCCGTCAGGTCTACGACCAGATGATGGAGCCCAAGTGGGTCCTGTCGATGGGCGTGTGCGCCAGCACCGGCGGCATGTTCAACAACTACGCCATCGTGCAGGGTGTCGACCAGATCGTCCCCGTCGACGTGTACGCGCCGGGCTGCCCGCCGACTCCCGAGACGCTCATGCACGCCATCCTCACGCTCCACGAAAAGGTGCGCACCAACGACATCACCCACCGCCGCCCGCCCACCGGCTCGGACACCGGGCCGCTCACCGACGATCAGGGGGCCGACACCGACGACGGTCGGACCCATGGCGACGAAACCACGTCGGGATGGACCCCCGACCGGCCCGACGCCGTCCACCTGGGCACCCCCAGACGCAATCCGGTCATCGCCCGAAGCGTGGGAGAGCCGCTGTGACCGCGGGGGGAGGCACTGGTGTGGCCGACGGCGCCCGCGCTGCCGACGCTGGCGCATCCCCGCCCAACGACACCCAGCCGTCGGGCGAGGTCGTCTTCCCCACCCGTGAGCAGTACGTCGCGGTGGTGGGCGGTTACCGGGGGGCCGGGTTCGAGATGTGCGCCGACCTGTGCGGGGTCGACTACCTGGCCCACCCGGCCCGGCGCCTGCCCGAAGGGGTGCAACCCGAGCGCTTCGAGGTGGTGGCCAACCTGTTGTCGCTCAGTCGGGCCCGGCGGGTGCGGCTGCGGGTGCAGGTCCCCGAGGCGGACGCCGTGATCGCCTCCCTGTTCGACCTCTATCCCGGCGTCGAGGCCATGGAGCGGGAGGCGTTCGACCTGTTCGGCATCGTCTTCGAGGGCCACCCGGACATGACCCGGATCCTCATGCCCGAGGACTGGGAGGGCCATCCCTTGCGCAAGGACTACGGAGTCGGCCGGGTGCCCGTCCAATTCAAGGGAGCACCGGGGCCCCGATGACCGACGTGGAGGCAACCTCCCCGGCCGGTGGCGCCGACCCGCCGGAGCCCCGTCCCGACACCGTGCTGGACCCCCCGGTCCGGGGCGACGAGTTCTCGGACCGGGGTCCCGGGGACGAGGCCCGGGGACTGGTGGCGGAGACCTCGGAGGGGGTCCAGGAGCTGTCCAGCCGGGCGGAGACCGGACCGGGCCAGCTGCGGCGAGAGGTCGGCGCCGTCCTCCGTCTCCCCGAGGGCGTGGCCGTCGATCCTTCGGACATCGACGTGGAGCAGAGCGACGACGAGACGATGATCATCAACATGGGACCGCAGCACCCGTCCACCCACGGGGTGCTCCGGCTCATGCTCGAGCTCGACGGGGAGACGGTGCTCCGCACCAAGCCGGTCATCGGCTATCTGCACACCGGCATGGAGAAGACGGCCGAGGAGCTGACCTACGTCCAGGGGTCGACCAATGTCACCCGGATGGACTACCTGGCACCACTGCACAACGAGCTGGTGCTGTCGCTCGCCGTCGAGGCGCTGCTCGGGGTCGAGATGCCGCCGCGGTCGGACTGGATCCGGATGTTGCTGGTCGAGCTGAACCGGGTGTCCTCCCATCTGATGTGGATGGCCACCAACGGCATGGACCTCGGGTCCACATCGATGATGATCTACGGGTTCCGCGAACGCGAGATGGTCCTCGCCTTCTTCGAGAAGACCACCGGGCTCCGGATGAACCACAACTTCATCCGCCCGGGGGGCACGGCCGCCGACCTCCCCGACGGGTGGGAGGACGATGTCACGGTCATCTGCGACACGGTGATGTCGCGGACCGACGAGTACGACGAGCTGCTCACCGGGCAACCCTTGTTCCGTCGACGTTCTGAGGCGGTGGGCACCCTGTCGGCCGAGGAGGCCCTGGCCCTGAGCCTCACCGGTCCGGTGCTGCGGTCGACCGGCGTGCCCTGGGACCTGCGGCGCTGTATGCCCTACCTTCGCTACGACGAGGTGGACTTCGACGTGATCGTCGGGACCTACGGCGACAACTTCGACCGGTATTCGATCCGGTTGAACGAGATCCGCGAATCGGTGCGGATCATCCGCCAGGTCATCGAGAAGATGCCCGCCGGCGACTATCGCGTCCAGGACAAGAAGGTGACCCCGCCGCCCCGCGCCCGCATCGATGAGTCGATGGAGGCCCTCATCCACCACTTCAAGGTGTTCACCGAGGGCTTCAAGGTCCCCGAGGGGGAGGTGTACGTCGCCATCGAGTCCCCGAGGGGCGAGCTCGGGTGCTATCTGGTCTCGGACGGATCCCCCAAGCCCTACCGGATGCACATACGCGGCCCGAGTTTCGTCAACCTTCAGGGACTCCCGCTGATGATGCGCGGCGGACTGGTGGCTGACGCGGTGGCGGTCTGCTCGACCATCGACCCGGTGATGGGGGAGGTGGACCGGTGACCGCGGCGGCCCGCACCCCGGTCGGGGGCCCGCGCCGGGCCGGTGACCACGCCGCGTCCGCGCACCTCTCAGCTGACGCCCGGGCCCGGGCCCGTGAGGTCATCGCCCTCTACCCGCACCCCCGCTCTGCCTTGATCCCGCTCTGCCACCTGGCCCAGGAGGAGCAGGGTTGGCTCACCCCGGAGGCCATGGTCGACATCGCCGGGCTCCTCGGCGTCACCCCGGCCGAGGTGCTCGGCACCGCCTCGTTCTATGACATGTTGCACACCGAGCCGGTGGGCAGTCATGTGGTCTCGGTGTGCACCAACATCGCCTGCCTGCTCAACGGGGCGGCCGAACTGCTGGAGCACGCCGAGTCGTCCCTCGGGGTGAACGCCGGTGGCACCACCGCGGACGGAAGCATCACGCTCGAGGAGTCGGAGTGCCTGGCTGACTGCGACCGGGCACCGTGCGTCCAGGTGAACCACCGGTTCGTCGGGGCCCAGACCCCGGCTTCGTTCGACCGGCTGGTCGCCGACCTGCGGGCCGGTGCCCGCGCTCAGGACATCCCCGACCACGGCACGCTGGTCCGGGTGCGTCGCACCACCGGGCTGCAGGCCGACTCGACCACGGTGGCAGCCGAGCGGGCGGCGATGGCCGAGGCACAGGCCGGGCGGGCCGCGGCCGCCGAGGCGGCCAAGACCGCGCCCGAAGGGGTCGGAGGACACCCGTAGTGGCGGTGACCGCAGCCCCGAAGATCGTGACCAGCCGGCTCGGCCATGCCGATTCCCACACGCTCGAGCGGTACCTCGCCAGCGGGGGCTACGAGGGCTTGCGCAAGGCGCTGGCCATGACCCCCGAGGCGGTGGCCCACGAGGTGGACACGGCCAGCCTCCTCGGTCGCGGCGGGGCCGGGTTCCCCGCAGGCCGCAAGTGGGCCATGCTGCGCAAGGCCCCGGTGACCTACCTGGTGATCAACGGCGACGAGAGCGAGCCGGCCACCTTCAAGGACCACCTCCTGCTCGAGCGGGACCCTCACCAGCTCCTCGAAGGAGTGCTCATCGCCGCCTACGCACTCCAGGTCACCCAGGCGTTCATCTACATCCGCGGCGAATTCGCCCTCGCCCTCGAGCGGGTGCAGGCGGCCCTCAACGACGCCTATGCGGCCGGCGCGGTCGGCAGTGACATCTTCGGATCGGGCTTCTCGGTGGACGTCGTCGTGCACCCGGGAGCGGGGGCCTACATCTGCGGAGAGGAGACCGCCCTGCTCGAGTCGCTCGAGGGCAAGCGCGGGTTCCCCCGGATCAAACCGCCGTTCTTCCCCGCCGCCGTCGGCCTCTATGGGGAGCCCACCGTCGTCAACAACGTGGAGACCATGTCCAACCTCCCGTGGATCGTGGTGAATGGAGGGGCGGCGTTCGCCGCCCTCGGCGGGGGGCGCTCGACCGGCACCCGGCTGTTCGCCCTGGCCGGCCATGTCAACAACCCCGGCGTGTTCGAGCTCGAGATGGTAAAGACCACCTTCTCCGATCTCATCCACGCCCCCGCGCTAGGCGGCGGCATCCCCCACGGGCGTGCCCTCAAGGCGTTCATCCCCGGCGGGGTGTCGGCACCGTGGTTCGGGCCCGACCGGATCGACCTGCCCCTCGGACAGGACGAGGTGGCCGAAGCCGGCTCGATGCTCGGATCGGGCTCCGTGGTGGTCATGGACGACCACACCTGCGCGGTGCGGGCCTCGTGGCGCATCACCAGGTTCTTCGCCCGTGAGTCGTGCGGGCAGTGCACGCCGTGCCGCGAGGGGTCGGGCTGGCTCGAGCGGATCATGCGGCGCATCGAGAACGGCCACGGTCGTGAGGCGGACCTCGGCCTCCTCCTCGATGCCTGCGACAACATCTCCCCGGGACTGGACTGGCCTCCCCAGCAGACCACCATCTGCGTGCTCGGCCCATCGATCCCGTCGTCGATCGCCTCGGCCATCGAGATGTTCCGCGACGAGTTCCTGGTGCACATCAAGGAAGGGGGCTGCCCCTATGGCTGAGCTGGCCGGTCCCCACACCGACCCCGGCGACGAGGCTGCAGCCGGGCCGGTCCCCATGGTCACCTTCAGCCTCGACGGGCGGGAGGTCCGGGCCCCGAAGGGTGAGATGCTCATTGCCGCGGCCGAGCGGGCCGGCACCTTCATCCCGCGGTTCTGCTACCACCCCCGGATGAAGTCGGTCGGAGTATGCCGGATGTGCCTGGTGGAGGTCAGCGGCCCGCGGGGTGCCTCCCTGCAGCCCAGCTGCTTCATCGAGGTGCAGGACGGGGCCTCGGTGGTCACCGCTTCCGACAAGGTCAAGAAGGCACAGGACGGCGTCTTGGAGTTCCTCCTGATCAACCACCCGCTCGACTGCCCGGTGTGCGACAAGGGCGGCGAGTGCCCCCTGCAGGACCAGACCCTGGCCTACGGGCCGGGCGAGTCCCGGTTCGTCGAGGAGAAGCGGCATTTCGAGAAGCCGATACCCGTCTCGGAGCTGGTGCTGCTCGATCGCGAGCGGTGCATCCAGTGCAGCCGGTGCACCCGTTTTGCCGACGAGGTGGCCGGCGAGGCGCAGATCGACTTCGTCGGTCGGGGCGAGATGCTCGAGGTCAACACCTTTCCCGAGCTGCCCTTCGCCTCCTACTTCTCGGGCAACACCGTCCAGATCTGCCCGGTCGGGGCCCTGACCGCGGCGCCCTACCGGTTTGCCGCCCGGCCCTGGGACCTCGACCAGGTCGAGTCGACCTGCACCACTTGCGCGGTGGGATGCCGGGTGGCCGTGCAGTCGTCGTCCAACCGGGTCACCCGCCTACTGGGCATCGATGCCGACCCGGTCAACCACGGCTGGCTGTGCGACAAGGGCCGGTTCGCGTTCGACTCGGTCAACCGCGACGACCGTCTGACCGAGCCCCTCGTCCGCCGGAACGGCGGCCTGGTGGCGACCTCGTGGCACGAGGCCCTACGGGTGGTCGCCCGAGGCCTCAAGGCGGCCGCGTCCCGGGGTGGCGCCGAGTCCGTCGGAGTGGTGGGCGGAGCGCGCCTGACCAATGAGGGGGCATACGCCTGGGCCAAGCTGGCCAAGGGGGTCCTCGGCACCGACTCGGTCGACGCCCAGATGGGGGACGGCCTGCCCGCCGAGGTGGTCGCCGGGCTGCCGCGGGCCACCATCGACCAGGCCGCCGCGGCCGACACGGTGGTCCTCCTCTCGGGCGATCTGCGCGAGGAGCTCCCGATCCTCTTCCTCCGCTTGCGCGCCGCGGCCGTCGACGGCGGGCTGTCCCTCGTCGAGCTGTCCCACCGGTCCACCTCGCTGACCCCGTACGCCGGGGCGTCCCTCCGCTATGCGCCGGGCGATGCCCCTGCCTTGGCCCGGGCCCTGATCGATCCCACTGCCGACGCCCCCGCCACCACCGAGCCTGAGATGCTGGGCCAGGCCCGGCGGCTTGCCCGGGCCGGCCGGGTGGTGGTCATCCTGGGGCGCCCGTCGCTGGCCGAGGACGCGGCCCTGGTGGCCGAAGCCGCCCAGGTGCTGGCCCGGGCCCTCCCTGCCGCCCGCTTCCTCCCGGCCCTGCGGCGGGGCAACGTCCAGGGTGCCCTCGACATGGGCCTGGCTCCGGGGATGCTCCCGGGGCGGGTGACACTGGAGGCCGGGCGGGAGTGGTTCGGCCACGCCTGGGGCTCGGTGCCCGGGGCCCGGGGCAGGGACACGGCGGCCATACTGGCCGCCGCGGCTGGCGACGGTTCCGGCGACGGGCGGGTCCGCGCCCTGGTGGTGCTGGGCTCCGACCCGCTGACCGACTTCCCCGATCGGCGTCTGGCCGCCCGGGCCCTCGACGGTGCCGATTTCGTGGTGGCGGTGGTGTCAGGGCCCGGGCCGGTCACCGAGTACGCCGATGTGGTGCTGCCGGCGGCCGAGGCCCACGAGCGGCCCGGGACCACCACCAACATCGAAGGCCGCATCAGCCGGCTGGGCCAGAAGCTGGTGAGCCCCGGTCAGTCCTGGTCCGATTGGATGATCGCGTCGGAGCTGGCCGTGCATCTCGGTGCCGACCTCGGACTCGGCTCGGTCGGCGAGGTGTGGGACGAAGTGGAGCGGCTGGCGCCCGCCCACCGCGGCATCACCCGGGCAGTGCTCGACGCCCCGGGGGCGGCCGACGGGGTGGTGGCTCCCCTTCGGGCCAGCCCGGTGTCGATCTCGAGAAGGGCGGCCGACGGACTGCTCGATCCGATCGCCTTCCCCGGGGTGGAGTCGGCGGAGCGACAGGGGGCACCACCGCGGGCCGGTCTGGCCGAGGTGCCGACGGCCGGCCCGGCACTTCCGACCGCGGTGGGGGAACGGACCGACGGTGACGGCCCGGTGCGGCCGGAGCCGGTGGCCGGCCCCGTCGACCTGGCCGTACCCCGGGTCGCCCCGGGCGACCGCTATTCGGTGCGGTTGGTCGCCGCCCGCTCGCTGTACGACCTCGGCAGCGCCGTGAGCTCGGTGCCCGCGCTGGCCGGCCTGGTGGCCACCGCCACGCTCCGGGCCAATCCTCACGACCTCGACGAGCTGGGGATCCCCGCCGGAGGTTCGGTGCGGGTTGGCACGGCCTCCGCATCGGCGGTGCTGAGGTCGGTCCCCGACCCGTCGCTACCCCGCAAGGTGGTGGCAACCGACTTCAACGTCCCGCTGGACGAGGGGACGATCGCCGACCTCATCGAGGTGGGCGATCCCGTGGTCGAGCTACGGATGGAGACGCCGTGAGCCCGCTGGCACTGGTCGTGCCATTGCTGACCGCCGCCGGGGACCCGCTCTACGTCGGCGGCGTGGGATGGGTCGTCGTCCTCATCGTGGCGATCAAGGTGCTGGTGGTCTTCGCCGCCTTGATGGTGTCGGTGATGCTGATGATCTGGTTCGAGCGAAAAGTGATCTCGGACATGCAGAGCCGCATCGGGCCCAACCGGGCCGGGCCGTTCGGGATCGCCCAGACATTGGCCGACGGGATCAAGCTCTTCTTCAAGGAGGACCTGCTCCCCGACCAGGCGGACCGCTTCGTGTTCAAGCTGGCGCCATACCTGACCATCATCCCGGCATTCCTCAGCTTCGCCATCGTGCCCATCGGCGGCGAGGTGACCGTAGCCGGGCACACCTTCGAACTGCAGCTGGCCGATCCCCCGATGGGCATCCTCTTCCTGCTGGCCATGTCCTCGATCGGTGTCTACGGGATCATGCTCGCCGGATGGTCGTCCGGGTCCAAGTACCCGCTGCTCGGATCGGTCCGGGCGTCGGCCCAGATGATCTCCTACGAGGCCGCCCTCGGCATGACGGTGGTGGCGGTGGTGCTGATAACCGGGTCACTGAGCACCCGCGGCATCGTCAACGCCCAGGCCGGCCACCTCTGGCAGTGGAATGCCATCCGGCTTGGGGTCGTCCCCTTCGTGATCTTCTTCATCGCCATCGTGGCCGAGACCAACCGGCCCCCGTTCGACCTGGTCGAGGCCGACTCCGAGCTGGTGGGCGGCTTCGTCACCGAGTACTCGTCGATCCGGTTCGCCCTGTTCTTCCTGGCCGAGTTCATGAACACCATCACCATGTCGGCCATCACCGTGACGCTCTTCTTCGGCGGACCTGACGGGCCGGTCCCCCACGTCGCCCACCTCCAGTGGCTGTGGCCCATCTTGTGGTTCCTGGGCAAGACGATCGTGTTCCTCTTCGTGTTCGTGTGGCTACGCGCCGCCCTACCTCGGCTCCGTTACGACCAGCTGATGGACCTGGGCTGGAAGAAGCTGATCCCTCTGTCGCTCGGGTGGCTGCTCATCGTGGCCGGGTTCGTGGTGGATGGATGGTGGGGCTTCGGGATGGCGGCCGCGGTGGTGGCGGCAGCCGTGTTGATCACCCGGGCGTTGGCCGTTGGTGCCGAGCGCGAGGAGACCCGGGCCATCATCCCGGCCGTTGGCGTCCGGCTGTGGACGAGGCCGGACGTGCCCACCGGCGAACACTCCGAAGGCGTGTCCGCCGACCGGCCTGGCGGCGTTCCCGCCGATCCGCCCGACGGCATCCCCCCACACCCCGGACGGCCGGTCTCCCCGTCGACCGAAGGAGGTGGCCGCTGATGGCCGTTCCCGAGCCGCCGCGCCGGCGGCAGAACTTCCTCGGCGGGTTCAAGCTGACCCTCGAGCACCTGGGCCGGCCCCCGGTGACCCGCCAGTACCCCGAGGAGAAGCGGCCGAAGCAGCCCCGCCAGCACGGCCGCCATGTCCTCAACCGCTACGAGGACGGCATGGAGAAGTGCATCGGCTGCGAGCTGTGTGCCGGGGTGTGCCCGGCCGACTGCATCTATGTGCGGGGTCTCGACAACCCGCCCGACCATCCGGTCTCCCCCGGCGAGCGGTACGGCTACGTCTACGAGATCAACTTCCTGCGCTGCATCCACTGCGACCTGTGTGTGGAGGCCTGCCCCACGGAGGCGATCACCGAGTCGAAGTTGATGGAATTCTCCTTCACCAACCGGGGTGACGCCATCTACACCAAAGAGGAGTTGCTGGTCGACGACGACGGGAAACCCCGGCACCTTCCCTGGGAGGACTGGCGTGAGGGCGACGACCTCTACACCTCGGGATGGATGCGGGCGACTTCGCCGTCGGGCAGCGCCGAGTACGAGGGCCGGGTGCAGTGGTCGGGCGAGCTGGGATTCGGGGTGCGCTCGGCGGAGGGGGGACAGAGTGCGCATCGCGACGACACGGCGACGGGCAGCCGGCAGCTGCGGGACACGCTCGAGCGCCATCTGGTCCCCAGTGACCTGCCCGCAGCCCGCCGGGGGGCCCGGGGCGCGATCGGACGCCTGCGGGAGAAGGCCGAGCGGTTCGCCCCCGGCGCGGGCCGGAAGCACCGGGCCCGAGCCGACACCGAATACGCCGCCGCGGTGACGGCCGGCGACTCGGAGGGGGACCGAGCCGGGACCGGCGCGCCGCCCGAATCGGGCGGGACCTGATGGTCGGGTTGCTCGGAGCCCTCACCGCGGCCTCCACCACCCACGCGTCGTGGGTGGACGTGGGCACCTTCGCGGTGGCGGCGGCGATCGTGCTGGCCGGCGCGGTGGGGGTCGTGGTGGCCCGCAACCCGGTCCACTCGGCGCTGATGCTGGTCATGACCCTGTTCGGCATCGCCGTGCTCTTCGTCCTCCAGCGGGCCGACTTCCTGGCTGCGGTGCAGGTGATCGTCTACGCAGGTGCCATCGTGGTGCTCTTCCTGTTCGTCATCATGTTCCTCGGGGTCGACCGTGAGGAGAACATCGCCGCCGAACCCCTCCGCGGGCAGCGACCCCTGGCCGTGGCGCTGACCGCCCTCGGAGCCACCGGACTCCTGCTCCTCGGACAGGTCTCGGCCTGGGCCACCGGCGCCCCGCATGTGGCCGGGCCGGACACCGGCCAGTCCAACGTGGCGCTGTTGGGCAAGTCGGTGTACACCACCTACCTCTTCCCCTTCGAGGCCACGGCGGCGCTGCTGGTCATTGCCGTGGTCGGGGCCGTGGTGCTGGCCCGTCGACCGGCGGTGGCCGCTGAACCGGTGCAGAAGGACAGGTCCGCCGTGGCTGCGGATGAGCCGGGTGCGCCGGACCCTGGTGAGGAGGCGCGGTCATGACCATCAACCCCGACTGGTACCTGGCGCTCGGCGTCGTCCTGTTCTCCATCGGCGCCCTCGGTGTGCTGGTCCGACGCAATGTTCTGGTCATGTTGATGTGCGTCGAGCTGATGCTGAACGCCGCCAACCTGACGTTCGTCACCTTCGCCCGGATGCTGCACGACATCGGCGGGCAGGTGCTGGTGTTCTTCGTGTTGGTGGTGGCCGCAGCCGAAGTGGTGGTGGGGCTGGGGATCGTCGTCGCCATTTTCCGGCGCCGGTCTACGGCCACGGCAGACGACCTCCATCTGATGAAGGGCTGACCGGGCTGATGCTCCACGTGACCTACCTGATCATCCTGCTGCCCCTGGTCGGCTTCGCCGTCCAGGTGGTCGCGGGCCGGCGGCTGGGGGATCCGGCGGCCGGAGCGGTCGCCACCTCCTTCGTCGGAGCCTCCTTCGTGGTGGCCGTCGGGGCCTATGTGGACCTGCTGGGCGTGGGCGGCCCGGTGCGGACCTTCACCCAGAACCTGTGGACGTGGATGCCGGTCGGGAACCTGCAGGTCCGCGCCAGCCTCCTCGTCGACCCGCTGTCGATGACCATGGTGCTGTTCGTCACCGGTGTCAGCACGCTCATCCACCTGTACTCCATCGGGTACATGAAGGGCGATCGGGAC
>Ga0307372_10005478_pt1 | contig 19046 bp, 12 predicted proteins | sample OX1MG_FD_202533 | JGI IMG/M metagenome (GOLD analysis project Ga0307372, IMG submission 202533) | Soil microbial communities from Risofladan, Vaasa, Finland - OX-1 | ecosystem: Environmental > Terrestrial > Soil > Coastal area > Acid sulfate soil | place: Finland: Risofladan, Vaasa | collected...
CGCGTCGCCTCCTGGATCGCGGTCAGGTAGCCGGCCCGCTCGAAGGCGGACCCGCGGTCCCCGGCCTGCACGGCCAGCAGCCCGCGCAGCTCGTCCACGCTGGCGAACCCCTTGCGCTTCATCCACTCGGTCAGCTCGTCGATCAGGACCGCCGCGTGGCCGGGCCCGTGCCGCAGCAGTGACGAGGTGGTCATCACCACGTCGGCGCCGGCCAGCAGGTAGGCGGCCACGTCAGCGGCGCTCTCCACGCCGGTGGTGGCCGCCAGCGAGGCGCCGATCAGCCCGCGCAGACGGGCGATCCAGGACCGCGGCAGGGCCGCCTCCACCGGGCTGGACAGCTTCAGCCCGGTGCTGACGGTGAGGGTCTCCGGGTCGATGTCGGTCTGCATGAACCGGTTGAACAGCACCAGCCCGTTCGCCCCGGCCCGGTCGAGGCGGACCGCCATCTCCCCGACAGAGCTGAGGTAGGGCCCCAGCTTGACCGCGACCGGGATACTGACCGACGCCTTGACCGTGGTGAGGATGTCGACGTAACGCTGCTCGACGTCGCGGGCGGGCATGCGCGGGTCGGCCGGCAGGTAGTAGACGTTGAGCTCGATCGCGGCGGCGCCCGCGTCCTGCATGGCGCTGGCGTAGTCGGTCCAGCCGCCAGCCGTGGCGCCGTTGAGGCTGGCGATGACCGGGACGCTCACCGTGGCCGCGGCCCGCCCGAGCAGGTCCAGGTACCGGCGCGGCCCGGCCTCCCCGTCGGTGGCGGGCAGGTAGCTGAGGGACTCGGCGAAGCTGTCCGCCCCGGTCTCCACCAGCCGCGCGTCGAGTTCGGCTTCCCGCCGTACCTCCTCCTCAAAAAGCGATGGCAGAACGATGGCCCCGACACCGGCGTCCGCCAGATGCTGGACGCCCGTGATGGTGTGCGACAGTGGGCCGGCCGAGGCGACCAGCGGGTTGTTCAGCGTCAGGCCCAGGTATTTCGTGGTGAGGTTCATGAGTTGCTCCTCTGGGCACTCGGCGGGAACCATTCGGGTCCCTGCGTCGCCATCTCCTCATAGGTGGCCCAGCGCCGGTTGACCTCCTGCTGGGCGAGGCCGGCCAGGCGCTCGGCCTCTGCCGGGTCGGCCTGGGCGAGGATGCGGTACCGCAGCTCCCGCCCGGTGTAGTCGGCAAGGGCGATCCGTGGCCGCGGTGAGTCGAGCAGGAACGGGTTACCCCCGCCGGCCCGCACCACCGGGTCGTAGCGCATCAACGGCCAGTAGCCACTGGCAACCGCACGGTACTGCTGATCCATCCCGTCTCGCATCTCGATCCCGTGGGCGATGCAGTGGCTGTAGGCGATGACCAGTGAGGGGCCCTCGTAGGCCTCCGCCTCCCGCAGCGCGCGCAGGGTCTGCTGCGGGTCGGCGCCCATCGCCACCCGCGCCACATACACGTTGCCATAGGCGATCGCCTGCAGCGCGAGGTCCTTCTTGGGCACGGTCTTGCCCGCCGCGGCGAACTTGGCGACCGCGCCCAGCGGGGTTGCCTTGGACGCCTGCCCCCCGGTGTTGGAGTAGACCTCGGTGTCGAGTACGAGCACGTTGACGTCACGGCCGCTGGCCAGCACATGGTCGAGCCCGCCCGAGCCGATGTCATACGCCCAGCCGTCCCCGCCGACCAGCCATACGCTGCGCCGGACCAGCTGGTCGACCACGCTGCGCAGGTCCGCGACCGCGTGCTGGACGCTGGCCCGCCGGGCCCGCCGCCGGCCGTTGCCATCGGCCTTGTCCTGCCCGTCCGGGCTGCGGGCGGCCAGGCGCTCCAGCCGCCGCTTGAGCTCGGCGACCCGGCCGCGCTGAGCGGCGAACTCGGACTCGTGCTGCTGGGGGGCGCTGATGATCTCCTCGACCAGTTCCGCGCCGAGCAGGTCGCGCAGCTCTCCCAGCCGGGCGCGGGCCAGGCCCAGGTGCAGGTCGGCGGCCAGCCGGAAGCCGAGGCCGAACTCGGCGTTGTCCTCGAACAGGGAGTTGGACCAGGCCGGGCCGCGCCCGGCCTGGTCGGTCGTCCAGGGCGTGGTCGGCAGGTTGCCGCCGTAGATCGATGAGCACCCGGTCGCGTTCGCGATCATCAGCCGGTCGCCGAACAGCTGCGACAGCACCTTCAGGTAGGGGGTCTCGCCGCAGCCCGCGCAGGCGCCGGAGAACTCGAACAGCGGCTGCAGGAACTGCGTGCCGCGGACGGTGCCAAAATCCACCCGGGACCGCTCGTTGACCGGCAGCGACTCGAAGAAGGCGATGCTGGCCCGCTGCGGCACCACCAGCGGCTCGCGTGGGGCCAGGTTGATCGCCCGCCGGTCCGGCTCGCCGGGCTCGCTGACCGGGCAGGCTTCCACGCAGAGCCCGCAGCCGGTGCAGTCCTCCACGTAGACCTGCAGGGTGTAGCGGGCATCAGGCAGCCCCCGGGCATCCAGCGGCGCGGACGCGAACCCGTCCGGTGCGCCATCGAGCCGGGCGCCGTCGTAGAACTTGGACCGGATGACGCTGTGCGGGCAGACGAAGCTGCAGTTGCCGCACTGGATGCACAGGTCCGGGTCCCACGCGGCCACCTCATCGGAGATGTTGCGCTTTTCGTAGGCGGTGGTGCCGCTGGGGTAGCTGCCGTCCACGGGCAGCGCGCTGACCGGCAGCCCGTCGCCGTGGCCGGTCATCATCGCGGCGGTGACCGTGCGCACGAACTCGGGCGCATCGCCCGGCACCGGTGGCGGCACCTCCCGGCTGGCGGTGACCCGCCCGGGGACCTCCACCTGGTGCAGCGCGGCGACGGCGGCGTCCACGGCGGCGTGGTTGCGCTTGACCACCTCGGTCCCACGGCGGCGGTAGGTCTTGGTGATCGACGCCTTGATCGCTGTGATCGCCTCCTCGCTGGGCAGCACCCCGGAGATGGCGAAGAAGCAGGTCTGCAAGATGGTGTTGACCCGGCCGGCCAGGCCGGCCTCGCGGGCCACCTGGGCGGCGTCGATGGCGTAGACGGTGATCTGCTTGGCGAGGATCTGTTCCTGCGGCTCCCGGGGCAGGCTGTCCCACACCTGCCCGGCCGGGTGGGGGGTGTTGAGCAGCAGGATCGCCCCGGGGGCGGCCCGGTCGAGCACCTCGGCCCGCTCGATCAGCCCGCTCTGGTGGCAGCCGACGAACCCGGCCCGGGTGACCAGGTAGGGCGCCCTGATCGGGTCCGGCCCGAACCGCAGGTGGGAGACCGTCTGTGAGCCTGACTTCTTGGAGTCGTAGACGAAGTACCCCTGCGCGTGCCGGCCGGAGTCCGCGCCCAGGATCTTGATGGTGTTCTTGTTCGCGCCGACGGTGCCGTCCGATCCCAGCCCGAAGAACACCGCCCGCAGCGTTCCGGCCGGCTCGATGTCCAGCGCCGGGTCGTAGGGCAGGCTGGTCCCGCTGACGTCGTCGGTGATGCCGATCGTGAACCTGCGCCGGGGTTTGCCGCCGGCCAGCTCGGCGAAGATCCCGGCCACCATGCCGGGGGTGAACTCCTTCGACGAGAGCCCGTACCGGCCGCCGGTCACCACGGGCATCGTCTCCCGCTCGCCCGCCGTGTGCGCCTCCGCGAGGGCGGCGAGCACGTCCAGGAACAGGGGCTCGCCCAGCGACCCCGGCTCCTTGGTCCGGTCCAGCACCGCGACCTTCGCCGCGGTGGCGGGCAGCGCCGCGAGCAGGTCCGCGGCCGGGAACGGCCGGTACAGCCGGACCTGCACCACGCCGACCCGCTCGCCGGCCGCGGCGAGGTGCCCGGCGGTCTGGGCCGCGGTCTGCGCTCCCGAGCCCATGACGACGATCACCCGGCTGGCCTCCGGGTGGCCGTGATACTCCATCAGCCGGTACCGGCGCCCGGTGCGCCCGCCGAGCGTGTCCATGGCTGCCTGCACCGCGCCGGGCACCCGGGCGTAGAACGGGTTGACGGTCTCCCGGGCCTGGAAGTAGACGTCGGGGTTCTGCGCGGTGCCGCGGATGAACGGCCGGTCCGGCGACAGCGCCCGGTCCCGGTGCGCCCGCACCAGCTCCGCGGGCACCAGCGCCCGCAGGTCGTCGTCGGAGAGCAGCTCGATGGTGTTCAGCTCGTGTGAGGTGCGGAACCCGTCGAAGAAGTGCACGAACGGTATCCGCGTGGACAGCGACGCCGCCTGCGCCACCAGCGCCAGGTCGTGGGCCTCCTGCACCGAGGCAGAGGCCAGCAGCGCGAAACCGGTCTGCCGGACCGCCATCACGTCGGACTGGTCGCCGAAGATGGACAGGCCCTGCGCGGCCAGCGAGCGGGCGGCCACGTGCAGGACCGCCGGGGTCAGCTCACCGGCGATCTTGTACATGTTCGGGATCATCAGCAGCAAGCCCTGCGAGGCGGTGAACGTGGTGGTCAGCGCCCCGCTCTGGAGCGCGCCGTGCAGCGCGCCGGCCGCCCCGCCCTCGCTCTGCATCTCCACCACGGACGGCACGGTGCCCCAGATGTTGGGGCGGCCCGTGCTGGACCATTCGTCGGCCAGCTCGGCCATGGGCGAGGACGGCGTGATCGGGTAGATGCAGCAGATCTCGTTGAGCCGGTAGGCAACCGAAACCGCCGCCTCGTTCCCGTCAACAGTGGCCCTGGTCATCGGGGTTCGGCCTCCATCTCGATGGCGTGGACCGGGCACTGGTCGTAGCAGGTGCCGCAGCCGGTGCAGCGGTCATAGTCGAACCGGTACCGGTGGCCAGGACCCAGCTTGATCACCGCGTCCTCCGGGCAGGCGCCCAGGCAGCCGTCACACTCGAAGCAGTTCCCGCAGGACAGGCAGCGGCCAGCCTCGTAGACGGCGTGCTCGGTGGTGAGCCCGCCCACCACCTCGGAGAAGTCGCCGACCCGGTCGGCCGGTGCCCGTTCGGGCTGGCGGCGCTGGCCGGCGTCGGCGAAGTACCACGGCCGGAGCAGACCGAACTCGGCCACCTCATGCTTGGGTGCCGCGGGCCGGTCCAGCCCGCGCAGGTAGGCGTCGATGAAACCGGCCGCCTTCTTGCCGTGCCCGACCCCGACGGTGACGGTCCGCTCGGCCGGCACCATGTCGCCGCCGGCGAACACCCCGGGGCTGCCGGTCATCATCGACGCCGAGACCACCACCGTCCCGTCGTCGGTGAACTCCACCCCCGGCACCCGCCGCAGGAACGCCGTCTCGGCCTGCTGGCCTACCGCCAGGATGAGCGTGTCGGCGCTGAGCGTCTCCAGCCGCCCGGTCGGCTGCGGCCGGCCTGCCTCGTCCAGTTCCATGACCTCCACGGTGAGATCGGGGCCGTCGAAAGCGGTGATGGTGTGCAGCCAGTTGATCCGCACCCCTTCTCGTTCTGCCTCCTGGGCTTCCTCCTCGTGAGCGGGCATCTGGGCGCGGGTGCGGCGGTAGACGATCAGCGCGTCGTCGGCCCCCAGCCGTTTGGCGGTGCGGGCCGCGTCCATCGCGGTGTTGCCGCCGCCGTAGACCGCGACCTTGCGGCCGATCACCGGGTGCCCGCCGGAGGCGACGTCGCGCAGGAAGCTGACCGCGTCCACGATCCGGCCCGCGTCCCGGGCGGGGATGTCCACATGCTTGGACAGGTGGGCGCCGACCGCGACGAAGACCGCGTCGAAGCCGCCGCCGCTGCGCTCGGCGGCCAGGTCCTCCACCCGGTGGCCGCAGGTGATCGTCACCCCGAGCGCGGCGATCCGGGCCAGCTCGGCGGCGAGCACGTCGCGGGGCAGCCGGTAGGCGGGGATGCCGTAGCGCATCATCCCGCCCGGCTCCCCGCTGGCGTCGCGGATCTCGGCCTGGTGACCCAGCCGGGCCAGGTGGTAGGCGGCCGACAGCCCGCTGGGCCCGGCGCCGACCACCAGGACCCGGCGGCCGGTGCTGGCCGGCGGTGGGTCGAACTGCCAGCCCTCCGCCAGCGCCAGGTCCCCCAGGAAGCGCTCGACCGCGTGGATCGAAACCGCGCTGTCCAGGTGGGCGCGGTTGCAGACGCTCTCGCACGGGTGGTAGCAGACCCGGCCGTGGATGGCGGGCAGCGGGTTGTCGGCGGTCAGCTGCCGCCACGCCTGCTCGTGCTGGCCTGCCTGGGCGTATCCCAGCCACGCCTGGATGTTCTCGCCCGCAGGGCAGCCCGCGTTGCACGGCGGCAGCAGGTCCAGGTAGACCGGCCGCCGGGTACGGACGGCCCCGGCCCGGGCAGCGCCGTGCAGCAGGTCGGGCAGGGGCGTGAGGTCACGCGGTGGGTGGGTCACCCTGTCAGCGTGCCCCGGCCCTGGCCAGCCAAGCCAGGGCCGAACGGCCCGCAGGCGGTGACCGGCGTCCTTTCGCCGCGGCCCGTGCCCGCTGTCTGGGCAGCTGCCGCGCGCCGGCCTGGTCCTGCTCTACGGAACGCTTCCTAGCTGACACCGGGCTGGCTGGCCGTGGGCGGGCCGGCGGCGATGCGCCCGCTGAGCTCGGCCATGCGCGCGGGGCTGTCGTGCGGCATCTCCCAGCGGGTCTCCAGCCACCACGTGCAGCCCGCCTGCGCCCAGGGGGCGACCAGCGCCGCGCCGGCCGCCGGATCGGCCGGGGTCTCACCTTCGGCCACCATGTCCAGGCCCGGGGCCGCCCCGTGGGCGGTCAGCCAGTCCCGGACCGCCCGGGCGTCGTCGGGCCCGGCCGCCCGCGCGTCATCGGGCCCGGCCGCCCGGTCGCTGAGCTGGTACTGCGGGATGATGCCGTCACAGCGCAGCGCCCGGCGCAGGGATTTCGGCCGCGGCCAGACGCCGACCACCCAGATCGGGATCGGGTCCTGGACCGGCTCGGCGGCGCGGCTCAGATCGTCGCGATCGCACTCGTACTGGTAGTGGCGCCCGTGATAGCTCGTGCCACCCGCCCACAGGCTGCGGATCAGGTCGATCGCCTCGTCGAGGCGCTGCGCCCTGCCGCGGATGTCGGTCACCTCGCCGGTGTCGGGCAGGCCGGTGCCGATCGCACCCAGACCCACGGCAAGGATGGCCCGCCCGCCCGAGAGCTGGTCCAGCGTCGCTGCCTGGCTGGCCACCTTCCACGGCCGCCGCCACGGCAGCGGGGTCAGCATGGTGCCGAGCCTGACCCGCGAGGTCCGCGCGGCAATGGCGGCCAGCAGGCTCCACGCGTCCACCCCATATCCGGCTTCCCACACGAACACGCCGTCCCAGCCGGCCTCCTCGGCGCTGATGGCCTGACCGAGCTGCTCGGTGGCGGTGCCGCCTGGGAGAACGATGCCGGCGCGCACTGGCTGATCAGCCGGCCTTCGGCGGGGCCGCCCGGTAGACGCGGACCCAGTCCACCAGCATCCGCGCGGGGAAATGGGTGCTCGCGCCCGGCGGGCCGGGCCACGCCCCACCGACGGCCAGATCGAGAATGATGTAGAAGGGGTGGCTGAACGGCCAGCCCGGGTAGGCGTTCATGTGCGCGTACCGGTAGCCGTCCACGAACCACGTTATGCCCTGCGGGTTCCAGTCCACCCCATAGACGTGGAACCCGGCCGACAGCGGCCTGGGGAGCGTGAAGTAGCCATTGTGATTGTTATGGAGGGCGTGCGCGTAACCCTGGACGACGTCTGGGTCCTGGCCATTCGATTCGACAATGTCGACTTCGCCGCACCGGGGCCACCCGACCTTGCTGATGTTCGCGCCTTCCAGCCAGAACGCGGGCCACAGGCCGGCGGCGATGGGAACCTGGATGCGCGCTTCGAACCTGCCGTATGCCTGGGTGAACGTGCTGAGCGTGTTCATCCGGACCGAGCTGTACCGGCAGGCGCCATACCAGCACTGCCGGCCCTGCCCGCTCTTGCTGGCCGTGATGACGAGATCGCCCTGGCCGTCGACCGACGCATTGGACGCGCCATACCACTGCAACTGCTTGAGGCTCCAGCCGGTGCCGCCGGTCTGGAACGCCCACTTGCGCAGGGAAGTGGGCTGGTTGAACTCGTCCTGCCAGGTGAGCTTCCACCGCCCTGCCGCGGGTGCCGTGGCCTGCTGCGTCACCACCGGGGTGGCCTTAGCCGCTGGCTGCTGGCCGGCGCCGCCACAGGACGTGAGCGCCACGGCAGCCGACGTCAGCGCTGCCCAGCGCCAGGAGGCCCTGGCGCGTCCCCGCTGGGATGTAGGTCCGCCGTGCATGTGTCTGTCGCCCCGCAGCGGGCTGCGGCGCCTGCTCCTTCGTCGCGGTGCCGGGTGGCGTGAGAGTCTACGCCCGGGCCTGCGCGGTTCGCTGGCGGACACATACCACGAGCCAGGGCGAACGCCGCCTATCAGGCGAGTTAGGGCAGCTAGACTACCGGGCTGTGAAGATCGCGTGCGTGGGCGGAGGGCCGGCCGGCCTGTACTTCGCGCTGCTGATGAAGCTGCACGACCGCCGGCACGACGTCACGGTCTTTGAACGGAATGTGGCCGGCTCGACCTACGGCTGGGGGGTGGTCTTCGGGGACGACCTCCGGCACCGGCTGCACAGCGCGGACCCCGTCTCCGCAGGCCAGCTCGACCAGGCCGCGTTCCGCTGGGTCAACGAGGTCGTGGACATCGACGGTGAGCGGGCACTCGCCGAATGTGACGGGTACAGCGTCAACCGGCGCCTGCTGCTGGACATCCTGGCCGGGCGGGCACGGGACCTGGGTGTGCGCATCGAGTTCGATCACGAGGTGACCCCCGGCCAGCTGCCCGATGCGGACCTCATCGTGGCCTGCGACGGGGTGAGCAGCCGGACACGGCTCGATGCGGGGACGTTCCAGACCGGCATCGACGTGGGCGCCAACAAGTACATCTGGCTGGGCACGGACAAAGTGTTCGAGTCGTTCACGTTCCCCTTCGTCCGCACCGACAGCGGCTGGGTGTGGGCTCACGCCTACGGGTTCGACGCGCAGTCGAGCACGTTCATCGTGGAGTGCTCGCCGCGGACGTGGAGCGGGCTCGGCTTTGACACCATGGCGCCGCAGGACGGGCTGGCCCTGCTGGAAAAGCTCTTCGAGCACCAGCTGGATGGTCACCGGCTGGCCGGGGACGTCCGCGACGACGTGAGCCCCCGGTGGCTGAACTTCCGCACCGTCACCAACCAGCGCTGGTACGACGGCAAGGTCGTGCTGGCGGGGGATGCCGCCCACACCGCCCATTTCACCATCGGGTCGGGGACGAAGCTGGCCATCGACGACGCCATCGCCCTGGCCGGCAGCCTGCGGCAGCACGGCGAGCTGGAACCGGCGCTCGCGGCATACCAGGAGCAGCGTCAGTCCCGGCTCTTGCAGCCGCAGAGCGAGGCGCGCCTGAGCGCCGAGTGGTTCGAGAGCATTCCCCGCTACATCGACCTCCAGCCACGCCAGTTCCTCACCCTGCTGCGGGCACGCCGGTCGCCGCTGCTGCCACGCCTGTCCCCGCGCCTGTACTACCGGCTCCACCAGGCAACGGAGGACGTCACCGTGCTGCGCGAGCTGCGCAGCCAGGTGGGCCGGAAGGCGGCGGCGATCTCCAGCCGCCGCAAGCCGGCGCGGCCAGCCGGCGGCGCGACCCCCCAGGGCGGCTAGGTGACCTGCGCCCGCGCCCGCGCGAAGATACCGCGGACCTGCCCCTCGTCGAGGTCACGCCAGAACCGCACCGAGTGGGTGACGAGCTTCCCGGCTGCCAGCAGATCCGCCGGGTGAGCGGGCAGCCCCCGCCACCGCAGGGCCATCGGGTCCGAGGGCCCGCCGAAGTCGGCGATCTGGTAGCCGGCAGCCACGGTCAGCAGGGAAAAGTAATGGTCGTCCCCGATGCTGCTGGTCATCATCCACGGCTCGCTGAACCATCCATTCTCATGAATACGGCCCAGTGCGGCGGAGCTGTGGATGTATGCCCCGCCGAGGACGTGATCGCCGTCGCGGTAGCCGTGCGCATGGGCGAGCCGCAGATGGCCGCGGATGGCCCTGCGGCGCTGCGGGTGGGCCAGCCCGCGCAGGCCCGCCTCGGCGCGGATCTGCCGCGCGGGCCAGGCGCTGTCCCGCTTTTCACCATCCGGCCCGATGCGGTATGAGCCCAGCAGGCCGACTGCTGGGTCACGCTCGAAGGCCTGCTCCGCGGCGGCTTCGAGGCCGGGCCCGATCAGGAGCGCGTCGGTGTCCAGGCGCAGGACGATGCCGGGCTGGTACCGCTCGAGCAGCCAGCGGTAGGCGGCTGCCAGCTTGAGCCAGAGGCCGCCGAACCTGCCGTCCGGCATCCCGGTCAGGGCTGGGATGACGGCGATGTCACCGGACAGATCGCGGATGCGCCCGCCCTGGCCCGCGAGGCCGGATCCGTCATCCACGACCACGATGACCCGCGACGGGTCGGTGTAGCGGACCACGCTGGCCAGGGTGTCGAGTGTGTCGTCCCCCGGCCCGGCCGGCACGATGACGGCGATCCTTCGGCGAGTATCGGTATGTTCACCCACTGTAGGCAGTCTGTCCCCTAAACGCCCTCCCGGCCCAGGGTGTCTATGAAAGCATGCGCTGTACCTGCACGCATGTATTCGTGGCGTTCCGACCAGGGGAGGGGATCCCTTGTCCGCAACGCCCGGTGAGCCAGCCGGGACACCCGGGGGGGCCGCAGGCTTCACCCCCCTCACCCGGCTCCGGACATTGCTGACCGGCTCCGTGACGAAAACGCGGAGCTGGGTCGCGCTGGCTGTCCTGGTGCCGATCATGGCCGGCCTCGCCCAGACGGGCGCCGGCCACTCGATGCTGCGGGCAGCCGGGCTGGCCGCGCCACCGGCCAGTTATGTGGCGCTGTCGTTCACCGACCCGCAGGCGCTCCCGGCCCAGCTGCAGTCGAAGGTGTCCACCGTCAAGGTCTGGTTCGTCATCCATGACGCGCCGGGCTCCCAGGTCGCGCGGGCCTACCGCTGGTCCGTGCTTATCTCGCAGGCCGGCTCCACCCTGCCGGCCGCCGCGGGCCAGGTCCGGGTGCCCGCCGGCGGGGAGCGGACGGTCCGCGCCACCGTGCTGACGACGTGCACGGCGCAGCGGCTGCAGCTCACGGTTCATCTGGCCAGCCCGGCCGAGTCCATCGACTTCTGGACAGCCTGCTCGCCAGCTGCCAGGAGCTTCCGGTGAAGATCCTCTATGTCAGCCCCTACCCGCCCGCGCCGGACGGCATCGGCACCTACACCCGCGCCTTCGCCGGCGCCGCGCAGGGCCAGGGGCATGACGTCCGGGTGCTCGTGCCGCGGATGACGGAGGGCAGCCCCGCGGAAGTGCTCGGGGCCTTGCCCCGCGGCGGCCGGGAACGGGCAGCCACCAGCGCCGCCGTGGCGGCCTGGCAGCCCGATGTCGTTCACGTGCAGTTCGCCGTCGCCGCGTTCGGCACGGCGATGATCGCCCTGATGCGCTGGCTGGCGGCGCTGCGCCGGGCGATGCCGGTCACCGTGGTCGTCACGATGCACGAAGTCACCAGGGAGACCGGCCTGCTGGGCCCGGCCGGCCGCGCGATCTACCGCCGGATCGCCGGGTTGTGCGACCAGATCATCGTGCACACGGCCGGCGCGGCCACCGCGCTCACCGGCCCGATCGGCGTCCCGGGAGCGAAGGTCACCGTCATCGCGCACCCAAGCGCGCCGCCGCCCGCCGCCGGGGCGACGCCCGGGGACCTGCGGGACCGCTGTGGCCTGGGCAGCGCCCGGATCCTGCTCGCGTTCGGCTTCATCCACGTCGACAAGGGGCTCGGCGACCTCGTGCAGGCGCTGGGCATCGTCAAGGACTCCGGGGCGGTCCAGCTGGAGGACATCCGGCTTGTCGTGGCCGGCGCGGTCCGCCGCAGGTCCGGCATGTTCCGCGTCTTCGAAGCCTGGGACCGGATCCACCTGGCCCGGGTCCTGCGCCGCGCCCGGCGCCTGTCACTGTCGCGGCAGCTGGTCCTCACCGGGTACGTCCCGGACCGCGACGTCGCGGCGTGGTTCCAGGCCGCGGACGCGGTGGTGCTGCCCTACCGGCACGCCGAGCAGAGCGGCGTGGCCGGCCTGGCCGGGGCGTTTGGCACGCCGGTGCTGGCGAGCACCGCCGGCGGGCTTGGCGAGCAGTTCGGCGGCTCACCCTGGAGCTTCCCGCCCCGCAGTCCCGAGCACCTGGCCAGGGTCCTCGCCGGGTTCCTCGCCGGCCCGGCCGGCCCGCAGGCGGCCGGTCAGCGCCCGGCCAGCCAGCACGGGCAGCCAGCCACCGATCTCGCCACGATCGCCGCGGTCACCTTCGGCCTGTACCGCGACCGGATGCACGCCCCCGCCGGGAGCCAGTCCCATGCCGCCTGACCTCAGCATCGTGATCTGCTCGTTCAACGGGGCGGAGGGGACACACCGCTGCCTGCACGCCCTGGCCGCGCAGACCATCCGCCCCCGGCTGGAGATCATCGTCGTTGACGACGGCTCCACCGACTCGACCAGCGAGGTCGCCCGCGCCCACGGTGCCGTGCTCGTCCGTCACCCGGCCAACCGCGGGATCGCGGCGGCGCGCAACTCGGGCATTGCCGCGGCCTCAGCGCCGGTCGTCGGCTTTCTCGACGACGACTGCGAACCGCAGCCCCAGTGGGCTGAGCGCCTGCTCGCCGGCTACACCCCCGGCATCGCCGGGATCGGCGGCCCGATCCTGCCCGCGGCCCCCGCCTGCTTCATGCGCGGCTACCTGGAACGCCACAACCCGCTGCGGCCGCAGGAGCTCAACCTCGCCAGAAGCGACAAGCCGGCCTACCGCTTCTATCTCTACCTGCGGCGTCAGTGGGCCGTTTCCGAGCGCAGCGACCGGCGCGAGGTCTATTCGCTGGTGGGCGCCAACATGTCGTTCCGGCGCGGCGTCCTGCTCGAGGTGGGCTGCTTCGATGAGCGGTTCCAGTTCGGCGCGGAGGAGGTGGATCTGTGCCGCCGGCTGTCACTGCGGCCCGCACCGGCGCCTCTCGTCTTCAGCCCGCAGGCGCGGGTGACCCACCACTTCCAGCCCACCATGCGCGACACCCTGCGCCGCAGCCGGGCGTACGGGCGGGGATCGGCCCGGCTCCACCGCAAGTGGCCGGCGCTGTCGCCGACCTTCTTCCCCGGGCCGCTGGCGTTCGGGCTGATGCTGGCCGCCTCCGCCGTCTTCCTTCCGCTGATCCTGGCCACGCTGGCCCTGCCCGTCCTGCTCTACCCCCACGCGCTGCGCAGCGCGATCATCCACCGCCGGTGGGCCTGGGCCGCCGACGCCTATGTGCAGCTCGCCCAGGAGACCTGCGAGGACATCGGCTTCCTTGAGGGGCTGTGGAGGTTCCGCCATCTCGCGCCGGAACACCAGCCCCCAGCGCAGCTGGCCGGCAGCCCTCAGCCGGTAGCGGAACACCTGCCATGAGCCTGCCGCGGCTGGACATCTCCCAGCCGGCCAGCATCGCCGCCGTCCGGGAGGCCGCCCTGGTGGCCGGCCGGCGGATCGGCGTTCACCTGGCGGCGCTGGCGCTGATCGCCCTGCTCGTGCCGGTGCGTGGTGCCTGGGCGGCGCAGGTGCTGCTGATCCCGCTGCTGATCGTCGGCCCCGGTGTGATCTTGCTGCGGGCGCTGCGGGTTCCCGGTGCGGCCATCGCCGCGTTCCCCGTCTACGTGCCGTGCGCCTCGCTGGTGGTGCTGCTCGGGTCGGGCCTGGTCGTTGACCTGACCGGGCTGCTCTTCGGGGTCGCCGCGCCGCTGAGCTCCGGGCCGGTGCTGGTGGGCCTGGAGATCGTCTGCGCGGGGCTGCTGGCATCGTCGTGGACCTGCCCGCCACAGGTCGGGATACCGTGGCGCGCTCTGCCCCATCCGCTCACGCTGGCATGGCCGCTCATCTTCCCGGTGGTGGCCGCGGCCGGTGCGCTGCGGCTCAACAGCGGCCTCGGCGGCGGTGTCGCGCTCGTCTGCGTCGTCGCGTGCGTCCTGTTGCTCGTGGTGACCTTCGTGCTCGCGCCCCGGCTGGACGGCAACCGGCTCCCGGTCATCCTCTACGCGGCCGGGCTCGCGATGATGTGGTCGTTCTCGCTGCGCGGCTCTCTCGTCTACGGCTTCGACATCGCCTCCGAGTACCACGCGATGCAGCAGACGGTGCTGACCGGTGTCTGGCACCCGGCTCATCCCGGCGACGCCTACGGGGCGCTGCTCAGCGTCACCGTTCTGCCGGCCTTGCTGCACAGCCTGTCCGGGGTCTCGGGCCTGCTGGTGTTCAAGGTCGTGTACCCGGTGATCGGCGCGATGTTCCCGGTGGCGGTCTACCTCCTCGCGGCCCGGGTCCTGTCCCGCCCGTGGGCCTTCGCGGCGGCGGCGTTCATTGTCACCCAGGCGACGTTCTTCCAGCAGCTGCCCGCCCTGGCCCGGCAGGAGATCGCACTGCTCCTGTTCGCGGCGATGATCGCGGTGATGCTCGACACCCGGCTGCCCCGGCGCTCGCAGTGGATCCTGGCCGGGCTGCTGGGCCTGGGCATCACCGTCTCGCACTACTCCACCGCCTACCTGGCCATCGCCATGCTGGGCCTGGCGCTCGTGCTCCAGGTCGCCGTGTCACGGTTCCGGGAGGTGCCGCGGGTCAGCTGGCCCGTGCTGATCGCGTTCGGGGCGGCCCTGGCCAGCGCGCTCGTCTGGTACGGGCCGGTGACCCAGTCCGCGTCCAACGTGTCCCAGTTCGCCGCCGCGCTGAAGGCCTCCGGGCCCGACCTGCTTCCCAACCACGCCGGGAACCTGCTCGCCAGCTACTTCCAGGGCGAGTCAGCCAAGCAGCTCCAGCCGGCCCAGTACGCGACCCTCATTCACGGGTACTACGCGGTGCACGCGCCGTATGTCACGCCGCTGGCCGATGCGGGCAGCCCCGCGTACGCCTTGCGCCAGCCGCCCGGATCGGCGCCCCCGGTGCGGTGGCCGCTCGGCTACAACGCACTCAGCCTGCTCGAGCTGCTCGTGCAGCAGCTCGCGAACCTGCTCGCCGCGGTCGGGGCGCTCCTGATCGTGGTGCAGCGCAAGACCCCGGTCATCGCCCGGCAGGTGGGCCTGCTCGGCCTGGCGGCGGTGCTCATCCTCACGGCCATCAGGCTCAGCGGCACCCTGGCGCAGTCCTACAATCCCCAGCGGGCCTTCCTGCAGACGATGACGGTGCTCGGCATCGGCCTGTGCTGGTCGCTGCGGCTGCTCGCCGGGCGGCCCCGGTGGCGGCAGATCGGCGTCCTCGTGCTGGCCGCCGCGAGCATGGCGGTGCTGCTCGTGACCGCGGGCGGCCTGTCCGGTGCGGTGCTCGGCTCCGGCGCCGGGACCAACCTGGCCAACAGCGGCGGGGACTACCAGCAGTTCTCCATGACCGCACCGGAGCTGGCCTCGGCCAGCTGGCTCGGCCGGGCCGCCCGGCCTGGCCAGCTCGTCTACGCCGACCGGTACGGGGAGCTCCGCCTGTACGCGATGAACGGGTACGGCCCGGGGACTCTCTCTGACATCACCCCGCTCACGCTGGACCAGCACGCATGGGTGTACGCGAGCAGCACCAACGTCGTCGACGGGTTCACGAACTCGTTCCTGGCTGGCCAGTCGGCCACGTACGCCTTCCCGTTCGGCTTCCTGCGGGCCAACTACGACACCGTGTACACGGACGGCACCTCGGAGGTATTCCACCGGTGATCTCGATCGTCATCGTCAGCAAGGACGAGGAAGCTCTCGATCAGACCCTGGCCGATGTGGCCGCTCAGGTGGACGGCCTGGCCGGGGAGTCTGAGATCGTCGTCGTGGATGCCTCGGACGGCCGCCTTGATCACATCCGGCGGCGTCACGAGGCCGCCGTGCGGTGGGTGCCGTTCCAGCGGCCGCCCGGGGTGCGGGTCTCCATCGCCCACCAGCGCAACGCCGGTGTGCGGGAGGCGCGTGGGGAGATCATCGTCTTCACCGACGCGGGCTGCCGGCCCCGGCCCGGCTGGCTTGCCAGCCTGGTGGCCCCGCTCCAGCAGGACGAGCGGATGACCTCCGGTGTCACGCTCGCCACGTCAGGGAACGGGCTGTACGACCCCCCCGAGCGGCAGGCCGAGGAGCCCACCTACCTGCCCGAGTGCCCGACTCTCAACGTGGCCTTCCGGCGCGAGGTCTTCGACGCGGTCGGCGGGTTCGACGAGCGGTTCGCCTACGGCTCGGACGTCGACTTCTGCTGGCGCCTCGGCGACGCGGGCTACTGCATCCGCAGCGTTCCCGGCGCGGTCATCGAGCACGATTACGGGACATGGCGCCGCCAGCTGCGCCGCTCCTACACCTACGGCAAGGCCCGGGCGCGCCTGTACCGCAAGCACCGGGCGCGGCTGCGGCACATCCTGCGCACCGACCCGATGGTCGTGGTCTACCCGCTGTTCCTGCTCGGCCTGCCGCTGACCCTGATCTTCCCCCTCTACCCGGCTCTGCTGCTCATCCCGGCCTGGCGCAACCGTTCCTACGGCGCGGGCAGGGTTCTCGTGGATCACCTCACCTTCGGCGCCGGAGTCCTGGTGGAACTGGCGCGCACATGAAGCTCCTGGTCCTTCCCCGTGAACAGTCCAGTCCCTACCAGCGGCTGCTGTACACCGAGCTGCGGCGGCAGGGGGCGGCCGTCAGCTACCTGGGCGAACTGACCCCGTCCCACCTGCTCAACCTGCTGCTGCTGCCGCTGGAGCTGGCGGTGCGGCGTCTTGGCGGTGCCCGGCTGGTCCACCTGCACTGGGTGCACAGGTTCGTCCTTCCCGGCGGCGGGCGCTTCCCGGTGCTGCGGGGGGTGGCGTACGGGTGGTTCGTGCTCTGCCTCGCCGCCGTCCGGCTGCTCGGCCTGCACCTGGTATGGACCGTGCATAACGCGCTGCCGCACGAGCCCGTCTTCACCGACGACACCCGGGCCCGCCGCAGGCTGGCGCGCAGCTGTGACCTCGTGATCGTCCACACGCCGTCGGCGCTGGCCGAGCTCGCCGCTTTCGGTGCCGTGCCGCGCGCGTCGGCCGTCATACCGCACGGCCCGCTGCTGCCACCGGTGCCCAGCGAGTCACTGCGCACTCCCGGTGCCGGTGACGGGCCACGCCGGTTCCTGTTCTTCGGCAAGGTGCGAGAGTACAAGGGGGTCGAGGACCTGCTCGCCGCGTTCGCGGCGCTGCCGGGCGGCACCGCGGCGCACCTGACCGTCGCCGGTGAGTGCTGGGACCCGGATCTGCGGCCGGCGCTGATGGCCCTCGCCCGGCCGCTGGGGGACCGGGTCACCCTGCGGCTGGAGCGGGTTCCCGATGGGGAGCTCACCGGCCTGCTCGCCGACGCTGACGTGGTGGTGCTGCCATACCGGCGGATCACGACCAGCGGCAGCGCCATGCTCGCCCTCGCCCACGGCCGCCCGCTCATCGTCCCCGATCTCGACTCGCTGGCCGACCTGCCGGACCAGGCCGTGCTGCGCTACGACCGGACTGTGCCGGGCCTCACCGCGGCACTCCTGCGCGCCTGCGGTGCCAGCGCCGGGACTCTCGCGGCGATGTCGGCCGCTGGCGGTGACTTCGCCGGTGCGGTGCCATGGCCGCGGATCGCGGCGATGACGATGTCCGAGCTGAACGCGGTGCTGGGGGAGTCACAGCCAGCGGATCAGCGCGGCAGCGCCCTCGCCGCCCGCTGAGGGCCAGGGGTTCCGGCGCCGCCGGGCGGGAGGGCGCTGGGTGGCCTGCGCCGGCCGGGTCAGGTGGCCCGGGACGGCAGGCAGGAGGCCACCGTGCGGGCGAAGGTCGCTGCTTGCCTGCGTTCCCAGAGCAGCTCCAGCTGGGCGGTGCCGGCGCTGACCGCGCGCTGGTGCCCATCCTGGCCGGCCACCGTGGCCATGGCCGCCGCCAGCGAGCGCTCGTCGAGGGGCTCCACATAGGTCGCGGCGCTCCCCCCGACCTCCCGCAGCGACCCGCCCGTGCCCGAGATGACCGGGATCCCGGCGGCGAACGCCTCCACGACCGGCAGGCCGAAACCTTCCAGGCGCGACGGGTACACCAGGGCCAGCGCGTTGGCCAGGATCGCGGTCTTGGCCGCGTCGTCGACGTACCCGGGCAGGTGCACCTGACCGGCGATGCCCAGCCGGCCGATCTCCCGCCGGAAGCATTCGTAACCCGCGCCGATGATGACCAGGTCTGCCCCGGGCAGGGTGGGCCGGACGCGGGCGAAGGCGCGCAGCAGCATCGGGACGTTCTTGCGGACGTCTGTGCCGCCGTTGTAGACGAAGTACCGCTCGGGGAACTGGTACATGCTGCCGGATCCGTCGCGGCCGCCCGCCGGGCTGGCGGTCTCCAAGGTGTGTGGCTGCGGGGTGTGCGTCTGTCGGCCAGCCGCCGCGGGGGCCGCGATCTGATCCCCCGGCTGTGCGGACGCGGGCCGGGGGATGGGCGGATAGACGACGCCGGCCACCGGGCGCCTGAGCAGCCTGGCCACATCCCGCGCCGTCGCCTGCGAGACGGCCACGATGTGGTCGGCACGGGCGGCCGCGATGGCTATCGATAGCAGGTACTTGGCGGACCACAGCGGGCGCGGCAGCAGGTACAGGTGAGGCAGCCTGAGCGGGATGAGATCGTGAACGACCAGGATCAGCCGCGTCGGGCCCCGGTAGGCAAGGGGGAGCCCGTAGTTCGCGGGGGCGATGAAGCCGTCGTAGCCGGACGAGGCCAGGTGGCGGCGCAGCGTCCACTGCTCCCAGATGAATCCGCTGCGGCCCGGCAGGACGATCACGCTGGCCGGCGGGTAAGCGGCAAGCAGCGCCGCGCCATGAGCGGCGTCGTCGGTGAGCAGGGTGACACGCGCCTGCGCTGACAGCAGTTCACAGATGCCGCGGTGGAGGTACCAGCTGATGCCGATCCCTGCCCGCTTGAGATAACGGGCGTCGATCCCGATGTGGCGTGAGCGCAGGGTGGCGGCCTCCGGCGGGAGAGCGGTCACCTGACGCATTGTGGTGATGGTAGCCGGTGCGGTCCCGCCGGCCCGCCAGGTGTCATGGCTGTCCGGACCGCGAGCCGGGCTGGGACGGGGGGTCGCGGCGGGATCGGGGGTCGCGCCGGGGCTTGATGTCGGGCTGGGTGTCCGGGTCACGCCC
>Ga0307372_10005479_pt1 | contig 19045 bp, 18 predicted proteins | sample OX1MG_FD_202533 | JGI IMG/M metagenome (GOLD analysis project Ga0307372, IMG submission 202533) | Soil microbial communities from Risofladan, Vaasa, Finland - OX-1 | ecosystem: Environmental > Terrestrial > Soil > Coastal area > Acid sulfate soil | place: Finland: Risofladan, Vaasa | collected...
ATCGGCCGGCAACAAACACATTCCTTGTGCGCTCACGGTCACAGCCTCCTTGCTGCCTTGGTGGGTTCTTTTCCAAACCCCAAGGTACTCAAGGACTGTGACTTGCGCCTATTTCAACGGTATTGCGGCTAAGGGCACGGCGAAACTTTCGAGGGCAAATGTTCCAAAAATCAGGCGGCAATCGTCAATCCTGACACGGCAACTCTAGCAGGGGTTCGCGCCGCGGTCAAGTTCGCCGCTCGGCGGGCGCAAGTAGATCGGTCGGAGTGGAGACTGTAGGGAACACCCTCCGCGGCGTTCCGGGAAGCGCGAGTCGACGCAGTTTCCGCTTTTCTCGGAACGCCGCGGAGGGCGTGTTCCCTACCGAATCAACCGAACGCACCCCTACTTACGCCCGCTGGCGTCGACAGCTTCGGGCCAGCGAGCTGATTGACTTGAGCAAACGCTAACGCACCTGGCTGAAAGCCGCTATGCTGAAGCCACAGAGCGCGACTTTTGGCAGCCAACATCCTTTCCGCTTCCGCAAGCGAGATGCCTCGATCACTCGCCACGAGATGCGTTTCTTGGGCGCCTTTCCGGCGGCGCTGGACGCAATTCAGCCTGGGCACGCTGCTGCTCGCAGTCACAGCGATCTGCGTTTGGCTGGCGCTGCAAGTGAACCGGGCTCGCGCTCAACGCGAGGCCGTGGCCGCCGTCGTGGCGCGTCATGGCGCCGTGGGCTATGAGGAGAGCAGTCTGCTGCCTGCCGGTCGGTTTCCGGTCGATCTTTTCCGAAACTCGTTGGGGATAGATTACTTCGATCGCGTCGTCTCGGTGAACCTCAGGAGGCGGATGGCTGGCGACAGCGACGTGGCGAAACTCAAGTCGCTGACATACCTGACTGAATTGGATCTCTACAACACGGACGTAACCGACGCCGGAATGCGTTTTCTCGGTAGTTTGACCACGCTGAAAAAGTTAGACCTTGGCTACACCAAGATCGGCGACGCGGGCGTTGCGGAACTTGAAGGATTGACCGGCCTGGAGGAGTTGTCGTTGATGGGCACTCGCATCACCAACGTCGGCTTGGAGCATCTGGAAAAAATGACGCGATTGAGATCGCTGAACATCAGCGGCACGAAAGTGACCGATCGCGCCCTGGCCCGGCTTGCAGGTCTGCAATCGATTGAATCGCTGGATCTGGGCGTCACGGCGGTGACGGACGCCGGCTTGGCAAGTCTCAAGCCTGTGCAGCAGATCAAACAATTGAATCTATACAACACGCGCGTGACCGACGCCGGCCTCGTGCATTTGGCCGAGTTCGAATCGCTTCAGTTCCTGAATTTGACCGCGCTTCCTCTGACCAGCTCCGCAGTGACAAAACTCAAGACCGCCTTGCCCAAGTGCAGGATCGAATATTGGGCGTTGACCCGTCCGAGCCGCTAGGCGGCCAGGGCAGGCCGCCCCACGTCGGCGCCTACCTCAATGGTTCGCTAGAACAACCGCCCTTGCTCGCCTTCTGCTTCCGGGTCGAAGCCCAAATGCTCGTACGCGGCCGCCGTCGCTCGCCGGCCGCGAGGGGTGCGGACGACGAGATTGGTGCGCAGCAGATACGGCTCGACCTCGTCGACCAGCGTGTCGGGTGCGGTGTTCATGGTGTGGGCCACCGCCTCGACGCCGACCGGCCCGCCGTGGAAGGCGCGGATGATCGTCTCCAGGTACTTGCGGTCCTGGCCGTCGAGGCCGCGGGGGTCGATGCCTTGCATGTCGAGCGCGGCGCGGGCCGTCTTGAGCGTAATTTGACCATTGGCCTTGGCCGTGGCGTAATCGCGGACCCAGCGGAGGCGGTTGTTGGCCAGCCGCGGCGTGCCCCGGCTGCGCGAGGCGATTTCAGTCGCCGATTCGTCGTCGATCGCCACGTCGAGCTTGGCGGCGTTGCGGCGCACGATCTCCGAGAGCTCCGCGACCGTGTAGAAATCCAAGTGCTCGCGCATCACGAACCGGTCGCGCAGCGGCGCCGAAAGCAGCCCGGTGCGCGTGGTGGCGCCGATCAGCGTGAACGGCCGCAGGCTCATGTTGATCGTACGTGCGTTCACGCCTTCGCCCAGCGTCAGGTCGATGCGAAAGTCTTCCATCGCCGGGTAGAGAAACTCCTCGACGGCCTTCGGCATGCGGTGGATTTCGTCGATGAACAGCACCGAGCCCTCTTCGGCGTTGGTCAGATAAGGAATCAAGTCCTTGGGCGCTTGCAGCGTCGCTCCGCTGGCGATCTGCAAGGTCACGCCCATTTCGCGGGGAAGCACGGTGGCGAACGTGGTTTTGCCCAGGCCCGGCGGCCCGTCGAAGAGGATGTGCCCGAGCGACTCGCGGCGCTTGCGGGCCGCATTGAGCGCGATCTCGAGCCGATCGAACACTTCGCGCTGGCCGACCATGTCGCGCATCCGCTGCGGCCGCAGATCGCGTTCGTTCTCCGCGGGAGGAGCCGAGAGGCGGTCGTCTTCCGGCTCGTCGTCGGAATTGCTCAAAATGGTTTCGCGGACCAAGAGTCCTCCGGGCGGCTATCCGTCGCCGGGTTGGTGAACGTGCGTTGACTACTACCGGGTCAATATATCAAATCGGCCAGCCGGTGGGTTAGAGCAGTCAGGTATGGAGGCTCGGGCACCCTCGCCCGAGTTCTGACAATGGAGGTCCGGGCGCCCTCGCCCGTGTCTCGAACGGAGTCTCGGGCGCCCTCGCCCGCTTAAAGAATGCCGGGCGAGGGCGCCCGGCCCTCCATGTATTTCGGGCGGGGGCGCCCGGACCTCCGTGGCGCGCCTGGCCCTATTGCCTAACTGTCGCCGCAAGACCCAGGCAAAGCAAAAACGCGGCGAACGCGACCAGCGCGATGCCGATCACGGCCAGGATCTTGCAGTGCGAGATCGGCGCCTGGCCAGCGGCCTTGCCGCTCTGGCCGTTGACCAGGAAACGAAACACCTGGTTGCGATAGCGGTAGGCCATGATCCAGACGGGCAACAACACCGCCTCGCTGGCCAGCCCTTCCAACAGCACGTTGACCTTCAGGTTGCGGCAGCGGCCGGGCACGTAGTGCTGCTGGCAGACGGTCGCTTCGAGAGTTTCCAAGCCTTGCCTCGCCAAAGGGCGGGCGTATTTGCGGCCGACGGAAAACTGTTCGACGGTGATGTTGTCGAGATCGACCGCTTGCGGCTCGACGCCGGTCGCCAGGTCGAACGGCGAGATCTCGGCCAGCTCGTTCGGCGCCAGCGCGCTGCTGGCGCCGACCAGCAGCCCGGCATGATCGCCCCGATGTTCGCCGAACAGCGGAAACCAAGCGGCCCGGGCGCCGGGCGGCGTTTCGCTCGTGTCGGCGGTCCAGAACGTGTGCGTCTTGGCGCTGAACACCCAGGCCGGCACGTACACGGCCGTCATCGAGACGACCAGCGCCTGCTGGGAAAGATCGCCGGGCCGCCAAAAGCCCTGCCCCAGCCAACTCCGCATCTTCGCCACCGCCGCGTCGCGCGCCAGTACGAACGGCACAACGCGCTCCGGCGAAAGGATTTTCGCATCAGGCCGCGAGGCGAGCTTCTCCGAGCCGCAAAAAGGACATCGCAAGGCGCCGGCCGAGGCGTCGTAGCTCATCGAGGCCCCGCAGCCGGAGCACTCGAAGTTATAGGTGGCGACGCGCGTCTGGTCGCCTTTCCGACCGGCGCGTGGCGGCGCTTCGGTTCCGCGGTTGCTGCAAAACAGGTCTTCCTCGTCGAGCAGGGCCTGGCAGACGGGGCACTTGGTCGCCGGTTCGTTCATCACCGCCCGCCCGACAGCCAACCGAATAGCGCGAAGGCCAGCACCACTAGCAGCATGACCGCCAGAATCGCCGCAACCAGCCCCGCTATGCGCCCGGCCGAAAGGGGCTTTTGGCCGCTGGCTTTGCCCGTCTGCCCGTTCAGCAAGAAGCGATACAATCGGCCGCCGCACGTTTTGCACTGAAACCGCCGTTTGACGAGCGCGGCCGTCACCGGTTCGGCCGCCACGGCGCCGGGCTGCGGCGTTCCGCAGGCGTTGCAGAAGCGATCGCCGACCTCGACCGGCGCCCCGCACGACCCGCAGACTTTGCTGCGCGGCGCGATCGGGGCGGTCGCCAGCTTGCTCGCGTCGAATTTGGCGGGCCGTGGAACGCTTGCGGTCGTCATGCGTCGTGCCGGGGCGTTGATGCCGATGAACGCCGATTGAGGATAGCGTACCCTAGGCGCGTACTCGATTCCACCGCCGCTAGCGCTTTGTCACAACAAAGAATTTGCGTTGACGCTTTCGTGCAGATCAAGCAGCATCAGCCACCGATGAAACACGGATCGAACACGGATGATAGATAGACAACCGTTGGTTTGGAGTCCGCTTTCGTCCGGTTGAAGGCGAAGTTCCATGTGGTTTTATCTGCGTTCGATCCGTGTTCCATCCGTGGCTCGTTCTTGCCCGGCGAGCGTGCAGAGGAGGGACGCGCGATGCAACCTCAAGCCGTGACAAAGCGCCAGGCTGCCTCTGGCTCTGGTTGAGAATTCCAGAGACTGCCGACAGAAAAGCCGTCCGCGGCGCTATTCCGCATGCCGCGTTTGATAGACGGCCTGCAATAGCGATTCGACGTCGGGATACTTTTTCTTGGCCTTTAGCGCCGCGTCGAGCAGCCGCCGGGCTTCGCTTTCGGTATGGCCCAGCGAGCGCAGGACTTCGAACGTCTCGTCGACCACGTCGCGCTCGACTTGGGCCGCCGCCGGCTGCTCGCGGGCGACCATCAAGGCGAACTTGGGCGCCTTGCGGCGGAGCTTGGCGATAATCCGCTCGGCCAGCGCGGCGCCCACGCCAGGCAGGGCCGAAAGCGACTTGGCGTCTTGCTCTTCGATGGCCGTGGCCACTTCCGACACCGGCCGGACCATCGCCCGCAGCGCCTTCTTCACGCCGACGCCGTCGACCGAGCAGATCAGTTCGAAGAATTCTCGCTCGATCTCGCTCAAAAAGCCCAAGAGCCGCGGCGTCAACCGTCCGTGGGCCGGGTTGCCTTCCAGGTAGTCGATCGTGTGCAGGCTGACCGACTGGCCCAATTGGTGCTGCAACTGCCGCCGCGTGAACTCCGGGATCCGCACTTCATATTCGAACGCGTCGACGCCCAGCGTGGCGAAGTCTTCGCCTAAGGTCAGCAGCTTGCCGGTGATCTTGGTGATCAAGAGAAATCCTTTTCGCGAAGCTGGTGCATTGTGAGGTCTAACTCGTTGGATATCCGTACGCGTATGCCGGGGGCTGAGCCTAGGCGAAGCCCCAAATCAACTCTGCGAGTTCCCTGCGGCATCGCTGCGCTCTGCCGCCAGCCACCCGCATTGCTGGCAGGCCTCACTTTCCATGCAAACATTGAATGCCCACTAAGCTCTCTTGCGCCGCGCGAGCGCGGCCCACTCGGGCTGAAGATAATAATGACACAGGGCGATGGCCAGGGCGTCGGCCACGTCGGGCGGCTCGGGCAGCGTCTTGAGCCGCAGTTCTTGCTGCACGGCCCGTTGCACCTGCGCTTTGCCAGCGCGGCCGGCGCCCGTGAGGATCTTTTTGACTTGCGTCGCACTGTACGAGACCACGGGGATGCCCGCTTGCGCCGCCGCCAGGCAGATCACGCCGCGCGCGTGGCCCATCAAGATCGAGGTGCGCGGCCGCTGATAGTGCGAGTAAAGTTGTTCCAACGCCAATACCGCAGGCTTGAAATTCGCGATCACGTCGGCCACGCCGGCAAAGATTTCCGCCACGCGGGCCGGCAGCGAGGTTTTATCTCGGCCCCGGACCACGCCCGCCTCGCACAACCGCGGCCCGCCCACGGCCACTTCCAGCACGCCGTAGCCGGTCGTATTCAAACCCGGATCGATGCCGAGAACGCGGGTCGTCATGGGGGGCCCATGCGGAATTTCACTTCGTCCTCGTCCATTCGGTGCCGCTGGGCCGGTCTTCCAGCGTGATCCCCAGCGCCGTCAGCCGCTCGCGAATCTTGTCGGCCATGGCGAAGTTCTTGCTCTTGCGGGCATCGGCCCGCATTTCGATGGCCAGCGCCATCAACTGGCCGACCAGTTCGTCGCCGCCGGCCGCAGTCTTAGCGGGCGGCTGGCGGAACAGGCCGAGCGTGGCGGCCAGTTCGCGAAGCACCTTGGCGCCAAGTTTGAGCGTGGCCAGCTTTTCCGCGTCGGGCTCTTTCACGGCTTCCAGGCCGGCGTCGTCGACGAACTTGTTGAGCGCCCGCACCAACTCGAACAGCACGCCGATGCCGCCGCCCGTGTTGAAGTCGTCGTCCATCGACTCGAGGAACTGGCTGCGCAGCTCGTGGACTTGCCGCCGCATCGGCTCGTCGCCGGGTTTGAATTCGCCCTGGCCGCGCGTGGCGGCCGGCGCGATCTTATAAAAACTTTCGCCGGCGACGCGCTCGTAGCGTTTGAAGAAGCGATAGAACGTGTCGAGTCCCTTTTCGACTTCTTCGATTCGCTCTTCGCTGAAGTCGATCGGGCGGCGGTAGTGGGTCGAGAGCAGGAAAAAGCGGATCGTTTCACCGGCGTATTTTGCGAGCAGTTCGCGGAACGGGCTGGCGCCTTTCGACTTGCCCATCTTGCCTGCCTCTTGAGCGGCCTGATCGGAAGCAAGATCACTCGCCCCCAACTCGCGCGTGTGGCGGCCGCCGACCTTGCCGACTTCGTTCGAGGCCTGCATCAGCCCGTTGTGCAGCCAATACTTGGCCTGCGGCTTGCCGTGGCAGCACTCGCTCTGGGCGATTTCGTTTTCGTGGTGCGGGAAGACCAGGTCGAGCCCGCCGCCGTGGATGTCGAAAGTTTCGCCGAGCAGCTTGCGGCTCATGGCCGAGCACTCGATGTGCCAGCCCGGCCGGCCTTTGCCCCAGGGGCTGTCCCACGAAGGCTCGCCCGGCTTGGCGCTTTTCCAGAGCGCGAAGTCGGCCGCCGAGCGTTTGCGTTCGGCCGTGCCGCCCCCCTCGCCTTGCAACGCGGCCACGTCGCGATGGCTGAGCTTGCCGTACTGCGGGTCGCGATCGACCTGGAAGTAGACGTCGCCTTCCGACTCGTAGGCGAAGCCGCGCTCGATCAATTGGCGGCAGAATTCGACGATTTCGCCCATGTGGTCGGTGGCCTTGGGGAAATGGTCGATCGTGTCGATCTGCATTTCGGCCAGGTTGCGATGGTAGTCGGCCGTCATCTCTTCGGCCAAGGCGGCCATCGACATGCCGCGCTTCTGCGACTCGGCGATCAGCTTGTCGTCGACGTCGGTGATGTTCACCACCAGCGTCACCTCGTAGCCCGAGTAAACCAGGTACCGCTTGATGGCATCGAAGATCACCGGGCCGACCATGTGGCCGATATGGCTGGGCTTGTAGACGGTCGGGCCGCAGAGGTAAATGCCGACCTTGCCCGGCGTGACAGGCTCGAACGGCTCTTTGGTTTTGGACAACGTGTTGTAAACGCGAATCGACATGGCGGGGCTAATCGGGCGGAAGGCTTGCGGACGTTGTTTCAGTTTCTCGGCGGCAGGCAACTCGGCGACTCCGTTCGCAGGATCAAGATCTAATGTAGTGCCGGGCGCCCTCGCCCGGCGGAGTATGACTAACGTTTCATCGGGCGGGGGCGCTCGGGCCTCCATATATTCGGGCGGGGGCGCCCGGGCCTCCGTTTATCGAAGGGCGCCCTGGGGCTCCCTATGTGCGGGCGAGGGCGCCCGGGCCTCCACGACCGCTCTATTCATCCTTCATCCCTTATCTTTTCGATCAGCACGACGGCTTCGGCCATCATCGCTTCCTGGCGTCCGACCGGGCCGACGCGTTCGCCGGTCTTGGCCTTGAAGCCGACCCGGTCGACGCTGATCCCGAGCAGCTCGGCCATCCGCTCGCGGATCGCCGTCTTGTAGGCCGACAGTTTCGGCCGTTCGGCAAACACGATCGAGTCGACATTCACCAGCCGAAAGCCGGCTTCGGTCACTTTGGCCAAAGCTAGGCAAAGCATGTCGGCCGAGTCCCGGTCTTTGTTGGCCGGGTCGGTATCGGGAAACAGTTCGCCGATATCGCCCAAGGCGGCGGCGCCCAACAGCGCGTCGGTGACGGCGTGCAGCAAGACATCAGCGTCGCTATGGCCGACAAGCCCTTGATCGTGAGGGATTTGCACCCCCCCGAGCACGAGCTGCCTGTCGGGGCCTAGACGGTGGGTATCGTGGCCAATGCCAACACGTGCGGCGAGCGTCGCAAAATCTCCTTGATCAGTCGCGGGGCGCCGAATCGGCGGATCGTCCTAACTCCTGTCAGGCTGCGGATTATAGCGAATCCATTGAAACTCTACAACGAGCCTTTGGGTCTGCTGCTATGGTCTGGCTTTTTGGAAAGGGGATAGGGGGATGCGGAGGAGATGAGGAGATGAATAGGAGTTTCAAATCCTCGATTGGATTGCGGGGCTTTCAACTCAACACGAAACAGGGAACCACTGCGCTAACTTCCGGTAATTAGTGAAGATTAGCGCAGATGAGTGGTTCCTATATCCGTGTCTTCGCTGTCGCACTTCCGCCAGTCGCCCGACCAAACTCGCCGCTGATCTCCTCATCTCCTCCGCATCCCCCCATTCCCTTCAAAAAAAACGTGGCCAGATAGAGCGCCTTCTCCCTTGCAGAGGCCGGTCCTATAATCAACCCGGCATGGCCATCATCGAAATCTCCGCACTCGCGAAGTCGTACTGCATCTATCAAAAGCAGGAAGGCTTGCTGGCCTCGGTCCGCGGGCTGTTCCATCGTCAATATCGCACGGTCGAGGCCGTGCGGGGCATCGACTTGCAGGTGGAACAGGGCGAATTCGTGGCCTTTCTCGGCCCCAACGGCGCCGGCAAGACGACCACGCTCAAGTTGCTCTCCGGAGTGATTACGCCTAGTGGCGGCGAGGCGACCGTGATGGGCTACGTGCCTTGGAAACGCGAAAACGCCTATCGCCGCCGCTTTGCCTTGGTGATGGGGCAAAAGAACCAGCTTTGGTGGGATTTGCCCGCCCAGGAATCGTTCCGGCTGCATCAGCAGATTTATCGGATTGAACCAGAACGGTTCGAGCGCACGCGCGACGAACTGGTTGATCTGCTCGACGTCCGCGGGCTGCTCGGCCAGCCGGTTCGCGAGCTGTCGCTGGGCGAGCGGATGAAGATGGAATTGATCGCGGCGCTGCTGCACTCGCCCGAAGTGCTGTTTCTGGACGAGCCGACGATCGGGCTCGACGTGATCGCCCAGCATAATATTCAGGTCTTTTTGCGGCACTACCAGCAGTTGCGGAGGATCACCATTCTGCTGACGAGCCACTACATGAAAGACGTGGCGGCCTTGTGCAAACGGGTCGTGATCATCGCCCAGGGACGGATCGTGTACGACGGTTCGCTGGCCGGCATCATCGACCGTTTCAGCGGGTACAAGGTCGTGAGCCTGTTGTTTCCGGCCGATTCCGAGCCGCCGCGCGAGCTGTCGCGGTTCGGCGAAGTGCTGGAGGAGCAATTTCCCAAGGTCAAGCTGCGCATCAACCGCCGCACGGTGCCCGACGTGTTGGCCGGCATTCTAGCGGCTCATACGATCGAGGACGTGAGCGTCGAAGATCCGCCGCTGGAGGAAGTGATCGCCGAGATGTTTTCGCTGGCCGGCGAGCAAATCGCCGCCAACGAACGGGCCGAACGGATCGCGTCGGGGTGACGAGGGGCCATTCATGTACGCCAAAGCGCACACCTGGTGGACGATCCTGCGGATCAGCCTCGAAGAGCGGCTGGTCTATCGCGGCGATTTCGCGCTCGGCACTTTGATGCGGTTCCTGCCGATCGTGACCCAGGTTTTCCTGTGGAAGGCGATTTTCGAGGCCATCGAATTCAGCCGTGGCGGAGCGAGCGCGGCCGGCGGCGAAGCGATCGCCGGCTACAGCTATCAAGACTTCATCGCCTATTACCTGCTGACGATGATCGGTCGCGCGTTTTCCAGCATGCCGGGCCTGGCCTCGGGCATCGCCCAGCAAATTCGCAACGGCGAAATCAAAAAATTTCTAGTGCAGCCGATTGATCTGGTCGGTTTTTTGCTCGTCAATCGCCTGGCCCACAAGCTGGTCTATTACAGCGTGGCGATCGGGCCGTTTGCGCTGGTGTTCTTTCTCTGCCGCGGCTTCTTTCCCGGCTGGCCTGATGCAACCACGGTGCTGGCCTTTTTGGCTTCGCTCGTGATGGGCTTTTTACTCGGATTCTTTCTCGAAGCGACGCTGGGCATGATCGGCTTCTGGTTTTTGGAAGTCAGCTCGCTCTTGTTCGTCTACATGCTGTTCAGCTTCTTCTTCTCCGGACACATGTTCCCGATCGATATGCTGCCGGGCGTGTGGGAAGTGATCGTCGAGCACTTGCCGCTGAAGTACCTGGCCTATTTTCCGGCCGCGGTGTTCTTGGGCAAGGTGCAAGGCCCTGAACTGGCGCGGGCCTTGTGGGTCGAGCTGGCCTGGATCTTGTTTTTCATCGTCGCCAGCCGCGTCGCCTTGAGCCGCGGCTATCGTCGCTACAGCGGGTTCGGAGGTTGAAAACCGCAATGAGCGACCGGCCGAATTACCTGCTCGTGTTCGCCACGTTCGCGCGGAACAGCCTGGTCCGCGACATGACGTTTCGGGCCAATTTTTTGATCGACGCCGTGTCGTCGCTGTCGTGGATGCTGATGAACCTCGGCTTTTACGAGCTGATCTTCATGAGCACGGCTGAAATCGGCGCCCAGAGCGGCTGGCACAAGTACCAATTCTTCATCTTTCTGTCGACGACGCTGTTCATCAACAGCGTGGTGCAGGCTTTCTTCATGCCCAACGCCAGCGAACTGAGCGAATTGATTCGCACGGGCAATCTCGATTTCGCCCTGCTCAAGCCGATCGATACGCAGTTTTTGGTTTCTTTGGCCAAGATCGAATGGTCGTCGCTGGCGAATTTCCTGTTCGCCTGCGGGCTGGTCGGCTACTCGCTGTGGCGGCTCGACTTTACGCCGCAGCCGATCCAGTTCGTGCTTTATCCGATCTATCTGGCTTGCGGCGTGGCGATGCTCTACAGTCTGATGATCGCGCTGTCGAGCGCGAGCATCTGGCTGGGGCGGAATCAAAGCTTGTACGATTTTTGGTTCTATATCACCAATTTTTCGCGCTACCCGATGGAAATTTACCGGGGACCGCTGGGCACGCCGCTGCGCTGGGCGTTCACGTTCGTGATCCCCGTGCTGATTGTCGTCAACGTGCCGGCCCGGTTGCTGGCGAAGCCGTTATCGGCCGAGAACTGGTCGCTGGCCGGTTTCGCCTTGGTTGCGACCGCCGCCAGTCTCTGGGCTTCGCGCTGGGTCTTTCAGCGAGCGCTGGCCAGCTATCGCAGCGCGAGCAGTTGAACGTCGAGCAAAATCGCAATTCTTGTTTGACAAGCGCCAGACGCCTGCCTAAGATCGTCATCTGAGGAGCGAGCCGCAGAACTGTACGAATCGTCGCCCCGGCGAGAAATTGCCTAGGCGCTCTCACCCTGACGCGCGCGGCTAAAGTCGATGAGCTTTCCTGCCTGGCTCCGCCTGCGAAGCGTGCCCGCCGGTCGACTATCGATCGTGGCGGCCGCGCTTGCGGCGTATATCGTTGCCGCCGTCGGCGTGCCGTTGCCGACGTTTCGGGCGAAAGACCGCAGCCAGCCGTTTCCGTGCATGGACCGTCCTTGCGGTTGCAAGAGCGCCGCCGCCTGTTGGACGAGTTGCTGTTGCACGACGCCCGAGGAGCGATTGCACTGGGCGCACGAGCATGGGGTCGAGCCGCCCAGCGCTCTCTTGGCGGCCGTTTCCCAGGTAGCCGAACCCGACCATCAATCCGCTCGCGCTTGCTGCGCCCATCGTTCGTCGCCTGCTGGCGAACCCGTAGGGTGGGGCGCAGCCCCACGCGCTACGGCGCGTACCACAGCAAGCGCTCTTTGCGCGAAGCACGCTGCCAAAGCGGCGAGCGCGCATTGCACCAAACCGCACTGCGTTAAACCCTGCTGTGCCGACCACGGCTCTCATCACCCTGCCACGGCCGATCGCGAACCGACCGACGACGAAGCCGACTTCGTCGTGATTTCGGCGATGCGCCAGTGCAAGGGGCTTTCGCCCTTGTGGAGTTCTTTGTCGGCGGCGACTCCGCCGCCGCTGCCCGTCCGCTACGAGTTCGAATGGCGGCCCGCCGGCCGGGTCGAACTCGTCTCCGATTCGGCGCCTTCCGCCAACTTTTCTCCCGCGGTTCCTCCGCCCAAGGCCTGACCCGGCCGCATGCCGCGAATCTGCCCCGTCGCTTTGAGCGCGCCGCTGTTGCGCGCTGGAAGCCGGCCGCCGGTTACGTCGGCTCTTCGCGAAAAGCGCCACCCGCGGCGTCGTGCGACCGGCATGGTCTTGCGCGCTTAAGTTGTTCGCTGGATGGCTCGCTCCTCAAAGTGAAACTATCTGCGGCGACTTAGGCGCGCCAGGCCAGAGCCGATAAGCGGCGAATTGCCGCGGCCATGGCCGCCCTGGCTCGCGCTCGCGATCGTCGGGCGTCTGAGAACAACATGCCTCGGCTGGGACCGCAAGCGAGGGTGCTTCCGAGGGCTCAGGCAAAGAGAATCGAAAGGGCCGAGCGAACGACCCTGAGTCGTCCAGCGGACGACAAAACGGCCCGCCTTCGAACCGCTGAATCAACTTTCGAGAATGCACGGGGCCAGGGAGCTTATGATGAACCCGCGGAAGGGCTTTACGCTCGTCGAATTGCTGGTGGTCATCGCCATCATCGGCATTCTCGTGGCGCTGCTGCTGCCGGCCGTGCAGGCCGCACGCGAATCGGCGCGGCGCACGCAGTGCAAAAACCAGCTCAAGCAGATCGGGCTGGCGATGCAGAATTACCACGACCTGAACCGCGCCTTCCCCGCGGGCTATTACTCGCAGTTCGACGGCAATGGGGACGAGTTGGGGCCCGGTTGGGGCTGGGGCGCGGCGCTATTGGCGGAGTTGGAACAGACCAATCTCGCCTCGCGGATCAACTTGAATCTCGGCATCGGCGACGCGCAGAACGCCGCGCTGCGAACCACGGCATTGCCTGTGTTCCTTTGTCCGAGCGAAGTCCACGGCCCGCAATTCACCGTCGCCAACACCTCGGTGACTGTGGCCTACGGCAACTATGTGGCCATCAATGGCAACGGCGGCGTCAGCGACTTTGCCGGCTCCAACGACGGCGCTTTCTTGCGCAACCGCTGGTTCCGCATGGCCGATATCGCCGACGGCCTGAGCAACACGCTGTTCGTCGGCGAACGCTGCTCGCACATGTCGTTCACCACTTGGACCGGCGGCGTGACGGGCGGCGAAGTGGTTTCTCAACTCGATCCCGCGGGCATCGAAACCGACGCTGCCTTGGTGCTCAGCCACGCCGGCCCCCACGTGCCGAACAACCCGGAAGTGACCGACGCCGACGCAACGGCCAGCTTTCACCCGATCGGCGTCAACTTTTTGTTTGGCGACGGCTCGGTGCATGTGATCAACAACACGATCGACGTGCCGATCTACGACGCCCTGGCCACGCGGCACGGCGGCGAGGCGGCCAGCGGCGACGACTATTGACGACTCGTTGTGGGGCAGGCGTCCCGCCGGCAGCGGCAGCAGGCGAGACGCCTGCGCCGCGAAACGTGCGATTTTGCGTGGTTGCAACTCGCCCGCGATCCTTGTCGAGGCTGATGGCGGCGAGTATTCTGTCGAGGTCGGCCGGCTCTGGCGCCAGGGGAAGAGTTCGTTGCGTAGGGCGCGTGTTGCCTACTGGGCTAGTCGGCGCATTTTCTCGGAGCTATGCGCCCCATGCCCGCCGATCGCAGAAACGTTTCGCTCGCTCCCCCGAAACGCTGGCGGTTCCTGAAGCTGCTGGCGGCGTTGGCGGCACTGATAGCAATTGCGGGCTTTGCCGGCTGGAAGCTGATGATTGAAATGCCCGGCCGCAGCTATCACGGCCCTCTTCAGCCGCTGCCGCCGGCCGAATTGTCGCTACGCGACGAATTGCGTGAAGACGTCGAACATCTGGCTGTGACGATCGGCGAGCGGAACCTGGAACGATACGGCGCCTTGTGCGATGCGGCCAAGTTCGTCGAATCGCAATTTTTGGCGGTCGGCTACGAAGTCGACCGCCAGAGCTACGAAGCCCGCGAATGCGAGTGTTTCAACCTGGAAGTCGAAATCGAGGGCGCCAAGCGCCCCGAGGAAATCGTGATCGTCGGCGCGCACTACGACTCCGCCGTCGGCGCGCCCGGCGCGAACGACAACGCCAGCGGCACGGCGGCGCTGTTGGCCTTGGCCCGGCGTTTCGCCAAATCGCAGCCCGAACGCACGCTGCGGTTCGTCGCCTTCACGAACGAAGAGCCGCCGTATTTTCAGCGCCGGGAAATGGGCTCGTGGATTTACGCCAACCAGTGCAGCCAGCGCAACGAAAAACTCGTCTGCGTGTTGAGCCTGGAAACGATGGGCTATTACACGGACGAGCCCGACAGCCAGCAGTACCCGCCGCCCTTTGGGGCGGCGTATCCGAGCGTGGGTAATTTTATCGCGGTGATTGGCGACGTCGGCTCGCGCAAACTGGTTCACGAGGTCGTTGCGTCGTTCCGCCGGCACGCCGAGTTTCCGTCAGAAGGAGGCGCGGTGCCGTCGGCTGTGCCCGGCGCGGGCTGGTCCGATCATTGGTCGTTCTGGCAGGTCGGCTACCCGGCGGTGATGATCACCGACACGGCGCCGTTTCGCTACCCTTACTATCACATGCCCGAAGACACGCCCGATAAGCTCGACTTCGATCGCATGGCGCGCGTGGTCGCCGCCCTCGAAGCGGTCGTTGGCGAGTTCGCGGGCGCCAAGCCCGGCCCAAAGTAATGCATGCGCCTGGTTGATGGTCTACGGCCGCGCGGCGAAGCCGCGCTCGCCGAGCCAGAACTCGCAGGCCTGTGTCCAGGGATGCAGCTTGCTGCGATCGTAGTTCCTCGTCCCCAGGCCGATGCCGTGGCGTCCGTTTTCGTAGAGGTGCAGATCGAACGGCACGCCGGCTTGCCGCAATGCTTCGGCCATCACCAGCGCGTTTTCGACCGGCACGGCGGCGTCTTCGACCGTTTGCCAAATGAAACAGGGGGGCGTTTTCGAAGTCACGTTCAAGGCCGGCGCGAAAGCGCGAATCTGTTCGGCCGACGGCTTTGGCCCCAGAAACCGCTCGTGCCGGTCGGGCTTGTCGCCGCGGTCAAAGAGAATGAAGGCGTAGCACAAGATCGTTGCGTCGGGCCGCGAACTGGCGCGCTCGATCGGGTCGTCGTGTTCGGGCCGCCCGGCATCGAACCGCGTGCTCAACGTCGCCGAAAGATGCCCCCCGGCCGACGAGCCCATGATGCCGATCCGCGCCGGATCGAGCTTCCAGTCTGCGGCGTTGGCCCGCACCGTGCGCACGGCCCGCGCTGCGTCTCCCAAGATCGCCGGGATGCGGTAGCCGTCCTTCATCAGCCGGTACTTGAGTACGAACGCCGCAATGCCCAGGTCGTTCAGCCAGCGGGCGTAAGCCTCGCCCTCGTGCGGCGCGAGCACGTTATAGCCGCCGCCCGGGCAGACGACGATCGCCGCGCCGGTCGCCTTGTCGGCGGCGGGCCAATAGGGCGTCAATTGCGGAAGGTCCTTTTCCGCGCGGCCGAGCGCATCCGGCACGTCGTTGGCCCACAGCGGAAACGCGTTCGTCGGGCGTTCTGCCGCCGACAAGAGCGAGGGGAACCCCAAGATTGCAAACAGGATCGCAGCAGCACATTTCTCCGCGGTCATTTCGCTTCTCCTCGATTCGCGATTACCAGCGCAGCCGTCCGGGCAGGTACTTGTCCACGAGCCCCGAGTAATACGGCGCCAGCCGCGGCCAATCGGGCCGCTCGGGGCATTTCGAATAAAGATCGTAGGGGTTGAACTTCTGCACCCAGGGAAGCATCTCGCGATCGTGCTCATCGAGCAGTTGCTCGTATTGGCCTTCGCGATGCCAAGGGTAGAACGAGTGGTAGCGGATCATGTAGAGCGCCGGCTCGGGCAAGGTGCAGCCCGCCTGCGCGACCACGTGGTACAGGTATTCGTCATGCCCCCACGATATGTGTACGTTGCGCAGCCCGCAGCCCGCATCGTAAACGCCCAACGGCGTGTTGTACCGCGAATCGGCCGAATCGGGATTTTGCTTGAGAAACTCAGGATACACGATCCGCTCGCTGAACGCGCAGCCCACCGGGTACGTGTCTCCGACGACGGCCCACTGCGGCTCGCCGAACAGGCACAGCAGCTTGCCCAGGTCGTGCAGGAACCCGACCAGCACGAACCACTCTTCGTGGCCGTCGGCGCGAATTGCTTCCGAGGTTTGCAGCAGGTGCTCGCGCTGCGACAAGTCGATATCGGGGTCGGAGTCGTCGACGAGCGTATTCAGATATTCGACCGCCTCGAAGACGCTCATCTCGGCCCGCTCGAGCGAGAGAAACTCCCGCCGCTTTTGCAGGACGAGCTCATAGGCCTGCCGCTCGTGGTGCAGCCGGTAGAACTCGCGGACCGTCTCGCGGGCCGGATTGTCGTAGTTGCGATAATCTTGCTTCGCCTTTTCGCCCGGCTGCGGGTAGCTCGCCTGCGAGACGAAGTCCTCCCAGTCCGCGAGCCGTTCGAGCGGCTGATCGGAGTTTGATCGTTCGGACATGACATGCCTTTCGGTTACTTGTCAGCGGGCATCCGGCATGAGTTTACCACGGAGGCACAGTGAGCACGGAGGGAAAAGTCAGTCAAGAAAAATGAGGCGACGTTTGGTCCGGCGTTTCCGTTCGTCGGCGCGATCATCCGTAGCCCCAATTCTTTGTCCTGTGTCCCCCGTGCCTCCGTGGTGCATCTCCCGTTACGATGCCGCAGGGCGTTCGATCGTCTGCGGCTGCGGCGTGTCGTCGGTGATGATTTTCCAACTGGCGCCCATCTCGCGCATCGCGCGGAAATCGATCGGCTGATAGGCGAACTCGAGTTGCGGCGTGGCGACCGGCTTGCTCGAGCGGAAGCGCGAATCCATCGCGGCGTCGAGCGCGCCGGTCACGAGCAGCGTGCGTTCGACTGCGTACTGCGCGCGGCGTTCGCGGAAGAACGTCTGAATGGCGTGGGCCAGGGCCTTGAACAGATTGCGGTTGTTCCAGGGCCCGTTGTACAGTCTCGTGGCTCGCGGCTGCTTCTCTCCGGCTAACTGACAGGCGAAGTTCCAGCGGCTGCCGCTTTCGCCCAGGCCCAGCGCGATCGCACGCAAGCCATCGCGGTAGTTCACCAGAATGCCATGCGCCTGGTTCGCGTCGTCGAGCTTGTAGGCCAGTTCGCCGAGCGGCGGCTGGCCGGGCCCGAGTTCGGCGGCCATCGCCGTTTCGGCCAGTTTCACCGACCACCGGCCTTCGTCGGCCGCTTTCCACAGCGCGTCGCCTTCGAGGAACTGCACCTGCGAAATGCCCGTCTCGCGGCCTGCGCGGAACTCGACGAACGACTGGAGCACTTCCAGGGCGTGAAAGCCGTATCGCTCGGGCGGCCCGCCGTGGATCGAGACGGCTTCGACGATCTTCGCCCCCTCGGGCAGTTCCAGCGGCGGCCGCCGCTCGGCCAGCGGCACGGAGCTGCCGGCCATGAACGGAATCTTGAGCTGCCGGGCCGTGTCGACCATCTCCTTGGCCCAGTCCCAGCGATAGGAGAGGTGCTTGTCGTTGAACACCGGCGTCACGCGGCCGCTGCGCCGAAAGACCGCCACCGTCTGGTCGAAGAACTGCTTGCGCGGATACTGCGTCTGCCCTTTTTCGTTGTCCGGGTAATCGCCGTGCTCGCCGATCAACAGCACCGCATCGACCGCCAGCTTCTCGCCGCCGCGGCAGAGGGCCTTGTCGATCGTCGGATAAATCGGAATCTCGAAATCCTTCGCCACCTTTCGCGACATATCGTTGGCCGGGAACTGGTCGCCGTAAAAGCTGACCACCTCGACTCCCGGATCGGTCAATTGGCCGTTGAACAAATACGGCAGCAGAAAGTTTTCGACGATCACGTGCGCATGGCTGCGATAGGTGAACTCGGTGAAGGCGATCGCCACCTTCGGGCGATTGGGCTTTTCTTCCGCGGCCGTTGCTTCCAGCGCCCGCCCGAGCCACGGCGCCGCGGCCAAGGCGCCGCCGGCGGCCAGAAAATGGCGGCGAGAGAGCGACAAGGAACGGTCGGCGTCGAACATCTTCGAACTCCATGCAAACTCGCGCTTTTGCGATGCCGGCAGGCTCCACCGTCCGGCACAATCCAACGATTGATACTGTACTCTCGGAATTAGAGTAGGTACAGCATCGATGGCGTCTCGCTCCGCTTTCATCTCAAGATCCCCTGCAGGCAGCCCCAGCTACCGGCGCTGGCCAGGTAGATGAAGAACATTCCGGGAAGCGACCTTAGCGCCAGACCGCTCCAGGCGGACGCCTTTTCGCCACGCGCCAGCCGTACGCGAAACGTGAGATACGCCTGCAGAATCATCCACACGCCTGATGCGCCGAAGACGCACACGGAGCAATAAATGCCCAGCGTCAAAAACAAGATCGGCGCCAGCTTAGAGAGCCCGGCAAGTTCGCCAAGGACGAGTGTGGCGATGGCGGCTGGAATCAACGCGAGGAGAGACTTCCAAACGTAGTCGCCGAATCGTTTGAGCGCGTCGCTCCATCGCGATGCGCGACTGGCCGCGATCCGCTTGAGTTCCGCCTGTAGCTCGGCGGCTTCCTGCGCCGCCACAGCACGGTCCCAGGGCGCCGCCAGTTCGGGCGCGTCTTGAGCCAGCTTCTCGACGCCCGCTCGCAAAACGATCGCCTCCTCGGCGGAAACGTGCTCGGCGGCTTCGATTTGATCGATGATGGCGTAACCGTTCACGCCCCGGCGTAGCCGGGGCGAAAACTGCTCTTCGCGCATGAGGCGAAATCGGCGAAATAGTCGGTATGTTGCCGCCGCAAGCGCCGATTACGCCCGAACAACTGCAGGC
>Ga0307372_10005480_pt1 | contig 19045 bp, 20 predicted proteins | sample OX1MG_FD_202533 | JGI IMG/M metagenome (GOLD analysis project Ga0307372, IMG submission 202533) | Soil microbial communities from Risofladan, Vaasa, Finland - OX-1 | ecosystem: Environmental > Terrestrial > Soil > Coastal area > Acid sulfate soil | place: Finland: Risofladan, Vaasa | collected...
CTGGGCCGGGTCGTGCGCCTGGGTGGGGCCTGGACCACAGCCGGCGGGAAGCGCCTCCGGGTCCTGTCCGCCCGGCCCGAGGATCCGGCTCCGGACGGAATGGGCGAGCCGGTCCCGGGAGGACCGGTGCCGGGCGCGGTCATCCCGGACCCGGGTGGGCCCCTGGTCCTGACCGGCGCCGGCGGCCTGCGCCTGGAGCGGGTCCAACCCGAGGGGCGGGGTCAGATGGACGCGTCGGACTGGCTGCGGGGCGCCCGCTTGCCCGAGCCGGTCGTGCTCGGTCCCTGAGCCGGCCTTGACCCCCAACGCCCGGTCGGTCGCCCTAGAGGCCCTGGCCCGCATCGACGAAGGCGCCTACGCCAACATCGTCCTGCCCTCCATCCTCCGCCGCGGCGGCCTGGATACGAGGGATCGGCGCCTGGTCACCGAGCTGGTCTACGGCACGACCCGGATGCGGCGGGCCTGCGATCACCTGGTCGACCGGTTCGTGCGGGGCGAGCTCGAAGCCGAGGTGCGCCGGGTCCTGCGCCTGGGCGCCTACCAGCTGGCCTTCATGGAGATCCCCGACCATGCCGCCGTGTCGGCCACCGTGGACGAAGCCCCCCGTCGGGCCAAGGGGCTGGTCAATGCGGTGCTGCGCAAGGTGGCCCGGCTGCCTCCGGGGCAATGGCCGGACCCGGCCACCCGGCTGTCCTACCCCGATTGGCTGGTCGAGCGGCTGGAGCGCGATCTGGGCCCGGTCGACGCCGCCGCCGCCCTGGAGCAGATGAACCGCCGCCCGGTGGTCACCGAGCGGGAGGACGGCTACATCCAGGATCAGGCTTCCCAGTGGGTGGCCGAGTACGTCTCCGCCTCCGGTCCGCTCCGGGTGGCCGATGTGTGCGCGGCTCCCGGGGGCAAGGCCACCGCCATCGCCTCGAAGCCGGGGCGACCCATGGTGTTGGCGGCCGATGTCGATCCGGGGCGGGCCCGGCTGATCGGCCAGAACACCCGACGGCTCGAGTTGCCCAACGTGGTGACAGTGGTGGCCGACGGAATCGCACCGCCGCTGCGCCGCCAGGCCTTCGACGCCGTCCTGGTCGACGCTCCCTGCTCCGGGCTCGGCGTTCTGGGGCGCCGCCCCGATGCGCGATGGCGCTTGGATGCGGAGGGGCCGACCCGCCTGGCCGGCCTCCAGCGCCGGCTGGTGGCGGCCTCCGCCGACCTGGTGGCCGAAGGGGGCCGGCTCTACTACTCGGTCTGCACCGTTACAGCCGTCGAGACCCTCGAACTCGATGCCTGGGCCGTCGAAGCCCTGCCGGGCTGGCCAGCGCTGCCCGGCCCGGAGCCGACGGCGGAGGCCGTGGCCTGGCGCCCGCATGGTCGGGGCTGGCTGTTACTGCCCCAGGACGCCGGCACCGACGGGATGTACGTCCTCGGATTGCACCGGCCGGCCTCACCGACGACCTAGCCTCAGGCCGGCCATGGGCGACTCGGAGCGGAGCCGGAGGGTGAGTATCGCCCCTTCCATATTGTCGGCCGACTTCGCTCAATTGGCTCGGGATGTCGAATGCGTGGCGGCGCAGACCGATCTGCTGCACGTCGATGTAATGGACGGCCACTTCGTCCCCAATCTCACCATCGGCCCGCCGGTCGTAGCTGCCCTGCGCCGCCACAGCCGGGCCTATCTCGACTGCCACCTGATGATCACTGATCCGGCCGACTACCTGGGGGCCTTCGCCTCCGCCGGGGCGTCGGGCTGTTCCGTGCATGTCGAGGTGGGTGACACCGAGGCCCTCATCGGCCAGATGCGTGACCTCGGTCTGGACGCGGGACTGGCCGTCAACCCCGAGACGCCCTTCGAAGTCTTCGCCCCCTTCCTGGGCCAGATTGACCTGGTGCTGTTGATGACGGTCCATCCGGGCTTCGGCGGCCAGTCCTTCATGGCCGAGGTCCTGCCCAAAATCGCCCGGACGGCGTCGGCCCTGGAGTCGGGCGGCCACCCGGCGGTCATCCAGGTCGACGGCGGTATCGATCCCACCACCGCCCCCCGCACGGCCGAAGCCGGGGCCCGGGCCTTCGTGGCCGGGAGCGCCATCTTCGGGCGGGACGACCCCCTGGAGGCGGCCGCCGAGCTGCGCCGTTCGGTGGGAGGGGAAGGCGCCGCCCGACCCTGGCACCATCCCGGAGACGGCTGATGATGGCCTGGGCGGCCAAGGTCCTGACCGTCTCGGACGGCGTGGTGGCCGGGACCCGGGAGGACCGCTCGGGCGCCGCCCTGGCGGCCCGGCTGGCCGAGGCCGGCTTCGACCTGGCTGATCACCAGGTGGTCTCCGACGGCCGGGAGGAGGTCGGCCGGCGGCTGTCTCAGATGGCGGCCGGCTGGACCGGCGTCCTGGTCACCACCGGAGGCACGGGCTTCGGCCCCCGGGATCTCACCCCCGAGGGCACTGCCGATGTCCTGGATCGGGACGCTCCCGGGCTGGCCGAGGCCATGAGGTTGGTCAATCCGCTCGGGCGGCTGTCACGGGGCCGGGCCGGCACCATCGGCGCCTGCCTGGTCCTCAACGTCCCGGGGTCCCCGGCCGGCGCGGTGGAGTGCCTGGAGGCCGTCCTGGATGTGGTACCCCATGCCCTCTCCCTCTTGGCTGGGGAAACGGGCCAGCACTAGACTGAGCGGTCAAGAAAACCCGGCTGAGCCCGCCCCGGGGCCGCGGCCGTTCGTCACGGAGTGCACATGCACGACCAGTCCGACGGAGTGCACATGCACGACCAACCCGGCGCGGATGACGCCCTCATGAGCCTGGCCCTGGCTGCGGCCGACACGGCGCGGGGAAAGACGTCGCCCAATCCCTGGGTCGGGGCCATCCTGGTGGCCGCGGCGGGGGAGCGCTTCGAGGGGGCCACCGAGCCTCCGGGGGGCCGCCACGCCGAGATCGTGGCCATCGATGCCGCCCGGGAGGCCGGGGCCGGCCTTCAGGGATCGACCCTCTATACGACCCTCGAGCCTTGCTGCCACCAGGGCCGTACCGGCGCCTGCACCGATGCCATCCTCTCCGCCGGGATCGGCCGGGTGGTGGTCGCCATAGCCGACCCGGATCCTCTGGTGGGTGGCCGGGGCCTGGAGATCCTCGGACAGGCGGGCGTGGAGGTCAGCCTCGGGGTGCTGGGGACGGAGGCGGCGGCCCAGCTGGCCCCGTACCTCAAGCATCGCCGCACCGGACGGCCGTATGTGACCCTCAAGATGGCTTCCACCCTGGACGGGCGCAGCGCGGCGCCGGACGGTACGAGCCGCTGGATCACCGGGCCCGACGCCCGGGCCGACGTGCACCGCCTCCGGGCCGCTCACGACGCCGTGCTGGTGGGGGCGGGCACGGTCCGGGCGGACGACCCCGAGCTGACGGTCCGGATGGTCGAGGGGTCCCAGCCCCGGCGGGTGGTCCTGGGCCGGGCCGGGCCCGGCGCCAAGGTGCAGCCGGCCCTGGAGCTGTCCGGGGACCTGACCGAGGTGCTCGATGAACTGGGCCGCCAGGGGATCCTCTCGGTGCTGGTCGAAGGCGGTGCCACCGTGGCCGGCTCCTTCCACCGGGCCGCCCTGGTCGATCGCTACGTGTTGTACCTGGCCCCCGCCCTCATGGGCGGAGCCGACGGCCGGGGCCTGTTCGGGGGACCGGGGGCGGCCACCATGGACGAGGTCTGGCGGGGCCGGATAGTGGGCGTGCAGCGCCTGGGCGAGGACCTGCGGGTGGACCTCGAAGCCCAGGTCCGGCCCCAGGCGGACGCGGCCTGATGTTCACCGGCATCGTGGAGGAGATGGGAACGGTCGAGTCGCGCCAGGGGGGCCGATTCCGCTTCCGGGCCCCGGAGGTGAGCCAGGACGCCGAGCTGGGGGCTTCCATAGCCGTCAACGGATGCTGCCTCACCGTGGTCGACCACGGTGAGGATTGGTGGGAGGCCGACGTGGTCGAGGAGTCGCTGGGGCGGACCAACCTCGGAGATCTGAGCCCCGGTGACCTGGTGAACCTGGAGCGGCCGGTGCGCCTGGCCGACCGCCTGGGCGGGCATCTGGTGCAGGGACATGTGGACGGGGTCGGGGTCATCGTGTCGCCCGCTCCCGACCTGGAGGTGCGCACCCCGCCGTCGTTGCTGCGCTACATCGTGGAGAAGGGCTCCATCACCGTCGACGGCTGCAGCCTCACCGTGGTCACCCCGACCGATGAGGGGTTCCGCTGCGCCATCATTCCCCACACCACCGAGGTGACCGCCCTGGCCCGCAAAGGGCCGGGCGACCGGGTCAACCTGGAGGTGGACGTGATCGCCAAGTACACCGAGCGGTTGTTGAGCTTCGCCAATATGGCCGCTGACCAGGAAGGCTGAACTATGCCCTTTGCCGCCATTGCAGATGCCATCGACGCCATCGGCCGGGGCGACATCGTGGTCGTGGTCGATGACGAGGACCGGGAGAACGAGGGCGACCTCATCATGGCGGCCGAGTTCGCCACCCCCGAGAAGATCGCCTTCTTTCTGGCCCATACCTCGGGGCTCATCTGCGTGCCCATGACCGGAGAGCGCCTGGACGACCTCGAGCTCCCCCTGATGGTGAGCACCAACACCGAGTCCCAGCGCACCGCCTTCACCGTCACGGTGGACTACCGGCACGGCACCACCACCGGTATCTCGGCGGTGGACCGGGCCGCCACCATCCAAGCTCTCATCGACCCTGGTACCAAGCCCTCGGACCTGGCTCGACCCGGCCACATACTCCCGCTTCGCTACCGAACGGGCGGCGTCTTGAAGCGCGCCGGTCATACCGAGGCCAGTGTCGATCTGGCTCGGGCCGCCGGCCTGTTCCCGGCGGGGGTGCTCTGCGAGGTGCTGAGCGAAGACAAGACCGACATGGCCCGTCTGCCCGAGCTGGAGCGCTTCGCGGCTGAGCACGATCTCCTGCTCATCTCGATCGCCGATCTGATCCGCCACCGGCGTCAGAAGGACAAGCTGGTCAAGCGGGTGGGCGAGGCACGGCTGCCCACTCAGTACGGGGAGTTCACCTGCTACGCCTACGAGTCGGTCATCGACGGAGAGACTCACCTGGCCTTCGTGCACGGAGCCGTGCAAGGGGCCGACAACGTGCTGGTGCGGGTCCATTCCGAGTGCCTGACTGGTGACGTATTCGGGTCGCTGCGCTGTGACTGTGGACCCCAGCTCAGTGCGGCTATGGAGAAGATCGCCGCTGAAGGCCTCGGAGTGGTGGTTTATCTGCGAGGCCACGAGGGCCGTGGTATCGGGATCGGCCACAAGCTGCGGGCGTACAACCTCCAGGAGCAGGGCCGTGACACTGTCGATGCCAATCTGGAGTTGGGCCTGCCGGTCGACAGCCGGGAGTACGGCATCGGATCGCAGATTCTGGTTGATCTCGGAATCACCACCATGAGGGTTCTGACCAACAACCCGGCCAAATACGGTGGACTGGAGGGCTTCGGGTTGGAGATAGTGGAGCGAGTACCGCTGGAGTCGAAGCCGACACCAGAGAACATCGCCTATTTGCGCACCAAGCGTGACCGCATGGGACACCTACTGGAAGGCCTCGATGACGTCCTCTGATCAGACCCGCCGGCCCGCCTATTCGGGCGGAGTGAGAGGAGAAGGCATGCGCATCGCGATTGCCTGCTCCCGTTTCAACGACCTCATCACCGATCGCCTGCTGGCCGGCGCCCGGGACACCCTCGAGCGCCATGGCGTCGACCGGGCCTCCATCACCGAGACCTGGGTGCCGGGCGCGTTCGAGCTTCCCCTGGTGGCCAAGGCCCTGGCTGCCTCCGGGGAGGTCGACGCCGTCATCTGCCTGGGCGCGGTCATCCGCGGTGCCACCGGCCACTACGACCTGGTGGCGGGGCAGTGCGCGGCGGGGATCCAATCGGCCCAGCTGGAGACCGGAGTGCCCATCGTCTTCGGGGTGCTGACCACCGAGACCATCGACCAGGCCATCGAGCGGGCCGGGGCCAAGATGGGCAACAAGGGATCGGAGGTGGCGGTGGCGGCCATCGAGATGGTCGACCTGCTCCGCCAGCTGCCCAAGCCCGCCGCCCGTTAGGCCGGGAGCGGAATGCTGAGGCTGGTCCTGCCCAAAGGTTCGCTGGAGAAGGCGACCATCCAGCTGTTCGAGTCCGCCGACCTGACCGTGCGCCGCAGTTCCGAGGTGGACTACCGGGCCAGCATCGATGACCCGCGGGTCGCTGACGTGCGCATCCTGCGGCCCCAGGAGATCCCCCGGTACGTAGCCGAGGGCCTGTTCGACATCGGAATCACCGGGCGGGACTGGATCGAGGAGACCGGGGCCGAGGTCCTGACCCTGGGGGAGCTCAACTACTCCAAGGCCACCTCATCGCCCATCCGGGTGGTGCTGGCCGTGGCCGACGGGGACGCGGCCGCCTCGGTCGGGGATCTGCCCGACGGGGTCAGGGTCTCGACCGAATATCCCGAGCTGACCCGGCGCTTCTTCGAGAAGCACGGGGTGCAGGCCGATATCCGCCTCTCCTACGGGGCCACCGAGGCCAAGGTTCCCGAGATAGCCGATGCCGTGGTCGAGATCACCGAGACCGGGCGGGCCCTGCGGGCGGCCGGTTTGCGCATCCTGGACACCATCCTGGTCTCGCGTACCGAGTTGATCGCCAACCCGGCCGTGGCCAACGACCCGGAGCGCCGCCATGCCATGGCCCAACTGCTCACCCTGCTGCAGGGCGCCCTGGAGGCCAGGGACAAGGTCCTGGTCAAGCTGAACGTGGCCCGGGAGGCCCTCGATCAGGTCATCGCCATGGTCCCGGCCATGAAGGCGCCCACGGTCTCGGAGCTGTCCGGGCAGGGCGGCTTTGCCGTGGAGACGGTGGTGCCAAAGTCCCAGATCAACATCCTCATCCCCGCCCTGAAGGACGCCGGCGCCACCGACATCATCGAACTGCCCATCTCCAAGATCGTCCACTGAGGACAACGGAGCTTTGGCATTGACGGTCACGGAAAATCGGCATTGACCGGCACGGTGGCGGAGTTCGACGGCCAGCGGGGCTTCGGCACGGTCGCCCCCGATGACGGGGCGGGGCCGTTCTTCTTCCACTGCACGGCCATAGCCGACGGGTCGAGGACGATCGATCCCGGAGCCAGGGTGGAATTCGAGGTGGTGGCCGGTCACCTCGGCCGCTGGGAGGCCACAGGACTCCGTCCGGAGCCCGGACAGCCCTGAGCGACGGCAGCCCGGGCCGGGATCAGCCGGTAGGGGCGCCGCCAGCCTGGACCTGGACGAAGGCCAGGCGGATCTGAGCCAGGCCGTCCTGGAGGTCGGCCTCCACGTCCCCGAGCCGTCCGGCCAGGCCCTCTACCAGGGCGCCCATGCCGTCGATGGCCAGCCGGGCGGCCACGAAATCGGGCCGCTCCTGGGACAGGTGGAGGGCGGCCAACTGGAACATGCCGAAGGCGTGGTTGGCCACCACCACCTCGGGGGGTGCCTCGAGCAGTTGACGCTGGACCCCGGCCAGCTCCGCCCGGATCTCCTCCTCCTCAGCGGAGTCGGCCATGTCGTCAGCGGGCCCCCCGGGCCCGGAGGAGCCGCCCGGCGGAGGCGGGGAAGCCGGGTAGGGGGCCGACGGAGCCGGGCCCGGACGGTCGGATGCATCGCCGGTGCCGGGGGGCGGGACCGGTCGTTCCCCACCAGGGGTCCATAGGCTGCTCATGCGCTGATACCCTATTGGCCAAACCGAATAAGGAAGCGGGGCGCCCAGGCGACCCCCACCCGTCCACAGCCGCTCAGGCGGATCCGTGCGGCGGGTCGACGGGCCGCCAACGGCGGGTGCCTGCTTCCGGGGCCCCGCCGTTCTGCGCGCGTGGCCCCACAATCCAGGAGGAGACCGAATAGCCACTGCCCCGATAACCAACGAGCCCAGGATCAACGACAGGATCCGGGCCCGGGAAGTCCGCCTTGTAGACGCCGATGGACAACAGCTTGGGATCAAGCCGTTGCCCGAGGCCCTGCAGATAGCCCAACAGGCCGATCTGGACCTGGTGGAGGTTGCTCCCCAGGCCAGTCCTCCGGTCTGTCGGATCATGGACTACGGAAAGTTCAAATTCGACGCCGCCCAGAAGGCCAAAGAGTCCAGACGGAAGTCAACCAGCGTCGGGATCAAGGAAATGAAGTACCGGCCCAAGATCGGGCCCGGGGACTTCGAGACCAAGACCCGTCAGGTCGGCCGCTTCCTGGGTGAGGGCCACAAGGTCAAGGTCACCATCATGTTCAGAGGCCGGGAGATGAGTCACCCGGAGCTGGGCAAGAGGATCCTCGACCGGGTAGCCGAGGAGGTCGGCGCCGTAGCCAAGGTCGAGTCGGCCCCCAAAGTTGACGGGCGCAACATGATCATGGTGCTGGCGCCGGACCGTCGGAGCCAGGCCGTGGCCGCCAAAGCCAAGGAGGCTTCAGCCGAGGAGCACAACGGGGTCGTCGAGGCCCCCGAAGCTCCCGTCGGGGCCCCGGAAGCTCCGGTCGAGGTCACCAACGGGGCCGTGGAGGCACCCACCGCCGCCGCCACCACCGCTGCAGCCGAACCGAACATCGGGACAGAAGACGGGGCCTCCGCCCCAGCCACAGTCGCAGAGCAGTCGTAATCGCGGCGGGAGCCGCAGGAGATCAGCAGATGCCGAAGATGAAGACCGACAAAGGTGCCGCCAAGCGGTTCAAGGTGACGGGCACTGGGCGGCTGCGCCGCCGCAAGGCCTTCAAGAACCACATCCTGGAGAAGAAGGGACCGACGCGCCTGCGCCGGCTCTCCCGGGATGCGGATGTGGCCCCGGGCGACGCCCGCCAGGTCCGCCGCATGCTCGGTCTCTGATCACCCGCCCGACACTCTCAACCACCGAACGAAACAAGGAGGAACCATGGCCAGGGTAAAGCGCGCTGTCCACGGCCGGAAGCATCACCGGGCCGTACTGGAGAAGGCCCAGGGTTACTACGGAAACAAGAGCCGGAGCTTCCGAGCTGCCAACGAGCAGGTCATGCACTCGATGCAGTACGCCTTCCGGGACCGACGGGCCCGCAAGGGTGACTTCCGCCAGCTCTGGATCCAGCGCATCAATGCCGCCGCTCGCCAACACGGCCTTTCCTACAGCCGGTTCATAGCCGGACTCAGAGAGGCCGAGATCGAGGTGGATCGCAAGGTTCTGGCCGATCTGGCCGTCACCGATCCGACGGCCTTCGGCCGCTTGGTCGAGTTGGCCCGCTCGGCGGCGCCCTCCGGAGCCGCCCCCGTGGCCGCAGCATCCTCCGGGTCGGAGAGCCCGCAGGCCTCCCAGGCGGCGGCCTCCACCGCTGAGTGAACCGGCCGGCGGGCCCCGGGACGAGTCCCGGGGTGGCGCCGGCGGCGGCCTTCCCTACCGCCATCAGCGGGTCGTCCGCCTCCGCCGTCTGCTGAGCCGGCGCAGTGTGAGGTCGGCCGAGGGCCGGTACGTGGCCGAAGGGGTGACCCTTCTGAGCGAGGCCTTGCAAGCCGGTGTCGCGGTCGAGTCGGTCTACGCCGCGCCCGATGCCCCGGCCGACCTGCTCGACCGGGCTGCCTCCGCTGGCGTGAGGATCTTCGGGCTGGCCCCCGGTGTCCTCGAACGGGTGGCCGAAACCACCACGCCCCAGCCGGTGCTGGCCGTGCTTCCCATCCCCACCACCCGGCTCGAGGATCTGCGCCTGGCATCTCTCATCGTGGTCGGTGTGGAGCTCAGGGATCCCGGCAACGCCGGCACACTGATGCGCTCGGCCCGGGCCGCCGGGGCCGGCGGGGTGGTGCTCTGCGGAGAATCGGTGGACGCCTACAACCCGAAGACGGTTCGGGCTTCGGCGGGGGCGATCTTCGGCCTGCCGCTGGTGCAGGCCGGTCCGGCCTCGGAGGTCATGGATCGGTTGGCGGACTGGGGGATCACCCGGCTGGCGGCGGTGGCCAAGGGAGGACGGGATCCCGCCGAGGTGGATCTCACCGCTCCGTTCGCCCTGGTGGTCGGAAACGAGGCTCACGGTCTGGACCGGGGCGCGCTGGCTACCGTGGAGGGGTCGGTCACCATTCCGATGGCCGCGGATACGGAGTCCTTGAACGTTGGCGTGGCAACCGCGGTGATCTGTTTCGAGGCCGCCCGACAGCGTCGTGGCGCCGGCGGGTCGGCATGAGCCTTTCCATCGAGGAGCTGCCCGACGGCGTGCTGGAGCTGGACGCCGACCGCGTCATCACCGCCGCCAATGCCGCCGTGACCCACCTGACGGGCCACCCGGTGGCCGAACTGGTCGGCCGGCCCTGTTCGGTGGCCTTGGGGCCGCGGGACGATGGCGGTAAGGCGCTGTTGGTGGACGACTGGCACAGCTCGGCCCGCCTGGTCCGGGTCAGGACGATCCCCGAGCACGAAGTGGTCCTGAGCGCTCCGGACGGAACCGACGTGCGCACCTTCGTCACCGGCGTCTACCACCGCGATGCCAGCGGGACGGTGACGGGGGCGACCCTCATGCTGCGCGACGCCGGCCGACGTCGGGAGCTGGCCGCGGCCGGGGCCCAGGTCGTCTCCACCGTCAGTCATGAGCTGCGTTCCCCGTTGACGTCGGTGAAGGGCTACACCAGCCTGCTCCTCAGCCGCTGGGACCGGCTTGGCGATGATGACAAGAAGATGATGCTGGAACAGGTGAATCGGGACGCCGATCGGGTCACCCGCCTCATCACCGAACTACTTGACATCAACCGGTTGGCGTCGGGCCGCCTGGTGCTGCGCCGCCAGATGGTGGACCTGCCCAAGCTGGTTCAGTCCGTCCTTGACCAGCTCCAGATGGAGCATGAGGACATGGAGGTGACGGCTGACTTCGCCGAAAATATGCCCCCCGTCTATGCCGATCCGGACAAGCTGGTGCAAGTGGTGACCAACCTGGTGGAGAACGCCTGTAAGTACGCCTCCCCTAAGGGACTGAGGGTGGTGGGTCGGACCACCGACTCGGACGTGACGGTCGATGTCATCGACCAGGGCGAAGGCATCCCCGCCGAGGACCTGCCCAAGGTGTTCAACCGCTTCTTCCGCCGGGCGGAGGGAAAGCCGACCGGCTCGGGGCTGGGCCTGTGGATCAGCCGGGGCCTGGTCACGGCCCACGGGGGCCGGCTCACGGTCAGCTCGGTGGTGGGCCAGGGGACCAACTTCAGGTTCAGCCTGCCCCTGTCGGCCTTCGAAGACGCCCACACCCCGTGAGCGGGCCTGTGACCCGACCCGACGGTCCTGACGCCGCGGCCGGCGGACCCGGGTTGGACCAGCGGGAAGAGGCGACCCGGATCGTGGCCAAAGGCCTGGAGGCGGTGGCGGCGGCCCGCTCGCTGGACGAGCTCAAGGCTCTTCAGGGTGAGCTGGTGGGCAAGCGGTCCTCGTTGGCCGGCCTGGGCCGGACCCTGGGTGGCCTCGAGCCCGAGGCCCGCCGGAGGCTCGGGGCCGAGCTGCAGGAAGCCCGGTCCCGGTTGGAGGCGGCCATCGATTCCCGGCGGAGCCTCTTGGAGCTGTCGGAGCGGGCGGCTGCCCTCGAGTCCGACCGCCTGGATCTGACCGAGGTCCTCGGCGGTTCGAGCCGCGGCCACCTGCATCTATTGACCCAGACCCGCGACGAGCTCGAGGACGTATTCATCGGGATGGGCTACCGGGTGGCCGAGGGACCCGAGGTGGAGGACGACTGGCACAACTTCGAGGCCCTCAATCTCCCCGCCGCCCATCCGGCCCGGGGCATGTGGGACACCCTGTACCTGGACCAGGGTGAGTCGGAGTCCATCCTGTTGCGGACCCATACCTCCCCGGTGCAGATCCGGGTCATGCAGACCCAGCCGCCACCCATCCGCATTGTCGCCCCCGGTCGGGTCTTCCGCCGGGACACCCCTGATGCCCGGCACCTGTCCACCTTCCACCAGATCGAGGGCCTGGTCATCGACCGCGGCATCACTCTCGGGGACCTGGCCGGGACCATCGAGTCGTTCACCTCCGCCTACTTCGGACCCGGTATGCACTCCCGCCTGCGTCCGTCCTACTTTCCTTTCACCGAGCCGTCCGGGGAGTTCGAGGTCACCTGTCCCATCTGCGCCGGGTCCGGCTGTCGCACCTGTACCGGGACGGGATGGATAGAGCTCGGCGGTTGTGGGATGGTGCATCCCAATGTGCTCGGCGCCGTCGGCCTCGACCCGGAGGAGTGGTCCGGCTTCGCCTTCGGATTCGGTATCGACCGCTGCGCCCAGGTACGCCACCAGGTGCCGGACATGCGGGTCTTTCTCGACAACGATCTCCGTCTCCTGACCCAGTTCTAAGGCAAGGATGCGGACGCCTCTCTCCTGGTTGCGCGACTTCGCGCCGATCGACGCCGATGTCGAGCGTCTGACCGAGCTGCTCAACGATCTCGGACTGGTGGTCGACGGGGTGGACCGGGTGGGGGAAGGCCTGGATGGTGTGGTGGTGGCCCGGGTGGAGGAGATCCACGCCATCGAAGGGGCCGACCGCATTCGGGCAGTAGTGGTGGACGTGGGCGGTACGCCCACCCACGTGGTCTGCGGGGCCTGGAACTTCTCCGTCGGTGATCTGGTCCCCCTGGCCCAGGTGGGCACGGTGCTCCCGGGGGCCGACTTCGCCATCGCCCGGCGCAAGATGCGCGGGGCGGAGTCCAACGGCATGCTCTGTTCGGGAGCTGAGCTTGGCCTGTCCGCCGACCACGCCGGCATCCTCGTCCTCCCCGAGGGCCTGGAGACGGGTGTGGCCTTTACCGAGGCCATAGGGCTGGCGCCTGACGTCGTGTTCGATCTCGACATCACCCCCAACCGGCCCGACGCCATGAGCGTGGCCGGAGTGGCCCGGGACCTGGCCGGAGCCATGCGGATTCCCTTTGCCGTGCCCCCTCTACCGGGGCCGGCCGGCGCGGTGGCGCTGGATCCGACCATGTCGGAGTTTGCTTACGGGTCGGACGCCGGTCGGGCGCCGGCGGACCGCGACCCGTCGACGGGAGCCCGGGTGGGAACCGAGGACGTCTCGTTGTGCCCGCTCTTCACGGCCCGGGTAGTCGAAGGTCTCACCGTCGGGACGTCCCCGGCCTGGCTCACCACTCGCCTGACCCTGGCCGGCATGCGCTCCATCAACTCGGTGGTGGACGCCTCCAACTACGTGATGCTGGAGCTGGGCCAGCCGACTCACCCCTATGACCTCGATCGCCTCCCCGGTCCGGCTCTGGTGGCCCGGGCCGCCCGGGAGGGTGAAGTGCTCACGACCCTGGACGGGGTGGAGCGGGCCCTCGGCACGGGCCCGCATCCCGATTGCGTGATAGTCGATGGGGCCAACCGGGTGGTGGGTATCGGCGGAGTCATGGGGGGCGAGTCCTCCGAGATCTCCGATCAGACCACCCGGGTACTGGTGGAGGCGGCCTACTTCGCGCCTATGGCGGTGGCCCGCACCTCCAAGCGCCTGGGGTTGCGCAGTGAAGCCTCGGCCCGGTTCGAGCGGGGGACCGATCCGGACGTGGCTGCCGCCTGCGCCGATCGGGTTGCTGCTCTGGCCGCCGGAGCCGGAGGGACACTGGGCGCCGCCCTGTCCACCGGTCAGGCTCCGCCTCACACCCGCATCCGTCTGCGCACGGCCCGGGTCAATGCTTTGTTGGGCACCGACCTGGGCGACGCCATCGTGCACGGGCATCTCCAGCGGATCGGCTTCGGGGTGAGCGAACTGTCCCCGGGGGAGGCCGAGGTCCAGGTGCCCGGCTGGCGCCCCGATGTCACCGCCGAAGTCGATCTGGTCGAGGAGGTGGCGCGGCATCACGGCTATGCCCGGGTGGCCCGGACTGTGCCCACCACCACTCAGGTCGGCCTTCTCAGTCCCTACCAGCGGGACCGCCGCCGCCTCCGCCAGGTGGTGGCCGGCGCCGGGTTGGTCGAGGCGTGGACGCCGTCTCTGCTCGGCCCCGATGACCACGGCCTGGTCGGCCGCCCGGAGGAGGCCCCGGGCCTGACTCTGACCAATCCCATGTCTCGGGAGGAGTCGGAACTGCGCCGGACGATGATGCCGGGCCTGCTGCGGGCCGTGCGTTTCAACGTCGGCCACCGCAACCAGAACATCCGCCTGTTCGAGGTGGGCAAGGTCTTTGGCCCTCCTCCCGGGGGCCAGGGTCTGCCGGAGGAGCAGGAACAGTTGGCCGCCGTCCTGGCCGGCCCTGACGATGACGCCGCCTCCGCCGTGCGGCTGTGGCGCACCCTGGCCGACGGACTGCGTCTCCGTGCGGCCGACATCCGGGCTGCCGCCCCCCCGGGACTTCATCCCACCCGCTCCGGGGAGCTGACGGCCGGGGCATCGGTGGTGGGTGTGATCGGGGAGGTCGACCCGGCCGTGGCCTCCGCTTTCGGCTTGGAGGGCCGCCTGGGTTGGCTGGAGGTCGACCTCGATGCCCTGGCCGCCGCCGACCGCCGCCCGACCGATACGGCCGAGGTCTCCATCTACCCGTCCTCCGACATCGACCTGGCCTTCGCGGTCGATGAGGCCGTACCCGCATCGGAGGTGGAGTCCACTCTGCGCCGGGCGGCCGGTGAGCTCCTCATAGGTCTCCGCCTGTTCGACGTGTTCCGGGACGAGGCCTTGCTGGGGCCGGGACGACGCAGCCTGGCCTGGAGCCTCCGCTTCTGTGCTCTGGACCACACCCTCACCGACGGCGAAGTAGCCGCCCTCCGCCAGACCTGCGTGGACGCCGTCCAGTCCGCCCACCCGGCCGTTCTGAGAGGCTGAGCCGCCGGCGGTCGTCCGCCTCCGAGACCCGTCCTGACCCTCTCGCCCAAAAAATCTGGCTGCATGATTATGCAGGAGTGTGTATAGTGGCCGGGTGGACGCCGGAATCGTCGGAGCACCGGGATACACCGGGGCCGAACTGCTGCGGATGCTCAACGAGCACCCGTCGCTCAAGGTCACGGTGGCCACCGCCGACAGCCACGCCGGGGACCGGGCCGCCGAGCTGTATCCGAGCCTGGCCGCCGCCTATCCGGACCTGGTCTATTCGGCCACCGACGTCGACCGGCTGGACGGGCTGGATCTCGTCTTCCTGGCCATGCCCCATGGGCAATCCCAGGCCCTGGTCCCTGAACTGGCCGGCCGGGTCGGCCACCTGGTGGATCTGGCCGCCGACTTCCGCCTCAAGGAAGCCTCGCTGTATCCGACCTGGTACGGCGCCGAGCACCGGGCCCCGGAGTGGCTGGAGCGCTTCGCCTTCGGGATTCCGGAGCTGTTCCGGCCCGAGCTGATCGGGGCGCCCCTGGTGGCGGCGGCCGGCTGTTATGTCACCGCCGCCTCTCTGGCCCTGGCCCCCTTCGTGCGGGCCGGCGCGGTGGAGACGACCGGGATCATCGTCGATGCCGCCAGTGGGACCTCGGGGTCGGGTCGGGGCCTACGGGACTCCATGCACTTCGCCCACGTCGACGGGGACTTCAGCGCCTACGGGCTGCTCGACCACCGGCACACCCCCGAGATCGAACAGGCCATCGGAGCCCAGGTTCTCTTCACACCCCACCTGGCTCCGATGACCCGGGGCATCCTGGCCACCTGTTACGCCCGGCCGTCCGGCCTGGCCACCACCGCTGAGGCCATCCAACTGCTCCGGGTCGCCTACCAGTCCGAGCCCTTCGTGGTGGTGACGGAGGCCTCGCCCGGGACCAAGGCGACCTTCGGTTCCAACGCCGCCCACGTGACGGCTCGGGTCGATCCGCGCACCGGTTGGCTGGTGGTGCTCTGCGCCCTCGACAACCTGGTCAAGGGGGCCTCCGGGCAGGCTCTGCAGTGCGCCAACCTCGCCCTCGGGCTACCGGAGACGGCCGGCCTGCCCATGGTGGCGGTGTACCCGTGAGCGTGACCAGGCCGGCCGGTTTCAAGGCGGCCGGGGTGGCTATCGGGATCAAGGCCGGCGCCGTGCCGGATCTGGCTGTAGTCAGTACCGAGGATGGCGGGCCGGTGGCCGCCGCCGGGGTGTTCACGTCCAACCTGGCCGCCGCCGCCCCGGTGCAGGTCAGTCGGGAGCACCTGGTGGCCAGTTCCGGGCGGGCGGCTGCGGTGGTCTTGAACAGCGGGAATGCCAACGCCGCCACCGGGGAGACCGGACGCAGGGACGCCCGGCGGATGGCTGAGCTCACCGCCGCGGGTCTGGGTTGCGCGATCGAGGAGGTGCTGGTCTGTTCCACCGGGCTGATCGGGTTCTACCTGCCGGCGGAGTGCCTGGAAACCGGAGTCCCGGCTGCCATCGGTGCGCTGGAGTCTTCCGAAGAGGCCGGGGTGGCCGCGGCCCGGGCCATCATGACCACCGACACCCGGATGAAGACCACCGACATCGATGGGGGTGGCTTCCGCATCGGGGGCATGGCCAAGGGGGCGGCCATGCTGGCCCCCAACATGGCGACCATGCTGGCCGTGCTGACCACCGACGCCGGTGCTGAGCCCGGGGACCTGGCCGCCGCTCTGCGCCGGGCCGTGGCCGGTTCCTTCAACGAGATGACCCTCGACGGGGCCACCTCCACCAACGACACCGTGCTGGTTCTGGCCTCGGGCCGGGCCGGACCGGTGGCGATGGCGCGCCTGGAGGAGGCGCTCGGCCAGGCCTGTGAGGATCTGGCCGCCCAGATGGCGGCCGACGCCGAGGGTGGCACCCGGGTGGCGACCATCCGGGTCACCGGTGCCCGCAGCCCCGCCGAGGCGGCCGCCGGCGCCCGGAAGGTGGCCGAGAGCCAGCTGGTGCAGTGCTCTCTCCACGGAGGCGACCCCTACTGGGGCCGGATCGTGAGTGAGTTGGGCTCAGCCGGTATCGGCTTTGACCTCGACCGGGTCTCGGTCGCCTACGGAGGACACGTCGTGTGCCGGGGTGGGGTGGCGGCGGAACACGACCGCGCCGCCGTCAGCGCCCACATGCAGGGCGTAAAGGTCGAGGTCCTGGCCGACCTGGGTCTGGGGGCGGGGGAGGCCCGGATCGTGACCAGGGACCTGACCGCCGCCTACATCCTCGAGAACGAGCGCACTTCATGAGCGCCCTGACCGATCCCGACATCACCGCCGCCGTGCTGGCCGAAGCCCTGCCCTACATCCGGCGTTTCTGGGGACGGGTGGTAGTGGTCAAGTACGGCGGCAATGCGATGGATGACGACGAGTCGCTTCCGCAGTTCGCCCAGGACGTCGCCTTGATGCGCTCCGTCGGCCTGCACCCGGTGGTTGTCCACGGCGGCGGGCCCCAGATCGGTGATCTCATGGCCCGGTTGGGTAAGACGCCCGAGTTCCGGGACGGACTGCGGGTCACTGACGCCGAGACTCTCGACATCGCCCGCATGGTGCTGGTGGGCAAGGTCAACCGGGACATCGTGGGCGCCATCAACGTCCACGCCCCCATCGCGGTGGGACTGTCGGGGGAGGACGCCGGACTCATCCGGGCCACCATCCGCCAGGCCGATCTCGGTTTCGTGGGTGACGTCGAGGCGGTCGACGCCAGCATCCTGCGCAAGCTTCTGGCCCAGGAGCTGATCCCGGTGGTGGCGACCATCGCCTCGGATCGCTCCGGCCAGGCCTACAACATCAACGCCGATACCGCCGCCGCCGAAGTGGCCGCCGCTCTCGGCGCCGAGAAGCTGGTCTTCCTGACCAATGTCAAAGGTGTGCTGGCCGATCCGGACGATCCCGACAGCCTGGTGACCCGGGTCACGGTGGAAGAGGTGGAGAAGATGATGGTCGACGGCACCCTGAGTGGAGGGATGATCCCCAAGATGGAGGCCTGCGTGACTGCCGTGCGCCACGGGGTGAACCGGGCCCACATCATCGACGGCCGGGTGCCCCACGCTCTGCTGCTGGAGTTCTTCACCGACCAGGGCGTCGGCACCATGGTGGAGCCATGAACCCGGCCCCGGCCGGCGAGTCGTACTGGCCGCTGATGCCCTATCCGAAGCCGGCAGTCACCTTTGTGCGGGGCTCGGGAACGGAACTGTGGGACGACCAGGGCCGGCGCTATCTGGACTTCCTGGCCGGCATAGCCGTCTGCTCGCTGGGTCACTCCCATCCCCGGGTGGCGGAGGCGGTATGCGCCCAGGCCGGCAAGCTCCAGCACGTCTCCAACCTGTTCGGCAACGAGCTGGCCCCGAAGCTGGCCGAGGAGCTCGACACCCTGATCGGGGACGGCACCCGGGCCGGCGGGAAGGTCTTCTTCTCCAACTCCGGTGCTGAGGCCAACGAATGCGCCTTCAAGCTGGCCCGCCGCTGGGGCGGGCATGGCCGCTTCGTGGTCATCAGCGCCTACGGCTCATTCCACGGTCGGACCCTGGCCACCCTCCACGCCACCGGCCAGCCGGCCAAGCACGAGATCTTCCAGCCCCTGCCCGAGGGCTTCCGGCACGTGGCCTGGGCCGAGCCGGAGGCTCTGATCGACGCCATCGGCCCGTCCACGGCGGCGGTGCTGCTGGAGCCCGTGCAGGGTGAGAGTGGGGTCAACCCGGCTCCGCCCGGATACCTGGCCGCGGTGCGAAAGCTCTGCGATGAGCGCGGCGTCCTCCTGATCCTGGACGAGGTTCAGACCGGGCTGGGCCGTACCGGGCGCTGGTTCGGTTTCCACCATGACGAGGTCAAGCCCGACATCGTGACCATGGCCAAGGCCCTCGGCAACGGAATGCCCATCGGGGCGTGCTGGGCCCGCCGGGAGGTGGCCGATGCCCTGTTGCCGGGGGAACATGCCACCACCTTCGGCGGCCAGCCCCTGGCCACTTCGGCCGCGCTGGCCACCCTGGCCGTGATGCGGGAAGAGAACATCCCGGCCCGGGCCGCCCGGTTGGGACAGATCCTGGCCGACGCCCTGACCAAGATCCCCGGGGTGATCGAGGTCCGGGGCCGGGGTCTGCTGCTGGCCGCCGTCCTGGCCGAGCCCCGCTCGGCCGAGGTGGCCGCCCGGGCCTTGGAGACCGGTCTGGTCGTCAACGCGGTGGCTCCCGACGCCCTCCGGCTGGCCCCACCCCTCCTGGTCAGTGAGGCCGAGATCGCTGAGGCCGTCGGGCTCCTG
>Ga0307372_10005481_pt1 | contig 19044 bp, 13 predicted proteins | sample OX1MG_FD_202533 | JGI IMG/M metagenome (GOLD analysis project Ga0307372, IMG submission 202533) | Soil microbial communities from Risofladan, Vaasa, Finland - OX-1 | ecosystem: Environmental > Terrestrial > Soil > Coastal area > Acid sulfate soil | place: Finland: Risofladan, Vaasa | collected...
GAGGCGCAGACGATCAAGATCCTTTTCGGCATCAAGGAGCGGTACGAAAAGTTCCATGCGGTCACCTATACGGATGAGGCCATTACGAATTCCGTGTACCTCTCCAGCCGTTACATTCCAGACCGCTTTCTTCCCGATAAGGCCGTCGACCTGGTTGACGAGGCCGGCGCGCGCGTGAAGTTGCGCCAGAGCACCTTGCCGGAAGAGATGATCGACGTCCAGAAGCGGATCAAGTTTGTGGTCCACCGGATGGAAAACGCCATCGCCAACCACGAGTTTGAGAAGGCGCGTTTCTACTCGGACGAAGAGCGCAAAGAACGCGAAAACCTTCGCTTGCTGCGCGAAAAGTACAATATTGATGAAACCGCCATCGGCGCCGTCACCCGCGCGGATATTGAGGAGGTCGTCTCGCGCTGGACGGGAATTCCTGTCAGCTCCATCAAAGAAGAGGAAATGAACAAGCTGCTCCGCATTGAGGAGGAGCTGCATAAACGCATTGTGAGCCAGGATTCGGCGATTTCAGCTCTGGCGAGGGCCATCCGCCGTTCGCGGGCCGGCTTGAAGCCTCCCGGGCGTCCGGTGGGTTCATTCCTCTTTCTGGGGCCGACGGGCGTGGGCAAGACCGAAATGGCGCGGTCGCTGGCGGCCATCCTGTTTAACAGCGAACGCGTGCTGATCCGCTTTGACATGTCGGAGTTCATGGAGAAGCATTCGGTGTCAAAACTGATCGGTTCGCCTCCCGGCTACGTGGGTTATGAGGAAGGCGGACAACTGACGGAGCGGGTGAGGCGTTCGCCCTATTCTCTGGTCCTGCTGGATGAAATTGAGAAAGCCCACCCCGATATCTTCAATATTCTTCTTCAGGTCTTTGAAGATGGGCAGTTGACGGATGGGTTGGGAAACACGGTCGACTTCAAGAACACAATTATCATTATGACGTCTAACATCGGGGCCAGGTACCTGGAGCGGCGCTCCAATCTCGGATTCCAGTCGGCTGCGGAAGGGGCGACGGAAAAGAAGATGGGCGACCTTGTCATGGGCGAGGTCAAGCGCCTGTTCAATCCAGAGTTTCTGAACCGGCTCGACGAAATTATTATCTTTAATGCTCTGACGGATGACGACCTGCTCCAGATCCTTGATTTGCTGGTGACTCTGATGAATCAGCATCTGGTGCAGAAAAACATCTCTTTGACGCTTTCCCCCGATGCCGGGAAGTGGATTTTGGAGAAGACCTGTACGGATCGTTCATACGGGGCCCGGCCGTTGCGGCGGGCCTTGCAGAAGTACATCGAAGATCCGCTTTCTGAAGCGTTGATCCAGGGTGAAATTCAACCTCCCGCGGTTCTGGAGGTGGTTGTCGAGAACGAATCGCTCTATTATCGCCCTGTGAATGATAAGCTGGTCGCGGCTACGCCACTTTCTCACTAGAGTGACTCCTTTGGGGGACCGGGGAATCCGCGAGTAACCTGAATATCCAACGCATCCTCAGAATATTGGCTCATAGGCCGGCCTGTCTGGAATGGGGGGCGCCAGCCAACTCTAGAGGAGTTCGCCGCATCGGAGATGCTTAAGCTCTCACAACAAGAGCGCGGGAGAAAGGCTGTTTCTTGAGGCTTTTGGCAGGTAGGCGTAGAAGGCAAGGTCAGGCGGTCTGGGCTTATTTGGCCGCCGCAGCTCTGATCCTCATCATGGCGGGCCCCGCACTCCAGGCCCAGAGTTCTCCCCAGCAGAGTCCGCAAAAGCCGGCCCTGCAATCCACCCCAACCGAAAAGCAGCAAACCCAGAAGAAGCAGTCGCCCCCTGCCGAGGCTCCATCCAACCCCGAGCAACTTCGACTCTCGACGCCTCAGCTCACGACCCCTAAGCCCGCAAAGCCAACAACGCCGGCGCCCAAGGGGAAGGCCCAGCCAGCCCAGCCGAAGCAGGAATTGATTGAGGCGATTGAGTTCCGGGGGAACCGGCGGGTGCCGTCGTCCGTGCTGCAGGCGCAGATTTTTTCTAAAAGGGGCGATGTGTACAACGTGAACGCGCTCGAACGCGATTTCATGGCGCTGTGGAACTCTGGTTACTTTGATGACATCCGCCTGGAGGCTGAAGACGGGAAGACCGGCAAAATCGTGATTTTTTACGTCCGCGAGAAGAAATTGGTCCGGGCTATCACTTACAAGGGACTGCACTCCATCGAAGAATCCGACATCATGGAGGCCTTTCAGAAACAGAAGGTCGGCCTGTCGATGGACTCGCAGTATGATCCTGTCACGGTCAAGCGGGCCGAGGTTGTTCTCAAGCAGATGCTGGCCGGTCACGGGAGGCAGTTTGCGACGGTTGTCCATCGGACGCGCAATATCCCGCCCAACTCGGTAGCCCTCACGTTTATTGTGACGGAAGGGCCGAAAGTCAAAGTGGGGCAAATTCATTTCACGGGCAACACGGTTTTCCCCAATCGGGAGCTGGTGCAGTCCATGAAATTGTCCCGGCCCACGGGAGCCCCGCCCTGGTTTTACTGGTTTCACAAGACCTACGATCATGACAAGGTCTTGTATGACCTTGAAAAAGTGCGCGAGTTGTATCAGGACCACGGCTACTTTTACGCTCTTCCGGAGGAGCCCAAGGTGACGATGAGGAACACCTCCCACCACTGGCCGTTTTTCTTCTGGAGCTGGGGCCACGGGAAGGCCGTCGACGTGACGATTCCCATTGAGGAAGGGGATCAATACCGGCTGGGCAAGTTTAATATCCGAGGCAACAAGCTCTTTAAGACGCAGCAACTGGCGCCCATTCTGGGCATGAAGCAGGGCGATGTCTTCGATCTTTCCAAGATGCGGAAGTCGATTGATAACCTGACCAAGCTCTACGGCGAGTTTGGCTACATCAACTTTGTCGCCACGCCCGATCCGGAGCCCAATCGGAAGAAGCGCGTGGTGGATCTGACCCTGGATTTTGATGAAGGCAAGCAATTCTTTGTTCACCGAATCGAGTTTTCGGGCAACACGAAGACCCGTGATAAGGTGATTCGACGGGACCTTCTGGTGAACGAGGGCGAGATGTTTAATACGCGGCTCTGGGACCTGAGTATCCTTCGCGTGAACCAGTTGGGCTTTTTCAACCCGATTAAGAAGGAAGATTATAAGATCAATCAGAACTCCAAGGATCACACGGTCGATATCAATTTGAAGGTCCACGAGAAGGGCCGCAATTCCATCGGGTTTTCCGGGGGAATCAGCGGCTTGGCGGGGAATTTTTTCGGGTTTAATTACTCCACGAACAATTTCATGGGACTTGGCGAAACCTTGAGCGTGGGGGTTCAGACCGGGCAGTTTGAGAAAATGTATACCTTTGGTTTCACCGAGCCCTACGTGATGGATCGCCCCATCACAACGGGTTTTACCATTTTCAAGAGCGAGGTCAATTTTGACCAGCTTCGGCAGACCGCCATCTATTCCGGGATCAGCCAGACGGCGCTGTCCTCGGCCTTTGGCGCCACATCGTTTCAAAATTTCGCGCAGAGCTCCAAAGGCATTACGGCGTTTGCCAGCTACCCGCTCAAGCGTCACTTCGCGCGCCTTGGCCTGACGTATAGCTTTACGGTCAGCAGCCTGCAAACCTTCAGCCTGGCATCCCAGCAATATTTTCAAGCCCTCAATTTTCAAAATATTGTCCAGGGCCCCAACTCGTTGACAGGGATTAGCTCCAGCGCGTTCATGCCGACCTTTAATTACAGCACGGTGGACAACTGGCTGGATCCTCATCGTGGGAAATCCATCTATGCGGGGCTGCAGTTTGCGGGCAGCATCCTGGGGGGCAATGTCAACTCCATCACGCCGAGCATCGAGGTCAAGTATTACCACCCGATTAACCATAACCGGAACACTCTGGCTTTCCACTCCCTGTTTACATCCATCAGCGGATACGGCGGCCGCGTTCCGCCGCCCTTTTCGCGGTTTTACATGGGAGGCGAAAACGACATTCGAGGCTTTGACATCTACTCGATCAGCCCGGTCGCCTTCTTCCCCACGGTAGCCTCCGTCTGCAATCGGGACGTTGCCGGCAACATCATTCCCGCGCTCAACGCCACCGGTGCTTCCACCGGCGCCTGCGGGTCCTCGACCAGTTTCCCGGTGAACACGGTTATTTTCCCGGGAGGCGATACGGAGATGGTCGTCAATTTCGAGTACAGAATTCCCATCGTGGGTCCGGTGACGGTAGCACCTTTCATCGATGCGGGTACGGACTTCATCTGGCATAAGAGCGAACTGGATTTGCGGCCAAACGCACTGGCGTCACTCACCCAGCTTTTTCCATCGTTCCCAATTCCTACTCAACTCCAGCTCGCCAAAGGGACGAATTTTGCGCCGCGCAGTTCTGCCGGGATCGAACTGCAGGTCATTGTGCCGCACTTTAACATTCCATTCCGGATCTATTACGGCTATAACTGGCTGCGGCTCAATGAGAACATTACACCGCCGCAGGACCTTCCGTCGCGTTCGCTCTTCCCCAATGATGCGACGTACCTTGATGCCTTGCCTTACTTCTCGACCTTTCAGTATAGGGAGCGGAAGGCGCGGCTTGGGTTCACGGTTTCGAGGACTTTTTAGCTTGACAGCTGTTCAGGGGGCAGTGGCAAGATAAAAATCTGATTTAATGAAGGCAAAGGAGTACGTAAGAATGAGAAACCGAGTATTGGCAATGCTCATGTTGGTTGGCCTGATGGCTTGCCCCATGTTTTTGGGAGCGCAGAGTGCGGCGGCTTCGGCGGGCGCAAAGATTGGTGTGGTTGACATCCAGCAGGCCATTCTGGATACCGCGGAGGGGAAGCAGGATTTCCAGGATCTGCAGAAAAAGTACCAGCCCCGCGAGGCGGAAATTGCCCAGCGGCAGCAGGACGTTCAGCAGTTGCAGCAACAATTGCAGAAACAGTTGACCACGCTGAGCGCGGACGAGCAGCGCCGGATGCAACATGATCTTCAGGAGAAGCAAACGGTGCTTCAGCGCCTCGAACAGGACGCTCAATCCTCTTTCCAGTATGACCGCGACTCGCTGATGCGGGAGCTTGGGCAAAAGATCGTCACCGTGATTAACCAGTATGCTTCAACGCACGATTTCTCGCTGGTGATTGACGGAAGCCAGGTTCCTGTATATTACGCGGCGAAGGGCGTCGACATTACGCCCGAAATCGTTAAGTTGTATAACTCCTCGCATCCCGTTCAGTCGGCTTCGGGGTCCTCGGGAAGTTCGTCTTCCTCACGGCCAAAGGCTGCGGCCAAGCCCAAGGCCAAGCCCTGAGGCGCCGAATCCGGTTTGCGCGGCCAATCGCGGCCCGTACCAGCCACTCCGGCAAAGCCGGACAAGAACCAATCTCTGCCGTCATGCGATTCCCAATACGGGAACCGATGACGGCATGGGATGCCATGCCTTGTTCCCGAGCCTCGCCCGCAGCACGCAGCGCGGACCTCCGGTTCTGAGGTCCGCTGTTCATCTTTCTTGCCGCCTGATCCTAAACAAAGATAAGTCCTATGCTTTCAGCCGGATTCCCTGCGCCGGACAGTGCCCTGAATCGGATTGTATTGAGTTCATGAGTGACGTGCTATAAGCTATCAGTTGAGAAGAAGTTAGTCTGGCAGCCTTGCTTAGGACGCAGCTCCGTTGCAGAACCGGTTTCCGGTGACGCGCAGCGAGCAGCAGAGAACACATGTGTTTCCTGCAGGATGAATAGTCCAGCATTGACGGATTGTTCTGGCGCATCAGAAGCAGAGCCGAAGATTCACGGAGCCGATTGACCCTTGCGGAAACAGAAACGGAAGCGGAACGGGAAGACGATCAGCGAGTCCAAAGTGGAAATGGTGGAAGTGGTCCTGCCGAATGATGCCAATCCACTCGGCAACATCCTGGGCGGCAAGGTGATGCATCTGATCGACATTGCGGGAGCGATTGTGGCCCATCGTCATACGCGCAGTGTGGTGGTGACGGTTTCCGTGGACAACCTGGACTTTGTTCATCCGATTCGGATCGGGCAACTCATCATCCTGCGCGCGCAGGTCACGCGGGCTTTCCGGACCTCGGTGGAGGTGGCGGTTAACGTCTATCTCGAAGATTTGCTCACCGGCGAGCGCCGCCAGACGAGTTCGGCTTTTGTCACTTATGTGGCGTTGGGCGCGGACGGGCAGCCGGTCCGGGTCCCTGCGGTGATTCCGCTCACGCCGGACGAGAAGCACGAGTATCGGGAAGCCATGGTCAGGCGCCGCTATCGCCTGGCGGCGGCAGCGCGGGCCCATCGCCGCTACTTCGAAAAACAGAAGCAAAAATAATTCAACAGCAGACAGCCGTGCAGGCCAGCGAGTTCAGATCTGGTCCAGGTGCTTGCCCACCTGGAAGCTTCAAGGAGGGACTGATGAAGAACAAGCGTACCAAAATTTTTAGCGGAACGCCCTGGGAGCCCAAGGTCGGCTACGCGCGCGCCGTGCAGGTGGGGGATACGGTTTATGTGTCGGGTACGACGGCGACGGATCCCTCGGGAAAAATCGTGGGGCCCGGTGATGCTTATGCGCAAACCGTGCAAGCCTCGCGGAACATTGAGAACGCTTTGAATCGGCTCGGGCTGGGCCTTGAGCATGTTGTCCGGACTCGCATTTATCTTACCGATATGGACCGCTGGGAAGAGGTGGCGAAGGGGCATTCGGAATGCTTCGGCGACGTTCACCCCGCCACCAGCTTTGTGGGAGTCACGCGCCTGGTTGATCCGGAGATGCTGGTAGAGATTGAAGCTCTGGCGGTGGCTTAAACCTGGATTCTAATGCTGAGGGTGGTTTGAGGGCGTTCTTCCAGGCTACCTCGGATCGTCCGCGCCTGGCAGGGCCTGCCCCGGAATTTCCTGATTCGCGATCCGCTTGACGTGCCGGACTCCCATCGGCAGAGGGCTCTTGAGGATGTCAGGAATCCTGGGGAATAGCTGCAGGGCCTTCTGCACCTGGGAATCACCTTTAGTGGCCACTTCGTTTCCCGCCGTAAGCCCGAAAAGAAGATTGAAAACCTCCGTCTTGATCCGGAGCTTCAGGTAGTCTTGATCCTGAACCCAATATTGCAAGGGTACGCGGACCTGCTGGCTCGACAGGAAGTTCCGGAATTCGGACAGCACGTGGGCATCGGGTTCGAACGATTTATTCACGTCGGTATTGTAGGTGAGGTATTGCGAGGCGAAGTCGGTAAAGGCTCCCCGCTGGTTCAGGAACGAGACCCAGGGATCAAGCTCGCCGCCCGGAATGGCGACATCGGGGTCTATGCCTCCCCCGGCGGAAACGGCTCTGCCGTTGTCGGTGTGGAAATTTGAACTTTTGCCGATTCCTGGATCAGCACCGGCAAGCGCGGTGCCGGGCAGGCGGCGTTGAATCGAGCGCCCGCTGGGGGTGAAATACTGTGCGACAACGAGGGCGAGGCCTGTGTCGTCGGAGAGCGGCATGACGTTGTCAACAACGCCTTTGCCGAAGGTCGGCTCCCCGGCCACAACGGCCCGGTCGTGCTCTTCGAGCGCTGCCGTCAGCAGTTCTGCCGCGCTGGCCGTTTCGCCGTTCACCAGCACCACCATCGGCATGTCAAAATGGACCTTCATCAGCGTTGTGCTGTATTCCTTTTCGGGAATGCCGCGTCCGCGGATCGTCAGAACGGAGGCGCCGGGCCTGAGAAAGAGGCTGGCGACGCCGACAGCGGTTGCCACCACGCCGCCGTGATTGTTCCGAAGATCCAGCAAAAGTCCCTTCAGCTTTGATCCGCCCAGCTTTTCGACCGCGCTCTGAACTTCTTCGGTCGTTTTCGCGTCAAAACCCGAAATGTGGATATAACCAATCTGGCGGGACGGAAAAGCGAAAGCGTTGTCCACGGTGGGAAGGGCGATCTGCTTCGGCACCAGCCGTATGTCCTGCGGCACATCTTTCCCCGGGTGGAGAACGCCCAGGCTTACGGGATGGGAGCGGGACTGGCGCAGCAGGTTGATCAGGGACTGAAAATCGAGTTGGGCGATTTGCTTTCCGTTGACCGCAACGATCTGATCGCCCGGCCCCAGCCCCGCTCTCCAGGAAGGCGAGCCCTGGGTTGTCTGCAGCACCAGCACTTTGCCCGGCTGAACGTAAAGAATCGAACCGAATCCCAGCGCTTCGCCATTCGTCTGTTCCTGGAGGAGTTTGAATTGCTGCTGGTCGAAAAAAGCCGAAAAGGGGTCGAGGGTGTCGAGCAGCTGGCGAATGGCGCCGTCGAAGATCGCATGGTCGGGATCGATGGGGGAAACATAGTGTTCCTGCAGCAGCCCGTAGATATGCGCGAATTTCAGGCTTTCCTGGGTGACGGGGTCGTTGGGAGGAGACGTCTGCGGACACAGGGAAGCAGGGATCAGGAGCAGAAATCCCGCCAGAAGAGTCGGTAGAAATCGTCTCAGCTTGGTGTGCAATCGCTTCCCGTTCCCCAACTTCCAGTATACCCCAGGTCAGGATGGCTTCTGGAGAGCAGCGTCCGCTGCCAAAGAGCGCACCACACCGCTTTCAGGAGGACGCCTCCGGCGTGCTGCGCGCGATCCAGACAGAACGCATGGGGGCGAGGTTTTCAGGTTATCAGTTTCCCGCGGCGGGTGAAGCGCCTGCCCGCAAACGCACGGCGCTCAGCGCATGCAAGGCAGCTGCCGCCACTTCGGAGTTCTGATCGTGCGAAAGCCCCTCGAGCGGTTGGACGCTGGTGCCGTCGCCGGCATACAGAAGGACGTTGCACAGCCTTCGCCGCACGTCCGCGTCGCGGCTGTTCAAGTATGGATAAAGCCCGGACAGAAAATTCGGATTGCGCGCCAGTTCGGTCAGGTAAGCCTGTGCGGTGTCCCCTTCTCCTGACCCCAAAGCGTTGATCATGGAGCTCAGATAGTCGTTTTTTCCGAGAGAGGTGATCGCAAATTCCATGGCCAGCCTGGCGTCTGCATTTTTCTCCGCCGGAGTGACCCTCAGCAGGTCCGGGAGGGCTTTCTCGTCCTTGGCGCGCGCCAAACCTTGCGCCGCATAGCCGCGAATGGGAGCGTGCGAGTTATTGAGGGCCTCCAGAAAAATCGGCACGGAGACCGGATCGCCGATGTAGGCCAAACCCTGCAGCGCTTTATCCCGAGTCTGGCTGTGGGTATCGTTTTCGTAGAGGGACTGCAGCTTGGGGACCGCCGCGCGCGTGCGCAGAATGCCCACGGTCACCGCCGCATCCTGCCGGACGTTCCGGTCGGGCGAACTCAGCAGGTCCACCAGTTTGGGCCCGGCAGAAGTGTCCTGGATCTTGGCCAGCGAGTTCAGCGCCTCGCGGGCCAGGTCTTCGCTGGGTGAATGCGCGGTGGTCACCAGGTCAGGAACCGCCTGCCGCGCCAGCAGAATGCCGAGCGCCCGGGTGGCCTCCTGCGCGGGCCTTGAATACTGGGCGTCCTTCATCACGCGCTCAAGCGCGGAGACGGCCTGCGGATCGACCGTGGTGCCAGGGCTGACCTGGACCGAGCCTCCCTCGAATTTCCTTTTGGCGCTGCGATATTGGCGCTCCATGTAACCGAAAAAGCCCGTCTTGGGGGTTACGCCCGTGTAGTAGCCTTCGATCCCCCTGACCGCAAGCCAGCGGACTTCGGAATCGTTGTCACTGGTGGCCTGGATCAGCCCTTGAAGCGATTGCGCCACGCGGATGGACGCCAGCGACACCACCACCTGCCGCCGCACGTCGGAGCTGGAATCGCTGAGCGCCGTGATCAGGGCCGGAACGGCTGAAGGGTCGCCGGCCTCGCCAATCTCGCGCGCGGCTTTGGCCCTGACTTTCGGGCTGGGATTCTTAAGGTCTTCAACCTCGGAATTGCCGGCCGGCGTTGCCGAGGCCGCCGTCGAACTTGCGGTCGCGGCGGACTGTGGCGCTGCCTTCCCATAGGAAGCACCGCCTGCGATAACCAATAGAATCAGAATTTGTGATAAGGATTTCACGCTTCGCTCCAAGTTGGTCCTGCTCCCCGGACCCGTGTTTGATTTCCAGCCGTTCTCAGGTCCTTCTTGATATTGTACAGGGCTCTCGTAAACTTTGAAGCAGGAAAGCGCGGGAGAGATGCTCGATGAGAGGCGCGCGAAAATGTTCCCGACCGCGCCGGCGCCCGGTTTGTGCGACTATAAACGCCAGGAATATTGGGAAGCCCGTTTTCAGGCTGCAACAAGGGGATGGCTCGTGCATCCAATCAAGGAGTTTTTGCGCGACCGATTTACCCTGCAGCGCGCGAAAAGTCTGTTGATGATGAGATCATTGGTTTGGAGGGCATCGAATGGCAAAAATTGCGGCTTTGTTCTGGGATGTGGGAGGCGTTTTACTGACCAACGGCTGGGACCGCCGCGCCCGCGAGAGCATGGCACGGCAATTCAAGCTGGACTGGGAAGATTTTGAAGACCGGCATGAGCTGGTCGTGGGGCGTTTTGAAACCGGCAGGCTCAGCCTCGACCGCTATCTGGAGCGCACCATCTTTTATCGCTCGCGTGATTTCGGAAAGGATGATTTCAAGGCGTGCATGTTCGCGCAATCGAAGCCGGTCGAAGGCTCGCTGGAGATCGTGGCCCGGCTGGCGCGCTCCGGGCGATATCTGCTGGCGACGTTGAACAATGAATCGAGAGATCTCAACCTCTATCGGATTGAGCATTTCGGCCTGCGCCAATATTTCAGTATTTTTATGAGCTCCTGTTTTCTGGGGGTCAAGAAGCCGGAGGATGAAATGTTTCGCCTGGCGCTCGACCTGAGCCAGCGCCAACCGGAAGAGTGCCTTTTCATCGACGACCGGGAGCTGAACCTTGAATGTGCCGCCCGCCTGGGGCTGCGGACTGTGCATTTCAGGAACGCCGCGCAGCTCGATCAGGATCTGCATGGCGCCGGCATCGAGTTCTGACGCACGCGCCATCTGCCCACAGGAAGAATTTTTCAATCATTCGATCGCCCAATCACTCATTGATGAGGGTTTTCTGACAGTTCCCGGAGCAGCAGGGGCAATTGCTGGCTGAAGGCTGAGCGCGCCAGAACCCGGTCGCATCCGGCGGCGTGTGCCGCCTGGGCCAGATCGGTTTGCACGTGAGAAAGAAAGGCGATGACGGGAATCGAGTGCGTGGCGGGATCGCTCTTCAGATTTTCCAGTAGCGCAACCGCCATGCCGGAGCGGTGGTTTAAATCCAGCAGAATGGCGTCGGCGCCGCCGGGCACAAGGCGATCCTGGAGGGCATCAGGAGCCACGGATTCGACCGTGAGGCCCAGTTGCCGGGCAGTTTGCTGGATTTTTGCGAGGAAGAAGATGTCCTCAACCACGGCCAGAATTTTTGCAGCCATCACGGCTCCTTTTGCGCGCTCTTCGCTGATGTCAGAGTAACAGGGGCCACTCTTTCTTTCGACCCGTTCTCTGAGGCGCCCGTTGAGCATACTTCAAAGCTGGCGCGGTTGGGGGTCCGTTTCCGAGTCGCCCCCGGCCATGTCCATCACATTGCCCCGCATCACAAAAGCCTTGAATTCCTGCCACAGGGATATCCTCACTCGTTGGAATTCATGTGTCGATAGAGCCATGCCGCCGGGATCAAAATGTGTAGCCCAATCCGCTGGTGAAAGCCATGTTGTTTTTGTGGCTTCCCAGGGCGGGGTTGCTCAAATAGAAGTCAATCACACCGGCGTTCACCGAAAATTTGTTGCTAAGTTTGGCCGACAGGGTGGTGGACGTGTCAAACCGATATTGGCCCGTATTCGACAGGTTAGGGTAAAAGTTCAGGTTATGGTCCAGCCGCACCAGCTTGGTGATCTGAATTCCAAGCCTCTCGCCCGCCAGTGCCTCGGCACTCTGGTTGTAGGCGCCGGTGAAGAACTTCTGGTGGACGAAGGTGATGCCGCCCAACACGCTAAAGATGGTTCGCGAGGTCTTGATCACGTCGTGTCCGTAGCCGCCGCCGTAGGTCTGGCGCAGATACAGGCCTTGGGCGCCGACGTGATCGAACTGAACGAGACCGAAGAGGAAGTCGCTGGGCGCATAAAGGTAGTCCTGGCGAAGGCCGGTGCTGAGGGTGTTGGACGTGACCGAAGTGCCATTTTGGGAGGCGTGGGAGAACACCATGGTTAAACCGTAGTTGGTCCGCCAGTGGGGTATGAAGATCGGCGTTGCCGGCCGCTCCCGGGTGGCCGTGACGGTCGTGCTGAAGTTGCTCGTCTGCTGGTCACCGCGCTGGACGGCATAGCCCAGGCTGGCGCCTCCCTTCCAGTCCTGCCAGGGCTTCGCGGTGTGCTCCACGAGCTTGTTGTAAGCCTCCTCGGGCATGATCACGTCCACGCTTGAGGCCGCTACGGTTTGCGACTTGCCGTTCGATGTCACCTGCCAGTCGCCCGAAGACTTAAGTTGGAGTTGGCCCTGGAGGGCCTTTTCGCCCTTGACCATCACCGCTGCCGGCTTTTCTGCCGAGAACGTCGCCACCTGCGCCAGGGGAATGGTCAGATCGCCCAGGACGTCGGACTTCAGCTCCAAATTGCCGCCCTTGATGGTCAACATGGTTCCGGTAATCCGGTCGCCATTCTTCAGAGTCACCACATCAGCGCGTGCCATTGCTGCAAAGGATACAAACACCAGAAGAGCGCATCCAAGCACTTTCACGGTTTCACCTCTCATCGAGCAAAATGGTGGTAGCTCGCTTTCCATGATCTTAAGCTGAGTTCCTAACCTATCAGATGGCGGCATGGTTTATCTGCCGTTCCAATTACCCCGGTCAGGTATTTGTTCACCTTACGGCTTTGCCGCCTATGGCCAGACGGCGGACACGAATCCGTTGGGCCCCCCGGTTCTGCCGGTGAGGCAGTAAGAGTTTGACCCATACGGGAGTCCACCGGGGAAACTCCTTAACGTGAGCCGCCAAAGCACACGAAACAAATATCCACTATGGACGAAAAGATAAGCTTAAACCACACGAAGTGGGAGTGCAAAATACCACGTCGTTTTTGTTCCGAAATGCCGTCGGAAGACAGGGGTCGAGAGCTGCGGCGGTATCTGGGGGAAGGATTCCGTCGGCTGGCAGAGCAAATAGAGAGAGTCCGATTGAAGAAGGGTATCTGCGGCCGGATCATGTGCACAGGATGATCGCGATTCCACCCAGTGCCAGGTTGAGTGGTGCTGCCAGTGCAAAATCGATCTTCGTCCGGGAGGGCGCCTTCACCGTCGAACCCTTGGGGAGCACCTGATAACCCGCGCCAGCGGCGGCGCCCACCTCCGCTCCGACGGCGGCGGCAGGGACCCTTTTATTTATGCGGCCTGGTGAGTCAGCATGGCGCGCAAATGCTGGAAGCTGACCCTGGCGGCGGCCACGGAGTCTCCCCAGGCAGCGGCCGAATCCTGCTCGACGCAGAAGTGCTTCATCCCTGCGAGGCCTGCATACTTGAAAATATCGTCGTAGTGGATGTCGCCTTCTCCCACGGGAACCAGGTGGGCCGCACGCAACCGGGCGAATTCATCGGTCACCGGCGGCAGGCATTTCAGGCAGGCGACATCTTTGACATGCCACAGAACGAACCTGCCCGGATGTTTGTGGAACAACTCGATGGGATTCTGCCCTGCCACCGTGGCCCATCCGATGTCCATCTGCATCGCGACGACTTCCGGATCGGTTTCCGACAAGAGGATGTCGTAGGGGGTCGTCGTGGTTCCCTGGCAGGGCTGAAATTCCATGGTGTGGTTGTGCCGCAAGATTTTGATGCCGAACTTCTGCGCAAGTTTTCCATACCGGTTGTATAGCGCCGCTTCCCGCTTGACGTCATCGACGGTTCGTGCGCGCTCCATGCGCGTCCTCATCCGGGCGCGCCGGGCCGGCGTGGGGGTCCGGCGGACGCCGCTGCGCGGAGGCCGTGGAGCGCCGAGGCTGGTGTATTGAGTGCCCATGATCCGGAAGCCCTCAAGCTGCTTCTCAACCGCTGCGTCCGGCCCCTCGGTGATCCCCGAGTGGGTGCTGGGTGCGCGGAGGCCGAGACGGTCGAGCATGGCACGAAAGGCCTTCGGCGACATGTTGTTGTAGCCTGTGGCGGGCTCGATTTCCTTGTAGCCGATTTGCGCGACCTTCGCCAGGGTTCCTTCGAAGTCTTTCGCCAGTATGTCACGAACCGTCCACAGCTCCAGACCTATCTGCGCTGTCCAATCCGGAGCACCTCCCGCCGGCTGCGCTGCCGCGACGGATGCGTTGCCCACGCGGCTTGCCAGCGCTAAACCTCCGATCCCAGAGGCGATATGTTTTAGAAATTCTCTGCGGTTCGCACATCCCTCTTGCTTTACGCCGTTGGACATAGTTCCTCCTGCCTCATCTTGATGAGACTTACGAAATTGGATTGGCATTTTCTGTCGCGCCTTCCCATCATTGCAGACAGAACGCGTAAACGGACCCGCTGGCCGCAGCGAGGATGTATTGGTGGCCTTCCAGCATATAAGTTTCCGGAGCGTTCTGAACCCTGCCAATGTGCGAGTGCCAAAGAGGCTTTAAGCTGGCCACATCGAAGGCGACAAGGTCGTTGTCCACACCGTCGAAAAGCAGATGGCCTGCCGTTGTTAGCAAGCCCGTCAAGCCGCCTCCAAAACCGATGTTCGAACCGGGCACGCGCCACTTTTGAACGACCTTGCCGGTCTGGTAATCGATGGCTGCGATGAAAGTGCCCAGCGAGCCCACCACGTCCTGTTCACTGCCGCCCAGCCCCATCAATCTCCGGGGATCTTTCAGCGTCAGGTAGTACATGGAGTAGCCCTCGTGCAGGGTGACGTAGAAAAGGTTGGTCTGAGGATCGAAACTGGGCGGAGGCCAGTTGGTGGCGCCTCCGTTGGTGGGTGACACCAGCGAACCGGGAACCGTGTTGTCCTTTTCCGGGTTGCGATCGACGTGGCCGCTCGCATCAATCCCCTTCGCCCAATTGGCCGCAGCGGAGAACTTCGAGGTCAGCAGATGCTTTCCGTTCGTGCGATCCAGAACGTAGAAGTAGCCGTTGCGGGCCGCCTGGATCACCAGCTTGCGCGGTTTGCCGTGGAACATGCCGTCCACCAGCACGGGAGACTGCGTGGAGTCCCAATCGTGCGTGTCATCCGGCGAAGTCTGGAAATACCAGGCCATCTTGCCCGTGTCCACATTGACCGCAACGATCGAGCAGGTATAGAGATTGGAGTAGGTTTTCGGGCCGCGGATCTTCGCCGTGTAGGCCGGCGTGGGATTTCCGGTGCCGAAGATGTAGAGGTGTGTTTCCGGATCGTATGATCCCGACATCCAAACCTGGGCGCCGCCGTGCTGCGCTGCGTCCAGGCTGGGCCAGGAGCTCAACCCTGGATCGCCCTTCTTCATTGGCACGGTAAAAAACTTCCATTGGAGGTCCCCGGTTTTCGGATCGAAGGACTGGAGGAAGCCGGGAGAATCCAGGTCATCGCCCGTCCCCACCAGAAGGTGATCGCCGACCACCACGGGAGCCGTCGTCGAGAAATACTGCTGGCTGAAATCGGCGATTTCCTTGTGCCAGCGCTCCTTGCCGGTTTTGGCATCCAGTGAAACCAGATCATCGTCGGGCGTCTCGAAATAAAGCCAGTCGCCGAACATCGCCATGCCGCGATTGCCGATATGCGTGGCGCCCCGCGACTTCCACCAGTAATGCCACAGGATTCTTCCGTCGAGCGCATCCATCGCCCAGGCGTTGTCCGGAGATGAAATGTAGAGGATGCCGTTGACTTGCAGGATCGATCCGGCAAGACGCGGGGAACCGCTGCTGGACCCAGGAATCGTGACCGGATGCTCCGCCACGCCGCCTATACTCGTCCGCACGCCGCCGCCCGGCCCGGCGGTCAGTGGACTGACCCACGCCAGCGTCAGGGTGTGGACGTTCGATTGGTTGATTTGGGTCAAATGGCTGTAGCGCTGCTGGCTATAGTCGCCGGCATAGGTGGGCCAGGAGTTGATGGCAGGCTTCAAAAGCGAGGCCGGATTGAGGCCCTGGCACAGGAATGCCGCAGGCAGAATAAGCAACAAAGGCGCGAGAAACAGTTTGATCGTTTTTGTCATTTAAGCGTGACCAGATAGGAGGTCAGATTATGGATGTCGGTGTCGTCCCACTTCGATAGCATATCGATGTGCCACTGCAAGGGGTCGTGCACCACCACTTTGGGAACCGAACCGTTCCGCGCAAAGCTGCGGTAAGTGCCATCCGCCTCCGTCAGCCCGACAACAAAGGCGGAGAGGTGATCGAGCTTGCCGGTTACGGTCTTGCCTGAAGGCAGGGTCACGGTAACCGTGGTCGGCGCGACCTTCGGCGTCGCGGGGCCCCGGCGACGAGACTCGTGCGCTGCGCCTGACACAATCAGATTCTGCAGTGTCTTGGGATCGTACTTGGCGCCGATGGCCGCCAGATCACCCGTGACGGAATGGCAGGTGGTGCAATGCTCGCTGAAGTAGGTCTGGCCGGCCTTGGCGTTCCCGACAAGAACATCAAGCAGGCTTGGGGCGCCACGGTTGGCTAGCGGCTGGTTGTGCAGAAAAGCCGCGATGGCGGCAATGTCCCCATCGTTTAACGCAAACTTGGGCATCCCTTTATCGGGAAATCCGTTCCGGACGATGGGAGCGATGATCTCGCCTTTTTGATCATCCAGGACAACTTGTGCGCGAACCAGATTCGGTCCCGTTTCTCCGCCTCGGGCGTCTGCACCATGGCAAAAGCTGCAGTTGGCTTCAAACAGTTGCTTTCCCTGTGCAACCTCCGCGGGAGGAGAAGGCGGATGCGGCGGGTAGGCTGGAGGACGATGAGAGCGGCCGCCTTGGGCTTCCGCCGGGGAAGGCGCCGGAGTTTTGGTTGCCGGCTGCTGGGCAAATGCGAATGCTCCCATGGCAACAACGAAGATAAGAACTTCGAAATAGTGTAGATGTCTGCGCAAATTCGTGGCCCGCCCCCTATCCTCAAAAGGCACTTGAGTCAAGCGCCGCGAATAATATCAGAATTGAGATGTCGTGTAAATACATTGAACTCGTCGGTAGATGAGTGACACTGAGGCTCCTTATCTTTAAGATAAGGACGGAGCAAGGAAATCGACCGCTGGCAATTGGCTTTGTAGTTGGCAAACCGTCCTTGTGCCCGGCAGTTTGGCAGCGACGAGCCAATAGCACGGGTAGGCCGTTTCTCGTCAAGTTGATTCCTTCTTCAAAAACTCGACTGACCCGTCATACCCCGAACCAACGATCACGGGAGGATGTCGTGACGCAAAAGCTCTAGCAGAGAAGGGCGGGTGGCACAGCGAAATACCACTTCATACCTGGCATTCAAGGGAGAAGCGGGATGCGCTAAGGTGTCGAGTTGCGAGACAAGGAGAAAATGGCTAAAATCGACTCCGAATGGGATCCATTATCCGCCTCCGCCTCGGTGCGCTAGAACTGGAATGGGGCAAGAACGACATGTTCGACAGACGCCACTCTGCCCTCTTCTTGCCAAGCGATATAGCCAAAGCGCATTACTACTATGCGGACGGAGTTGTCGAGGAAAAGCCGGCCTTCGTTCGGCGTCTTCGCTCGACGGTGAGACGACTAGAGCTACTCGGATATACGCTACAAGACTGCAGAAAGCTTTATGAAGAAGGTATCGCAACAACACCCGATTACTACCCAGCACCTGTACTGACGTTTGAAGAGTTCGCGCGAGTCTTGCGGAACGTCAACGTCACGGCAGTCCAGTTGCCGGAAGATGGGGACTACGATCTAGGGGAATACGTTGCCCGCGCAATTTTCGCCGACCCAGAGTTTACAAAGACTGAAAGCCGGCTTGGCTCCCTTACCGACGAAGACGGTACATTCTTTGAGAACCTGGACCCCTACATTCCCCTCCGCCTCCTCGCCGAAAATCCGGAGAATTTAGACCAAGACATCGTCTGGACGTTCGCGGACATAGTCGAAGGCGGCTGGGCCAGTGAAGACGAGTTATACGAGGGTGTCCCTGACGAGAATCGTTGGCTGATCGTGACGGAGGGCTCATCAGACAGCGCCATTCTGCGGCAATCAGTGGTTCTGGTTGCACCCGACGTAGCTGATTTCTTCGAATTTGTCGATATGTCAGAGAACTACCCGTTCACCGGGACCGGTAACCTACTTCGATTCTGCCAGGGGCTTGCGCGGATAAAAATCCAAAACCGGATTCTTGTGGTGCTGGATAACGACACGGCCGGACACGACGCTTATTGTCGGATCCAGAGGTTGGACCTGCCGCGTCGCATGAGCGTCTCCCTCCTTCCAGATCTCGAAGAGTGCCGGAGAGTGAAAACGCTTGGGCCATCGGGCGCCCAGTACGAAGACGTGAACGGGAGAGCATTGTCAATCGAGTGGTTTCTTGATACATCGATTCCCGGCACTCCAGAACCTACAGTGCGTTGGACGGCGTACAACGCCCAGCTCGATGCGTACCAAGGCGAGTTAGTCGACAAAGAAGCGTACACCCGCCACTTTTTTGCAACAGTGAAGCGGTGCGCTGTCCACGACTGGCCTAAACTTGCCCGACTTTGGGATCAACTCCTTGCAAGCTGCACCACCTCAATCGCTGACAGACGACCCAAGTGAACCACTCTGGTTGAATGGTTGGCGTCGCGGAAACAATCCGAGTGCTCAACTTGACGGACAAGTTGGCATAGCCTTCGGATTTTCCAAAACGGGCTCGTGGGGAATAGCTCCTGCCTTGTCGCCTGGAGTTTTTCAATGGAACCGCAAAGCCGGCCCGGCGTTTGGGGCGGGCGATTGCGTGCGCGGAAACTGGCCCGTTACCGGAGAGGCAGACGGCTTGTGGCGGGGCTTGTGATTTGCTACCATCACCCTTCCTGGTCACAGCGTTTTCTGTTTACAAGAAAGAACGGACCAGCCCTCTTCAGGCCGGACGGCCGGGCAGTGGGGTGGATTGGCAGAGCGGGAGGGTTACGTGCGTCGCATAGGATTCATCGCTATTTTGTGTGTTGCCAGCATCGGGCTTGCCGCCCATGCGGCCGAAGAGCATTCCGGCAGGCTGATGGGGTATTCCGCG
>Ga0307372_10005483_pt1 | contig 19043 bp, 15 predicted proteins | sample OX1MG_FD_202533 | JGI IMG/M metagenome (GOLD analysis project Ga0307372, IMG submission 202533) | Soil microbial communities from Risofladan, Vaasa, Finland - OX-1 | ecosystem: Environmental > Terrestrial > Soil > Coastal area > Acid sulfate soil | place: Finland: Risofladan, Vaasa | collected...
CCATGAGTGTGGCCGAGGCCGAGATCCGCTATATCGATCCCGCCGCGACCACCGGGCATTATGCGGCGTGGGCCTATTTCCAAAGCCTGCCCGGGGACGCCAATCGCACCTTCATTGGCAACTTTCAAGACCGTTATGGCAACCGCCGCGTCACCGACGACCCCATGGAGGCGGCCTATTTCCAGGTGAAACTCTGGGCGCAAGCGGTGCGCCAAGCGCAATCGACCACGACCGACGCCATCCGCCAGGCCGCCGCCGGACAAACGCTGGAGGCGCCCGAGGGCCGGGTGCAGATCGATCCGGTCAACCGCCACACCTGGAAGTGGCTGCGCATCGGGCAAATCCAAGCCGACAGCCAATTCGCCGTGCGCTATAGCTCGGTCCAGGCGCTGGATCCCAATCCCTGGATCCCGGAGTTGAACGGCGGCCGCTCCTGCAACTGGTCCAGCGGGAAGGTGGTGCCGGTTAGCGACTGAATCCCCTGGGCCGGCCACATTATGCTTGGACTCCTCGAAAACCTCAGCACCACCGGCGTGATGATCACGCTGATGCTGGTCATGGTGTGCGCGCCATTTCTGGAGCTGCTCCTGCGCCGGCGCATGCTGCAGCGCTGGTTCAAATCCAGCGACTCGATCGTCAACTACGTACAGATGCTCACCGTGTTTTACGGACTGCTGCTGGGTCTGGTGGCCATCGATCTGTGGCAGAAACAAGACGCCGCCGAGTTGAACGCCATTGCGGAAAGCGATCAGGTGCGGATCCTCAACGGCTTGGCGCAGTACTTCCCCAGCGACGATGCCGGAGTGGTCAGCGTGGCGCTGGGGGATTACACCCAGGGCGTGATCAAGAAGGAGTGGCCGCGCATGATGACCGGCAACGCCGGGGTCATGTTCGAGGCCAGCCCGGGACTCGACCTGGTGCGCGACACCATCATGGATCTGCCCGTAACCACGATGAAACAGCAGGCCCTCATGGAGGAGATGCTCGCCAGCTACAACACCATCGTCGAGGCGCGGCAGCAGCGCCTGCTCGACAGCGAGCGGCGGCTGCCAGCAGTGCTGTGGATCGTGCTGCTGCTGGGCGCGCTCTTTATCTGGTTCGCCACCTGGTTCATCCCCTCGGAGTATTTGCGCTCACAGCTCTTGCTGAGCTCAATCACCAGTGGATACCTGTTCCTGCTGGTGTATTTGGTGATCGTGCTGGAGCACCCCTTCATCGGCGCGTGGCGCGTCGACTCTTCCACCTTTCAGCACGTTCTGCAGACCTTCCATTGAGTGGTGCGCCACTTTTCGCTGGGTTGCTCCCGCTGGTTCGCGCCCGTTGGACGCTGGAGGGCGGGCTTCGCATCGGCGGCGTCAGCTGCCTGCACCCGCAGCCACCCCGCCCCCGCGTATGAGCCCCATTAAAACTTTGAATTTCCCTTGCGCCCGCGGCTGGACTAGAGTATTGCTCAGCGGAAATCGCCGCCGCCCCTGGGGGCAATCGGCGACTTCCCGCGGCACTTCGCACCGGCGGCCATGACGCTAGCGGCGCGGTAGGCAACTCGGGGCCACGACGCCCTCCCCCAGAAGTCCGACCGAACGACCTTTGAGGAGGAGCGACGACCCGAGCTGTTTGGTTTCGATCCCGTGGGACCTTCCAGAAGCGCTGGGCGCTGTCCAGCTTAGTGGCTCGCCACTTTTCGCTGGGTCGCTCCCGCTGGTCGCTTGAGGGCGGACTTCGCCTCGCGACAGCGGGCGCCCGCTCCGCTTGTGGCGCTTCCAAGCTGCCTCGATTGGTCGCCTACATTGGTCCCGGCATTTAGCCGGGGATAAATCCCGGCCCGCGTCCGGGGTTGGTAACGTTCACCACGCCGTGAAAGGAGGGCCCAAGATGGCCTCGAACTCAGAAGCAAGGATGAAACCGACGCTCGGGTTAACCGGGCTGACCATGAACGCCATGGCGCTGATTGCGCCGGGGGCGTTTCTCTGGCTGACTTTCGTGGCGCAGGGCTCGGCCGGCGCCACCGGGCCAGCGATGTGGGCCGGCATCCTGCTGGCGCTGTTGTTGTGCCTGGCCACGGCCTCCTGCTACGCCGAACTGGCGAAGCTCTACCCCGGGCCGGGCAGCTCCTATTTCTTCGCTGAACAGGCCTTTCTGCGGCACGACAAGACGTGGCGCTACGCCCGCATTTCCAAGTTCATCGTCGGCTGGGGCTCCCACTTGTACTACTGGATCTACCCCGGCGTGATGATGGGCGTGATGGGCGTGCTCTGCGGCTACTTGATGGGCACGCTGTTTCCCCACGCCATGAGCGCCTCCAATCCGGGGCCGATGTTCATGATGCTGGTGGCCATCGCGTTCTCGTTTTTCGTTGCCTATATCGCCCAACGCGGCGTGAACGGATCCACCGGCGTGGCCGTCGCCATCAACGTGGTCCAGATCACAGCCCTGCTCATCTTTACCGTGTTCGCGCTGATGTACCGCGCCGACCACCCGCCGGGCAGCATCGCCTACCAGTTCGACGCGGTTTCCGGGAATGCCTATACCTACCAGTTCGCCACCCGGACGCAGCCGGCGGCGGTTGGGCAGGCGGCGAACACAGCGGCAAGCCCAGCGGCCAGTATCGTGGTGCTGCGCGACGCGCGCGGCGTCCCTCTTCCCCTGCTGAACGCGGCGGGCCAGCCCGTGCCGTTCAGGATCAGCTATCCCAAGGCCAACGCCAGCGGCGCCTTTTTATCGCACCCGTCGGCGATGTCGGTGATCGGGATCCACAACTTCGGCTGGGTGTTCGTGCAGGCGACGATCGCCATTCTCATCCTGGTGGGGTTTGAATCGGTGACCGCCATGGGAGCCGAGGCGCTCGATCCGAAGCGGCACATCCCCATCGCGGTCATCACGTCGCTGGTGGTGCAGGGTGCGTTCTGCTACCTGATCGAGTACTTCGCCGCCAATTATTTTCTCAATAGCGGCTACTCGATGCAGAGCGCGATCGGGTCGGCGGCGCCGATCGGGGACATGATGGTGGTGGTGGGCAACGCCATTTTCGGACCGGGCCGGGGTCATCTCTTCATGCTGATCGAGGCATTCACCGTGTTTCTGGCGATCATCGGCACCACGCTGTCGTGCATCAACACGGGCGCCCGCGTGACCTACGCCATGGGCAAGGACGACGAGCTTGGCTCCCACTTCGGCCTGCTGCACGAGAAAAATCTAACCCCGCACCGCGCCATTTGGACGCTGGCGGCCATCTCGGCGGTGCTGGGCTGCCTCACGGTATCGAACCTGTTCGGCGATGCCGGGGCGCTCAGCGCAGCCACGCTCAAGAGCCTGCCGCACGGCTTCTGGTCCAGCTTCGGGTACTTGTCGCCGGCGCACATGGCGGCGACACCCAACTCGCTGCTGACCATCACGCTGGCGTCGAACTTTGGCACCTTTCTCTTGTACGCGCTCAGTTGCGTCATTTGCATCGTCGCCTTCTACGGCCATCCGAAATTCAGCGTGGTGAAGCATTTCATCATTCCAGTGTTCGGATTAACCGCCAACTTGGTGTGCATGGCCTTCTACCTGATCGGGCCCTTCATGGGCTATGGCACCAAACTGGAGCCGCTGGCGGCGCTGGGCATTGCCATTGTGTGGGGCATTTATGGCGGTATCTACTTCGTCCGCCAGAGCAATAAAAAGGGCCGGACGACGCTGATCACCACCCGTGCCAGCACGGGCGGCATAGGATAGTGGCATGATGCCGCTCACGCCAACCGCGCACGTGCTGGAGATGGCCCAGCACTCGATCACGGGGCGAGTGCGGCCCAACAATGAGGACTATATAGGCTGGGCGGAAAGCAAGGGCAAGGCCGGGCGGAGATGGCTATTTGCCTTGGCCGACGGGGTGGGGGGAGCGGCGGATGGGGAGGTGGCGGCCCGCGCCGCAGTCGAGTATCTGCTGCAGCAGTTTGCCGCGCCCGCAGCGCCTGGAGGGGAGGAGGCGCCGCGGGCGCGGCTGGGGCGGCTGGTACGCGAGGCCAACCATCACGTTTTCGATCTGGGACGGGGGCGGATGGCGACCACGCTGGTGGCCTGCGGAATCTGGGGCAGCGAGGCGGTGATCGCGCACGCCGGCGACTCGCGCTGCTACCTGGTGCGCGGGGGGCAGGCGCGGGCATTGACGCGGGACCATCTCAGCCGGGGGCGGGGCTGGCGGCCCTGGCGGCCAGCCTCGCCCCCGCGGCTGGAACGGGCGCTGGGCGCGGATCTGTTCCTCACCGTGGCCGTGCGCCGGCTCGCACTCGAACCCGGGGACGTGCTGGCGCTCACCAGCGACGGCCTGCACGCCTCCGTCAGCGCCGGGGAACTGGCGCACTGCCTCGGCGAGGGCTCCCGCCTGGAGCAAGCGGCGCCAACGCTGGTGGCGTTGGCCGAAGAGCGGGACGGCAGTGATAATATAAGCGTCGTTCTGGTCCGCGTTCCCGGCGCCACCAGCGCCTGAGTGCGGCGGCGCCGGCCGGCCCGGGCACGGCGCGATCCATGACTTCCCTGCAAGAGGGCGATCAACTCGACCGCTACCGCATCGAGGCCCTGGTGGCGCGCAGCGGCATGGCTTCCATCTACCGCGCCACCGACACCCGCGACGGGCGCGCCGTGGCGATCAAGATTCCCCATCCGCAGATGGAGTCCGATCCGGTGTTCTTCGACCGCTTCCAGCGTGAGGAAGAAATAGGAGAAAAGCTCGATCACCCCGGGGTCATGAAGGTCTACCCCAACCCGGGACGCAGCCGGGTGTACATGGTCATGGAATGGGTGGAGGGGCGGCTGCTGCGCTCGCTGCTGCAGGGGCGGGCACGCCTGCCCGCCGAGCAGGCCATCCCCTTGGTCATCGCCATCGCCGACGCACTCGACTACATCCACCGCAACGGGGTTGTTCACCGGGACCTGAAGCCGGAAAACATCATGATCCCGGCGGATGCGGCCGGATCCATGGTCAAGCTCATCGATTTCGGCGTGGCCGGCAAGCTGGGGGCGCGGCGCCTGACCTTTGGCAAGCTGTCCCAGGTGGTGGGCACGCCCGACTACATCGCTCCCGAGCAGGTGCGGGGCAAACGCGGCGACGGCCGCAGCGACATTTATGCGCTCGGCATCATCCTGTACGAAATGCTCACCGGCACCACGCCGTTTACCGGCAGCAACCCATTCGCCATCATGAACGACCGGCTGGTCAACCATCCCACGCCGCCACGCGAACATCATCCCGGGATCTCCCTGGCACTGCAGGAGGTCATCTACCGGGCGCTGGAGCGGGAGCCGCAAAACCGGTACTCGACCGCCGCCGAGATGGCCTGGGACCTGGAACATCTTGACCAAGTGCAGCCGGCCGCACGCGCCGAGTTGAGTGAATGGCGGCGGCGCAAAACTCCCTGGCTGCGGCGCCTGCTGTTTTACGCCATGCTGGTGGCGATTCCAGTGGTGGTCTTCGGCTTGTTATATCTGGCCGCCCGCGCCGGTAAATAGATAATTTCGATGCTCGATATCAATCAGCTCCGGTCGAAGGCTGATGCTTCAATAATAAGAGCGGAGCGCGTTTCGCACAGGTGACCAACCTCTCCAATCCGGCGCCGAAAATCCAGGCCTCGCCCGCTTGGGCGGCGGCGCGCACGGATTTTTTCCGCACGGGCGAGCCAGCACCGGTGCAAGCGGCACTGACGGCGGCCACCGATGCGATTGTGCAGGAGGCCTTCGCCACCGCCTTTCCCGCCGCCCGCGGACCGGCCACGCTGCTGGCGCTGGGCGCCTATGCGCGGGGCTTGACGCTGCCCTACTCCAGCACGGACCTGCTGCTGCTCGGCACGGACGCGGCCGAGATGGAGGCGCTCAAGCCGGGGCTGGCGGCCTTCACCCAGCATCTCTGGGACCGTGGTCTGCAGTTGAACTGTTCCGCCCGTTCGCTGGATACCGTGCTGGACGCCCGCAACGCGAACGTGACCGTATGCCTGGGGTTGCTGGATCGCCGCCATCTGGGCGGAGATGCCGCCCGTTTGCAGCTACTGGAACGGGAACTGCCCCGCTTCCTGGGCCGCGAGGGCACCCGCCTCCGCCAGGAGCTGGCGCAAGCGGTGCGCGATCGGCACCAGCGGTTTCAGAACACGCCGCATCACCTGGCCCCCGATGTCAAGAAGGGTCCCGGCGGCCTCATGGACGTGCACGCGCTGCGCCTGCTGCACAAGTTGGCGGGCCGCGAGGCGTCCAGCGGCTTGGCGGAGGCCGAGCACCGGCTGACCATGGTGCGCTGCTTTCTGCACTTTGACCGGGGACGCAACGAGAACTTAGTGGACGCCGCGGCCCAAGCCGCCTTGGCACGCCCGCCGTTCACGCCGGCCGCGGCGGCCGCGGAAGGCGAGGAAGGCGAGGTCCGGCCTTGGCTGCGTGGCTATTTGGCCCAGGCGCGGGCCGTGCTGCGCGCCTTGCGCCCCGAATTGGAGACGGCCGAGCGGGCGGGCGGCTCACTGCTCGGCGCCTATCACGACTACCGGACCCACCTCTCGAACTCCGAGTTCACGGTGGCCAAGGACCGGCTGTTGCTGCGCCATCCCACGCAGCTCGCGGCCGACCCGGAGCGCATGGTCCGGCTGCTCGGCTTCGTGGCCCGGCACGGCGTCCGCCTCGCGGCCGACACCGCCGCGCGCTTGGCCGCCACGCGGGCGGAGCTGGCCACGCACCTGTCCCACCCCGGCGCCCGCTGGGCGGTCCTCGCCGAGCTGCTGCCGCTGCCGCACGCGGACGCTGCGCTGCGCGCCCTGGAGGAGATCGGGATGCTCGATGTGCTGCTGCCCGGATGGGAGGCGATCGAGGGATGGCCGGTCAGCGCGCCGGGACAGCGCTTCACCGCCGACGAGCAGACGCTGCGCTGCTTTGCCGCGCTGGCGCGCCTGCGCGGTCCGCTGCGCGCCGAGGCCGACCTGCTGCGGCAGCGCTTCGCCGTGCTGCAGGCGGACATCGACCACCCCGCCGAACTCAGCCTCGCGGTTCTGCTGCAGGCGATGCCGGACGCCACGCCGGTGCTGGACACCATCCAGCCGCCCCCGGACGCCCGCACCCGCATCGCGTTTCTCCTCGAACACCGCCAAGAACTGGAAGCGGCGCTGGGGACACGCGACCTCGGCGGCGGCGAACAGGCACGCGCCTTGGCCACCGTGGCCGGCACCGTCGAGCAGCTCCAACAACTGGTGCTGCTCACCTACAGCCAGGTGGCTGGCGGCGAGGAGGCGTCCCGTACCGCTTGGCGGCTGGAGCAACTGGCCCAGGCCTACAGCGCTGCCCGCGCGGCGCTCACGCGCGGTCTCGCCGCGGACCGCATCGACACCGTGCCCGCCGCGCTGCCCGGCCGCCCCGAGTTCATCCGCGGCTTTCCCGCACGCTATCTGTACGCCCACACCCGCACCGAGCTGGAAGCCCACGCCCAACTGGAGGCGGACAGCCGCGCCACCGGGGTCGCCGTCCAACTCGAGCCGACGCTGGCCGGCTACCGCCTGACCGTGATCGCGCCCGATCGCAGCGGGCTGTTTGCTGCCTTCGCCGGCGCCCTCACCAGCTTCGGCATGAACATCCTCAAGGCCGAGGCCTTCGCCAACCGCAGCGGCGTCGTGCTCGACACCTTTGTTTTTGCCGACGTCAACCGCATGCTGCTCCTCAACCCCAGCGAGGCGGAAAGGCTCACCGACCTATTCCGCCGCGTGGGGTTGGGACGCACTGACGCCCGCCGCCTGATGCGTTCCGCCCCGGCGCTGCCCTCCGCCGCCCGGCGCGCCCACGCCGATGTGCGCTTCGAGGACGACCCGTCCAGCCCCGCCACCTTGGTCGAAGTCCGCGCCGAGGACCGCCCGGGCCTGCTCTTCAGCTTGGCCTCGGCGTTCTCCGACGCCGGCTGCAACATCCATGTCGTGCTGATCGACACCAAGGGCGGACGCGCCCAGGACGTCTTCTACGTCGCCCACGGCAACGCTCCGCTCGATCCGGAGAAAAAGGCACAACTCGCCGAGACGCTGCGCGATGCCTGCTGACGGTGGCTCGCGCCCCAAGCCTAAAGTCATCCTCGCCCGGGCGGCCGTGCCTGGGGTAAGCTGGCGGCAGCACGACCACAATGGGAGACTGATATGCGGCTGCAGGCCTTGGTTCTCGGTATCGTTCTCGCCGTGATGGCTAGTCCGGCCCCGGCGCAGCGGGCGCCGGTGTTCATGCAAATCGCCGATCCCCAGATGGGGATGATTTTGAACGACCACGGCTCGCAGCCGGAGATCCGCAATCTCACCGCCGTGGTAGAGGAGGCCGAACGTCTCCACCCAGCATTCGTGGTGGTCTGTGGCGACTTGGTGAACAACAACCAAAATGCGGTCGAGTTGCAGGCCTTTCACCACACCATCGGCCAGCTCAAGGGCGTGCCGCTGCACCTCGTTCCCGGGAACCACGACGTAGGCAACCTTCCCACGCCAGCGCAGATTGCCGCCTATCGGGCGCGCTATGGTCCGGATTACTACACCTTCGATTCCGGCCCGTTGATCGGCGTCGTGCTCGATTCCATGCTGATGGCCGATACCGCCGACCCACAGGATAGCGCGCTCCAACTCGCCTGGCTTAAAACAGCGCTCCAGCGTGCCAGCGCTCGCCCCGGCAAACAAATCGCGGTCTTTCAGCACATCCCGTTTTTTGTGCACACCCCGGATGAGCCGAACGGCTATTGGAACATCCCGTTGCAGCAGCGGGCGGTCTATTTAGGGCTGCTGCACCAGTACAGCGTCGCCTACGTCTTTGCCGGCCACCTGCATTATCCCGTCGATGGCGAGGGGGATGGCCTGGAGGTAGTCACTGTCGGGGCGACCGGCAAGCCGTTGCATCATAGCGTGTCGGGAATCAACCTGGTGCAGATCAACCTCGGCGGCCCCTGGCCGCACCACTTTTTCCCCCTCACCGCCCTGCCGACTCAGTTGCAGCCGCCGTGGTGAGCGGTTCATGCCCGGAGACTCCGATTCTACCTGGCTTAGTTTTTCGGGGGCAGGTCAACCCCCGGGAAGAGCAGTTTGCGCCGCCCTCCTCTCCCATCCCCCCGCCCTTGTTGACAACCAGCGAAAGCATCGCCTAGACTGAGCGAAGAAAACACGAAGATCGGGCGGGCGTAATAGTGGCGGTGTCATCGAAAGAACGATTGGAAAACATGCTGGCGCGGCGCGGGTTTGCCGCGACACTGCGTGTTGCAACGGACATGGAATCGACGGTAGCGGCCTGGGCTGCCCTACCGTGTCCGGGCACCATGACCGAATTGGTTCCAGCGCCCCCGGCGCTCATCGGCGCCGGCCTGACCAGCCTTGCCGTCCACGCGGCAGCAGGCTGTCGGGGCAGGATCGCCTGGTTCGACCCCGGCGACCGCCTGGACCCGTGCGGCGCCAGCCGCGCCAGCCTGGACCTCGGGCAGCTTCTCTGGCTGCGGGGCGGCGAAGCGGTCACGGCATTGCGAGCTGCGTTGCTCGTGTTGCAGGCGGGCGGATTCGAGCTCATCGTTCTCGACCTTCTCGACCAGCCGGAAACTTCCTTGCGGTTTCCCCGCGTGGCCTGGTTTCGGCTGCTGCGCGCATTGGAACGGGAGCGCCGGACGGCGCTGCTCGTGCTCGCACCCCGTCCCCTCAGCGGCACCTGTGCCAACCGGGTCTACGGCGTCCGCTACGTCGACTGGCGCTGGGATTCGAGCGCCCGGCTTTTACTCGGCAGTGTCCACATCGAGATGCAACTGCAAGCTTCGCGACGCGCGTTGCCTGCGCGCCGCCCGCCAACATCTGTTCTTGACGCCACCTTGGACATCACTCTGGATGGGGAGTCCGTCGCATGAACGGGTTTCTCTGCGGATGGCTGCCGGAGTTCCACCTCCAGGGGGCCGCAAAACACATGCCGCGTCCCCCCGCCATCGCCACGGAGCGAATGGGACCGCTGGAGGTGGTTGCCGGCCTTAACCCGGCTGCCCGCGCAGCTGATATAAAGCCCGGCCTGCCGGTGGCGCAGGCGTTGGGGCGATGCCCGGGGCTGCTGCGCTGGCCACGCTCGCTGGCAGATGAGCGGACGCTGACTGAACGGCTGCGGCGCACTGCCGATGCGATGTCTCCGCACGTTCAGATCATTGGAACCGATGTTGCCCTGCTCGATTTTCACGGGCTGGAGCGGCTGCACGGCTCCTGGCGGCGCGCGGCCAGCGCCTGGGTCACCGGATTCGGCGCCAATGGCTTCGAATTGCGCACGGGTTTCGCGGCCCAACCAGCACTGGCGCTCATCGCCACGCGTAGCAAGCTGGAGGAACTTCCACCGGGTGGGGAAGGCGCCCAATTGGCGCCCTTACCCATCCATCTGCTAGCCGATCTGCATGAGCTGACCGGTACGCTTGCGACCGCGGGGGAGGTGGCCGAGATGCTCCTGCTCTTCGAGCGCTGGGGCATCCGCACGCTGGGGGCGTTGGCGAAGCTGCCCCAGGCGGCGCTCGCAGCCCGCCTGGGGCAGGCTGGCATACGGCTGCGAGCGCTGGCACGCGGCGAGGTGGACGGAATCCTGGAGACTTCGCCGGCGCCGGCCATGACGCTCGCCGCCGGATCGCAGTTTGATCCGCCACTCGTCAATCTCGAAGTTTTCAAGGCGGCAGTGGCGCATGCAATCTCGGAACTTTCGCTGCAACTTGAACAGCACGACCGCGTGGCTGAATACGCTCAACTACGAGTGATACAGGAATTCAAACGGCCTGAAGCCATATACGGGCATTCATTTGCCGCGCCCACCCGTGACCCGCAGACGCTCGCGGCCCAAATCGGGCTCACGCTGGAGCACACACCACCAAGCGGTGAAATTCACGCCTTCGAAATTGAGCTGCGCCTGGCGCGGCCACGGCGCGTGCAGGCGCGCCTGTTTTCGGCGGCATCGCCCGACCGCGCTAAGTTGCCGAAGCTGTTAGGGCTGCTCAGCGAGATGTTTCCCGGCCGCATGGGATCACCCCAACTCGAAGCCAGCCACCGCCCGCAGGCGTTCGCGCTCGCTCCATACTCGCCACGCGGGGAAAGTGAGGCGGAACCAGCACCGACCGCCCCCCAGGCGCTGGCTCTCGCACTCCGTGTGTATCGCCCGCCGCAGCCGCTCAATCATGCCGAGATCGTGCGGCGCGCTGGCCCTTGGCGAGGCTGCGGGAACTGGTGGCGGGAAGCGAGCGATGCCAGGGGCGACAGCGGGCCGTGGGCGTGCGACGAATGGGATGCGGAACTCCGAATGCACGGCATGGAGCGGAGTGGCCTTTACCGGCTGCTCCATGATCCCGCCCACGACCGCTGGTATATTTTGGGCCGCTACGACTGAAGGAGTGATTCCATGTGCGGACGATTTACGCTCACCAAGCCCCCCGACCAGATCACGCGACACTTTGCGGTTCCACCGGCTGCGACCCGCCCGCGCTACAACATCGCGCCCACGCAGACGGTCTGGGCGGTGCGCGCTGCCCAAGACGGCAGCCGTGAGTTGATGCAGCCCACTTGGGGACTGATTCCGTCCTGGACGCGCGAGCCCGCCGGAGCCGCACGCCTTATCAACGCGCGCGCCGAGACGCTCACGCAAAAGCCCACCTTCCGCGCGGCGTTCCGGGAGCGCCGCTGTCTTATCCCCGCCGACGGTTTCTACGAGTGGCAGCCCGTGGGAAAGCGCAAGCAACCCTGGTACATCCAACTCCAGGACGGCGGCGTGTTTGGCTTCGGCGGCCTGTGGGAACGCTGGCGCAGCCTGGACGGTGAGCTGATCGAATCGTGCGCCATCGTGACCGTACCGGCGAACGAGGCCATGGCGGCGGTACACGACCGGATGCCGCTCATCCTGGCGCCGGAGAACTATGACGCCTGGCTCGCGCCCGGCCAATCCCGGCCAGCGGAACTGCTGCAACCTTACCCCAGCGAACGCTTGCGGTTGTACCCGGTCTCGACCTTGGTCAACCGCCCGGGCAATGATGCGCCTGCCTGCTGCCAACCGCTTGGAGCGCCGTGATGTCCTACGTCGAGTTGCGGGCGCGAAGCGCGTTCAGCTTCCTCGAAGGCGCGAGTACACCGGAGACGCTCGCCGAGACTGCCGCCGACCTCGGACTATCCGCCATGGCACTGCTGGACCGCGCTGGCGTCTATGGCGCGCCGCGCTTTCATGCCGCCATGCGCAAGCGGGGCCTGCGGCCGATCGTGGGCGCGGAGCTGCCGCTTGACGACGGAACGCGGCTTCCGCTGCTGGCGGAATCCCGCGCTGGATACCAAAACCTTTGCCGCCTGCTTACCCGTATGCACCTGCGCGCCCCCAAGGGCGAAGGCGTGTGCCGGCTGGAGGAAGTCGAGGAGTTTGCCGAGGGACTGGTGTGCCTGGTGGGCGGCGACGACGGCCCGCTGGGGCGGGCGGTCCGAGACGGCATGGCGAGCCGGATGCTCGACCGTCTCCAGGGGTGGTTCGGGCGCAGTGGCGTCTACGTCGAGGTCTCGCGTCACCATCGCGAAGTGCAGGAGCGCCGCAACCGGCGGCTGATCGAGGTCGCGCGCTCGGCTGGCGCGCCGATCCTCGCCACCAACCAGGTCTGGTACGCCACCCGGGAGGAAAAGCCGGTGGCGGACGTGTTCACCTGCCTGCGCCACCACGTTCGGCTCGACACCGCCGGCCGCCGATTGGAGCCGAACACGGAGCGCCGCCTCAAGTCGCCGCAAGCGATGGCGCAGCTTTTCCGCGACCTGCCGGAAGCGATCACGCACGCCGGAGAACTGGCGGAGCGGTTGACGTTCCAGTTGAGCGACCTCGGTTACGAATTCCCCCGGGCCCCGGTGCCGGCGGGCGAGACCATGGCCTCGCACCTGCGCCGGCTGGCCGAAGCCGGCGCCGATTGGCGCTACGGGCGAACCGGAGCGCTCGCCGCACGCGCCCGCCGCCAACTCGAGCGTGAGCTGGCGCTCATCGCCAAGCTCAAGCTGGAGGGATATTTCCTTATCGTCCACGACATCGTGCGCTACTGCGGGGAGCAGGGCATCCTCGCCCAGGGGCGAGGGTCGGCGGCCAACAGCGCGGTGTGTTTTGCGCTTGGGATCACGGCGGTTGACCCGGTGGGCATGGAACTGCTGTTCGAGCGCTTTCTCAGTGAGGAGCGCGGCGAGTGGCCCGACATCGACCTCGACCTGCCGAGCGGCGCTCTGCGCGAGCGGGTGATTCAGCACGTATACGCACGCTACGGAAAGCTGGGCGCGGCGATGACGGCGAACGTGATTACATATCGCGGCAAGAGTGCCGCGCGGGAAGTCGGCAAGGTGCTCGACTTTCCCGAGGAGATCATCGGCCGCCTGCTGCACGCGCTGGCATCGGCGTCGCCGCCCGAGCCGGAGGACGTGATCGAGCACGGCGGCGCCATGCCGGGGTGGAACCCGGTGCCAACGGCGGAACGGCCCACTGCGGAGGAAGCATTGCGCCGCGCCGGCTTCGACGCCGGGCATCCGCGGCTGGGGCACTTTCTGAGGCTTTGCCGCTCACTTCAGGATTTGCCGCGTCATCTGGGCCAACACTCCGGCGGCATGGTGCTGTGCGAAGGTCCGCTGGATCGCATCGTGCCGCTTGAAAATGCCACCATGCCGGGGCGCGTCGTCGGGCAGTGGGACAAAGATGACTGTGCCGATCTCGGCATCATCAAGGTGGACCTGCTCGGGCTCGGCATGATGGCTGCGCTCCAGGACTCGCTGCGGATGCTGCACCCCGAGGCGCCTGCCGGCTCGCCCGAAACGCTCGATTTGGCGCAGTTTCCGCCGGACGATCCCAAGGTTTACCGCATGCTGCAGAAAGCGGACACCATCGGGCTCTTCCAGGTCGAAAGCCGCGCCCAGATGAGCACCCTGCCGCGCATGCGGCCGAGGGTTTTCTACGACCTGGTGGTCGAGGTGGGCCTGATCCGGCCGGGGCCGGTGGCGGGCAAGATGGTGCACCCCTATCTGGAGCGCCGCGCCGGCCGGCAGGAGATCACCTATCCGCATCCGTCGCTTGAGCCCATCCTGAAGCGCACGCTCGGCGTCCCACTCTTCCAGGAACAACTGTTGAGAATGGCCATGGTGGCAGCCGGATTTTCGGGGGGCGAAGCGGAAGAACTGCGCCGGGCTTTCGGCTTCAAGCGGGCGGAAGCGAAGATGAGCGCGGTCGAGGAGAAGCTGCGCGCCGGCATGGCGGGGCGGGGCATTGCCGGCGAAGCGGCGGAGACGGTCGTACGCTTCGTGACCTCGTTTGCGCTTTACGGATTTCCCGAATCCCACGCCGCCAGCTTTGCGCTCCTCGTCTATGCCTCGGCCTACTTAAAGGCCCACCATCCCGCCGAATTCTACGCGGCCCTGCTCAACAACCAGCCCATGGGCTTCTACTCGCCGGCAACGCTGACGCAAGACGCACGGCGGCATGGCGTCGAGGTACTACCGATTGCGGTCGAGGCTTCGGCGTGGAACTGCACCGTGATTGCGCCCCAGCCGGCTGCGATTCGGCTTGGACTCAGGTATGTCTCCGGTCTGCGCGCTGAGGCCGGCCAGCGGATCGCTGCTGAACGGCAGCGCGCGGCCTTCGCTTCGCTCGACGACCTGCGGCGGCGTACCGGCCTCAACCGCAGCGAGGCACGGCTGCTGGGGGAACTCGGCGCGCTGCCGTTCGCCGAGCGCCGCGATGCGCTCTGGCAGATCGAGCGGGCTTGGCGGCCGGCGGGCGAGCTTTTCGAGGAGTCGTCCGCATCCGAAGACCCAACTTCTCCCCTGCCCCCCATGCCCGTGGAGGAACGGATGCTCGCCGACTACCGCCACTCGGGTCTCACCCTTGGGCCGCATCCCTTCGCGCTACGCCGCGCCGAATTGCGGCGGTTGGGAGTGCGCACCGCCCTTGAGATTCAGCGGATGCCGCATGGGCGCCGGGTGAAGGTCGCGGGGATGGTGCTTGCCCGGCAACGGCCCGGCACGGCCAAAGGCATCGTCTTCATTTCGCTTGAGGATGAGAGTGGGATAGCCAACATCATCGTGCCAAGCCGCACTTTCGAGGCGCAGCGCGTGGTGTGCGTCTCCGAGTCCGCGCTCTGGATCGAGGGCGTACTCCAACATCGGGAGGGCGTTGTACACGTGAAGGCCGACCGCATCCTGCCCCTGCCGGGCGAACCAGCCTCACGCCTCATCGTTGCGTACGACTTCCACTGAGGGTTGATATCACCCCGTGAGACCGGCCCCATGGTCGCTTGACATACATAATGGCGCTATGCATGATGGTGGCATGCATGAACGTCAAGCCGGCGGGAAGGCGATGGGGATCGGCAAGGATCTGATCGCCGCTTCCTCGATCCCCATCGTTCTGGCGATCCTGGCCGAAGAAGACAGCTACGGCTACGCAATCCTGCAGCGCGTTCGGGCGTGGTCCGCGGGGCGCATCCAGTGGACGGACGGGATGCTCTACCCCGTTTTGCATCGTCTGGAGCGGCTTGGCCACATCGCAGCGCGTTGGGAGGTGGCGGAGAGCGGCCGCCGCCGCAAGTACTACCGGATTACGGCCCGGGGCCGGGGTCAACTCGCCGAAGAACGGCGGCAATGGCAGGCGGTGGACGCGACGCTGCGGAGCCTTTGGGGCGCGTTGCTGGTTCCCGTTGCGAAAGCGGCCCGATAATGCAGGATCGCACCGATTTGCTGGAAGAGCAGATTGATCAATGGCGGAGCTATCTGCGCCGGCGGCAGACGATCCACTCGGTGGAGATATCGGAGTTGGAAGACCACCTGCGGGAACAGGTGGGGGTGCTGGAGGCGGCGGGGCTCGCCTCCGACGAGGCGTTTCTGGTCGCGGTAAAACGCCTGGGCGATCTCGACGCGCTCACGCGCGAGTTCGCGCGCGAGCACTCGGGCCGCCTCTGGAAGCAACTCATGGTGTCCTCTTCCGGCAGCGGGGAGCCGCTGGCCGCGGCGCGGCGGGACGCCCTGGTCGCATTCTGCCTGGCGGCGGGGGCCGCGGCGGCGGTCAAGTTGCCGCAGTTGTTTGGCATTCCGCTGCATGGAGACGGCGGTTTTTATCTCCGCAACCTGAGCTTTTTCGTCCTGCCCTTGCTGGCCGGCTATTTCGCCTGGAAGCGGCGCTTGCACTCCCGCATGTGGCGTTGGCTGGTGCTGGGGTTCGGGGTGGCGGCGGTCTTCGCCAACGTCTATCCGCTGGCGCCGCAAAGCTCCTCCGAGGTGCTCACGGCGCTGCACCTGCCGATCGCGCTCTGGCTGGTGGTGGGCATCGCCTACGCGGGCGGACGCTGGCGCCAGAGCGAGGGCCGCATGGACTTCATCCGCTTCTCGGGGGAACTTTTCATCTACTACGTGCTCATCGCCTTGGGCGGCGGCGTCCTCAGCGCGTTCCTGGTGATGACGTTTCATACCATCGGGATCAACGCCCAGCCGTTTATAGCCTCGTGGCTGCTGCCGTGCGGAGCGGCCGGGGCGGTGGTGGTCGCCTCCTGGCTGGTGGAGACCAAGCAGAGCGTCATCGAAAACATGGCGCCGGTGCTGACGCGCCTCTTCACCCCGCTCTTCGCCGCCATGCTGGTGACGTTCCTGGCCGCGCTGGCGTGGACTGGGCATGGGGTCGCCATCGAGCGGGACCTGTTGCTCGGCTTCAACCTGCTTCTGGTGGTGGTGCTGGGCCTGTTGCTTTACTTCATCTCCGCCCGCGACCCTTGGGCGCGCCCGGGCGCCTTCGATGGGATGCAGGTCGTCCTGGTGGTCAGCGCCTTGCTGGCCGACGCGGTGGCGCTGTGGGCCATCGCCGCGCGCATCAACCAGTTCGGTTTCAGCTCGAACCGGGTGGCGGTGCTGGGAATCAATCTGATTCTGCTGGTCAACCTGACGTGGTCAGCCGTGCTCTACATCCGGTTCTTGCGGGGACGGGGATCGTACGAGGGCCTGGAGCGGTGGCAGACGAATTACTTGCCGGTCTATGCCGCCTGGGCAGCGGTCGTCGTGATCGTGTTTCCCCCGGTGTTCGGGTATCACTAACCGGGATTGTGGCTCGACACTTTTTGAAGGTGCCTGCAGCGGCTGCGCTCATGTTCCTGACAAGGCTCCAACTACCGCGCCCGCAGTGGCACCCACGTCCGCAACTGCCGGTCGCGCAAATACAACCCTGACCAGACCAGCACGCCGAAGACCACTGGGAAAAGAACAAGCGCCACGGAACCGTGCTCATGAACGTTGGTCGCCGTTGCCCCGCCCAGATAGCCGGTCAGCAAGATGGCGCCCAACATTGACGTGCGCGGAATGACGTAGAGGATCAAGCAAATCAGCAACACCACCCCTATCGCCACAATCTGTCGCGCGTTGAACCCCATCTGCGCCGCCGCCGCCATTACCGAGGCCATGCGCAGCAATTTCGAAATGCTGTCAAACAGAAGAAAGACCACGGCCAAACCGCTGATGATGCGCCCCGCCCACAGGGCGCCCTTGGATACCGCAATGGATTGCTCCGCTGGCTGCAACGTTCGTTCCTCCGATCCTACCGCATCAATCGCACTGTGCGGTTTTATTCAGGATTCCCCGATTTTTGTTCGCCAATACCGCCAGTATATATCCGGCCGCCATCGGTGCGCTAATTCGAAGTAAGGCCGGTCATAGAGGCATTGTCGCGGTGAAAGTCACCATCTGCGAGAAATCTCGGAAGCGTTTCACGATCGCACACGAGATCGGTCACTTCATCATTCCGCATCATCACAACCTCGGCAATATCTGCGAGGAGCAGAAAATCGGGAGCTTCGATGGGAACCTGAACCGACTTGAAATTGAAGCGAACGAATGGAGGCAGCGTGGCTCGCCACTTTTCGTTGGGTCGCTCCCGTTGCCACCCCTGCGCTGCGCGCTGGGGGCCCCGTCGCTGGTCGCTGGTGGGCGGGCTTCGACTGGCGGCAGCGGGCGCCCGCTCTGCTCGTCGCGCTTCCAAGCTGCCTCGATCTGCGTAAACTCTTTGTTTTGTTGGCGTCCCCGACGGGATTCGAACCCGTGTTATCGCCGTGAAAGGGCGGTGTCCTAGGCCGGGCTAGACGACGGGGACAGAGTGGAAAGTCGGCCGCAATGCTGCCCGACAGATGCACTCAGTTTACCATGGTGGCTCGCCAGTTTTGCGGGCCGCTCCGCTGCCCCGCGCCGCCGCAGCGCTGGCCGCTTGATTTGCGGGCGGGCTTCAGCTTGGGATCGGAGCTAGACTGAGGGCAACGAGGTTCTCGATATGCCCACATCCACGTCCTCCCTCTCCGACAGGTGTTCCCACCTGGATCAGATTCGCAACGTTGACGCGCAGACGACGGGCTGCGCCGAGTGCATGGCCAGCGGTGACACTTGGGTGCAGTTGCGCAAGTGCATGACGTGCGGGCACGTCGGCTGTTGCGATAGCTCCAAGAACAAGCACGCCACCCAGCATTTCCACGCCACCAAGCACCCCGTCATGCAGTCGTTCCGCTCGGGGGACGATTGGGCCTGGTGCTACGTGGACGAGACCTACCTGCGCCCCGTTCCCAGCGTGCGCGCGGCCTGAGGCGCGGCGCTCCGAGGCGGCACTCAGATGGAGATGGGGGTGCTGTCGCGGTAGGGATCATCCTTGTCGCCGGCGCTGGCGGGCGCGGGAGCGCAGGCGCGGTGATAGGTCTTGCCTTGATGAAAGACCTCGGGCTCGCCCTCCCGGATCGGAAGGTGGCACTTGGGGCAGGTAGCGTGGAAGGTGTCCGGCATGGCCGGTGAGATGCTGCGGAGCGACTAAGTGGTTGTCTCGAAGGCGTCGCGCTCCTGGCCCAAGTCCCGGGCCGAAGGGGTCAGGATGGTGCGCGGGCCAATGGCGATCTTGCGTCCTTGCGCCAGTGCGTCGCGCACGTCGGCCTCACATACAAACGCGACGGGCACGGGCTTGGGCGGCAGCGGCGGGGGCACGAAGGTGGGCGCGGGGGTGGGCGCGGGCGGCGAAAACCGCGGCGGCGGCGCCGTGGCGCGCGCCCGGATGCCACGCGCGGTGAGCACGCGCTC
>Ga0307372_10005484_pt1 | contig 19038 bp, 16 predicted proteins | sample OX1MG_FD_202533 | JGI IMG/M metagenome (GOLD analysis project Ga0307372, IMG submission 202533) | Soil microbial communities from Risofladan, Vaasa, Finland - OX-1 | ecosystem: Environmental > Terrestrial > Soil > Coastal area > Acid sulfate soil | place: Finland: Risofladan, Vaasa | collected...
AAAAAAGTGTTTCATTTTTGTGCATCGTGTAATATTTACCATATTTTCAATTTTTCTTTCCAAATATTGATTTTTAATCATCGTTCCCATCATTCGTAATCCATTGAAAAATATGCATAATACCATAAATAATGATCGGCTTCGCGTTTTGGTCTCTGCATTCGCTTGCAGCCCCGGTGGCGGCTCGGAACGCCTTGGCGGCGGCGAGCTTGTCCTCGGCTGGAACGTTGTTCATCAACTCGCCCGCTTCCATCGCCTCGTGGTCCTCACTCACTCCTTGCATCAGCCCGCCATTGAAAAGAGCCTGGGCCAGAATCCCAATGCCCACGTTGAGTTCCACTATTTCGCCCTGCCCCGCTGGCTTGAACCCTTGAAGAACTTCCCGGGCGGGATTCAGTTCTACGCTTACCTCTGGCAGATCAAGGCTTACTTTGTGGCCCGGCGACTTCACCGGCGCCAGCGCTTCGACCTGTTTCATCACGTGACCTATGCCAATGACTGGATGGCAAGCTTCATCGGAGCGCTGCTGCCGGTTCCTTACGTTCGCGGGCCGGGCGGCGGTGCGCAGCAGGTTCCGGCGGCGTTCGTGGAGGCATTCTCCCGCCGCGGCCGCTTTTGGGAACGCGTGCGCTCGCTGGGCCAGAAGGTGTTGCGGCATGACCCGTTTTTCCTGCTGGGGCAACGGCGCGCCCGCGCCATCCTGGTCTGCACGCCCGAGGCGCTCGCGGCCATCCCCGAAAAGTGGCGGCACAAAGCGCAACTGTTTCCCGTGAACGGCATCAGCGGCGAGGATCTGATCCTGATCCGGGCCGGAGAACACCTTTCATCGCATGGCGCGCGGCCCAGCGCAGAGAACGGCAACCGCGAGGAATTCCGCGTGTTGTCAGCGGGAAAGCTTCTGCAGTTGAAAGCGTTTGACCTGGCGATTCGCGCCTTCGGGATTTTTGCGGCCAGGCATCCCGGCGCGAGATTCAGTATCGCCGGCGACGGCCCGGAGTTCGGCCGCCTGGAAAACCTGATCCACCTTTTTAGCCTGGACGGGAAAGTCAAAATCGAAAAATGGCTGCCGCGCGAGGAACTCCTGAAGAAAATGGCGGCTTGCGACGTTTTCATTTTCCCCAGCTTGCGCGACGGCGGAGGCGCCGTGGTGATTGAAGCCATGGCCGCGGGCAAGCCCGTCATCTGCCTGGATCATGCCGGGCCGGCCATGCACGTCGCCGAAGGCTGCGGGATTAAGGTCCCTCCCCGAAATCCCGATCAGGTGATCGAGGACATGGCTGAGGCGCTGGAGCAGCTCTACGCCAACCCGGAACTCCGCCTCCGGATGGGCAACGCCGCGCGGGAACGCGCTGAGCAGGTCTATCACTGGGACCGGCAAGGCGAACGCCTGCTGAAAATTTACCAAAGCGCCCTAAACCTCCGCGTTGAGCCCGATGCCGCCAAGCCCGCACAGCAAGAGAACTTTGTTACAGAAAAGGTCTGATTCACAATTCGGCGTTAAGCCCAACTCCGCAGGCCGCTCGCGTCTGAAGCCATTTGCAATACTGAGCTTGATCTTGTGGGTCTTGCTCTGGGGCGGCTACAACACCGGAATTGGCCTCGTTCTTTCGCCCGGGTTTCCCGCGACCCACATGCAGTTGGTCCACGGGATTCGCGCCTTTTTCCCTCTACTGGCCGCGTGGATTGCTTTGCTGGTGATTCTTGCCAGAAGAGGCCTTAAAACCCAGGCGGTGGCGGGGCCGCTGGGCCTGCTGGGATTGTTTGCGGCAGTCGGCATGGTCTCATCCGGCTTACTATCTCGCGACCCGTTGTCGGCCTTCTATTGGGCGGCGATGTATGAGTCTGTTGTGGTGGTCCTCATGGCCGTTTGCTCGGACCCCGATGCCTTGTCCACCCTCTCGCGTGTGATCACTCTGAATTGGGTAATTGATATCGTCATCATGGTAGGACTGCTGGCGGCGATTCCCTCTTTTGGCGGAGCGGCGCTTATGCACACGCAGGGAAGCCCCCTTGGAGTTATGGCCTACAACGGAAATGTAGGGTCGAAAGGCGTTATCCTTGGCATGGCCAGCACCCGGAATACCGGCTTTGCGCGATACGCGGGGGTGGCGGGCTTGGTCGGCTTGGCCAGGCTGGGGGAAGGGAAGAAGCTGAACAAAATAGTTTGGCTGGGAGTGTTGGTGACGGCGCTCCTTGTGCTCGTGATGGCCCAAGCGCGAACGGAAACGATCAGCTTTCTTGCTGGTTCCCTAATTGTCCTGATGCTCCGCAAGCGGCGGCGCGTAGCGTTGCTGGGGGTTGGAACCCTTGGGGCAATCCTACTGGGCTTAGAGGGTTTTTTTAACAACCTATGGGACTTCGGAACTCGGAACGGGGGTTTTGACCCGACGCTCACGGGCAGGACCGGCCAATGGATGGAAGGCTTGGCGGTGGTTCGACAATCGCCTTGGGTGGGCCTTGGCTTTCAAGCGGATCGGTATTACCTCCACGGTATACAGATAGAAAACGCCGTGTTTCACGCCTTGATTCAGACCGGCGTACTGGGTACGCTTGCCTATGTGGCTGCTTACGCGCTGGCGTGGGTCCTTCTAATACGGCTCTACGTGTCGCGCTTCTCCGGAAGTCTACCCGACGAGATTCCGGGGATTTTGATGTTCTTCACCGTTTTTTCGGTCACCGAATCAATCGCGTACTACAGCGCTGCCTTCCTTCTGCTTGCTCCGGTGCTTGCCTACATCCAAGTTGTGGCATGGCAGCGGAAAGGGTTGGAAGCAAAAGCCATCTCCGCACGCGCGGCGGCGTCCAATTTTGCTCATCCCGCATTGGCAATGCGGCGGAGGGACATCTCGAGGGTGTAGAATCTCCTCCTGGAGTAAGGGCTGCTTGTCTCACGATTTCGGTCACGCGGATAGCCGGGAGCAAACCATGAGGGGCGCTCGGCGCAGCCCGGAATGGGAAGAGAAGAATGCTTGTAAAGATTATTTCACCGCTGTTCTTTCCCGTGCCTTTGATCTCGGAAATCCTGGCGCTGGGCCTGGCCTTGCTCTGGTTTACGCGCCGGCAGAAAGAGGGAAAGGTTCTGGTTACTTTGGGAGCGGCGCTGCTTTTGCTTTTGGGCAACCCGGGAATCTCCGCCGCACTGCTGCGGCCGCTCGAACAACGCTATCCCCCGCTCGCCTTGTCGTCCTGGCAGGGGGCAGCGAGTCCCTTGCGGGAAGGCACATTCATCGTTGTCCTCGGAGGCGGGTACTCGACCGACCCTCGCGTTGACGTCGCAAGCCACCTTGCGGAAGCAACCATCGCGCGCCTGACGGGAGGCATCGAGCTTTACAGAGAAGTTCCGGGCAGCAAGCTCATTCTTTCCGGAGGACCGCCCGCTCAGGCGGATGACATGGCGAAAGTGGCCCTGGCCCTGGGAGTCAAGGAGCAGGATATCATTCTCGAAAGGAAGTCACGAAATACGGAACAGGAGGCCATTTTTATTGTGCCCACGGTTGGGAAGGCGCCGTTTCTCCTAGTGACTTCCGCCTCCCATATGCCGCGAGCGATGGCGCTGTTTAGAAAATTGGGGATGAATCCCGTCGCCGCTCCCACAGATTTTCTGGCCAAGAGAACCAGGGGTTGGGGGCCTGACGATATCTATCCGAGTTATTACGGCCTGTACGAGGCGGAGAGATCTGTATATGAATGTTTAGGGATTGCCTGGGAAAAACTCAACCATGAAATATGAGAGCCATCCCCAATTAGCACCGAAACCCAGAGCAGACGGCCCGATCCGCCCGGAAAGGCACAAAATTTCTGGCCGTGAATATATGTTGACAAAATGGTAATATTATACAACTATGTACTTGTTGTGTTGGCTTTGGCCAAAGACACGAGTACGTGTCTCTAACGGAGGGAACGAAGATGATGCGAAGAATCCGCCTTTGTTTGCTCATACTGTTTACTGCGGCCGCGGGGTTGGGCCCGGCATTGGCCAGCCCGCTTCCTATTGGTTCCATCGTCGGCAGCACGGATGCCATCCTGGACGGCCAGCAAGCGTTGCCCGATACCGCGGTGCTGAGCGGCGATAGCCTCCAGGTCAATGATGGTCTTGCGATGGTGGCGCTCGGTCAAGGTAGCCGCATGATTTTGGGGCACGACACAGAGGCCTCATTCTTACAGGAACCAGATGCAGTGACGGTATCTCTGAGCCGTGGGAACATGTCGCTTTACCACTCCGCAACGAGCAGAGATTTCCGGGTGAAGATCGGCGATGTGACAGTGTCGCCAGCGCAAGGGTATAAAACGCTCGGCGAAGTTGCTATGGCTGACGGGCTTCTGCTGGTGACGGCAAAGGGTGGAGCCCTGCAAATAGAAAAGGCCGGAACCACACAAGTGGTAAGCGCGGGCAAGACGATTACCCTACCGATGGCGCCCGATCGATCCCCAACACCCAATCCGTCGGGAAATCGGCACCTTAAGCACATTATCCACCTGAGTCCGGCGGTACTTCTATACCTGGGACTCGCCGCGGAAGCTGGCGGCGCAGCCACCGCGATCGTTCTGGGAACCCGCTCTTCTGCGCCGGCCTCGCCGGTCACGCCCTGAAGGCTGCTGGAACCCATTCGGCCATACAGGTAAGCCGCTTCGTTAAGTTCTTTGCCGAGTGGTCGTAGCTGGCAAGGCACACCGAGAGCGAGGGCCTTGCGCGATCCTCCGGTAGTCCTTAGGAGGGTTAGGCTGAATGATCGCGCGCGGGTTATTGAATCCAAATGTATTGACAACACCCGCATTAACTTGCTATAAACTCCCCTAGCGAACCTGGCGTTGCCGGGTTTTTTCGTTTTGAATCAAAGAGTCGCGCGGGTTTGTGGATATCAACCATGCCTAGCTTGAGGTTTTCAAAAACCTCGGAGTGAGGGGATGCAGCTCGATTGGACAAGCCGCCTGTTAGCTCCCCAACGAGGGTGGATTTTCTATTTTTCCCAGGTTTCTGCTTTCCTGGCCCTGCTTTTCGGGGCGTTTGTCATCCTGGCTGGCGGATTTCATATCCAACGGTTTAGTTTATTCGATGTTCCAATTTCAGACGGCTTCTGTTTTATTCTGTTGGCCTTCTGTCTCTGGCTGCATCTCGTCAAAGCAAGCTCTCCATCCCTTAAACTCATCTATCGCCGGACCGCCTTTACGTTTGGGGTGGTGACGTTCTCCGTAGCCTTTATTTCCTTCTTGCGAGGTCTTGCCATAACCGAAACGTCCGCCATGATGATTCCTTCAGCCAGCCCCTTGCCACGAGCTGGGGCACCGCACCTGGCCGCCCTTGACTTTATGCTACTGGGGGCTGCATTTGCTCTGCCCGATGATGGCGAACATGATCAAGTCCTTTCCGCACAGCTTCTTGCGGCTGCAGGTTTCGTCTTTGGCCTGTTTGGAATGCTTGCCTTCGCATTCGGTCCGAGTGCCCATAACAGCGAGCTTCCGATTGAAGCCTTACTTCTGGTGGCACTTTCCCTCGGCGTGCTTTTCCTCCATCCGGACCGCGGCGTGGTTGCCGAGGTCTTTACCGACCTCTCCGGCGGGGTCATGGCGCGCCGTCTCCTGCCCATTGCCATTGTCATTCCGGTTGTCCTCGACTGGTGGAGATACGAGGCGCAGCGATTTGGAATCCTCAGCCCTGAAACGGGCACCATGCTCATGGTGATGATGGCGATCATTTTGCTCCTTTACGAAATGATCGTGACGGCGCAACTGCTCAACCAGGCGGATGCGAGTCTCCGGCGGACCGATGAAGCGCTGGCCGAGGCAGTCGTCATACGTACGGAGCAATTGAACAATGCGAATGAGCGCCTGCGCACTGAACTTGCCGAACGCAAGCTTACCGAAGAGAAGTTGCGCCAAAGCGAACGGCGGCTGCGGTTAATTCTGGACCAGATCCCGGCGGCGGTATGGACGACAGACGGAGACCTCCGCATTCTTTCTGCGTCAGGGGCTGGCTTGGCCGCGGCCAATCTCCGTCCCGAGGACCTCGCTGGAAAGACCGTGCCAGAGTTTCTGGGGACTGAGGATGAAAAAGCAAAACCTCTTTCGGCTCATCGTGCGGCTCTGCGCGGCAAGCCCCGCTCCTATGAAATCGAACTCGCTGGCCGCACCTTTGCTGCGCATCTTGAGCCACTTCATGATGCGGAGGGCAAAATATCCGGAATTATTGCGGTTGCCCTCGATGTCACCGAGGGGAAAAGGGCCCAGGAGTCCGTCGCAAAACTGGCGGCCATCGTCGAATCCTCGCAAGACGCGATCATGGGAACTTCCCTCGAAGGAACCTTCACAAGCTGGAACCGGGGCGCCGAGCAATTGTATGGATACAAGGAGGAAGAGGTCATTGGCCGGCATGCCTCGATGACGGCGCCTCCAAACCGGCACAAGGAAATTAGCCAGATTTTTGAAAAGGTCAAGCGCGGTGTGCGTGTCCCGCCCTTCGAAACCGTTCGGCTCCGAAAAGACGGAGGCCTGATCGACGTATCCCTGGCCGTTTCGCCGGTCAAAGATCCATCGGGAAGAATTGTCGGCGTCTCCGCGATCGCACACGATATTGGCGACCTGAAGCGCATCGAGGGAGAACTGAGGAAGCTTTCGGCGCGCCTCCTCAAAATGCAGGACGACGAACGGCGATATATCGCCCGCGAGCTGCACGACGGCGCCATTCAGGGCTTGGCCGCCGCTGTTATCAACATGTCGATGGTGAAGGAGGCTGTCCAGCTTCCCCCGGAACCGCTCAAAGCGCTGGAGGAAGCGTTAAAGCTCACGGGCAACGCCGTTCGTGAAATCCGGACCTTTTCCTACTTGCTCCACCCGCCTTTGCTGGATGTAACGGGTCTCGCTTCAGCGTTGCGCTGGTACGTTGAAGGCTACAGCCGAAGATCGGGAATTAAGGTGAACCTTAAGTTGTCGGAAAACGGGTATCAGATTGGCAAGGAAGTGGAACTCACCCTTTTCCGGATTGTCCAGGAAGCTCTCGCGAACATTCACCGCCACTCGGGCGGGCATGAGGCTACAATTCACCTGCAGCAGACGGAAGAAGGCTTGACCCTCATCGTTTCCGATAACGGGCATGGAATGGATACCCAAACGCTTGAAAAAGTAAAGAGCGAGGGGGCCGCGCTGGGCGTAGGCATCGCCGGGATGAAAGAACGGCTTCGGCAGCTCGGAGGACAACTGGAAATTTCCTCTGACGGCTCCGGCACAATCGTGACCGCCGCCTTGCCCCTTTTGAGAAAAAAAGATGAAACCCTTGCGCATCTTGATCGCCGATGACCATGATGTTGTTCGTCAGGGCGTGCGAGCCATTCTGGAGGCCCAAGCCGGATGGAGCATTGTCGCAGAGAGCGAGAATGGATTGGAGGCCGTCGAGCAGGCGCGCGAGACGATGCCGGACATCGCTTTGCTGGATATCAGCATGCCCCAGTTGAATGGCCTTGAAGCGGCCAAGCAAATTCTGAAACAGCGTCCCGAAACCCAGGTTCTAATTCTCACCATGCACGAAAGCAACGAGCTGGTGCAGAGCCTCCTGGCGGCCGGGGTGCGAGGTTATATTCTTAAAACGGACGCCAGACGCGACCTTGTGAATGCCGTTGTCTCCCTGAGCGAGGGCCGGCCTTTCTTCACCTCCAAGGTGGCGGAGATGGTTCTGGAGGGCTACCGTCATCGCGGCGCGCCCGCCAACCTTAATGATGTTACCCTCGGAAGCCGCCTGACTCCGCGCGAAAGACAAGTCGTGCAGTTGCTGGCGGAGGGTAAAAGCAGCAAAGAGACCGCCTCCGCCTTGAACATCAGTATCAAGACCGCAGAAACCCACCGCGCCAATATCATGCGCAAGCTCGATCTTCACTCCCTGGCGGACCTGGTCCGGTATGCCATCCGCAACAGAATAATTGAACCCTAACCTTCCGGCGCCCTGTGTACTCTTTAGCCAACCACTTTAGTTCTAATGAATAGTCTTTACCCCACTAGGTAATTACATATTCATCCCCTACAGCGCATTTCCTCCAGAATTCCCTAATCTACCCGATTCCCTCCTTTCCGCTCCCGTTATACATTTGCACCATCGATGAAACACCTAGCGCCGAAACATTAGGTGGGCAGCAGCAACTGCAATTGAGGAGGGGAAATGGCAAGGCTTAAAAATGACGCAGGACAAGCACTGATTCTGTTTGCCTTCACGATGATTGTCCTGATGGGGTTCGCGGGAATGGGGATCGACATGGGATATCTCCGCTACATGCGGCGGACCATGCAGGCGGCCACCGACAGCGCCGCGCTGGCCGGCACCGCCGAGCTGGGCTACGGGGATGTTACCGCTGCCGCGCAGGCTGACGCATCCACCAACGGTTTTACGAATGGCAGCAAGGGGACCTCGGTTACCGTCAACAACCCGCCTCTCAGCGGACCGCATCAGGGGAACCCGAGGTATGTGGAAGTGCTCATTTCCCAGAACCAGCCGACATTTTTCATGAAGGTTCTGGGCGTTGATTCCCATATGGTCAGCACTCGCGCTGTGGGTTACTCCGGGATTTCCGGGGCCTGCATTTACACCCTTGACCCCAGTGCATCGAGCGCCTTCGTGGTGAGCGGGAGCGCCAATCTCTCCGCCCAGTGCGGCATTTTAGACAACTCGAATAATTCCACCGCAGCCCTGGTTACGAACGGTGGGGGATGCCTCTCGGCAAAGTATATCGGGGTCGTCGGACAATTCAAGAATAACTCCTCTTGCGTGCCCTCGCCCACACCCGCAAGTGGGATCGCGCCCTTTAGCGATCCTCTGGCCTACCTGCAACCGCCCGTGGTCGGCGCCTGCGACTACAATAGTGTCTCCATTACGGGCGGCACGCCAACGCTCTATCCGGGTGTCTATTGCGGCGGCATCAATATCAGCGGCGGTTCAACCGATGTCACCTTCAGCCCCGGAACTTACATCGTGAACGGCGGCGGCATGAACGTCAGCGGCGGCGCCAATGTCCAGGGCGACGGAGTCACTTTCTACATTACCGGTACCTCAAGTTCATTCAAAGGGGTCTCGATTACGGGCGGGAGCAACAGCGAACTGATCGCTCCGACTTCGGGAACCTATGCCGGAATTCTCTTCTATCAGGACCGATCGATTTCTTCCCCTTCTTCCGGTGCTGACAGCAATATCGCCGGCGGCAGCGGCACGGCAGTTCAGGGGACGCTTTACTTTCCCACTACGAATCTCAGCTATTCCGGGACCAGTGTGAACTCAGCCTATACCATTATCGTGGCCGATACGTTGCAAATTACCAACAATACTTATTTTCCTGACACTTACTCAACAAATCCCAACGGTTTTTCACCAATCCACAGCGCTGTGCTGGTGGAATAGATCAAGGAAGGAATCATGGAGGGGGAAATGATGAAGAATCTAACAACGCTTAAATTTCGGTTTCGCGCGGCGGCTCGCAAGGTTCTAGAAGGCATAAGATCCGATTCCGCTCAAGCTCTCGTGGAATTAGCCTTTGTGCTCCCGGTGGCCTCGTTTCTTCTGGTAGGGACGATAGAAATTGGCCGCTTGGCGAATACCAGCATCGTGGTTAGCCAGGCCGCCCGGGCCGGCGTGCAGTACGGAGCCCAGAACCGCGTGACGGCCTCCGACACGGCGGGAATGACCCAGGCGGCCCAGCAAGACGCGTCAGGCATCAACAACCTGACCGTTACTCCCAGCCACTACTGCGCGTGCTCGGACGGCACTGCTTCGACCTGCCAGCCGACGGACTGCGCCAGCAGCCGCATTATCGAATATGTCAAGGTCGATACTCAAACGCAGTTGAACACTCTATTCCCCTACCCTGAGTTTCCGCGGTCATATACGGTCAATGGGCAGGAAATCATGCGGGTAGCTCAGTAAGGAGTTGTGGAACCTGCGCGGAGCGCGTGGGGAAGGGCTCCGGGCAATCTTGGAAGAAAAAGGAACTGTAAACTTAATCTTTATTAATCGAGGAGGGGGATTACGATGATGAAGAACAGAATGAAGAAGGTTCGTGCTCCACGGAGAAATGACAAAGGCGCTTCGATACTCGAATTCGGGTTGGTCGTGCTGGTTTTCTATGCGTTCGTGTTCGGAGTCATGGATTTCGGGCGGGCGCTTTACAGTTATCACTTTGTGAGCCATGCGGCCCGGGAAGCAACGCGCTACGCGATTGTGCATGGAGCGCAAAGTTCCGCCCCGGCCACGGCAAACGACATTGCCCAGTACGTCAAGGCCATTACGCCAGATGGAATCGATCCCAACGCGATCACCGTTTCCACCACGTGGAGTCCTGACAATGCGCCCGGCAGCAACGTTAAGGTCCAGGTGCAAGACAATTTCCATTTTGTCATGCCCTTGCTGCTCACGACCCAACTGAACTTGAGCAGCGCGTCGCAGATGGTTATTTCAAATTAGCTGACTCGGCAACCGGAAAGATGTTCGTTGCTTCAACGAAGGAACGGTCAAGCTGTGACTGTACGCGCCTGGTTGGGAACAGGAACCGTCTGGAACGCCTCTTGATACGGCGCCATCCTGACCGATAAGGTGCTGACAGGAAGTCTACGTGGGAGCCATCGGATCTACTGGGATGTCTCTTCCAGAATTTGATTGTGGATCTGCATGGTCAGGAGCAATGTGAACATCTTGGAAGAACTTGACATCAGTTCGAACCCCCGGCAACAAAAACCTGTTCGAGCTCTCATCGTCGATGACTCTCCGCTGGCAAGGGACGCGATCCGGTTGCTCCTTGAGAGCCGGCGTGAAGTCGAAATTGTGGGCTTTGCAGCCGATGGAGAAGAAGCCATTAATCAAGCTGAGGCTTTGATCCCGGATCTCGTATTGATGGATATCCAAATGCCTAAGCTCGATGGATTAAGGGCGACCAGGATGGTTCGCAATCTGTTTCCTGGAATTCGGATCATCATCGTCTCGGTCAACCATGGGAGGGAAGTTTATCAATCATGTGTGACCAGTGGAGCGGACGGCCTGGTTGTGAAAGACCGCCTCTACCAGGACCTCTTTGCTGAGATTCGGCGGGTTTTTCCCTCCCAGCCGCCGTAGCTCAGGAGCCTCCCTTACCGGGAGGCCTGCCGATTCCTCCATACACCCCTCCGCCGGTTCCCACCTCAAAAAAACTGCCCTGCCCCGTAGCTCCAAGGGCCAGCGTACTCAAGTTGAATGGTTTCTATATAGGCGCCATAAGTCGGCGACGGTCCAAAACTGTAGCGCCGGTCTGCGACCGGCGGATTTCGCCGCTCATAGAGCGGCGCTACAATAAATGACCGTCGCCGACTTATGGCGTTACGTATATCAAACAAGGCGATGATGAGGTTCAGACCGGCATGTAGCGGGCGCGACCGTTTCTTGCCGGGCGCCATTCTGAACTTGAACCCGATAGGGCCGTGCCGGCAAAGGCCCTGAGCGGAGGCTGGTTCCGGTCGCGCGACTTATAACGAACATTTAACCTTCCGTTCATATTTTAGTAACATGGCATAAGTATGTTATAAACGAGGCTATGAATGAACCGCCGGCGCCTGGCGCGACGGGCAGATCAATTTACGGGCAGGCAACGGAAATCGGCGGGCTGCTTTTTCATGGGTTTCCGATTCCGAAAAGCCTATTGTTGCTGAATTTTCCGAAGAACAACACGAGGAGCCAATGGATCGCCTGATCGAAACGATCGGGACGAATGAAAGCGTGATCCCTTGCGCAGAATGGAGGGCGAGGAGTGGGTCAAGGTTTTGAGTTCCCTTTGTCCAGATGACATAAGGGGTGGTTCCTTTTCCCACCCGATACGATGCGAAACAAAGAGCTGAGTTTAAGTTCAGCCGGCGTCCTTGAAGATACTTCCGATGTGGAAGCGCTGTTCACGCGTACGGGATCGATTGCCGAAGCCATCGAAACCCTTGTAGGAGCGGCAACCGCCTCCATTGAGGCGGCGCTTTATGGCTTCAGCAGCCAGCGCCTGGCCAGCGCTCTGGAAGAGGCTCAGGCCAGGGGACTTCGGCTTCGACTGATTGTCGACGGAAATAAGTACCGGGAAACTCCTGGATGCCAACGCCTGCTGGCGGAACGAAAACTTTCCTTCCGGCTGGCCTTTGGCCGTGATGGAGCAGGGAGCAAGATGCATCACAAGTTCGCTCTCCTGGACCGGAAGCTGGTCATCACCGGCAGCTACAACTGGACTTCAGCCTCCGAAGACAAGAACTACGATAACTTGCTGATTCTCCGAAGCCCGGACCTGGTCGAAGCGTATCGCGCAGAGTTCGCGGCGCTTTGGGAAAAATCGGCAAAAGTTCCGAACGAGGAATCCTGAGGAGGGTTCATGCCGGACATGACCCGCGAGAAGTCACAAGCCAGACAAACCCCTTCAAAATCGGCCAAGAATCCGGCGGACTACGAGCTTTACATCATGCGGCATGGCAAAGCGGTCCGCAGAGGTCCCCCCTATTCGGACGACGCCAAGCGGCCTCTTACGGCACAAGGCATAAAGGATCTGCAAGGAATCGCCAAGGGTTTGATCCGCTCGGGAGTTGTAGTGGATTGGATTGTTTCAAGTCCTTTGGTGCGCGCCAGGGAGACGGCGCAAGCCGTTGCCGAAGCGTTCGCACCTCAGGCGCCGGTGGAATTCACAGAAGCTCTGAGCCCGGGAGGAACCGCAGAAGCTCTGCTCGCTTTCCTGGCCAAACACTCGGCTCGCACCTGCACTCTGCTGGTTGGACATGAACCGGGGCTCAGTGAGTTGGCCTGCCGCCTGATCGGCGCGAATCTTGATGCCGGTCTCGCATTGAAAAAAGGTGGATGTTGCTTGATTACTTTCCCGGGCCTTCCCCAGCTCTCTAAAGGGCGGCTCCTATGGTGGCTGACCCCGCGGATCCTTCGCAAGATGGCTTAGCCCCGTCCAGCAGCGATCCCGCCTTCACCTTGCCCCTTGGCCCGGCGGTGTCACAGGAAGATGACACCGTTGCTCTTGCGGCATGGAAGGTGTTACACAAACCGGAAAGGGCACGTGGCCCGGTTTTTCTGAATTCGCGCGGAGAACGTCTGGCCCGTCCGGGCTATGGGTTTGATCCCGTAACCGAGAATTTCAGGCGGCATTGCCTGCGGCATACGTTTGCGAGTAGATTAGTGATGGTTGGTGTTGACGTGCGAACGGCACAAGAGTTAACGGGACCGAAGTCCGGTGGCGGGTCAATTTGGCTGGGGTAGCGGCGAGTTTACCTCGCCATGTGGCGGCATAAAGCCGCCTCTACGTCAAAATGACCCACTACCTGAAGTCCATTCAAATGAGTTGCCGTGATGCGTAAAAATGCAAGGCCCCGTGAAGTGTTTGCTGTTGTTTGATTAGCTTATTTGTTTCAATGTAAAGCTATCGTCTGGGCCCATAGCTCAGTTGGTTAGAGCAGCGGACTCATAATCCGTCGGTCGCAGGTTCGAGTCCTGCTGGGCCCACCACACTACCCGAGGAGTTCTATAAGGTTACCCCCTTCCCGCTGTTTCCGTTGCCGCCGACTCAAGGCTCAACGTATTTTTGGTGCTGTTCGGCAAGGTAGTTGTCCGTCATGCCGGCAATGTAATCACAAACCACCCGGTACGCAGGTTCTTCCCGGGTCTTGGCGACGTAGAAGGCGGGCAAACTGCGGGGATGCTCCATAAAAAATTCGAAAAGCTGCTCCACGCGCCGGACGATTCTTTTGCGCTCGGCGCGGACTTCCCGGTGGGCATAAAGGTTCTGTTGCAGGAACAGTTTGAGTTCCCGATTCTCGCGCCGGAGACGCGAGCTGAGTCCCACCAGACGGCGCGGCGCCGCCCGCACCTCCTCGATCGTTCGCACCTCCGCCTTTTGAAGGCGTTTCCGGGTGGCGGTAATGAGGTCCGTCACCAAGGCGTCCATGAGTCCTTTGAGGGCTTCGTTGAATTTCAGCTTCTCGGGCGCAGCGGAGAACTTCCGCTCTACCGGCCGCAGAAATCGCTCAAAGACCGGAACCTTCCCCCGAATCTGGGCCAGGGTGAGAAGCTTCGCCTCGCAGCCGTCGTCGAGATCGGCGCAGTTATAAGCAATCTCGTCGGCCACGTCGATCAACTGGGCTTCGAGCGGCGGGCGCTCACTCAGCCGGTACTCTTCGAGCTCGGGATATTGTTCGGGATCGTAATCGCGCGAGTGCTTGATAATCCCCTCGCGAACTTCGAACGTCAAATTCAGGCCGGGAAAATTCACATACTTCTGCTCGAATTGTTCCACGATCCGCAAGGCGTGCAGGTTGTGATCGAAACGTTCCCCGTGCGCTTCCATCAGGCGATTGATCTCCCGCTCGCCCGTATGGCCGAAGGGAGGATGGCCTACGTCATGGACCAGCGCCAAGGCTTCCACCAGGTCGGCGTTCAGGCGCAGCACCTTCGCCACCGTGCGGCTGATCTGCGCCACTTCCAGCGTGTGGGTCAAGCGGTTCCGGAAATGATCGGAATAGCGCCGGGTGAAGACCTGCGTCTTGTTTTCCAGGCGCCGGAAGGCGCGGGAGTGAATGATCCGGTCGCGGTCGCGCTCGTACTCGTTGCGATAGGGATGCGAGGGTTCGGAATAACGCCGCCCGAGGGTCTTTCGGACAGACATCGCGTAACTCGCCAGCTCGTGTTGGTCTTTGCTGTTCGTCAGGCACGCTCCGAAAAATTCCGGAAACGCTTCGAATATACCATAGCGGGTTCCAGAGCCGGTTTTGAAAGGGGCCAGCCTCCCAAAGTTTGCCGGGACGCGAAACAAACCCATTATCGGCTTCAATGGGACTTGCTTCCTTTGATATAATCCAATCCTCAAAAAGGGATCGCAACACCTTCAGGCTCGGTATTGGCAATCAGGCCAGCCAAGCTCCTACTCTTACCGATCGGAGGGCCGCTGTCGTGGTCAGGGATACACTGGTTTGCTTGCTGGCAGGAGGCGCTGGAGAGCGCCTGTACCCTCTCACCCGCGATCGCGCCAAGCCCGCCGTGACGTTCGGCGGAATTTACCGCATCATCGACATCACCTTGTCCAACTGCATCAATTCCGGCTTGCGCCGGATTTTTGTGCTGACGCAATACAAAGCCCTTTCGCTCAACCGGCATATCCGCGAGGGCTGGAGCATTCTGGCCGGAGACTTGGGGGAGTTCATTCAAATCCTGCCGCCCATGATGCGGGTGGGGGAGCACTGGTATCGCGGGACGGCCGACGCCATTTTCCAGAACATCTATTCCATCGGCAGCGAACCCTGCAAGTACGTTCTGATCCTTTCCGGCGACCACGTCTACAAGATGAATTACCAGTTGATGCTCCGGAGGCACGTCGATGCCGGCGCGGGCGTGACGGTGGGAACCATCGAAGTCGATCTGGCCGAGGCGTCCCGCTTCGGCGTGGCTGAACTTGACTCCCAACACCGCATCGTCGGCTGGCAGGAGAAGCCTGCCCATCCCAAGCCCGCGCCCCACCATCCGAACAAATGCTACGCGTCGATGGGGATTTATTGTTTCAATCGCGACCTTTTGATCGAGAGCGGCATGGCCGACGCGGAAGACTCGAGCTCCAGCCACGATTTCGGCAAGGATGTGATCCCGAAACTCATCGATAAGGGCCTCGTCTACGCCTATGACTTTGTGGACGAAAACCGCACGGAGGCGCAGTACTGGCGGGACATCGGGACGCTCGAGGCTTATTACGAAGCCAACATGGATCTGGTGGACGTCTCGCCGGTCTTCAACCTCTATGATGGAACCTGGCCCATCCGTACCTATCAGCGGCAGTACCCGCCCGCCAAATTCGTCTTCGCCCAGGAAGGCCGGCGGATGGGCATCGCGGTGGACTCCATCGTCTCCGCGGGATCGGTGATCTCGGGAGGGCGCGTTACGCGTTCGGTCATCTCTCCCAACGTGCGCGTGAACAGCTACACGGACATCGAAGGCTCCATCATCTTCTCCCATGTCAACATCGGAAGATATTCGCGCATTCGCCGCGCCATCATCGACCGCCACATTGAAATCCCGGAACACTCTGAAATCGGTTACAACCTGGAAGAAGACCGCAAGAAATACCATGTCACCGATTCCGGTATCGTCGTGATCGTGCCCGAGCAGCGCATGTTCGAGGAGCCGGAGTAGCGGGAGGTTTGGGTGAGGCAACAACCGCTACAAAGAACGGCGTCACTATATTTTGTAAACATCAGCAACCAGGGAGGCCTTATGCAACGTCGTAAATTCTTGAGCTTAGGATTCGCCGCAGCCGCAGCGCCGGCGCTGGCGACGGTGAGCGCACCCCATCCAGCAACCGCGGCGCCCGCCCAAGGGGGAGAGGCGATTACGCCGGTATCCCGGCGTGCCGACGTTTTCCTTTCCCATCGGATTGGAACCGATCATGCCGAAGCCATCTCCGTGATGGACGTCGATGGCGACGGAAAGCTGGACATCGTGAGTGGAGCGTACTGGTACGAAAATCCCGGGGCGCTCGACGCCGAGTGGAAAAGGCATCAGTGGAGGTACACAAGCGTGTGGCCGTTTCGCATTGCGGGCGAGAGCAAGATTGAATTTGTGGCGGACTGCGCCCAGTTTCCGGTGGACGTCAACCACGATGGAGCGCTGGACCTGGTGACCGCGGCGTGGCAGACCGACGGCGTCTGGTGGTATGAAAACCCGAAAAAGCCCGGCGCCTTCTGGAAGAAACATTTCATCTGCCATTCAAGAGCGACGGAAGGAATGGTCCATGCCGATATCAACGGCGACGGCGTGCCGGATATCGCCGTTGCCCACTATTCTCCTTCCAGTCTGATCTGGATCAACTTCGCGGGCCGAGAGCCCGCGGTGCATTATGTGGGAGGCAAAACGGCCGACGGCCACGGTGTGGGAGTTGCCGACATCAACGGCGACGGGAAGCCGGACCTGCTCTCAATCCACGGCTGGCTGGAGAACGTGGACGCCGACCGCGACCAATGGAAGTGGCATCCTGAATGGGAACTCGGCGAGGCCGGATTTCCGATCCTCGGCCACGACGTGAACGGGGACGGCAAGCTGGACCTCATCTATGGCCATGGCCACAACTTCGGTTTGTACTGGATGGAGCAGAAGGTCGCGAACGGACGCCGCACCTGGGAACGGCACGTCATCGACGATTCATTTTCCGAAGCCCACGCGCTGAAGCTGGCCGATATCGACGGCGACGGAGAATTGGAATTAATCACCGGCAAGCGCTATCGCGGCGACCCCGACCCGGGACTTTACGAACCGCTTTGCATCTTCTATTACAAAATTGACCGCCGCACCGCCACTTTCACGCGCTTCCCAGTCAGCTATAACGGCACGGCTGGAATCGGAACGCAAATTATCGTGGCCGATATCGACGAGGACGGCGATAAGGACATTCTGGTGGCGGGAAAGACGGGAGTGCACTGGCTTGAAAACTTGCGGATCGATAAAGTTCCTGCAAAAATCCGCGAGCAGGAGCTGTGGCTCAATGTCAATTGGCCCTTTGCCGGCGAGAGCGGCCCCAACAGTCCCGCCGGACACGAAGCGGACAGCGGCACTATCGTCAAATGCGAGTGATGATGGAGGTTGGCAATGAAGAGGCGGGATTTTCTGGCATCCTCGCTGGCGGCTTCGGCCTCGGCCGGGCTGGCGCGCGGAGAAGCGGCCGGCGGGAGGAATCGAATGGCGGCCCGTGAGTTTTATGAACTGCGGTATTACCAGCTTCAGCGGGGGCCCAAAGTAAATCTGGCGCACGATTACTTGCGGGAGGCGGCCATCCCGGCGCTCAATCGCATCGGGATCAAACCGGTGGGCGTGTTCAACGTGATGGTGGGGCCGGACAGCCCGTCGGTTTTCGTGCTGATCCCTCACCCTTCGGCGGAGTCCGTGCTGACGGCGTGGGAGCGGGTGCGCTCCGACCGCGAATATCTCGAGCGCGGCGCGGATTTCCTGAACGCTCCGGCGTCGAATCCTGCTTTTGTGAGGGTGGAGAGCCAGTTCATGGTGGCTTTTCCGTTTTATCCCCGCATCACGCCGCCGCCCGGCGGGCCTCGCGTTTTCGAGCTTCGCACCTACGAAAGCGCCACCGAGAAGGCGAACCTGACGAAGATTAAAATGTTCGGCAGCGGTGAAGTCGATATTTTCCGGCGTTCGGGCTTTCATCCTGTTTTCTTTGGAGAAAAACTGATCGGGCCGCGATGGCCGAATCTCACTTACATGCTGGCAGCGGACACGATCGAAGCGCGAAACAAGCACTGGGCGGCTTTCGGCGCCGATCCTGAGTGGAAAAAACTCAGCTCGATGCCGGAATATTCCGACGAGCAAATTGTTTCCAACATCACGAACTGCCTGCTCGGTCCGGCGCCCTATTCGCAGATCTGATCCCTCACGGTCTCGGCAATGGATAATTTCTCTGCCGGCCGCATCGTCGGGCAAAATCCCCAGCGGACCAAGCAGCGAGCGTGGCGGACATTCGTTCGCATATAAGCAGGTTCTCATAGACGTTTCTCGCGGTTATGGCACAATAGGGGCTTAGGAAACGGTACGACCCGAGACCTTGAGACTCGCGGCTCCCTGAACTCTGAGCGAGCCCGGGGAAAGGAAAGTGCTATGCGATATTTTCTGGCGGGGTTCCTGGCCATTTCATTCTGTGCCACCACCTTCGCGGCCGAAGGCGGGGAAGTTCAGCGGCTGCACCGGGCGGCTGAGATTATCAATGAAATTATGAAAACGCCTGAAAATAGCATTCCGCGCGACCTGCTGAACAAAGCGGTCTGCGTGGCCGTCATTCCTTCCTACAAGAAGGCGGCGTTCGGCTTTGGCGGCAGCGCCGGCAAAGGTGCGCTGGTTTGCCGCCGGGGCGGCAACGGGGCCTGGAGCGGGCCTTCCATGTTTACGATGGGCGGCGGAAGCATCGGATTCCAGATCGGCGTTTCCGCCACAGACATCGTGATGGTCATTATGAACGCGCACGGCGCCGAAAAGCTGATGCAGAGCAAGAGCGAACTCGGCGCGGACGCCTCGGTGGCCGGCGGGCCGGT
>Ga0307372_10005488_pt1 | contig 19030 bp, 9 predicted proteins | sample OX1MG_FD_202533 | JGI IMG/M metagenome (GOLD analysis project Ga0307372, IMG submission 202533) | Soil microbial communities from Risofladan, Vaasa, Finland - OX-1 | ecosystem: Environmental > Terrestrial > Soil > Coastal area > Acid sulfate soil | place: Finland: Risofladan, Vaasa | collected...
CTGCCGGACCGCAAGCGGTCCGCCGCTGGCGGCGCGGGCGAGCCGGCGTACGTCGGGGCCGGGGAGTTCCTCGGCGATCCGGCTGGCCCAGTCCGCGGCATCCGTGGTCACGGGGTGAACGCGAGGCCGTCGCCGGTGAGGTCGGCCAGGACGGCCCGGTCGAGCCAGCGGTTGTTGGTCTCGCAGCTGGTCTCGGAGGCGAACAGGCAGGCGTGGCAGGCTGCCCCGTGCAGGGCTGCGGAAGGGTCGATGGGGACGTGCTCGGCGCACAGCGGGTCGGATGAGCAGTGCAGGGCGTCGTAGAACGCCTGGTCGAGGAGTCGCTTGAGGTACCGGGCGTGGCCGAGCGCGACCAGGCCGCCGAGGGTTCCCTCGCTGTCGCTGGCGGCGGTGGACAGCAGCACCCCAGCTGTCGGATTGCCCGGCGTGCCGATGTAGACGCGCTCGCGGAGACTGGCGGAGGAGTAGCCGCATTCGAGGGCGACCTGCCGGATCAGCATGTGGCTGAAGGTGTGGATGAGTGTGAGCCGGGCGATCGGGAAGCCGGGGCTGGCGGTGTGCCCGCGGTTGTAGGACCACCGGCGGTAGGCGCCTTCGAGTGCCTCCAGGCGCGGGTGCTCAGCGACCCGGGCGGCCCAGCGGGCGACGGCGTCTTCCCGCAACTCCAGGAAGATGCCCTCGCCGCGCTGCTCCACGGCCGGAACCCAGTCGGGGGCGCCGCGGGTGAGGGACACCAGCCGTACCGGCTGCAGGTCCCCGCGCTCGGGAGCGGCCAGCCGGGTGAAGCCCAGCAGCCCGCGGACCTCGCGCAGTCGGGAGAGCAGCACGACCTGATCCAGGAGCTGGTCGTAGCCCTCCGGGCCGACCGTGGGCACGGCGCGGAAGTCCGCGTCCTGCCGGTCGGTGGTTGGCCGCGACAGCAGCTGCCACTCCGCGTCCAGCAGGTCGCGGCGGTCCGGCTCGGCGGCCGGGCCGCCCGCGGCGCGGATCTTCTCGATGCACGCCCACACCTCGCCGATCGGTGCGGCGCGCAGGCCGCGCAGCGAGTCCATCCCGTCGATGATGGCCTGGGCGACGCCGGGACCGGGCTGCGCCCCGAGAATCTGCCAGTGCGCGGTAACGAGGTCATCCACGGTCTGGGCCTGGGGCAGGTGCAGGGCGCTGGCGGTGACTCCGAACCACAGGTTGCTGGCTCCCAGCACGATCAGCTTGAGGCGCTTGCCGCACGGGACGAAGCGCTGCAGGTGCGGTTGCCGGCCGCGGCAGGCGGGCAGCTTCTCCCATCCGTCCCGGCCCGCGGCGTCCTGGATATTGCGGGAGGCACCGCATTCGGCGCACCTGACCGTGACCCGCGGCCCGAGGGTGCTGGACGCGTCCGACATGGTCAGCTGCGGCCCGCCGCACGGCTCGGTTGCTCCCGCGTGCACGTACTCGACGTAGGGGAAGTCGTCGAGGTGCCCGTCCTGGCAGACCACGAGGAAACGGGCCGGCACGCACGCGCGCTTGTTGGCGTTGCGGGTCTGGGCCTGGCGCTGGCACCGGGCATGCACAAACTTGGCCAGGTCAGGCCGGCGGCCGAACCGGTGGACCAGCTCGAACTGGCCGGGCGGGTCCAGCGAGCCGAGCCGATGGCACCTCGGGCAGCGTACCCACCGGGGAAACGGGGTGACCGGCACGCCGACGCGACTGTAGGGGTCGTCGCTTTCCGCCGGGTCCCACGGCGCGTGCCGGAGTGCCCGCACCTGCGGGCCGAGCGCGCGGCGGACCTCGGCGAGAAGCCGCGGCTCGTCAATGGCGTCCTGCCGCTCGGGGCTCCACGCGTCGAGGCCCCGGACGACGACGCTCATGGCGGGCAGGTCCAGGATCGCGCCGACCCCGGCCATGGTGACCAGGTGGCTGGGCCGGGCCTCGCCGATGCGGGTCGGGTCTCGGAACTGCCGGTTCCCCGGCCCGGACGGGACGCTCATGCGCCCGCTCCCGCCGGGGCCTGGCCGCGGCCTGCAGCCTGCGGCGGCCGGTCATAGCTCCAGCCAGGCGCCTCGTGCAGGCTGCGGTCGTGCTGGTCAAGCTGCAGGCTGATCTGCGGCTCGACCTCACGCAGGCTCCGCGGCGCTGACCACAGGTCCCAGCTGCCGGTGTCGGGGTCGACGAGCAGCCCGGTGATGTCGGCGCCGACCTGATAGCCGAGCCGGCCGGTGGTGACCGCGGCGCGGTGGCTATGCCAGCTGTCCAGTCGGTGCTGCAAGCCTGCGCGCACGGCGATGGCCTGCTCGGTGTCGTGCGTGACTCGCTCGGCTCGCGTTCGTATCTCCTCTAGCAGGGCGGTGACCGCCGGCCCGGCCAGCGGCAGCGTCTGCGCGGCGGTGTTGGGCAGCGCGGCCATCCCGGAATGCCGCATGGCCGTCACCAGGACCCCGGTCAGCCCGCGGTCCAGCGCCCGGTCGCTGAACGGGGTGGTGGTCAGCCCCTCGATCCGCAGCCCGAACGTGGCGTGGTCGTAGCCGAACGCCTCCAGGTGGGCCAGGTCCCGGGGCCGGGTCCACTGATAGATCGTGACTACCAGGCCGGGCCGGGTCCGGTCCCGGCCGATCCGGGAGGTGGCCTGGATGTACTCGGCGGTGTTCTTCGGCTGGCCGGTCACCACCATCAGCCCGAGCCGCTGCACATCCACGCCGACCTGCAGCATGCTGGTCGCCAGCAGGATGTCCAGCGCCGGCAGCCGGTCTTCGCTCCGTTCCCGCGCCGCTTTCGGGTCGTGGCGGAAGTCTTCCAGCGCGGCGCTGGAGTCGAACGCCGGGTCGAACCGCCGTTCCAGCTCCGCGAGGGTGGCCGCGATCCGGCTGCTCGGCATGCGGCTGGTCAGCTCGCTGATGCCGGGCCGCCGCCTGCGGGTGCGGACCTGCTGGCTCGCGAGCCGGTCAGCGATGTCATCATCGGCCAGCCGCCGCATGCCGGCCAGCTCCCGGGTCGAGGTGAAGTAGTCCACCACCGTCATGTACGGGTCAGCGGCGACGCCATGCCGGTCCAGCAGGTACTGGCCATGCTCCAGCAGCGCCGTGACCACCCGGATCTCCACCGACTTCAGCCGCTCGCCCGGCGCGAGCACGCCCCGGTAACGACGGCCGGGGGTGTCCGGGCCCGGCGCGACCGTGCGGGAGAAGAACGTTTCCCCAGCATCGATGATCTGCGGCGGGAACACCGCCAGGCCCCGGGCGAACACCTGCTCGACCTGGTCGCGGGCCCGCCGCACGGTTGCCGTCGAGGCGACCAGCACGGGCCGGACCGCGCCGGCCGCCGACTGGCGGGTGCACAGCCGGTCGATCGCGGTCTCGTACAGCCCCACCATCGAGCCCAGCGCATCACTGATCAGGTGCAGCTCATCCTGGATGACCAGGTCCGGCGGGCGCAGCCGCATCGCGGGCACCGGCACCGCCGCGGGAAGATCGCCGACCGCCGGGTGCCGGGTCCGGCAGAACCCGATGAACTCCGGGTTCTGCCAGCCGTGCCGCGGGCATTCGCTGTCCACCAGGCCGAACAGCGGCGCGGTCGCCGCCCGCCACGGCAGCTGGGCAAGCTTGTCCACGGTCGCGATCACCAGCGCCGGGGTGAGCCGGTAGATCTCCTCATCCACCGTCAGCACCGGCAGGCCCTCGCCCGGCGAGCGCCGCGGGGTGAACGGGCAGTCGCCCTCCGGGTCGCTGCAGTGCACCAGCACCCGGCGCCGCTGGTCATGGGTGGACAGGTCGCGGCTGCCCGACAGCGGCGAGCCGCACCACGGGCACGCCGCCAGCTGCATCGGCCCCCCGATGCTGCGCTCGTACTGCCGGCTATCGCTGACCTGGCGGCGAGCCTCCTCATAACTATTGGGGGTCACGCTGCTGCCTACCCACAGGCCCACCCGGAACGGCGTCGTCCCCCACCGGCCATCACCCGCGGCGATCCGCTCCCGGCGCAGCCACTCACACGCGCATACCAGCGCGGCGGCCCGCTGGAACTGCTGCGCGGTCAGCAGCCGCAGCGTGTACCGCATCAGCACCGCCACGCCCCGGCTCCCGTCGCGGGCTTCGTCGCCGTCGCCGACCACGCCCTGCAGACGCCGGATGGCGAACGTGAACGCCGACAGGCCCAGGTACGCCTCGGTCTTGCCGCCGCCGGTCGGGAAGAACAGCAGCTGCACCTGAGCATCGCCAGCCCCGCGCCGGGCATCCCGGTGACCGGGATCGGTCAGTCCCGGCAGGCACAGCAGAACGAACGCGAGCTGGAACGGCCGCCAGCTCCGGCTCTCCGGCACATCCAGCTCCCGCAGCAGCCGGGCCACATCAGCGGCCGGGTCGGCCAGCCGGGCCCGCACCACCTCGCTGCGGACCCGCTGCAGCGCCATCGCCTGATTAGCGAACCGGAACGCCTCCCGTGCGATCCCGTTATCACGCAGCAAGTCGATGGCCCGGTCCAGCCGCGCGGCCACCTCCCGCGCGGCCTCCAGACCCTGCTCACCCGCCGGCGCGTACCGGGCCACCTCGGCGTCCTCGCCGAGCCTGGCCTGCTGCGTGTCCAGCCACGCCCGGTAGCCGGCCACCAGCGGGCGCAGCGCCCGCACCAGCTCATCGCGGGCCAGCTCCGGACTGCCCAGCCGCGCCATGTCCAGCACCAGCCCCGGTACCCGGCCCGGCACCACCAGCGGCACCTCGGCCGCCGGGAAGCACGTGGTCGCCAGCCGCCACGCCCGGTCCTCCCCATCACGGGCATCAGCGTCCACCGCGCACTGACGCCCGTGCGCGTACTCCCGGTGCCGGCGATGCAGCAGCGCCAGGTGCAGCCGCTCATCATCCCGGCCCGACGGCAGATCGCCCAGCTCCGGGTCATTGTGTCCGGCAAAGATCGCCCGGTGGCCGTCCAGCGCGGTCACCGTCAGGCCCACCTGGTACAGCCGCGCCGTATCGGGTGTGGCGCTCGGCGCGGGCTGGCCGTTGACCAGCGCCAGCTCCACCACCCGCCGACGCCCCCGGTGCCGCACCGTGTAATGCACCACCACGCCTTCCTGCCGCGGGTCCGGCACCAGGCTGCCCGTGCCCTCCGCGTCAAGCGGTATCTCGACCCGGCCGCCGCACGGGCTGCGCTTCCAGACTGTCCGCGGCCGGCCCTGCTCGGTCACGTGAACCTCGGACGGAGCCCGCTCATACCGGCCCCACGCCGCCTCCGCCAGGACCGTGTCCGTGTCATCCGGCACGATGAACGACAGGCCGATCGCGGATGCGGCCATGCTCCCCGACCGGACCACCGCCTCGCTCTCCACATCGGAGTCATCGCTGTCCCCGGTCTCCGACACCTCGCGTTCCACCAGCGCCGGGTCCTGACCCGCCTCGCTGTCCTCATCCTCATCGGCGGTGTCCTCGTCGGCAGGCGCGTCCCTGGGCACCAGCCGCCCCAGCAGGTACCGCTCAGCAGGCGAAGTACTCGGCGGCAACTCCTCCTCCGGCCCGTCCCACGGCCCGAGCAGATCCCGCTCCAGCAGCTTCTCCAGCTCGCCGCGCACCTGGAAAGAGGTAGCGGGCATGCCATCGGCGTCCTCGGTCACGGGTTCTCCTCCCGGTAACGCCGCTGATTCTCCTCCAGCAGCCGGTCCAGCAACTCGAACCGCGCCTCCTTGCTCACCGTCCACCGCACGCCGATCTTCGTCGGATGATGCCCGATCTTCAGGTCCAGGTCCTCCCACCCGTACGCCCGCATCACGGCCTCATCGATCGCTACGTGCAGGTCCCGAAGATTCGAAACGGGGCCGTCGTGGTAATCGGGATCATGAACGTGGTTGTAGGTCGTGGTCAGTCCCCACGACCGGCTCAGCATCAGCTCCCGCCGTGTTGAGTCAAGCTCCTCGCCCAGCCCTGCCAGTTCCGGCGTCGGTGTCGGCCGCGGCAGCGTCAGGAACACGTCCGACGGTGCGTACCTGATGTCAGTGCGCATGGTTGAGGTGTAGCGAATAGTCCAAGCGGAGTGCACGCTCGACGACAGTACGGCCAGGCTCGCGAAATCCTCCAGACCGAAGACGCCGCATGCATGAGAGAAGACCTGGCCGGTTGAGACACGGACTGGCATGACCGCGTTGCTCACCAGCGAGATGGCCATGACGTGGCCGAGATCCGCAATCGCTGCATAAAGTCCCGGACGGTTCTCGCCGTAGCGCCACCAGAAGTCGCGGTAGTTCGCGCGGTTATTGCCGTCGCGATCTGGCTTGACGAGGCGGCGGACGATGCCGAGGCAGGTGGGATATTCCTCAGCACGTTCGAGGGGCCAGTCGCGGAAGTTGATTATCCAGCGGCTCGCAGAACAGTCGGGTCGCTGGTTGAGATCCTTTCCGATCACGTATAGCTCAAGGACATCGGCGTTATGCGGCTGGCCTGCAGTCAGCTCTTTGGCCTGCTCGGCCGTAAGAATGAAGCCTGTGCCAACCACGTTGGAGCCCTGGAACGATATGTCGTCGTTCTCCCGTAGCCGTTCGGGTCGAGCCCGGATTCGGCCGTAAGGTTGCAGGTCGGGGCCGATCGCGGGGACCTCTTCTCCGTCCAGCCAGTAGGACGCGGCCTTCCCGAGCGGGGCGCGGCTGGCCCAGGTCTCCACGATCTGCAGGTTCGCGCTCGCGGTCGGCCACGGATGCGGGGAGCGTCCCCGCCGGATTGTCAGGCCGCGGCCGGTCGCCTGCTCCAGGCCGACGCGCAGCGTCGCGCCTTCGACCAGCGTGTTGACCGTGACGAATCCGAGCTGGCCGCGAGTGCCCAGCAGCCTCTCGGCGCGCAGCACGAACCTGGCCGCCAGGTCGGCGCTGCCCTTCACGTCGCGGCCGTCCCAGCGCTGCATCCAGGCGAGGTAGTCGTCGCCGAAGGTGCCCGACAGCTTCTGCCCGCCCAGGAACGGCGGGTTTCCGACGATCGCGTCGAAGCCCGGCTGGGCGGCGTCGGCGAATACCTCGGGGAACGCCAGCGGCCAGTGCAGCGGCCACCGGGGGACCATGCCCTCCGGGCGGCCGGCCTGCAGGATCTCGTCTGCCCAGGCGTGCAGGCCGTCCCACTCAGTGTCTGCCGCTTTGGCGACCTTGATTTCCAGGGCGATAAACGCCGCGTCGCATTTCTTGCCGTGCAGCTTCGCGGCGGCCAGCCCGGTGGCCGTGACCGCGTCGGCCACCACCCGGAGCGTTCCGGCCAGGGCGCTGGCCTCGGCCAGCAGCCGGGCCTTGTGCTCGACGTCGCGGATCGTTACGACCGGGGCGGCGGTGATGCGGCGGCGCAGGTCGGCGGCCTGCTGCAGCCGGGAGCGCCAGCCGTCGGTAAAGTCCAGCGTTCCGGCGTGCAGCCGGCGCCCCGCGGCCGGATCGACATGGAGTTCTTCTAGCTGGCCGATGCTGGTCAGGCCGAGCAGGCTGTCGCCGGGGACCAGCCGATCATCCAGGAAGCCGAAGGGGCGCTCTCGGTCCATGGTGATCAGCCACAGCGACAGCTTGGCCATCTCGACTGCAAGCGGGTTGATGTCCACTCCGTACAGGCAGTGCTCGGCGATGAGCCGGCGCGCGTCGAGCAGGACGTGCTCGGCCTCGGCGTCCGCGCCAAGCCGGCGGCCATCCCGGTGCTGCTTGCTGGCGAGTGCGTCAGCGCGGCCTTCCGCCTGCCAGGCTTCGACGAGCCTGTCGGCCAGGTAGCGGCAGGCAGCGACCAGGAAGGCGCCTGAGCCCATCGCGATGTCGGCCACTTTCAGCTGCAGGATCTCCGACGACGGCCGCGGCTGCCAGGCAGTCTCGTCGGCGGTCTCCAGCGGGCCGGGCCGGTAAACCAGCGGCTGAAGTGCGCCGATGGCGACTTCCTCGGCCAGCGAGCGCGGGGTGTAGTGGGTGCCGGTGGCGGCGCGGCGGCTACTGCGGGCGATGTACCGGCCGCCGGGCAAGGTGATGGCGGGCAGGCCGCGCTCGTCGTAGCGCAGCACTCCGGCGAGCGGGGTGATCGTTTCGGTAAGTGTTGTGTCGCCGCCGGTGACCCGGCCCACCGCGGCGCGGCGCTCGGGGCTGCCCGGGTCATCGAGGGCAGCGCGGATGCGGGCGGCGGACCAGCCGGTCCGCTCGGCCAGCCAGGACGGGAGCGTGCCGTCCGCCTGCTGCGCGGCTATCTCGGTGAGGGTGACCTCGCAGTCGTGCTTGACTCGCGGCCAGGCTGTGGGGCGGGCCAGGCCGAGGACGACGTCAGTGGCGGTACGGGCCTCCAGTTCCAGCAGGCCCTCGTAGACGTAGCCGATCTGCTCCACGTCGAGGGCGCGGAACGTGAGCCGCCGCCGTTCCCCGCCGATCTGCACGTACTGCACGGCACGGAGCATCCGCAGCACCGTCCGGTCATCCACGGCAGGCGGCCGTGCCGCTGCGGCGGAATCGCCGGACTGGCGGCCTTCCAGCCACGGATAGCGGTCCGGGTCGAACAGGCCGCCGCCGTAGGCGGGCAGCCGCAGGTTCTCGTGGGCCACCCCGGCATGCACCGCGCGGGTCAGGGCGAGCAGCCGGTGCCAGGCGCCGGTGCGATGCTCCAGCGTCTGCTCACCTTCTAGGTCTGCCCGCTGCGCGAGCTGGTCGACGAGGTGACCGGCGCTGTAGGCGGTGTCGTAGACGTCGTCGTCGCTGGGCAGCAGCCGGCGTTCCTCGGCGAACAGCAGGAACACCACCCGCATCATGACGGTGATCACGCCGCCGTACAGGTCCTCGTCATCGACCCCGGCGAGGAGCTGGCCGCCGGATTCACGGTCGAGCCGGTCAAGCGTCCCGGTCAGCATCTCCACTGCATCGCGGAGCTGCTGGCCGAGGGTTTCGGTGACTTCCTCCTGCCGCTGCAGGCTCTCGGCCAGCAGCGCAGGCAGCCGGTCGCCGGAGGCGACCGCGAGGAACCGCGACCGGCCGAGCAGCGCCACCAGTGACCGCAGCCAGGCGGCGTCCTCGGGGAACAGGCTCGCATCCCAGACCGCCGCTCCGGTGGTGCCGCCGCGGGGTGCCCAGACGATGGCCCACCAGCGGCCATCAGTGACCACGCCGGCGGGGACGTCGCGGGCCCGCAGCAGGACGGCCAGCCGCTCGACGCCGCTGGCGGTCCACCCGCCGGTTGTCGTGCGGGCCAGCGGGTGGCTACCCCACGGCAGGTAGCAGCCGATCAGTTTCCACGGGCCCCGTCCAGCAGCCGGAGTGACCGCTTCTTCCTCCGTGTCCGGCGTGCCGGCTTCGGAATCCTCGTCTTCCTCGTCCTCGGGTGCGTCGGCGGACTCATCGTCTTCGCCGTCGCCGGCTTCGTCGTCGTAGAACCCGAAGTCCGGGCGGACGACGACGCCGTGCTCGGCTACCAACTCGGCGAGGCTGTCCGGCAGTTCGGTGTCGATGCGGAGGTGCTCCTGCCAGTCGAGCACGTCGCGCAGCATGGACTCGACGACCGCGTGCCGGCTGGCGCCGTGGTCATCGAGCATCTCGGCGACCATGGCCCGGACGCGGGCGCGCCGGTCCTGGGGGACCGGGGCGAGGCCGTCGGGGAATGCCCGGTGCACGACCGGGAGGGTGAGGAAGGGCCCGGAAGTCTGGAGCAGCTCCAGCCAGGCGTGCCGTCGCCGGATTTCCTCGCTCACGCCGCCGGGGCGGCGAGCGCGCCCGCGGGGGCTCACCGGGCGGCCCTGTCGTCGGGCACGCACAGCGCGACGGCGAACGGGAAGACCAGTTCTCGGACGCCCGCGTACCGGGCGGCGATGCTAGCCAGCTCGCGGGTCCGCTCGTCTTCGAGTCCGTCCAGGCGGGCCTGCCAGGCGCGGCGGTCGCGATCGAGCTGCTGGCGTTCCGTATCGTCCAGGTCATCAAGGGTGAGCTGGACCGGCCCGGGGCCTTCCACAGCCGCCCGCAGCGTGAGCTGGAGCTGGTCGAACACCGCCATCGTCCGCCGGATCTCATCCTCCTGCCGGCGGCCCAGGGTTTTCTGCAGCGAGGTGAGCCGTTCTCCCGCACGGGCCTGGATGTCCGAAGCGAGCAGCGGTTCCAGCTCAGGCCAGCGAGTCACCATGCGCAGCCGTTCTGCCTCCGGGGCGACACGGGACGCGCCCGGCTCCAGCGCATCCTCCACGGCCTCGCGCAGCCGGGCGTAGCGGGGCTGCTCCAGTTCCACACGCCGGGAGCGGCCACCGGCGGGCACGGCCCGTGCCGCCAGCATGACTTCCTCATGCAGCCGCCCGCCGTCAGCACCGACAATCACCAGCCGGGCGAATACCGACACCAGGACGCCGTCGATACCGGCCTCCTCCGGAAGCGTCACGCGGACCGCGGCCAGGCGGTGCAGTGGAGTCCGGCCGCCCCAGATGGCGCTGCGCAGCAGGCGGGTGGCCTGGGCGACGAGCGGGTGCTCCAGATGCGCGAGGACCACATCGTCGCGGCCCTCGGCGAGCGCGGGATCAAAGGTCAGCGGGCGCGGCACGCCAGACAGCGGGTCGGCGAGCCCGGTCACCGTGCGCTCCCATCCGGCTCGCAGGTCCGGTGGCGCCACCAGCCCGGCGGTGTCCAGATCGGTGAGCGGCGGCTGGCTGGCCAGTGCAAGTGCCGTGTCCACGACGCGGCGCACGTTGGGCGGGGCGACGTGCAGTCGGCGCACGCTGGCATCCAGCTGCTCGCGGAGCCGGGCGATCTGGCCGCGCAGGTCCTCTTCCGCGCGCAGCAGGCTGGCGGGTACCCGGACCGGGACGGTCAGCGGGTCGATCAGGACCGGCCGGCCGAGCATCCGGGCCTCCACCGCGTGGGCGAGGACCGGGTTGACGCTGCCCAGGTCCTTGCGCTCCACGGCGACCTTCTCGGCCACCCGCGACAGGTACTCCAGGTCGCCTTCATAGGAGCCGGCCGCGGCGTGCTGCCAGCCTGCGCCGATGAAGTGCGCGACCTCGACTTGGTGGCGCTGGAGGTGCCGGTCGACCCGGCCGATGCGCTGCTCCAGCCGGTTCGGGTTGAACGGGATGTCGTAGTGGATCACCCGGTGGCAGTGACGTTGCAGGTCGATGCCCTCGCTGGCTGCGTCGGTGGCCAGCAGGATCCGCACCGGGTCCCGGCCGGGAGCGGCCTGGAACGCCGCTTTCAGGTGCTCGCGCCTGCGTTCCTCCATGCCGCCGTGCAGCAGCGCCAGCTGATCACCGGCCAGGCCGCGGGCGTCCAGCAGCCCGGCCAGCCAGTCCTGGGTGGCGACGTACTCGGTGAACACGATGACCCGCTCATCGTTCCACGCGCCGTCCGGGCGGCAGATCCTGGTCAGCTCCTCGAACAGCGCCTTAGCCTTGCTGTCCGCCGGCTCGGCATGGCGGTCCGCCCATTCCACGAGCTGGGCGAGCAGCGTCTCCTCCATCACCGAGGAGGCTGGCTGCAGATCAGCGATCCGGTCGAGTAGCGCGCGCTCGGCGTCGCCGCCCGCCTCGTCATCGGCCGGGTCGCTGTCCCAGTCCAGCGCGTCCGCCAGCCACCCGGGCAGCTCAGCCTGGCCCGCCCCGCCGGCACCGGCGGCGCGCGTTTCCTGTGAGCCGGTGCCGTGACTGTCCACGTATCCGTGCAGGGTCCGGGCGAACGCCGCCGGAGCGGAGAACAGCCGTTTCTTCAGCAGCAGTGTCACCAGGTCACCAGCGCGCCCCGTCGTCAGGCCCGGGGCCTGCCGCCGCAGCGCGGCATACTGCGCCAGCAGAGCGTGCGCTTCCCGCTCGGCCTCGGTGTAGGTCACCTCGATCGCCCGGGTCTCCCGGCCGCGGAATCGCGGCGAGCCGTCCGGGTTGCGGATATCGTCTTTCAGGCGGCGGACCATGACCTGGCGCAGCACCGCAGGATCCGGCTCCACCCCGCGGGCGAACCGTTGCGGATCCAGCATTTCCAGCAGCGCCTGCCACGACTCCGAGTACCCGTTGTGCGGGGTGGCGGACAAGAACAGCCGGTGCTGGCTGTGCTCGCCAGCCCTCCGCACCGCGCGGGTCTGCTTACTGTCCACCGCATACCCGCGTCCCCGCGCCGGGGCCGGCGGCGCGCAATGATGCGCCTCGTCGACGATCAGCAGGTCAAAGTAACCCGGATACCTCGTCTCGGGGGTCAGCACCTCATCCAAAAGCCGCTGCACCCGCGGCGTGCGCAGCCACTGCATGCTGATCACCATCCGCGGGAACACCGCGAACGGGTTGGCCTCCAGACCGTGAGTACGGTGCAGCTCCCGCAGCGCCGCGGTATCCAGGATCGTGAAGTCCAGGCCGAACTTCTCCGCCATCTCCTCACGCCACTTCAGCGTGAGCGACGCCGGGCACACCACCAGCACCCGGCGGGCGCGGTGGCGCAGCAGCATCTCCTGCACCACCATGCCAGCCTCGATCGTCTTCCCCAGGCCCACATCGTCCGCGATCAGCAGGTTCACCCGCGGCATCGCCAGCGCCCGCGCAACCGGCTCCAGCTGGTACTCCTCGATACTCGCCCCGGACCGGAACGGCGCCTGCAACGTCCGCGTGTCCGCGCTGGCCACCGTGCCCCACCGCACCGCGTCCAGGAACGCCCCCAGCCGCTGCGGGTCATCCCAGCCCGTCTCGGTGACCTCAGGCAGCTTGGTCGCCGGGACAATCTCGCGGCCCGGCTCGACCTCCCAGACCAGCGTCATGGACTCGCCCAGGTCATCGTCGCTCACGCTCGTCAGCTGGACCAGCGTCCGGCCCGGCAGCCGACTCGTTGCCAGCTCGTCTACCGGCTGGCGGCTCTCATTCACGTCAGCCACCACCCACTGCTGGCCGCGCACGCGCACGAGCTGCCCGGCCTCGGGCACGTCCGCAGCAGTACTCATTCCCCGCCCATCACCGCAATGTCATGCCGCAGTCCCGCGAAGTATGGCTGCGACCGACCGCGCCAAGATCATCACGGGCAGCTACAGACCTGCTTACCCTAGGCCAATTCGTATGCCGGCGGGAGACAGTCATCGGCTGCCGCTGGCGTTCAGCTGCGCGATCGCGCCTCACTGGCCAGCTTCCGGCTCAGCGGCAGGGTCCCTGCCTTCTGGCTGGCCGCGGCGTTCCCGTTGCCATGACTCACGGGCGTTGATCCTGGCCAGGGCAGCGGTGCCCTGGCACTGGCGAGAAGCATGACCGGCGGCCTGGGTTGCCGGGCTGCTGGAGGCTGGGCCCGGCAACGGCGGCCGCTCCGGTCGCGGACTGCCATCCGGCTGCGGGGGAGCGTCTTCGGCGGCGGCGTTCGCCGGCTCCTGCTTGGCCTGGGCCATTCGCTCCAGTTCCGCGTCGATCTGGCGGACTCGCTCACGCGCGGCTGCTACCTCGTCCGACTGCGGGAACGCCTTGCCGAGGCTGGTGGTCGCGTGCTCGATCTCCCGCCGGGCGCGTTCGGCGTCATCGAGCGCGCTGGCCTGGCGCTCTTCGAGACGGCGGAGACGGTTCTCCAGCCGGGTCACCAGAGCGACCGGGTCGGCGTCGGCCAGCTCGTGGGCGGGGATCTCGATGCTGGCGCCAGGCGCGCCTTCCAGCGCCAAGGTAATCGTGGTGCCGCCCAGCGCCCGGTCGAGCCGCGCGGTCAGCGGGAAGCTGCCCAGCTCGCCCGGCCGCAGAGCACGGCGGCGCTGACCGTCGAACTCGGCGAGTTCCCGCCGCAGGATCGCCGTCAGGGCGCTTCCCGTGCCGACGGTTCCCGACCGTCATGGCGAACTTGTCGGCGCGGGTGTCCAGCCGCCGGGCGATGGCGGCGTCAATCTCCTGGGCGAGCCCGGTCAGGCTGGCGACGTACCCCTCGTTCCTGGTGACGGCATGGCGGAGCGCGTCCTGATTGCGCGCGTGGGCGCGGGCGGCGCGCTGGAGCCGGGCCAGGGTGGTGTCAGCCTCTGCTTTGTCCATCAGGAGTGGGTTGCCGGTGGCCAGGGCCTTGGCCTCGTTGAAGGACAGGACGGTGTCGCCGACGTCGGCGATTTCGCGGGCGTCGAGTGAGGGTGACACGACGTCGTGGATGAACCGGGCCTTGCGTTCGAGGGTCTGCCACATGTAGCCGTCGAAGCTCCGCGCGGTGACCCAGCGGATGACCTGGACCTCGTCGTTGAGGTTGCCCTGGCGGATGATGCGCCCGTCGCGCTGGTTCACGTCGGCGGGGCGTCACGGCGCGTCGAGGTGGTGCAGGGCCACGGCGCGGTCCTGGACGTTGGTGCCCACGCCCATCTTCTCGGTCGAGCCGATCAGGACGGCGACGTGCCCGGACCGGCACGCGGCGAAAAGCCGGGCAAGATCGGTGTCGGACTTCGCTTCATGGACGAAACGAACGGCTTCGCTGGGCAGCCCGCCCGCAATCAGCCGGTCACGCAGCTCGTCATAGACGTTCCAGTCCTCGCCGGGGGTGCCCAGGTCGCAGAACACCAGCTGGAGCGACCCGCGGACCGGGTAGGGGTGCCGTCGGGTGCCCGGTACTCATCGTCGCGGTGGGCCTCCCAGATGGCGACGATGCGGTTCGCAGCCGCGTGGATCTTCCCCGGTGTTCCCTGGGGCAGTCCGACGAGCCGCAGGTCGAGCGCGGCGCGCCGGCCGTCGCCGGAGACCTTGAGCATGTTGTCTTCCTCGGCGCGGACGGCCCGGTTGCGGATCTGTTCGGCGCGCAGGCGCAGCTCGGCGACGTAATCGATGAGCTTCTCGGCGGGCTCGACGGCCACGGTCTCCGGGGCGCGCTGGTCATCCGCAGCATCTCCGGGACGTTGCGGAACCGGGCGAACCGGCTCTTGACCCGGAAGCTGTCGCCGCCCTCGGGGGCCAGCTCGACCTGGGTGACCACCTGGCCGAACGTGGCGGCCCAGGTGTCGAACACCGAGATCCCCGCGGCTTCCAGCAGGTCGGGGCGCAGGTAGCGCTGCATCACGTACGCCTCGGTGACCGAGTTGGCGATCGGCGTGGCGGTGGCGAAGGTGGCGACCCGGCGGCCGTTGCGGCGGCGCAGGTAGTCGAGCTTCATGTCGAGGTCGGAGGCCCGCATGGACCCGTCGATGGCGGCGTCGGCGATGTTGGAGGGGGTGCGCAGGTTCTTGTACCCGTGGGCCTCATCGACGCAGAGGTAGTCGATGCCGGTCGACTCGAACGTGACGCCGGGGTCCCTGGCGGAGTCGAGCTTGGCCTTCAGCCGTTCCTCGGCGCGCAGCAGCGCGCCTTCCAGGCGCTTGACCGTCAGCCTCTCGCCCTGCCTGGCCGTCTCGATCCACGCGCGCATCTGCGCCAGCTCGCGGTCCATGTAGGCGCGCTGCTGGTCTGGGCTGAGGGGGATGCGCTCGAAGGCCGACCGGGACATGACCACGCCGTCCCAGTCGCCGGTCGCGCAGCGGGCGGCGAACTGGCGCCGCCGGTCGCCCTGGAGGTCCTCGCGGTGGGCGACGAGCACCCGGGCGCGCGGGTAGAGCTGAAGCCACTCGCGGGCGAACTGCTCCAGCATGTGGTTGGGGATGATGACCGCGGGCTTGCGGACCAGGCCCAGCCGCCGCAACTCGGTGACGCCCATGATCATCTCAGCGGTCTTGCCGGCGCCGACCTCGTGGAACAGGCCGGCGGCGGGCTCGTGGATCATCCGCGCCACGGCGGCGACCTGATGCTGACGGGGCCGGAAGGTCACCGTCAGGCCCGGCAGGGACAGGCGCGCGTCGTCGTAGCTGCGCAGCACCAGGTTGTTGAACTTCTCGTTGTAGGCACGGGCCAGGCCGGCGGCGCGGGCCGGGTCCTCCCACGCCCACTCGGAAAACCGCTCGGCCAGCTCGGCTGCCTTCTCCTGCGCGGCCAGGGTGGCGTCCACGTTGAGGACGCTGCGCTCCCCGTCGGGGGTCTGGACCAGGTCGCGTACTTCGATCTTGCGCTGCTCCAGGATGGCCTGCGCGAGCTGCGGGGCCGGGTAGCGCTCGGTGCCCCAGGTCGAGGCGGCCAGGACGGTGTGCCCGCTGCCGCGAACGGCCCAGACCTGGCCGCCGGGGTGCTCGACCTGGATGCGGTCGTCGTCGAGGATCTCGCGCAGGAACTGCCGCACATGGGACGGGCCGATCCAGGCCGCGCCCAGGCGCGCGTCGATCTCGCCGGGGGCAAGATCGGCCGGAATAACGTTGCGCAGTTCGGCGGCGTTCACCGCGAACCGGGGATCATCCTCGGCGGCGGCCTGCGCGGCCCGCAGCCGGGCGCGGACGTTGCCGGACAGGTACTCCGCGGCGGGCAGCAGCCGCCCGGACTCGGGGTCGTCGAACACCAGCGTGCCCAGCTCGCCGAGCACGGCATCCGGGCGGGCGAGGAAGTACTCGTTGACCGGTACCTCGTGCCCGTGCAGCGACACCGTCCGCGTCTGCTCCCACGCGGTGGAGTCGGTCTGCCGGCCGGGCTCGCGCCGGCGGAGGATCAGCAGGTCGGTCACCACGCTGGTGCCCGCGGCGCGCTGGTGAGCGCCGCCCGGCAGCCGGATCGCCCCGGTGAGGTCGGCGAGCCCGGCGATCTCCCGGCTCGCCGCGGGGTTGCGGGCGTCCATCGTGTACCGGGAGGTGAGCACGGCGACCACGCCGCCGGGCCGGGTCAGCCGCAGGCTCTTGATGATGAAGTGGTTGTGAATCGAGTGGCCGGGGTTGTGCGTCCGGTCGTGCAGCAGGACCCTGCCGAACGGGACGTTGCCGACGACCAGGTCATACGAGCCGTCCCGGTCGCGCGTGCCGGCGAACGACCCGGCGAGGACCTGCGCCCGCGGGTACAGCGCGGCGGCAATGGCGGCGGTTACCGGGTCCAGCTCCACGCCGGTCAGCCGGGCCCCTGGCGGGGCGAAGCCGATGAAGTTGCCGCTGCCTTTCCTCGTGCGGGCGGCGTGTCTCAGGCTTGATCGTTGTGATTTGAGTTTTCCCTGGTTACGGTCCTTCTCGTGTTGTGGGGCGGGAGGGTTGACCGGGCTGCGGTGCGGCGGCAGGGGCTGTTCTTGGATGATCTTTTCGGGGTGGGCACCGCGAGCGGGGTGCTGGCGGGTTTGGATGACCGGGCGGTGAGTGACGGGCACCCGGTTTGGTTCGACGACGGGGCGCCGCTGGAGGATCTCAATGAGTTCCTGCGCGCGGCTCCTTGCGTGCCGTCGACGGTTGGTGCCTACGCCGGTGACATTGCCGGGTTCGGTCGTTTCCTGGAGAGCCGTGGCGTGCGGCTGCGGGATTGCGGCGAGGCGGACGCGTGGGACTTCAAGCGGGCACGCCAGCGTGAGGTCAGCGCGTGCCGGTGGTCACGGCAGGCGACGGCGATCTCGGTGTATTACCGGTGGCTCGCCGCGGCTGGCCGGGTTGACCGCTCGCCGATTCAGCGCTGGCCTGATGCTGATGGCCGTGACCGGTATGCGCAGCATCGGCGGCGCCAGCGGCTGGTGCCGTTCCTGGGTGCCAGCGAGTACCGCTGGTTTCGCGACGAGTGTCTTGCCCGTGTGGGCGACGGGGTCCGTGAGCCGCTGTTCTCGGATCTGGCGGTCGAGTCGGGTGCGCGGCGTTCGGAGGTCAACAGGTTGTCGTGGATCGGCCTGCCTGACCGCTATCCGGGCCGGAATCCGTGGGAGATCTGGGTGGTCGGCAAGGGTTCCAAGTCGCGTCAGGTGTTCGTGTCGTGGGCGACCTTGCAGAAGGTGCTCTCGTATCGTCTGGGGGCGCGTGCTGAGGCGGTCGAGGCGGGCCAGCCGTATCTGGAGCGCCTGCTGCGCGCCGGGGAGCTGGTGCTGTGCCAGGTTGGGCAGCCTGACCGTCACCGGCGCCCGATGGTGCGGGCGGGCACGGGCCGGGCGCGTCCGCTGGTGGACGTGAGCGATGAGGTGCTGGCCCGCCTGGTCGTGCGCCGTGCGGACGGGATGCTGGATCCTGCCGCGCTGCTGGTGTCGGCGCGCGGGGCGCGCATGCTGGACCCGTCGCACTGGAACCGGATGTTCTCCGCGGCCAACGCGCGCGCGCACGGCCTGGACGAGTCGTTCCCCAGGGTCACGCCGCACCTGCTGCGTCACACCTTCGCCGTTCACTTGCTGAGCGCGTTGCTGCGGCGCCTGAGCGTGGCTGGCCAGACCGCGACCGAGCAGGTGCTGGAGGAGCCGCGCCTGTTTATCGCCAGGGTCCTCGGCCACGCGAACCCGGCCACGACGCTGACCTATCTTGAGGCGGCCGTGCGGGCCTCCGGGGAGCCGTTGAACGCGCTGGCCGAGATGTGCGAGCTGTTCGCCGTTGACAGGCAGGCGTCCTGATGCCCCGGCGTTTCGCCTATAAGGAGCCGCCGCTGGTCCCGTCTCCGAGACCGGCTGACCGCGTGCCCATGATCGGCCTGATCGTGGTCGGCGGGCGGCGCCCCGGTGGTGTGATCGAGCCGGTGACCCTTGACGTGACCGGGTACCGGACTGCGGTGCTGGCCCGGGAGCTCGGCCGGGCATGGGCGGACCGGTTCGCCGGTGACGCCGAGCCGAGCTTCGCGACCGCCTGCCAGCACAAGAAGGCGGTGGCGGATCTGCTCGCCTACTGCGACCGTGCGGGCGCGCCAGCGGGGTTGTCGTGCCAGACGCTGTCAGCCGGGCTCCTTGACGATTGGCAGGACGACGCTGCGGGGCGTTACCCGCCGGGCCGCAGCCGCATGGCCGGCCAGAACGCGGGGATCGTTTTCGCGCTGCTGCGGGCGATGGCGGCTCGTGACCCTGGCTCGGTGGCGGCTGGGGCGCTGGCGCGGGCCCGCAAGCCGGCTGCCTATCCCAATAACGACCGCAGCGAGCCGCTGAGCGAGTTCACCGGGGCGGATCTGCGTCGGATGATCCCGGCGGCGACCCGCACGGTGAGGGAAGCCGAGCGGCGCGTCCTCGCGGGCAGGCAGCTGATCACCGAGGGCGGTGACCCGCGCCAGCAGGGAGTTTGGACGTTCGCGAACCTGATCTGGCTGGCCGCGCGGGGGGAGCTGACCGTTGCCCTGCTCAGGCGCAGCCTGCCGGGCTCGTGGCGGCGGTGGGATGACAGCCTGCGCGAGCAGGCCCCCAGGACGGCCG
>Ga0307372_10005489_pt1 | contig 19029 bp, 15 predicted proteins | sample OX1MG_FD_202533 | JGI IMG/M metagenome (GOLD analysis project Ga0307372, IMG submission 202533) | Soil microbial communities from Risofladan, Vaasa, Finland - OX-1 | ecosystem: Environmental > Terrestrial > Soil > Coastal area > Acid sulfate soil | place: Finland: Risofladan, Vaasa | collected...
CGCCTTTCCTCTGGCTGAACCCCGACCACGTCTACTTCCACCTCTTCACCACGCCCGTCAACGGGGGTGAGATCACCATCACCGTGATCACCCTGGTCGTGGTGGCCGCCGTCATGGCGATGTTCCGCTGGACGAGCATCGGCCTGCAGATGCGGGCGGTGGTGGAGAGTCGCCGCCTCTCCCAGCTCGAGGGCATCAGCGCCCCCAGCGTGGCCGCCGGCGCATGGGCACTGTCGAGCACCCTGGCGGGCCTCGCCGGTGTGCTCTTCCTGCCGCTGCAGCCCCAGCTCATCCCGACCGACCCCTTCGAGTTCACCTCGTTGCTGGTGGCGGGCCTGACCGCCGCCGCCGTGGCGAGCATGCGCTCGCTGCCGGTCGCGCTCGGCGCGGCGGTTGCCCTCGGAGTGATCGAGAACCTCATCAAGGGGTTCCTGCCCTCGGGTGGCGTCCTGGCCCAGGCCGTGGACCCGGCGTTCCCCTTCGTGGTCCTGATGGGGACGCTGCTGCTCAACCCCGGCCTCCGCACGCTCGACGCCAGCACGGACCCGCTGTCGTCGTGCGACCCTCCGCTGGCGCCCCCCGCCGTCACCATCCGCGACCGCCGCCTGGAACGGCCCACGAAGTGGGCCTTCTACGTGCTGGTCGTCGCCTTCCTCGTCTCGAACATGACGTGGGTGCCCGGCCTGTGGGTGACGACGTTCAGCGAAGGTCTCGGGTTCTCGATCATCTTCCTGTCGATCACCCTCATCACCGGCATGAGCGGCCAGATATCGCTGTGCCAGGCGACGTTCGCGGGCGTCGGGGCCTTCACGGCTGCCCAGCTGGCCACCCACGCCGGCCTGCCCATGCTGCTCGGCGCCGTCGTGGGCGGCCTGCTGGCCGCGGCCGTGGGGACCGTCATCGCCATCGTGGCCGTGCGCATCTCGGGCCTGCTCCTGGCGCTCGTCACCCTGTCCTTCGCCCTCTTCGCCGACCAACTGCTGTTCCAGTACTCGTGGTCGGGCGGTGGCCTCACCGGGGTGGCGGTGCCGAGGCCGGTGGTGGGCCCGGTCGACTTCGGCTCCGACCGCTCCTACCTCCTGCTGTGCTTCGGCGCCCTCGTGCTGTGCATGGTGCTCGTGCTGCTCGTCCAGCGGGGCACGGTGGGCCGGTACCTGGGGGCGATGCGGGGGAGCCCCACGGCGGCGGCCAGCATGGGCATCAGCCTGGCGACGGCCCGGCTGACCGTGTTCGCCATGTCGGCCGGCATCGCGGGCTTCGGCGGCGCGCTGTACGGGTCGACGCTCGCACCGGCCCCCGTCCCGGCGGCCAACTTCAACTACGTGTGGGCGCTCGTCTTCGTCGTGGCCGTGATCACCCTGGGGGCGCGCACCGTGGAAGGTGCCGTGCAGGCCGGCATGGGCTACGCCGTGTTCGCCACCGTCCTCACGTACCTGCCGCAGCGCTTCGCCGGCATCGAGCCGATCCTCTTCGCCTTCGGGTCGGTCACCTACGCCGTGCACCCCGAGGGGATCCTGGAGTACCAGAAGGGGCGCTGGATGAAGCGGGTCAACCGGCTGTTCAGCGCCTACGACCGCCGCCGGGCAGGGGGCCTTCCCGTGGAGGGTGAGGCCGCCTCCGTCGATGCCGCGCCCCTCGAGGTGTTGCCGGCCGCCAGCCTTTCGGGGGAGGTCCTGGGTGGGTGAGGCCGGTGGTGCGCTGCTGGACGCTCGCGGGATCTCGATCCGTTTCGGGGGGATCGCGGCGCTGAAGGACGTCTCGCTCACGGTCGACGCCGGTGAGGCCGTCGGCCTCGTGGGGCCGAACGGCGCCGGCAAGACGACGTTGTTCAACTGCATGTGCGGCCAGCTCCGCCCCGACGGCGGGACGGTGTCGTTCGACGGCCGGCCCATCGAGGACCTGCCCGCCCACGCCCGGGCCCGGCTCGGGATCCGGCGTACCTTCCAGCGGGTCGAGGTCTTCCCGGAACTGTCGGTGCGCGACCACCTGATCGTGGCCGAGCGCGCCCGCCGCGGCGACGGCGCGCTGTGGAAGGACCTGTTGAACAAGGGCAAGCCCCATGCCGACGAGCTGGCGCACGTCGAGGAGGTGCTCCAGCTGGTGGGCCTGGCGGACATGGCCGACGTCCCCGTCGCGGCCCTGAGCCTCGGGCACTGCCGGCTGGTCGAGCTCGGCCGCGCCCTGGCCGGCAGGCCCCGCCTGCTCATGGCCGACGAGCCTTCGTCGGGGCTCGACATCGCCGAGACCGCGGCGCTGGCCACCGTCCTGCGCAGCGCCCAGCGCGAGCAGGGCATGGCCGTGCTCCTCGTGGAGCACGACATGGAGATGGTGGCGAAGGCGGTCGATCGTGTCATGGTCCTCGACGTGGGAGAGGTGATCGCCGAGGGCTCGTTCGAGGACGTGGTGGCCGACCCCGAAGTGCGGCGCGCCTACCTGGGGCGCACGGCATGACGACGGCGCCCGTCCTCGAGCTCGAGGACGTCTCGGCCTCCTACAGCACCTACCGGGCACTGTTCGGCATCTCGCTGACCGTGCCCGCCGACGGCATCGTGGCCCTGGTGGGCTCGAACGGAGCGGGGAAGTCGACGCTGGCGCGCGTGGCGAGCGGGCTGGTGCCCGCCAGCAGCGGCTCGATCCGCGTGGACGGCGAAGACGTCACGAGGCTCTCGGCCCACCGCATCGCCCGGCGCGGCGTGGCGCACGTGCCCGAAGGCCGTGCCGTGTTCTCGTCGCTGACGGTGGAGGAGAACCTCACCCTGTCGTTCCTCCGGCGCGTGGGGCGGCGGGGCACGGCCGACGCGCTGGGACGGGCGTACGAGGCCTTCCCCGTGCTGTCCGAGCGCCGGCGCCAGGCGGGCGGGACCCTGTCGGGGGGCCAGCAGCGCATCCTCTCGCTCGCCAAGGTGCTGGCCGTGCCGCCCAAGCTGCTGATCGTGGACGAGCTGTCGCTCGGCCTGGCGCCTGTCATCGTCGACCAGGTCTACGACGGGCTCGTGGCCATCCATCAGCAGGGCTCCGCCGTCCTCGTGGTCGAGCAGCAGGTGGATCGGGCCCTCGCCATCGCCGACCGGGCGGTGCTCCTGGTGAAGGGAGCGGTGGCCTGGGAGGGCCCGGCGAGCGACGCCAAGCCGGTTCTGGAGGCCGGGATCTTCGGCGGCCACGCGTCGAACGGCAGCGCCCCCCCGGTGACGAACGGGTCGCGCGGCGCCACCGGCATGCCGTTCGCGGCTGCGCCCCGTGCCGCGCCCGGCGGTGCCGTGCCCGGCGGTGCGGTGCCGGCGCCGGGTCCACGCCCGCCGCAGCCACTCGGGGGCACGGCGCGGTTGCGGCCACAGGGCCCGGCCCTCCGGAGCGCCCCCGCGGCGGCACCGCCGAGCGCACCGGCGACGCCGCCGCCGAGCCTGCCCGGGGCGGCACCGGCGGGCGCCGCGCCGGCGGACAAGGCGGCCCCCCCGTCCGACCTCTGGATCGTGGGACCGACCTTCCCCGGCCAGGACTGATCCCGACGTGACCGAGAGCGAGGTGTGAGCGGCATGGGACTGCTCGACGGCAGGGTGGCGGTCGTCACCGGTGCAGGCGGGGGCATCGGGCGTGAGATCGCCGTGTGCCTGGCGGCCGAGGGCGCCCGTGTGGTGGTGAACGACCTCGGCACGACGCTCGGCGGCGACGGCGCCGCCCAGGGGCCGGCGGCCGAGACGTGTGCGCTGATCGAAAAGGCGGGGGGGACTGCCGTCGCCAACGGCGAGTCGGTGTCGGATTTCGAGGGTGCCGGGCGCATCGTGGCGCAGGCCGTCGACACCTTCGGGTCGATCGACATCCTCGTCAACAACGCCGGCATCGTGCGCGACCGCACCCTTCTCAAGATGACGTCGGAGGACTACGACGCCGTGGTGGCCGTGCACCAGAAGGGCACCTTCAACTGCGCGCACCACGCCGCCGCCCACATGAAGGAGGCCGGCTACGGCCGGATCGTCAACATCACCTCGTCGGCGGGCCTGCGCGGGAACTTCGGGCAGAGCAACTACGGCGCGGCCAAAGCCGCCATCATGGGCATGACCTTCGTGTGGGCGCTCGAGCTCGGCCGCTACGGCATCACCGTCAACGCCGTGGCCCCCGCCGGGCTCACCCGCATGACCGAGAACCTCTTCGGCGGGGCGGAGGCACCCCCGGACCAGGACCCCGCGCTCAACGCCCCGCTCGTCGCATTCCTCGCCTCGGAGCAGGCGGGCTACGTGAACGGCCAGGTGCTGGGGCGGACCGGGTACGCGTACACCATCTTCCAGACGCCGCGGCAGGTGGCGGCCATGTGGCGCGACGGCGGCTGGACACCGGGCGAGGTGGCCGAGCACTTCCACGACGTCCTCGGCCAGCACCTCCAGCCGATCGGCATGCCGGCGCACCCCCTGCTGGGCAAGAAGGACTGAGCCGGGGCGCTACGAGACGGGCTCGAGGATCACGACGGGGATCTCGCGCTCGGTGTTCTGCTGGTAGTCGTCGTAGGCCGGCCACGCCGCGGTGGCACGCGGCCACCACTCCCGCCGCTCCTCGGGGGTGGCGGTACGCGCCCGCAGCTCCATCACCCGGGCACCGTCCTGGAGCCGGACCATCGGGTCGGCGACGAGGTTCAGGTACCAGACCGGGTGCCGGGGGGCGCCGCCCATGGAGGCCACGACGGCGTAGCGCCCGTCGTGCTCGACGCGCATGAGCGGCGACTTGCGCTCCGCCCCGGTGCGCCGGCCCCGCGTCGTCAGGATGACGACCGGCTTGCCCTCGAGCGTGTCACCCTCACGTCCTCCCGTCGCCTCGTACAACCGAACCTGGTCGGCCACGAAGTCGAATGCGCTCGGCCGGTAGTCGCCAGTCGTGTCCATCGGCTGTCCTCCATGGCGTCGGCCCGCGGGTGCAGGCGAGGCCCGGTGTGGCGCGACGGCGTCCCGGGCGGTTGCCAACCTACGCGACGGGCGTGCCCGGGCGGCGTCGCCCCGCGGGCGGGCGGCTACCGTGCACCGCATGCCGCCTGACCGGCCCGCGCCCCCGCCCGTGATCGGCTTCGACTTGGACATGACGCTGATCGACCCGCGCAGGAGCGTGCGGGGCGCCCTGGACGCGCTGGCGGGCGAGACGGGCGTCGACGTCGACGCCGACGAGATCCTCGCCACGCTCGGCCCACCGCTCGAGGTGGCGCTCTCGCCGTGGTTCGGGCCCGACGACCTCGCCGCCGCCTGCGCCCGGTTCCGCGCCGTCCACGCCACCCTGCTCCACCTGACCGAGGCGATGCCGGGAGCGGCGACCGCCGTGCGGACGGTGCACGGGCGCGGTGGCCGCGTGGTGGTGGTCACGGCCAAGTTCGAGCCCCACGCGCGCACGAGCCTCCAGGTCGTGGGCATGGCCGCGGACGTGGTGGTGGGCCAGCGGTTCGGCGCCGCCAAGGGGGGCGCGCTGGCCGACAACGGCGCGCTGGCCTACGTCGGCGACCACCCGGCCGACGTCGATGCCGCCCGGGCGGCGGGGATCGTGGCGGTGGGGGTGTCCACGGGGCCGGCATCCGCCGACGAGCTGCGCGCTGCGGGCGCCGAGGTGGTGCTGCGGGATCTCGGGGGATTCGGGGAATGGTTCGAGGCGTGGGACGACGACCGCCGCGCGGCAGGGACGAGGAGCCCGACATGACCGAGGTGTCCGACAGGTACCGACGACGCTCCACCGCCTTGGGCGACAAGATCGCGGCGGTGCCCGACAGGTGCTGGTCGAGCCCGACGCCGTGCGAGGAGTGGACGGCGCGCGACGCCCTACTGCGTGCGTAGGAGCTGCCCCGAGGTCTTCGAGCGCGCCGCGGCGAGGGCCGGGGCGACGGCCAGGAGGTTCGCCACCACCAGGACGCCCGCCCCCAGGGCGACGATGATCCCGGCGGGCACGACGGCGACGGGCACGGCCCCCAGGTTGGCGGCGAAGGCGCGCCACACCGTCTCGCCCACGGCCACGCCGACGGGGATGCCGACGACGATGCCCACGAGGGCGACGGTGGTCGCCTGCCAGCACACGGTCGCGCCGACCTGGCCGTTCAGGAACCCGATGGACTTGAGCAGGCCCATCTCGCGCCGCCGCCGGGTGACGCTCACGACGAGGAGGTGCAGCAGTGTCGCCACACCGAACAGCGCCAGCATGAATCCCAGGATGAGCGGGAAGTTCACGGCCTCCCCGAAGTTGACCAACGACGTGGGGACAACCGGTGGTTCGCCAGCACCCTGTGAGGCGGCGATGATGCGCGTGGCGTCGGCCCGGCCCTTCGCCCCCGGCGCGACCTTCGCCAGCACGGCGAAGATCTGGTCGGACTGGTAGGCCCGCCGGCAGGCCGTCGCGGCAGGGCCGGCAGGGCACGCCGCGTCCAAGTAGCCGCCCATCGTGAACGCCGCGCCGGTGCCGATGCCGCCGAGGCCGAACTGGCTGGGGAAGGGGATCGTGCCCACGACGCGGAACGGGGCCGTGTGCGAGCCGCCGGTCGGCGACTGCACCGTCACGTGCACCACGGACCCGATGTGCGCACCGACGTGGCGCATCGTCGTGGCGCCGAGGGCGATTTCGCCGTTGGCACCCGGGACCCGCCCACTGGCAGCGGAGATGAGCAGGGGCCCGCGCACGGCCTTCCCCACGACGGCGAAGACGTTCGTCCCGTTGACGGTGATCTCGTCCCTGGTGCCCAGCATGATCCCGGTGACCGACCGGTCGTGCGACAGCTGGGTGAGCACGGCGGCCGCGTTGCCCTGCCCGGCCTCGTTGCCGAACGAGATCTGGTAGTCGTCCCCGTACAGCTCGGGGGTGGCGGTCAGGTGCGACAGGCTGGCACCGAACACTGCGGTGGCGCACAGGCCGAGGACGGCCAGGGCCGTCCCGAACAACGCGGTGCCCACCGGGATGGTGGCGGCGCCGCGCCCCCGCTCGAGCGCGTGGCGGACCCCGACGACAGCGCTGGGGGGCGCCCCCGTCGCGGCCACCCGGGCGGCGACGACCGAAGGGCGGGCATAGGTCGCCTGGTCGTCACCGATCTGGACCCGGGTGGCGCGCAGGGCCGGCCACACCCCGAGGAGCAGCACGACGACAACGGTGGCGAGCGCCCCGAGCGGGAGAACGAGGGTGTCGAAGGAGAGCCCCGTCGAGGGCTCGGCCAGGCGCGCCTCGCCGACCGGTGTGAGCGGCGACAGGACGAAGGCCACGAGGACGGCGCCGACGGCGCCGGCCAGCGCCACCACGAGGTTCCGGGCCGTCCCGAGCGCCACCAGGCCGTTGCGAGGGAGGCCCAGCGCGCCGAGCGTCGGGTACTCCTCGCTCTCGACCACGCTCTGCCGGCCGATGGCCTGGCCGATTGTGGCGAGCGCGGCCAGTCCGGCCAGGACGGCGAGCACCCACCACCCCACCGCCTGGGGGTGGATGGCCGAGGCCACCGCCGAGGAGGTCGAGTCCAGGTCCTGCGTGAACGCCGGGTGCAGTGCGCTCAGGGCGGCGGTGAACCTCGGGAGGTCGGCTGCGCCGTGTCGCAACCGGACGAAGTACGAGTTGGCGCATCTCTCCAACGTCGTGCACGACGGGTCCGCGGCGCGGTCGAGCGCGGGCGTGCCCCAGAAGTCGTAGGTGGCCGTCGTTCCCGCCGAGAATTCGGCCGCGTCGACCTCGATCCCGACGACGTGCAGGGCGATGGTCGGGCCCGCCGGGCTCAGGTTGGCACCCTGGACCAACGCGGGGATCTGGGCGCGCGTGAAGAACGGCGTGTGGACGACGGTCCCGATGTGCACGCCGAACTTCTGCTCGAGGTTGTACGAGGCCAGCACCTCGTCCGGCGACGACGGTGCCGGCAGCCTGCCGGCGACGAGTTTGACCGTCTGCGCGAAGCCCCTTGGCGAGAGGTCGTTGATCGAGAAGCCCACGTCGTTGATGCCGCGGCCGCACCGACAGGTCACCGGGGCGTTGGGCGGGCCGCCGACCGCGGTGGCAGCGGCGACCTCCGGCAGCCGGGCGACCTCCGGCAGCGGGCTGTAGTTGAAGACGAGGTAGTCGTAGCCGTGGGCGCTCAGGAAGCGCGGGTAGGCGGTGGCGGTCCGGCGGCCGGCGGCCGCGGCCGCAAGGACCAGTCCCCCGACGACGGCGATGAGCACGGCCAGGGTCAGCCACGACCGCCACCGTCGGCGCAGCTCCGCGCCGAACACCAGCCTGACTGCGCTCACGTGCGACCTCCCCGCCCCAGTGTCGTGGATCGGGCCGCCGGCCCCAAGGGGGCTAGCCGGTTTCCGGGCCTGGTGCTACCACGAAGGCGGTCCGGGCCGCGGGCCGCCGGTGTCGGTCCGGGTCAGCTGCGGCGGGTCCGCGGTGGCCGGTCGCTCGTCGCGGTCAGCAGTTGCGGGTCAGCCGTTACCGGTCAGGATGTTCACGATGCTGGTCAGGATGTTCACGACCGAGACGCCCGGGCCGCGGCCGCCCACGTCGTGCCGGAGGGCGAAGCCGCCGCGGCCCCCGCCCGGTCCCCACGCCGCGCCCACGTCGCGCCCACGTCGGCCGCCACCGGTCGCCGCGACGGGGCCCCGCTGCCCACGCCGAGGACGGCCACCGGCCTCACGGCCGCACCGGCTTCCACCCCGGCCCCTCGGGGACGCGGCCGGCGAGCAACGAGGTGCCGACGAAGTTGCGCTGGATCTCCACCGTGCCCGCCCCGATGCACAGCCCCCGGATGTCGCGGTAAGCGCGCTCGACGGGGTACTCGCGGCTGTAGCCGTAGCCGCCGAGGAGCTGGATGGCCTCGTCGCACACCTGCTTGGCGGCGAGGTTGCAGGCGATCTTGGCCATGGCCGACTCGAGCGGCGGCGGGGTGCCGTGGGGGCCGGCGAGCACGAGGGCCCGCTGCAGCAGCAGGCGGGCGCCCTCGAGGGCCGTGGCCATGTCGGCGACCTTCCACTGCAGGCCCTGCAGGCTGGCGAGCGTCTTGTCGCCGACCTTGCGCTCGCGCATGTAGCCCATGGCGTACTCGAGGGCCCCCTGGGCGGCGCCCAGGCACATCGCCGCGTTGCCGCAGCGCTCGTGGTTGATGTGGGCGAGCAGCGTCTTGAGGCCGTGGTTGTCCGCGGGGTCGCCCGGCACCAGGACGTCACCGGGCTCGATGCGCACGCCGTCGAAGGCGAGCTCGGCCTCCGTGCAGCCCCGCAGGCCCATCTTGCGGTGCGTGCCGGCGATGCTCACCCCGTGGCGCGCCAGGTCGACGACGACGGCCCCGATGCCCCTGCCCGTCCCGGCCTCGCTGCCGGGGAACCGGCACCACACCAGGCAGGCGACGGCCTTGTGCCCGCCGGTCACGTAGTTCTTGTAGGCGTCGAGCCGCCACCCGTCGCCGTCGGGGGTGAGGTGTGCGCGCATGGAGGTGGCGGCCGAGCCGGCGTCGGGCTCGGTGATGCCGATGCAGAACAGCTCGCCCCGGGCGGCCTCGGGGAGCCACCGGTCCCGGAGCGCGTCGCCGCCGAGGTGTTCGATGGCCCGGGGGGGGCCGTTGAACACGAGCTGGCACAGGATCGCGCTCGACACGTCCACCCGGGCGATCTCCTCGAGCACGATGGCGGCCTCGACGTCGCCCATGCCCATCCCGCCGTAGTCCTGACCGACGGTCACGCTGAACAGCTCGGCGCGCCGCAGCGCCTGCAGGGACTCCTCGGCGAACTCCTCGGTCTCGTCCCAACGCGCCGCATGGGGGGCGATGTCGCGCTCGGCGACGTCGCGGGCCAGCGTGCGCAGCGCGGCCCGGTCGTCGTCCTCGGAGAGGTCGACAGAGCTCATCGGCCGGCCGCGCCCGCCGGCTCGGGCGGCTCGGGCGCGCGCTGGCGGGCGGGCACCGGACCTGACACCATCGTCAGCGAACTTACTACACTGAGCGTTCGCCATCCCCGGCCGGGGGAACGTGGGGGCGCCTGCGAGGAGGGGCCGATGAGCAGGAGCCGGGAGTCCAGCACCATCCTCGACGAGCCCGGTGCCCGACGCCGGGCGCGGGGCTGACCGTGGCCGCAGCGCGCGAAGCCGTCATCGTCGACACCTGTCGCACCGTCTTCGGCAAGCGCGGCGGCGCGCTGGCCACCTGGCACCCCGTCGACCTGCTCGCCCACACCCTGTCGCACCTGGTGACGCGCACCAAGGTCGACCCCGGGCGCGTCGACGACGTCATCGGCGGGTGCGTCAGCCAGGTGGGGGAGCAGTCGACCAACGTGGCCCGCAACGCCTGGGTGGCGGCGGGGCTCCCGCAGTCGGTGCCGGCCACCACCGTCGACCGCCAGTGTGGCTCGTCCCAGCAGGCCGTGCACTTCGCGGCCGCGGGTGTGGTGGCGGGCCACTACGACATCGCCGTCGCCTGCGGCGTGGAGTCCATGAGCCGCGTCCCGCTCGCCTCCAACGCCCGCGGCGGGACGGGCCCGTTCCCGCAGTCGTTCCTCGACGCGATCGAGGGCCGGCTGTGGATGCAGTTCCGGGTGGCGCAGCTCCTGGCCGAACAGTGGAAGATCACGCGCCAGGACATGGACGAGTACGCGCTCGAGAGCCACCGCCGCGCCGCGGCGGCCACGGACTCGGGGCACTTCGCCAAGGAGGCCATCCCCGTCCCCGTCCGCGACGACGAGGGCACCCTCACCGGCCAGGTGCTCAGCACCGACGAGGGCATCCGCAGGGACACCACCCTGGAGCGCCTCGCCGCGCTCCCCCCGGCGCAGCCGTTCGAGCCCGAGACCGCCACCGACATCACCGCCGGCAACTCGTCGCAGATGACCGACGGCGCCGCCGCCATGCTGATCGCCGAGCGGTCGGTGGCCGAGCGCCTGGGGCTCGCGATCCGCGCCCGGTTCCACGCCTTCGCGGTGGCGGCCGAGGACGCCGCCATCGTGTTGTCGGCCCCCGTGCCCGCCACGCGCAAGCTGCTCGAGCGCACCGGCATGGCGGTGGACGACTTCGACGCCGTGGAGTGCAACGAGGCGTTCGCGGCCATCGCCCTCATGTGGGCCCGCGCCTTCTCGCCGGAACCCGATCGCCTGAACCCGCGCGGGGGCGCCATCGCCATCGGGCACCCGTTGGGGGCGAGCGGTGTGCGCCTCATGACGACGCTGCTCAACCAGCTCGAGGCCACCGGCGGCCGTTACGGGTTCCAGACGATGTGCGAGGGCGGCGGCCAGGCCAACGCCACCGTCATCGAGCGCCTGGCGTAGCGGGCCGCGGTCAGGCAAGCCGACCCGTGGACTTCACCTTCTCCGCCGAGCAGGACGACTTCCGCGCCGCGGTGCGGACGACCCTGGCCTCCGAGGCGCCGTCCGCCTACGTGCGGGCCATGATCGAGGACCCCGTCGGCGTCACCCCGGCGCTGTGGGCCACCATGGCCGACCTCGGCTGGCTGGGCGTGCTCGTGCCGGAGTCGGCCGGCGGTCTCGGCCTCGGGCTCGTCGACCTGGTCGTGCTCCAGGAGGAGCTGGGCCGGCTGCCCTTCCCCGGCCCCGTGCTGTCCTCGGCGGTGGCGGCCACGCTGGGAGCGGTGCGCCTGGGCCTCGACGAGGTGCTGCCCGACCTGGCGGCCGGCCGGCGCCGGGGCACGGTGGCGGTCGAGGAGCCCGGCCACGGCGACCCGCTCGCCGGCCTGGGCGCGCGGGCCACGCCGGCGGGCGACGGGTGGGTGCTCGGGGGCACCAAGCCCGTGGTCCTGGACGGCGCCGCCGCCGACTTCGCGCTGGTGGTGGCCCGCGACGGTGACGGGCTCGGCACCTTCCTCCTCGAACAGCCGGCGGGCGAGCCCGTGCCCGCCCTCGACGTCACCCGCAAGGTGGCCCGCATCGTGCTCGACGGCCGCCGGGCCCGGCGCGTGGGCCCGCCCGGTGACCACGGCGCGCTGTGGCGGCGCGTGCTCGACGACGTGAACGTGGCCGTGTGCGCCGAGCTGGTGGGGACGGCCGAGCGCGCCCTGCACCTGGCGGTCGAGTACGCCCAGGTGCGTGTGCAGTTCGACCGGCCCATCGCCACGTTCCAGGTCATCAAGCACAAGGCGGCCGACATGCTGCACCGCGTCGAGCTGGCCCGGGTGGGGACGCACTACGCGGCGTGGGCGTCGGACGCCGAGGACCCCGAGCGCGAGCGCGCCGCGGCCATGTGCAAGGGGTTCGTGAGCGAGGCCGCCGACTTCGTCACGGCCGAGAGCATCCAGGTGCACGGGGGCGTGGGCTTCACCTGGGACGTCGACTGCCATCTGCTGTACCGGCGGGCGAAGCAGGACGACCTCCTCTTCGGCGCCCAGGGGTTCCAGCGGTCGCGCCTGGCCGACCTCGTCCTGGGACCGGCGGCTCGCTGACCGTTCCGCCGGCCGCGCCGTCACGCAGGACGGCGAGCGCCAGGGCCCAGCCGAGCACCGATGCCGCCAGCAGCCCGGCGATGGCGCCCGACGCCAGCGGGCCGTCTTGGAAGGCGGCGCGGACGACGAGCAGGGGGATGGTGAAGCCGACGCTGGCGGTGGCCCCCAGGCCCACGAGCGCCCTGCCGCGCACGGGCGAGGAGGCCCCGTCGGTCTGCAGGCGCGCCGTGGCCCAACGGGCGGCGGCGATGCCGAGCGGCTTCCCGGCCACGCGGGCCACCACCACGGCGGCGAAGACGCGCAGGCCCTGGGCGGTGCCGAGCCCGGAGCCCGACAGCGCCACCCCGGCGTTGGCCAGCGCGAACACGGGGAGGATGACGACGTTCACCCACGGCCCGAGGCGCAGCTCCCAGCGCCGGGCGCCGGTACCGGCCACGACGTGGGCGAACCGGGCGCGTCGGGCGGGTGCCCGGTGCGGGCGGTGCACCGGCGGCGCCAGGAGGCCGACGGCCACACCGACGACGGCGGCCTCGACGCCGGCGTGCAGCAGCGCCAGCCAGGCGGCGGCACCGAGGGCCACGACCAGCGGGCCGGCCCGGTCGACGCGCAGCCGGAGCACGACCGTCACCGCCAGGACCAGGAGGGCGGCCACCAGCCAGGCGGCGCGGACGCCGGCGCTGTAGAAGCAGACCAGGACCACGACCGAGAAGATGTCGTCGGCGACCGCCAGCGTCATGAGGAAGACGCGCAGCCGCGGCATGGAGCGCGCCCCCACGAGGGCCAGCGCCCCCAGGGCGAAGGCGACGTCGGTGGCCATGGGGATGCCCCAGCCGCGCGCCGCGGGCGACCCGGCGGTGACGGCGGCGTAGATCCCCGCCGGGACGAGCATCCCGCTCAGGGCCGCCATCACCGGGAGGGCCGCCCGGCGCCACGACGCCAGCTCCCCGGCGGTCGCTTCCCGGCGGATCTCGAGGCCGACGAGGAGGAAGAACACGAGCAGCAGCCCCTGGTCGACCCAGTCGCGCAGCGTCAGCCGCAGGCCCAGCGACGACGACCACGGCGCCACCGTCCCCCAGGCGTGGCGGTAGCTCGACCCGGGCCAGTTGGCCCAGGCCAGCGCGCCCACCGTGCCCAGCGCCAGCGCCACACCGCCGGCGCGGTCGCCGCGCATGGCGCGCACCAGGCGTCGGGGCCGGGTCGAAGAGGATGCCTGCGCAGTGCCGGACAATGGGAGCCCCCGCGTCGATCGATGTCGCCGACCAGACTTCCCGGCACGCCAGACGCCAGCCTACCGCCGGCTCGGGGCGGTCGTCAGCTGCGTGCGGTCGACACCAGGCCGTCGCGCAGCTGGGCCTTGAGCACCTTGCCGGTGGCGTTGCGCGGCAGTTCGGCCGCCAGCTCGATGCGCCGGGGGACCTTGTAGTCGGCGAGCACGCCGGCGCAGTGCTCGCGCAGCTCGTCGGGTGTGGCCGACGCCCCCGGGCCCAGCACCACCACGGCGGCGACGTCCTCGCCGAGCACGTCGTGCGGGACTCCCACCACGGCGGCCTCCACGACGTCGGGGTGCTCGAGCAGCACGGCCTCGACGTCCATGGCGTGGATGTTGTTGCCGCCGCGGATGATGACGTCCTTCTTCCTGCCGACGATGTAGAGATAGCCGTCGTGGTCGAGGCGGGCGAGGTCCCCGCTGTAGAGCCAGCCGTCGCGCCACATGCCGGCGGTGGCATCGGCATTGCGGTAGTACTCGCGCTCGCGCCCGGGCATGCGCAGGACGGCTTCGCCCACCTCCCCGGTGGGGACGTCGACGCCGTCGTCGTCGACGATGCGCACCTGCAGCGGCGGCACGGGCTGGCCCACCGACCCGATGCGCCGCAGCGACTCCCCCTTGGGCATCGAGCAGAAGGCCGGGCCCGCCTCGGTCATGCCGTAGCTGTTGGAGACCGACGCCTCGGGCATGCGCTCCTGCAGGGCCCGCAGCGTGGCCGGGGCCAGGGGGGCGCTGCCGATGGCGCAGATCACGATGGACGACAGGTCCGCGCCCGCGAAGCCCGGGTGGGCGACGAGCAGCTGCGCCATCGAGGGCACCAGGAACACGAATTGGGGCCGGTGCTCCGCCACGACCTCGAGCCAGCGGCCGGCGTCGAAGCGCGGCTGGTACACGCCCGCCAGGCCGAGCTGCATGGGGTTGTAGATGAAGCCGATCCCGGCGAACGTGAACAGCGGGCTGGCGTGCAGCCAGCACTGGCCGGAGTAGCTCGGGTTGGGCGCGCCGGGTATCAACGCCACGTTGCGGTGGCGGACGGCGACCCCCTTCGGCAGGCCCGTCGTGCCCGAGGTGTAGAGGATGTCGGCGAGGTCGTCGCCGGTGAGCTCGACCTGGAAGGTGCTCGTGTCCTGCTCGCCGGTGAGCCCCCACGACCATGCCGGGCCGCCCGTCTCCTCCGTGAGCGGCGCCGACAGGACGTGCTCGACGGTCCCGATGGCGCCGGCCACCTCGTGGGCGAGCGGCGACAGCTCGGCGTCGGTGAGCACCACCCGCACCTCGGCGTGACCGAGCAGGCGCTCGAGCTCGGCGTCGGCCAGCCGCGTGTTCGTGGGCACGGCCACGGCGCCGGCCTTGTGGACCGCCGAATACGCCACCATGAAGCGCAGCCCCTCCTCGGCGCGCAGGTAGACGGACACCCGGTCACCCTTGGCCACGCCCAGCCCGACGAGGGCGCGCGCCAGGCGGTTGGACTCGCCCTCCCATTGGGCGTAGGTCATCTGGCCGCCGTCGACGACGCGGTAGGCGACCTCGTCGGGGAACGACCCCGCCATGGCCCGGAGGTGGTCGGTCAGGAGGGTGGTCACAGTCCCCCGTCGAGGGTGGCCGTGCGGCGGGCGAAGCGCCAGCCCTCGGGTGTCCGTACCAGCTCGTCGTGGTACCGGCCCGTGTTGCGCAGCCGCGAGGTGCGCCTGTCGGGCGCGGCGTCGGGCCCGGGCCGGGAGATCACGAGCAGTGTCACGTCCTGCACGGCGCGGTCGCCGTCCACCTCGACGGTGGCGTCCACGGTCACGTGCACGATCCCGTAGGGGGTGCGGCGGACCATCTCCGCCAGCGCGGCGCGCCCCGACGTGGTGGGGCCGCCCGTCACGGCCATCTCCCCGTCCTCGGTGAACGTGGCGGCGAAACCCTCGGGGTCGCCGTCGTCGAAGCACCGGTTGTAGCGCGCCGTCAGCTCGCGGATCCGGGCCCGGTCGACCATCCAGGCCACCGAGCCCGCGTCGCCACCACCACCACCACCACCACCGCCGCCACCACCACCACCACCACCACCGCCGCCGCTGTCGCCGCCCGAGTTCGGCGTCCGTCCTCCGCCTACGGCATCCCCCGCGTCCACGGTGTGTGCTCCTTCCCGGCGCCGGGTCCGCGCCCCCCACCGTGAGCGACGTTACCGCGCCGGCCCCGGCCCGAGCGGGCCGTCGGGCCGGAGGCCGGCGCGGGCATTCGGCGGCCGGCGGCGACGTCTAGTGTCGGCCCTCGCCCCCACCCACAAGGAGCCCACGTGAACCCCTTCGCATCGCTCGGGCGGTTCGCCGTCCGGTTCCGCTGGGTGGTGCTGGTGGTGTGGCTGGTGGGTGCCCCGCTGGCGGCGAAGTCGCTGCCGTCGCTGTCGAGCGTGGCCAAGAACGACAACTCCGCCTTCCTCCCCAGCAGCGCGCCGAGCGAACGGGCGGCCGCCCTGGCCGTTCCGTTCCTGCCCGCCAAGAAGGGGACGGCCCTCGTCGTCGCGGTGCGCGCCGGCGGGCCGCTCACTCCCGCCGACCAGGCCGCCATCGGCCGCGCCCGGGACGCCGTGGCCGGCGTCCGGGTCGTCGAGGCGGTGAAGGACCTCGGCGCCTCCGCCGACGGCCGTGCCGAGAAGATCGACCTGGAGCTGAACCTCCCGCCGTTCGGGGGCGGTGACAAGGCCACGAGCGCCGTCGATGCCGTGCGCCGGGCCCTCGGACGCGCCGGGGCCCCGCCCGGCCTGGCGTTCCACCTGGCGGGCAACATCCCGACCTCCGTCGACGAGCAGAGCGCCACCCGGCACTCCCAGGGCCTCACGCAACGGCTGGCGATCCTGTTCATCGTGGCCCTCCTGCTGGTGGTCTTCCGGGCCCTGCTGGCACCGTTGGTCACCCTCCTCCCGGCGGTGCTGGCCCTGGCGGTGGCGGGCCCGTTGATCGCCGAGGCCACCCACATCGGCGTGCAGGTGTCGAGCCTGCTGCAACTCCTGCTGGTGGTGCTCGTCCTCGGGGCGGGGACCGACTACGGCCTGTTCCTCATCTTCCGGATGCGCGAGGAGATGCGCGCCGGCCTCGCCCCCAAAGACGCCGTGGTGGTGTCGGTGACCAGGGTGGGCGAGTCGATCACCTTCTCGGCCGCCACGGTCATCGCCGCGCTGGTGAGCCTCCTGCTCGCCAGCTTCGGGTTGTACAAGGGACTCGGGCCCGGCCTCGCCATCGGCGTGGGCATGGTGCTCGTCGCCAACCTCACCCTGCTCCCCGCGCTGCTGGCGCTGCTCGGTCGGGCCGTGTTCTGGCCGCTCGTCCCGAAGGCGGGCCAGCAGCGCCGGAGCGTGTGGGGATCGGTGGCGGCCAGGATCGTCGCCCGGCCGGCGCCGACCCTCGTCGTCGGGGTGCTCGCCTTCGGCGCCCTCGCCCTCGCCATGCTCGACTACTCGCCCGCCGGGTTCGGGGCGCCGTCGGTGCCCTCGACGGCGGACTCCTCCCAGGGCCAGGCCGCGCTGGGCGCGCACTTCGCGTCGGCCGAGGCGAACCCCACCGACGTGGTCTTCCGGCTGCGCACGTCGGCGTGGGCCGCCCCCGACGTGCTCGCCCGCGCCCAAGACGCGTTGAAGGCCACCGGCGATTTCACCGACGTGGCGAGCGCCCTCAACCCCAACGGCCGCGCCACGGCCTTCACGCCGGCGCAGTTGGGGTCCCTGCACGTCGCCCTCGGGCCGCCCCAGGCCCTGCCCCCCACCCGGCCCGCGGGCTCCCCGGTGCCGGCGGGCGCGTACCAGGCGTACCGGGCGACCGCCCAGTTCGTGAGCGCCGACGGCCGCACCGTCCTGTACGCCACCTCGCTGACGGCGGGCGGCCCGGAGACGGCCTCCGCGTTGAACGCCGTCCCCGCCGTGCGCGCCGCGGTCTCGTCGGTGGCGGCGCGCATCGGCGCCGTGGACGACGGTGTGGCCGGCCAGGCGCCGGCGCTGAACGACGTGGCCACGGTCTCGGCCCACGACCTGGCCAAGATCATCCCGGTGGTGCTCGCCGTCCTGGCGCTGCTGCTCGCCCTGGTGCTGCGCAGCCTCGTGGCCCCGCTGTACCTGGTGCTCAGCGTCGGCCTCTCCTACCTGGCCGCGCTCGGGCTGGCGGTGCTCGTCTTCGTCGTCGTCGGCGGCCAGGCGGGCATCAACTTCGTGCTCCCCTTCTTCATGTTCATCTTCATCATGGCGTTGGGGGAGGACTACAACATCCTCGTGATGAGCCGCATCCGGGAGGAGGCGCACTCGTTGCCCCTCCGTGCCGCCGTGCAGCGGGCGGTGCAGGCCACCGGGACGACGGTCACGTCCGCCGGCCTGATCCTGGCGGGGACGTTCGCCGTGCTCACCGCCTCGGGCGGGACGCAGGTGCAGGAGATCGGTTTCGGCCTGGCGGCCGGGGTGCTGCTGGACACGTTCCTCGTCCGCACCCTTCTCGTGCCGTCGACGGTCGTGCTCCTCGGCCGATGGAACTGGTGGCCGTCGCGGCTGTGGCGCGACGAACGAGACGGGGGCGTCCCCGCCCCGGAGCCTCAGGCCCGGGGGAGCGCGTAGGCGGCGATCGCCGCGAAGTGCAGCGCCGCGCCGGCCACGGTGAGGGCGTGGAAGACCTCGTGGTAGCCGAACACGCCGGGGACCGGGTTGGGCCGTCGCAGCGCGTAGCACACGGCACCGGCCGTGTAGCAGGCCCCGCCCGCGAGGATCAGAACGAACCCCCCTCCGCTGAGGCCCCGGACGAGCTGGGGCATGACGGCGAGGGCGCACCAGCCCACCACGACGTAGGGGACGGCGATGGCCCACTTGGGCGCGTCGAGCCACAGTTGGCGGACGGTGACGCCGGCGGCACCACCCACCCACACCAGGCTCAGCACGAGCGCGCGCGCCCACCCGCCGAGGGCCAGGCCGGCGACGGCGGTGTAGGTGCCGGCGATGGCGAGGAAGATGGTGGCGTGATCGGCGCGCCGCATGCGCCGCCGGGCGGCCGCCGACCACGGGACGCGGTGGAAGGCGGCGCTCACGCCGAACAGCGCCACCAACGACGCGACGTAGACGGCCAGCGCCGCCCGCTCGCCGGCGGTGGAGGCGTGCGCCACCAACAGCGGGCCGGCGACGAGCGTCACGCACAGCGCGACGAGATGGATCCAGCCGCGCAGCACGGGTCGGGCGGACGGGTCCGTGGGGACCGGCCCGGGGGTCGCCGCGGCGGACGGTTCGAGGTGGACGGGAGTGATGCGCGGCAGCGTATCCGCGTCGCCGCCGGTGGTCAGCGCTTGGTGGTCAGCGCGTGGTGGTCAGCGCGTGGTGGTCAGCGCGTGGTGCGGCGGTGGCGCCACGCCAGGAGGAAGCCCTCGAGCGGGTCGTCGATCGTCCCCAGGGCGCAGTTGCAGGCCGCGCACG
>Ga0307372_10005491_pt1 | contig 19027 bp, 15 predicted proteins | sample OX1MG_FD_202533 | JGI IMG/M metagenome (GOLD analysis project Ga0307372, IMG submission 202533) | Soil microbial communities from Risofladan, Vaasa, Finland - OX-1 | ecosystem: Environmental > Terrestrial > Soil > Coastal area > Acid sulfate soil | place: Finland: Risofladan, Vaasa | collected...
CGGGGGGCAGACAGCGGGTGTGACGGGGCGGCTCCTCGGGGCATGGGATCGGGCGGCCGGGTGCGGCGGTAGTAGGTGGCTCGAGCCCGGCCCACCACCTCACCGGCCCATTGGTGTCCACCAGCGGGGCCAGTTCGCGGGCGGTGCTGTCGATCATCACGCTGGCCCGCTCTCCGCGATCACGGCTGCGAGCCCCTCCACGAGCGCGCAGACCTGGCCTTATCCCGCTCCAGCCCCAGGTGGCTCCCCTGCTTGTGCCGCCTGGCCAGGTCCCGATCTCGGGGAGCCGCCCGTGGGCGGCCCCGCTTCTGGGCCAGCCCGGCGGCGGCCCCCCGGTCTCTTGCCGCCGCCACTCGGTGATGAGGAAGCGGTCCATCTCCTCTGGGGAGCGCACCCACCCGCGCTGACCACCGCCCGGATCGGCTCCTCGCAGTCGCGGACGAGGGCGAACGGACATCGCCCCACCGCCCGGTGCCGGTGGGGGCCGCGAGACGGGAGGCGATGCCCCTCATCCTCCCCCGGTGGTCGCCCCGCCAGCGCGGCCGCGTGGGCTCGCCCCCAGACCCGACCCCGGCCTGACCGGCTCCAGCGGCTCCGGCCGGCGGCATCGTGCCCGGCCCCACTCCGATGACAGCGGCTCGCTGAATCGGTGCCGCACCGTCGAGGCCGCAGGTGCGGGCGTCGGAAGCGCGGCGCCTGCCCGTGGCGCCTCGGCTCAGCCCCCGCCACGCCTCCCATTGGCCGACGGGTTGCGCCCGGCTGCCGCTGTCGCGCGCACCGAGTGGGGGTCGCCCCGGGGCACAGACACTGCCGCGACCGGCATCGCCAGGGCCGTCTGCCCGGCGGAGGCGACAGACTCACCGGCACCGCCACGGCGGAGCTCCGGATGGTGCGCCGAGGAGGGCTCGCCCCCGGGCCGGTACCGGTAGACGATGCCGTCATCCAAAATCAGGTAGGCGCACCCCGTGGCCTCGTCCATTTGCAGGATGGGGCAGTCGAAACGCTTGGAGAGGTCGACCAGACCATCGAACGAGGCCATCTCCACCAGCCGACCAGAGGGGGCGCTGAGAACGGCGACCAGCCGGTCGCCATGCCGGGCGGCGATGCGAACCCGCTCATCGCGATGGTTCAGTTGGCCGAGCATGCGCCGCCCACCGATCGCGAGCAGGATCACCGCCAGAGCCAGCAGGCCAAGGCTGATCAGTTCGGCCTCTCGCCGGGAGAGGCTGAGGCCGCGGAACGAGAGCGTGGTCGGCACCTCCACGAAGCGGGCGATCGCGCCCGATTGGGTCACGGAGTAGGGGTGCAACCCGCTCAGGCCGCCCGCCGCCCCGGGTGCGGTCGGCTGCAGCACATTTCCATTTAGGGCAAAGCCCAGAGCGGGCGCCACAGAGGTGCGCAGCGGACGTCCACCCAGGGTGCCGTGGACCGTGATCCGGGGGACGATCTGCAGGGTGGGCTGCTGTTGGATACCGCCTGTCACCGCCACCAGCTGCTGCACCACCGCGCTCACCTGGGGCAGCGAAATGGTCCCCCTGACGATTCCCCGGGCACCCCGATACACGGTTGGGGGCTGGAGCGCGAAGGTCCGATTCAGATCCTGACCGGCTTGGAGCCGGGCCACCAGCTGGGCAGAGCCCGAGACCACCAACGGGAGGCGGCTGGCAACGTGAAAGGCGAAGGAGACGGTCAGCTGGTGGACCAGGCTGAGGAACACGGGCTCTCCCGTGGTCAGGCGGGAGGCGCCGTAGAGCGAGTGGGGATCGACCGGGGCGGTGTACGCGAAGGCTCCTGTGACGCTGTAGGTCACCGGGCGCGCCACTGTCCGCTGCGGCGGCTGGGCAAGTGCGAAGCCGCCCAGCAGAAGACCCACGATCCCGAGCACGGCGGCCACCAGCACCACCTCCAGGGACAGCGGCCGGCCGCGTGTCGGCCGACCCAGAGCGCGTGACTGGTCAGACATGGCGTCGATGCCTCCTACGCTGTCGCCGTGACACCCGTGCCGGTGCAAAGGCAAGGATCCAAAGGAAACCGAGGATCAGAGCGGCCACGATCGGCGTGCGCAGGTACTCGACCAGCAGTCCCACCCCGGCGAGGTGGAGCGCCTCGGCGCCGACGATCTGAGCCTGGGTCGGCTGGTACGAGTCGACGAAGCCGTTGTTGTCGCCCTTGAAGACAAATCGATCTCCGTGCCGGGCGATGATGCGGTGGAGCACCACCAGTTTGAGCTGCGGGTCGTTGTAGGCGGCCACCTCGCCCACCCGGTAGTGCGCCTGCGCCGTCACCACCACCAGGTCGCCGGTGTGGTAGCGGGGCAGCATGCTGATGCCGGAGACCACGGCGTAGAAGCTGCTCCCTCCCAGCGGGACCGGCATCGCGACCCGCCAGGCGACCCCGAGTCCGACCAGCAGCACCAGCGCCGCCACGAGTCGGATCGCCCCGGACGCCAGGTCGCGGCAGCGGGCTGTGCTCCCGGCGACCAGCCGCCGGGTGCCGGCCGTGGGACTCGAGGCACTCATGCTGACCCTTCAACTGGACTCGCTGATCGTGACCGCTCACTCGAGCACAGCCGGGCAGGGCAGGCGCCCCGCCCGGCTGGCCGTCGATTCAGGTCGTGCCTACGAGGTGGCGCGCACGTCGAGGCTGGCGATCGGCCCGGGCGCCTGCGAGGGGATGAAGTTGCAGTTCCAGCTGGTGTACGGGTAGGTCTCACTCTGGGTGCTGCCGGCCTGAACCCCGTTGACCTCGCTGCAGACCTCCCAGGTGGTCAGCAGGTTGCCGTTGGCATCCTTGAACGCCGCAAAGGCGTTCGCGGCCGGGGGCTCCGTCCCGTTGACGGCCTCGGCCTGGAAGCTCACCTGGCAGATCGTGCCGTTGCCGGGGGGTGCGGGACAGCCCGGGCCCTGGGTGTTGTCGTTGTAGCTGATGTGGTTGATGGCGTAGCCCGACACGGTGCCGGCGCCAGAGCCGGCACCGGTCTGGTCGATCGTGTTGCTGGCCATGAAGGCGAATCCTGATCCTGCGATCACCGCGCCGGCGGCGAGCAGGATGACCTTGGCGCGAAGGTGCCTCATCGTGTCACGTCCTCCCGTAGTTTTGTGATCGGTCGTCCGACCGGCGCCGCCGCGCCGTGGGAACCGGAGGCATCAGGCCAGCCCACGTGGTCCGATCTGCTGGCGATAGGCCTCCGGCCGACGAGGGGCCCGGACTGCTCGCTTCAGGATCACCCGTGGCCCAGCCACCGTCATCTACAGGATTGGGGAATCTGGCGCCGGGGCGGGCTGCCGAGCCCCGCTCCTCGGGGGCCACGGCACCACCGGCGCGCCGTCTCGCCGGAGCGCCCAGCCGACGTTCCAGGCGAGCGCCATCGCCGCTTGCTGGGAGTGGACGCCGAGCTTGCCGAGGATGGAATGGATCTGGCTGCGCACGGTGCCGACCGAGACCCAGCCTGCCTCGGCGATCTCCTCCGCCGACTGACCCTGGCTGAGCTCGCGGAGCACGTCCTGCTCGCGCCGGGTCAGCTGTCGGAAGGGCTCCACGCGAGCCCGGTGCTCGGCCCGGTGGGCCCGCAGGTCGGCCAGGAAGGCATCTCGCTCCGCCGCCATCAGTCCCGCGCGGCCCGCGGCCACCCGGCGGATGGTGGCCACCAGCTGAGCCAGCGGCTCCGCTTTGTTCACCAGCGCCAGCGCCCCCCGCTCGAGGCACCCGGCGAGCCGGACCCGGTCGCTGCTACCGCTCAGGATGACCGGCCGGGCGCCGGCACACCGCACCGGCTCGATCAGCTCAGCGCCGTCGACCCCCGCACCGAGGTCGAGATCGATCAGCACGATCGGGGGGGGCGTCGCGGACCTGACCCGCGCGAGCGTCGCCGCCAGCGTCGCTGACGGAGACGCGGCTACCGGGATCACCACCTCAGTAGCCCAGCCCTCGGCCCCGAGGACCAACACCAGGCTGCGCGCGACCATCTCATGGTCCTCCACGATCACCACCCGCGTCAGCTCCGCCGACGGCGCGGGGACCTCCGGTCCCCCCGGGCTCCCGGTGATCACCGCGCCTCTCCGCCCCGCTCGCGTCTCGGGCCGGCGGAGGTCAGGGGTGGATCGGCGGCGGGAGCGCCCGCGGGACTGGCGGCCCTCAGCCGGAGCACGAAACAGGCTCCCCCACCGGGCCGCGGCTCCGCCCACAGGTCCCCACCCTGCTCCCGCAGCAGCCGCCGCGCGATCCCGAGTCCGAGCCCCTCACCGGCGGCGGCGGTGGCACCGCGCTCGCCCCTGCGGAACACTCGCTCGCGCTCGGTCAGGGGAATGCCCGGACCCTGGTCCGCGACCTTGATCGAGATCCGTCCGTCCTGTTGGCGGGCGCGCAGGGTGACCGAGGAGGTCGGCGCGTGGAGACGGGCGTTGTCGAGCAGAGCCCGGACGGCACGGCCGACCGCCAGCGGATCTCCCAGCGCCCGACCGAGTCCGGGGGCCAGCTCGAGTCGCACGTCTTGGCCCTGGTGGCTGGCGGCCGCAGCCTCGCGCCGGAGCACCTCGCTGGGGCGGAAAGCTCGATCCCGAGCGGGCTCCGCGGTGGCGAGGCAGGAGAGGGACTCGATCCCCCAGCGAACACATTCCAACGCCTCTCGAGCCGGATCCGACCCCAGCTCCTCCACCCGCGCCTCCAGCAGGTGGACGCCGCCACGCACCGAGAGCAGCGCCGACCGGAATTCGTGACGGGCCTCCGCAGCGCGGGCGCGCTCGCTGTGCTCCTGTTGCTCCAGCTCCCGCCGCCGGAGCTCCGAATGATGCAGCGCGGCGTTATGGTCGGCGACCCGTCGGCGGAGGGTGACGACCGCTCCGACAGCCGCGCACAGCGCCGCCTCGAGCAGCAGGACACCGGGCACCAGGGTCATCCCGGGCGTGCCGGAGCCCCGCAGCACCTCGGCGAGCCCAGCCTGCGCCACCACCAGCAGGCTGACGCAGAGGAAGAGGTGGAGCGGTCCCCGCCGACGCCACCAGGCGACCCCGTAGGCGAGCGCGATGGCGGACGCAGCCGACGCTGCCGGCACCCCCTCCAGGAGGGGACCAGTCGCTCGGGAGGCGAGCGTCCCCTCCAGCCCGACAAAGACGAGGGCGCCCACCAGCAGGAGGGCCGCCGGCACCACCAGCATCGGTGCGTCCCGGCCAAGTAGACGCGAGCCGAGCACGCGCAGCGCCGGCCAGGCCAACAGGCACATCCCGGCGAGCAGGGTGACCACCGCCGCCAGGTGGAGCGGTCCCCAGCCGGCGCCGGTCATCGGGAGCGCGGAGCGCAGCGAGGCGGTGAGCAGGGAGGGAGCCTCGATCAGGCCGCACGCGAGCAGGCCGGCGCCAACCGGGAGCCACTCCGCCGGCTCGCCGGCCACCTGCCAGAGCAGTAGACAGGCGGAGGCTCCCAGCAGGCAGAGCACGATGGCACCGAACGAGAGCCCCTGCTCCACGGCGGTCGCTTCGCGGCCGGTGAGCACCCAGCCGTCGGCGGCAAGAATCCCGAACGCCACCCAGGTCACCAGCGCCGGGATCCCGCCAAGACAGAGGGGGGCGACCCACTCCCCAGGTCTCGAGGCGCGGCCGGGCCGCAGCCCCGCCCGCCACTGCTCGCCATCTCGGGCCACGCCCCGCCCGGACGCCCGCGCGAGGGAGGAGGGGTGGGGGCCGGGCTCGGTTGTCACCGCCACCGGTCGCCACCTGTCAGCCGGGGCCGCTCCGCCGGGATGCCGACTGACCCTGGTCGGTCCGGTGGCAACCTGGTCTGGCCGGAGACCTGAGCGGATCGGATGCGCGAGGCGGTCCCGCGTGGCTGCGCCCCCGCCGACATGGGTGAACCGCCCGACTCCGCCTCCATCCGGGCATGCCCCCGCGGGTAAGACCGACCTGAGGCGGGGACGGGTTCACTCTGGCTTCCCCCGGGCGCAGTGACCATTCTTCAGCCCAGGGTTCGACGCCTCCCCACGTACCCGCCCATGATCCGGCCGGCCCGCCCCAGGGGCCAGAGTGCCACCCCCCCCGTCGGTGAGGGTGCCAGCACCGTGCCGAGGCCTGAAAAGCCTCCTGCCCCACCCCGCGATGCGATACGGTTGGGGGGAGCGCCGGGGTGGCAGGCGTGCCGCCCGGCCGGGGATCGGGAGGGATGAGGAACCGGTGGATGAGATCAGCGGTGCGGGGTACGACCACCGCTCGTCCATCCTCGCCTGGCAGGACGATGCCCCCCGTCGTCAGCGGCTGGTGGAGGCGGACCGAGCCGCGGTGGTGGAGGGCCTGCGCGCCATCGCCGATTCCGCTGCCGTCCAGCTCCTGGCCGGTGACGAGCGGTGGGGACCGCTCGCGGTGGTGGCCGAGGCGCGGCGGGGCAGTGGAGATGGATCGATATGGCTGGGCCAGCTGGGAGGCCCCGCCCGCGAGCGGGTGCCACTGGTGGTGGGACGGCTTCGCCTCGGTGCCGTGATCGTGGTCGGGGCCCGGATCCCGAGCCGCCAGTGGCTGCGGATCGGGGATCCTCTGCTGCGGCTCGCTCGGGTCACCCTCCACGCCGACGCGCTCGCCGCGTCGGGGGTGGAGCACGCGGGCGAGGTGCGGCGAGCGCGCCGGTTGATGACCGCGGCGATGGACCAGCTCCACCGCCGGGTGGCGGAGCAGCTTCACGGGCGGGTCCAGACCCGTCTGGTCGTGCTCTGGCACCGTCTCGGTGACGCGGCGGAACTGGTCGAGCGGGATCCGGAGGGAGCCCGGCACATGCTGGGGCAGGTTCGTGAGCTGCTCGACCAGCTGCGTGAGCGCGACGTCCGGCCGCTCAGCCATCGGCTCCACCCGGCGAGTACCCGAGTGGGCCTGGAGCCCGCGCTGCGGTCCCTGGCGGGGGAGTTCGGCAGGAGCCTTCGGGTCGAGCTCCACCTCGACCCACCCTTGTGCGCGCTCGACGAGCCCTCCGCCCCGACGCTCTCCGAGCCGCTCCGATTCGCGGCGTATCGCATCATCGAGGAGGCGCTCGGCAACGCCGTGCACCACTCCCACGCCCGGGTCGTGCGGGTCCGGGTGTCGCTCCCGAGCCCCTCCGCGCTGGAGATTGATGTCTCGGACGACGGGGTCGGCCTGCCGGATCCGCGACCGCGCCCCGGGCTCGGGCTCACCACCATCGCGGACCGGGTGGACGGCCTGGGTGGCCGCTGGCGCATTCGAGGCGCCCCCGGCCGAGGCACCTCGCTCTGGGTGCGCATCCCGCTCCCCGACGCGACCACCGGGGCGGGTCGCGACCCCCTACAGTGGATCGAGGCGCTCGATCACGGCATCGATGCTGAGGTCGCGCTTGCTGAGGATGGGCGAGAGACCGAGGGCGTGAGCCGCCGCTTGGTAGGGGGCGGGGTCGCCGGCCGTGACCAGCATCACCCGGGCCGACGGGGAGACCTCATGCACCCGGCGGGCGGTGACGAGTCCTGTGACGTCGGCCATGAACAGGTCCACCAGGACGATGTCGGGGTTGAGCCGGGCAGCCAGGTCGACGGCCTCAGCCCCGTTCACGGCGCCGCCGACCACCGTGAGTCGCCCGTCCCGATCTAGGAGACGGCCGGCAACTTCCAAGAACTCCACCTCGTCGTCAACCAGCAGGACCGTGCGGGAATGGGTCGGCGTGTGCTCCGCCATCAGGTGGGGACCGCCTCGAGGGTGCTGCGGGCCGAGAGGACTACGCCGCTGCGCACCGGGTCATCGACGGCCCTGCGCGTGTCCATGCGCTCCCTCCCAGCCCGCCCCGCCCAAGGGTACCCACGGCCCCCCTACCGCCACCGCGGCCGCCGCTATCATGCAGCCGAGAGTCTGCTAAACGCAGGGTGCTGGCACCCCGGCGACCAGGCGCAGTCCGGCCGACCTTCAGCCGGCGTGGCGCCCTAGAAACGTGAGCGTCGCGCGAACCCGCAGATGGACCGCGCCCTCCCCCCGGTCGATCCCCAGCGCCTGATAGAGCCCGTTGATCTGGTTCTCGACGGACTTCTCGACGAGTCCCAGCCGTTCGCCGATGGCGGAGTTGGTCCAACCCTGCGCAATCAGTTCCAAGATCTCGAGTTGGCGGGGGGTGAGGGTCGCCAGCGGGCCGGCGAGCCGGCTCCGCCGCCGCGTGACCAGCTCGGGATCGAGCACCACCAGTCCCGCCGCGGCCCCCTCGATGGCGCGCACCAGCGCGGAGGTGTCGGCCACCGAGCGCTTCAGCAGATAGGACCATCCGGCAAGACGCTCCGGCCCGATCCCCGACAGCAGCTCCGCGTCCGCGTGGTTGGAGAGCAGGACGATGCCGATGGTCGGGTCGAGACGCCGCAGCTCGGCCCCGACCCGGATTCCATTCCACTCGTCCCCGAGCTCGATGTCGAGCACCGCCACATCCGGGCGCAGCCGGCCCCCGGCCTCGATCGCCTCCGGGCCCGTGGCGACCTGGCTCACGACCTCGAGCGTCGGCCGGCCGGCCAGCACCCCGACGAGGAGGTCACGGAACAGCGGCTCGTCCTCCAGCACCAGGATGCGCAGTGGACGGCCGGCTCCGGGTGACGCCACCGCTGGGTGCTCGCCGTCAATCGACACGCTCGGCATTATCGAGCCCGCCCTCCTGCGCCGCGGTGGGGTGCGGCCGGGGTGCCGCCGTGGTCATGGCCCAGACCCCACCGGCGGCCGCCCAGCCCGTGGTTGGCGCGTGGGGCCCCGTGCTCGCGCCGGGCGGTGCCGGTTCGCACCCCAGCCGCCCCAGCCGCCGGCTCCCTCGCGGCGTGGCGGTGCGGCCGATCCGGGCTCGGCCCAGGGGCCGGTCGCCTGCGGGTGAGGCTGGGAGGCGACGGTCCCCAGCGGGATCTCGACCCCCGGGGACGGCCCCCAGGACCTCGGCCGGTGGTCGCGGGGCGGCCTCACCCCCATCCCGAGCTCGGCGGGACGCTCTCCCAGCGGCCGCGGCCGTCGCCGCTCGAGTTTGACTATCCTTGGTCCGGGAGCGTCGGGCGGGAGGCCAGAGCATGCGTGTCGGGGTGCTGACCGGAGGCGGGGACTCGGCCGGCCTGAACGCCGCGATCCGCGCCGTCGCTCGCTGCACCTTCGCCGACGGCGGCACCGTGGTGGGGATCCACAACGGCTGGGCCGGGCTGACCGGTGCCGGCGACATGCGCGACCTGGTGCCCCATGACGTGTCCGGCATCCTCACGCTCGGCGGCACGATCCTCGGCTCGTCACGAGTCAACCCTCTGGCCGACCCCGAGACGATGGCGGCGGTGCGCGGCAATCTGGCCCGCTCCGGGCTCGATGCGCTGGTGACGATCGGGGGGGACGACACCCTGCGGGTGGCGAACGCCCTGGCGGCGGGCGGAGCCCCGGTGGTGGGGGTCCCCAAGACCATGGACAACGACCTCCAGGTGACCGAGTACTGCATCGGCTTCGACAGCGCGGTGGCGGTGGTCACCGAGGCGGTGGACCGGCTCCACACCACCGCCGCGTCACACCACCGGGTGATGGTGGTCGAGGTGATGGGGCGCGACACCGGGTGGGTGGCGCTGATGGGCGGGATCGCCGGGGGCGCCGACATGATCGTCATCCCGGAGTTTCCGGTGGCGGTGGACACCATCGCCGAGCACCTCGACCGGCGCCGGGGACGGGGCCGAGAGTTCAGCATCATCGTGGTGGCCGAGGGCGCGGACGTCGCCGGGCTGGCGCCGGTCGACCTCAGCCAGGCCCCGCGGGACAGCTTCGGCCACGTGCAGCTGAGCCGACGCGGGGTCGGCGACCGCCTGGGTGCCCAGATCGAGGCGCTCACCGGCTTCGAGACCCGCATCACCGTCCTGGGACACACCCAGCGCGGCGGGCAGCCCACCGCCTACGACCGGATCTGGGCCACCCGGGTGGGGGCGGCGGCCCATGATCTCGTCCGCGCCGGTCGCTTCGGCGAGATCCCGGTCAAACGAGGCGATCAGGTGGTCCCGGCGATGATCGCCGACGTGGTCGCCTCGGCCCGCCAGGTGCCCGCCGAGCTGTACGAGCTGGCCCGCGTCTTCTACTGACGGGGGACGTCGGCGGCCTGGCCGCGAGGGGCGGGCAGCCCGAGGTCCTGCGGCACCAGCTCGGGGCGCAGGTCGCGCTGCATGATGTCGCGGGCGGCGTCCGCCACGGTCTTGCCCTGGAAGAGGAGTGCGTGCACCTCCTGGGTGATCGGGAGCTCGACCCGATGGCGCTGCGCCAGGCCGACCGCCGCGCGGGCCACGTTGACGCCCTCGACCACCATCGGGCCCTGGTCGCGCACCTCGGCCGCGCTGGCACCTCTGCCCAGCGCCTCGCCCAGCTGGCGGTTGCGGCTGTGGGGGCTCATGCAGGTGACCAGACAGTCCCCCACCCCCGCCAGCCCCCCGAAGGTGAAGGGGTTGGCTCCCACCCGAACTCCCAGACGCGTCATCTCCGCCAGGCCGCGCGTCATCAAGGCCGCCTTGGCGTTGTCGCCCACCCCGAGGCCGTCGCAGATCCCCGCGGCGATCGCGACGACGTTCTTCAGGGCGCCGGCCACCTCCACCCCCAGCGGGTCGCGGCTCGAGTAGAGCCGCCAGCCGGGAGCCGCGAGCTGGCGCAGCGCGTCGTGGGCGGTGGAGTCGTCGCTGGCCGCCAGCACCGCCGCGCTGGGCAGTCCCGCCGCCACCTCGTGGGCGATGTTGGGGCCGCCGAGGACGGCGAGGTGGGCGTGGAGCTGCTCGGGGAGGACCCCGCGCAGCACCGTGGTCATGGTGAGCCCGGTGTCGGGCTCGAGGCCCTTGCCGGCGCTCACCACCAAGCTGGCGGTGCTGAGGAAGGGGCTGGCGGCCCCCGCCACCTGGCGCATCCCGGTGGTGGGCACCGCCAGCACCACCACGTGGGCCCCCACCAGCGCCGCCTCCAGGTCGGCGGTGACGGTGATCGCCTCGCTGAGGGCGAGCAGGGGCAGATACACCGGGTGGTGGCGGCGCAGCGCCAGCTCGCGCGCAACCTCAGGTCGGCGCGCCCAGAGCCGCACCGGTCGCTCCCGCTGGTGCAGGAGCTGGGCCAGCGCCAGCCCCCACGAGCCCGCGCCCAGGACGGTGACGGTCATGCGTCGGCGGCGCCGGCGCCGCTGCGGCGGGCCACCAGCCGGATCGGCGCCCCCGCGAATCCGTAGTGGAGCCGCAGCTGGTTCTCCAGGAACCGCAGGTAGGAGAAGTGGAGGAGATCGGGGTCGTTGACGAAGAGGGCGAAGGTGGGGACCGCCTGGCGGGTCTGGGCGGCGTAATAAATGCGCAGCCGCCGGCCCTTGTGGGTGGGAGGCGGCTGGCGGACGGTGGTGGCGGTCAGGAACTGGTTGAGCTCGGGGGTGGGAACCCGCCGCTGGCGCGCCACACCGAGCTCGAAGGCCGCCGGCAGCACCCGGCCGACCCCCCGTCCGGTGCGGGCGCTGATGAACAGGAAGGGGGTGCCCGGGGCCCAGTCGAAGGCCCGCCGGAGCTCGCGCAGGCGAACGTCGCCGTCGCGTCCCTCGTGGTCCAGCAGGTCCCACTTGTTCACCGCCACCACCAAGGAGGCGCCCGCGTCGCGGGCATACCCGGCCACGTGGCGGTCCTGCGCGACCAGGCCCTGGATTCCGTCGACCACCAGCACCGCGACCTCGGCGCGCTCGACCGCGCGCAGCGCCCGCAGCAGGCTGTAGTGCTCGACCGCGCTGCCGACCACCCCGCGCCGGCGGATCCCGGCGGTGTCCACCAGCTGGACCGTCCCCAAGGGGGTGGCGAGCAGGGTGTCGACGGGGTCGCGGGTGGTCCCCGCCACCGTCGACACCAGACTGCGCTCCTCGCCGGTCAGGCGATTGAGCAGGGACGACTTGCCCACGTTGGGCCGACCCACGATGGCGCAGCGCAGCGGCCGGGGCGGCGTGCCATCCTCCTCGCCCCCACGATCGATGGCGAGCTGGGGATCGGCGGCCGGAAGCGCGGCCACCAGCAGGTCGAGCAGCTCGCCGGTTCCCTGCCCGTGGAGGGCGCTGAGGGGAACCGGCTCCCCCAGCCCGAGCCGGCCAAGCTCGTGCAGGTACCCGGGGTCCTTGAGGTTCTCGACCTTGTTCCCCACCACCACCACCCGGCCGGCGGCGCGGCGGAGCCGCTCCGCCACCACCTGGTCCTGGTGGGTGGCGCCGGTGCGGGCGTCGCAGACAAAGCAGATCACATCGGCCTGGTCGATGGCGATCTGGACCTGCCCGACGGTGTTGGCGGGGAGGTCGTCGGCGATCGCCGGATGGTCCTGGGGGTCGAGCCCGGCGGTGTCGACCAACGTGAAGCGGACCCTCCCCCACTCCACCTCGCCGAGGAGACGGTCGCGGGTGAGCCCAGCCTGGGGGGAGACGATCGCCTGGCGGCGGCCGAGCAGTCGGTTGAACAGGGTCGACTTGCCCACATTCGGCCGCCCGACGATGGCGACCATGCCCACCAGCGGCACCGGCTGGTCGGCACCCGAGCGGGGGGCGCGCCGGCGGTGGCGGGGGGCGGGGGCGGTGGGTCGCGCGGGATGACGGGGCACCGCCCCACTCTAAGGGGGTGCGAGCGACGGCACGGGATCGGGGGAGGGCCTCAGCCCGCCCGCTGGGATCTCGACCGGCCCCACCTCAGCGGCGCAGGTCGGACCCGGTCATCGCTGCCGGCACCGCGATCCCCATCGCCGCCAGCACCGTGGGGGCGACGTCCCTCAGCGCTCCCCCGTCGCCGAGGGCGCGCCCGATGCGCGCGGCGGGCCCGGCCAGAATCAGCGGGACGGGGTTCGTCGTATGGGCGGTGCGGGGACCGCCGGTGGCGGGGTCCAGCATCGCCTCCGCATTCCCGTGGTCGGCGGTGAAGCAGACCAGCCACCCCTGGGCCAGCGCCGAGGTTGCGATCGCACCGAGATGGCGGTCCACCTCCTCCACCCCGGCGATGGTGGCGGCCAGGTCGCCGGTGTGCCCCAGCATGTCGGCGTTCGCGAAGTTGACCACGATCAGGGCGTCGGACCCGGCGCGGATCCGCCCCAGCACCGCCTGCGCAACCCCCGCCGCGCTCATCTCCGGAGCGAGATCGTAGGTCGCGACCCTTGGCGAGGGGACCAGGTGGCGCTCCTCGCCGCGCAGGGGAGCCTCGCGCCCGCCGTTGATGAAGTACGTGACGTGGGCGTACTTCTCGGTCTCGGCGACGTGGAACTGCGTCCGGCCGGCGGCGGCCACGGCATCGCCGAGGGTTCCCAGGACGTCGGGCTTGCTGAAGGCGACCGCCACCGGCAGGCCCGCTTCGTAGCGGGTCAAGGTCACCAGCTGGAGCGAGCCGGGGCGGTCGCCGCGGGGGAAGGCGTCGAAATGGGGGTCCACCAGGGCATGGGTCAGCTGGCGGGCCCGGTCGGGACGGAAGTTGGCATGGATGACGGTGTCGCCGGCCGCGATCCAAACCGGGTCCGCTCCCGCCGGTGCCACCGCCACCGGGGTCACGAACTCATCGGTGACCCCGGCCGCGTACTGGTCGCGCACGTACGCGACCGGGTCGGCCACCACCTGGGCCGTGCCTGTCGCGATCGCCCGGTAGGCGGCGTGAATGCGATCCCAGCGGTGGTCCCGATCCATCGCGAAGTAGCGACCGGAACAGCTGGCCACCCGGCCGATGCCCTCCCGGCTCAGCCGGGCGGCCGCGGCCTCGAGGAACCCCGCCCCACTGGTCGGGGGGGTGTCCCGACCGTCGAGGAACGCATGTAGGTAGGCCTGGGGCATGCCGAGGCGGCGGCAGAGCTCGAAGATCGCCAGGATGTGGTCCTGGTGGCTGTGGACCCCGCCGGCGGAGAGCAGGCCGAGGACGTGGACCCGCCGGCCGTGGTCCCGCGCCGCCGTGATCGCCCCCACCAAGGCCGGGTTGGCAAAAAAACTCTGGTCCGCGATCGCCGCGTCGATGCGGGTCAGATCCTGCTGCACCACCCGGCCGGCGCCGATGGTGAGGTGCCCGACCTCGGAGTTTCCCTGCTGGCCATCGGGCAGCCCGACCGCGGTGCCATGGGCGGTGAGGCGGGTCGCCACCGCGCCGGCTCGCAGCGCGGTGAGCTGCGGGGTGCGAGCCAGCCGGATGGCGTTGCCAGGTCCTGGCGGTCCCTCGCCCCAGCCGTCCGCGATGCAGAGGATGGCGGGGACGACCGCCGCGGCCCCCATCAGCCGGCCAGACCCGCGGCCCGGACGATGGCGCAGAAGTCGGCGGGACGCAGGCTGGCGCCGCCCACCAGCGCGCCGTCGATCGCGGGGGCGGCGAACATCTGGGAGGCGTTGCCGGCATCGACGCTTCCGCCATAGAGGATGCGGATGGTGTCGGCGACCGGCCCGAACCGGGAGCGGAGCACATCCCGGATCGCGTCCACCGCCCCCACCGCATCGGCGACGGAGGCGGACCGACCGGTGCCGATCGCCCACAGCGGCTCGTAGGCCATCACGCATCGGGCGGCCTCGTCCTCGGAGCAGCCGCCGAGGGCGGCGCGCGTCTGGTCGGCCACCACCTCTGCGGTCTGGCCGGCGTCGTGCTCCGCCTGGGACTCCCCCACCGCCACGATCGGCAGCAGCCCCGCGGTCAGCGCCGCCTCCAGCTTGCGATGGATCAGCTCGTCGGTCTCCCCGAACTCCCGTCGACGCTCGCTGTGACCGAGCAGGACGTGGGTGCACAGGTCGACGAGCATCGCCGCCGCGATCTCGCCGGTATGCGGACCGGGCGGGCCCGCGTGCATGGTCTGGGCGCCCAGCTGGATCCGGGGGTCGCCGGCGAGCCGTCGCCCCACCGCCCACAAGCTGGTGAAGGGGGGCAGCAGCACAACCTCGCACCCGGGCAGGGCGGCGAGGCCTGCCTGGATCGACTCGGCGAGGCCGACGGCCTCGGCGACGGTCGTGTGCATCTTCCAGTTGCCGGCGACCAGCCGACGCCGCGGTGGCCGCATCAGCCGGCGGGATTCGCGAAGACGGCGGGGGCAGGGGGAGTCCGCGCGAGCCCGGTCAGAGCCGGGTCGCCGGCCCGGCAGAGCGCCGCCACCCCCGGAAGCACACGGCCCTCGAGGAATTCCAAGGTGGCGCCACCGCCGGTGCTCACGTGGTCGAAGCGCTCCAGCAGCCCCAGCTGCCGCAGCGCCGCGGCCAGATCGCCACCCCCGATCACCGTGGTCGCCGAGCCGGCAAGGATCGCCTCCGCCACGCCCTGGGTGCCGCTCGCGAACGGGGTCCGCTCGTAGAGCCCAAGCGGACCGTTCCAGACCACCGTCCCCGCGCTGGCGAGCAGGGGAGCCCACGTGCCGACCGTGTCCGGTCCGATGTCGAGGAGCATGCGATCGGCGGGGATCGCGCGGACATCGCAGGTGGCGACGGTGGCGGAGGCCGCCTCGGGGTCGGCCGCCACCACCACGTCCACCGGCAGGCGCAGGTCCACCCCCCGATCGCTGGCGTGGCGCACCAGGTCGGCCGCTTGATCGACCGCATCCGTCTCGGTGAGCGAGGTCCCGACCTCGGCTCCGGCCGCCACCAGGAAGGTGGAGGCCATCGCGCCGCCCAGACAGAGCGCGTCCACCCGGTCGACCAGGTGGGCGAGCAGCGCCAGCTTGCTGGTCAGCTTGCTCCCTCCCACCACCGCGACCAGGGGTCGGCGCGGCTCGGCAAACAGCGCGCCCAGCTGCTCCAGCTCTTTCGCCATCAGCCGGCCCGCGACCGCGGGCAGGAGCGCGGGCACGCCCACCGTGGATGCGTGGGCGCGGTGGGCGGTCCCGAAGGCGTCATTGACGAACAGGTCGCCGAGTGCGGCCACCTGGGCGGCGAAGGTGGGATCGTTGGCCTCCTCCCCCCGGTGGAAGCGCAGGTTCTCCAGCAGGACGAGCTCACCCGGACGGGTCCGCTCCACCGCGGCCGCGGCCAGGGGGCCGACACAGTCCTGGGCGGTGGCGACCGAGACACCCAGCAGCTCCCCCAGGCGGCGCGCCACGGGCGCCACGGCCAGGCTCGGGTCGGGGCGACCATGGGGGCGACCGAGGTGGGTCAGCAGGATCGTGCGCGCCCCGCGGCGGCGGAGTTCATCGATGGTTGCCAGCGACGCGCGGATGCGGGTGTCGTCGCGCAGGCTGCCATCGGGGGCGAGCGGGACGTTGAAGTCGACCCGCACCAGCACCCGCCGCCCGGTCACCTCGAGGTCGTCGAGCCCCGCCATCCGCGGGCCGCACCCGTCCGTCACCCGTGGCGGCCCGCCACCGGCATGTCGGCCGGAATCCGCGCCGCCACCATCTGGGCGAGCTCCACCACCCGGCAGGAGTAGCCCCATTCGTTGTCGTACCAGCTGAGGACTTTGAGCAGGCGCTCCCCGATCACCATGGTGGAGCCGAGATCGACGATCGAGGAATGGCGGTCGCCGCGAAAGTCGCAGGAGACCAGGGGCTCGTTGGAGACCGAGAGGATTCCCGCCAGCGGTCCCGCGGCCGCCTCCTGGAACGCCTGGGTGACGGCGGGGACGGTGGCCGGGCGACTGACCGTGGCGGTGAGGTCGACCAGTGACACGTTGGCCACCGGGACCCGCAGCGCCAGCCCGTGAACTCGACCCGCGAGCTCGGGTACGACCAACGCCAGCGCCTTGGCGGCCCCGGTGCTGGTGGGGATGATCGAGAGCGCCGCCGCCCGCGCGCGGCGAAGGTCCGCATGCGGGCCATCCAGCAGGACCTGGTCGTTGGTGTAGGCGTGCACGGTGGTCATCAGCCCGGCCTCGATCCCGAACCGCTGGTGCAGCACCTGCGCCACCGGAGCCAGGCAGTTGGTGGTGCACGAGGCATTCGACAGCACCCGATGACGGCTGGGGTCGTACGCGCCCTGATTGACCCCGAGGCAGATGGTGAGATCCTCGTGGGTGGCGGGCGCGGTGATGATGACGGTGTGGGCCCCCCCGCGGTCGATGTGCGCCCGCGCACGGGCGGCATCGGTGAAGTGGCCGGACGCCTCCAGCACGATCGGCGCCTCCAGCTGGCTCCAGGGAACGGCACCCGGCTCGCGCTCGGCGTAGACCCGCACCGGGCGCCCGTCGACCACCAGCCGGTCGCCGTCGACCGTGACCGTTCCGGGGTAGGGACCGAGCACCGAGTCGTGTCGCAGCAGATGCGCGAGCGTCGCGGCGTGGGTGATGTCGTTGACGGCGACGATCTCGATGTCGGTCGCGTCCCGGGCCGCTCGGAAGATGTTGCGCCCGATCCGCCCGAAGCCGTTGATCCCGACCCGCACGGTCATTGTGGGACCCTCCATCGTTCGCCGACTCTCCCCCGCCGGGCCTCAGATCATGATAGGGGTGCCCGCGGCCAGGCGGTGAGCACCGACCTGCGGCGAGCGGTCGCCATCACAGTCGCGGTGCCAGACCAGCACGGGCCACCCCCGCCGGCGCCAGCTCCTCGCCGCCGCGGTCGCCATCGCCACCGATCGGTGGCGGCCCCCGGTGCATCCGAAGGCCACCCGCAGCACCGGCCGGCCCCGGTCCGCGTACTCGGCACGACAGGCGGTGAGGGCCGCGGTGACGGCGGCGAGACAGAGCCCGGCGGCGGGCTGCTGGAGCACGAAGGCACGCACGTCCGGGTCGCGTCCGCTCCGCTCCCGCAGGGAGGGCTCCCAGTAGGGATTGCGCAGGAACCGGGTGTCCACGCACCAGTCGGCATCGCCGGGGGCCCCCCGGGCGTAGGCGAAGGATTCCGCCACCAGCAGCGGGGCCCGCTCCGGCGGCAGGGCCGCCAGGTGGCGGGCCACGGCGGCGACCCGCCGCTCGAGGGTGGCCAGGTGCAGCGCGGTCGTGTCCAGGACCAGCTGGGCGCGGAGCCGCGCGGGGGTGAGCCGGATCCGACGCTCCCGAAGCGCGGCGCGGCCCGCCGCCAGCGTGAGCGGCGCACCGCCTCCGCTCCAGCGGTGCCAGCGGTCGAGGCAGGCGAGATCGTCGGCGTCCAGCGCGACCCGCAGGTCGCAGGCCTCAGCCGCGAGCCAGGCGTCCGCCAGTTTGGAGGCGTCGCCGACGTCGCCCTCACTGGCCCAGCTTCCCGGCGCCACCCAGCCGGACCGGGACCACCGGCGGTGGAGCCGGGCCACCCCGCTTCCCGGAGGTCCGGTCAGCCGCAGCCGGCAGGGGGTCACGCTCGAGCCCGGGCTCACAGAACCTCCTTGAGGGCCTGCGCCACCGGCCGGGTGACGCCGGGGACGGCCGTGAGCTCCTCCACCGAGGCCAGCCGGAGCGCCTCCAGGGTGCCGAAGTGTCGCAGCAGGGCGCGGCGGCGCTTGGGCCCCAGCCCCTGGACCCCATCGAGCCGGCTGTGGCGTGCGGCGCGGGTCCGCCGCTGCCGGTGGCGGCTGATGGCGAAGCGGTGGGCCTCGTCGCGCAGCCGCTGGAGCAGGAACAGGGTGGGGCTCTCGACCGGCAGCCGGATCACCTCGGCGGTGCCCGGGGGCACCACCTCCTCCAGCCGCTTGGCCAGGCCCACCAGGGCCACAGCCTCCAGCCCGAGCTCGGTCATCACCTCGCGAGCGGCGTTCACCTGGCCGCGCCCGCCGTCGACGACCACGAGGTCGGGGAGGGTGCCGAAGCTGGCATCCGCCTCAGCCCCCACCGCCCCGCCGTCAGCGGGCGGGGTCCGCGCCAGGTGCCGGAAGCGACGGCGGAGCACCTCTTTGATGCTGGCGACGTCATTGGCCCCGACCACGGTCTGGATGGCGAAACTCCGATAGTGCGCGGGCCGCGGCCGGCCCTGCTCGAAGACGACCATCGACCCGACGCTGTTGGTTCCCATCGTGTTGCTGATGTCGTAGCCCTCGATCCGCTGGGGAGTGGCCGCCACCCCGAGCCGCTGGCGCAGGTCCTCCAGGATCGCCTGGGTACGCTCCGCGTCGTAGTCGGCCGTCACCTGCTGCTGGCTGTGTGCGGTGGCAGCCGCCTGCCCGGCGCGATCCACCAGCTGGCGCAGCGCACCCCGCTGGGGCACCCGCAGCGCCACCCGTCCGCCGCGCTGCTGGCCCA
>Ga0307372_10005493_pt1 | contig 19016 bp, 17 predicted proteins | sample OX1MG_FD_202533 | JGI IMG/M metagenome (GOLD analysis project Ga0307372, IMG submission 202533) | Soil microbial communities from Risofladan, Vaasa, Finland - OX-1 | ecosystem: Environmental > Terrestrial > Soil > Coastal area > Acid sulfate soil | place: Finland: Risofladan, Vaasa | collected...
CGCGGAGCTGCGAGGTATACGAGCGCCGGGACTTGACATCGCCCACCAGATGAGCCTAGCATCTGACGGACGATCCTAGTGAAACTAGGACGAATCAGTGCGGACTCGGATCGAAAGGTACGGGCTCCGCGGGAGGCATCGACATGGCATACGCATTTCAGCAGGACGTGCCGATCAACATGGACATCTACCGCACGATCATGGAGCGGCTCGGCGAGACCCCGCCCGAGGGTCTGATCGTCCACCTCGTCCTCCGGCGAGAGCAGGGACTGCGCTACATCGACGTTTGGGAGTCGCAGGCGGCACACCAACGCTTCGTCGACGAGCGGCTGCACCCGGTCATCGGCAGTGTCCTTCGCAATGCTGGTTTCGCCGAGATGCCGCCGGAGCCGGAAACAATAGTCCTGGACGTTACGGACGTCTGGGGCACGATCGGCCCGCTGATGTCGCTCGTCTCGGCCTGACGATCGCCGCGGCGCCCGGCGCCGGCAGTGCCGGGCGCCGCGTTTCCGTCAGGTGACCGCTATGAGCGCGATGGCGATGACGGCGATCACCGCGCCGAGCGCCTGGAGCCGCGTGAGCCGCTCATGCGTCAGAAAGCGAGCGCACAGCACGGTGAACGCCGGGTAGAACGACGTCAGCACGGAGCTCACAGACAGCAATCCGGTGTGAGTCGCATAGAGAAAGAGCACGACTCCGAAACCGTCGATGAGGCCGCCGAACACGATCAACTGCCACGCCCGCCGGCGGATCGCGATCGAAGTGCCGCTGACGAGCGCCGCAACGAACGCGGCGAAGCTCGAGCCGAGACGTCCGCTCACAAACGCGGCGACCCCGGCGTGGCTTGCCGCGTGAAAGAGGATGAAGAAGAGGCCGAAGGTGACGCCGGCGAGCAGCGCCAGGAGCACGCCGCGCCGAGCGTTCTTCGCCGTCTCGCTGTCGGCGCCGGTCACGAGGAGCAACCCAATCAGCCCGAGCGCGATGCCGACGAGTTGCCAAATGCCGAGATGATCCCCGCCGATCAGGCCGACCGCGACGGGAAGCGCCGCGGCAACGAACCCGGTGATCGGCGCCACAACGCCGATGAGGTTCAACGCCATTGCACGATAGAAGGCGATCAAGCCCAGGCCACCGACCGCACCGCCGGCGAATGCCTGGAGCACCGCGAGCCCGTCGAAGCCGTGCGGCAATACGATCAACGCGACGGGCACCACGATCAGGCCCACCATCTCGATCCCCACCGCGACGCTTGGTGCGCTCGTCCGCCGTCCGGCGCGTCCGCCGGTGAAATCGGCGACGCCGAGCGTGACCGCGGCCGCCATCGCGGCGTAGGGGGAGAGCGGAGCCATGCACGCCCGATGTTGCATGTCGCGGCCGTAACGGCGTCAGGTCAAGCGGCCGCCCTGTTGCGGAGGCAATGGTGGGTGTTCGATACTTCGCGCGCGTCGCCCGGCGCGAGCGGCGCCACGAACGGATGGAGGAGCGCATGAGCGGCATTTCTGTTGTCCCTGAGGCGAATCAAGGAGACGCGGACGCCGCCCAGCTGGCTCGGTTCGGGTACGGCCAGGAACTGAAGCGAGTCCTCAACCTTTTCGAGAACTTCGCCGTCGCGTTCTGCTACATCTCGCCGGTCGTCGGGATCTACTCACTGTTCGTGCTCGGCGTCGGCACCGCCGGCCCTCGCTACATCTGGCTGATGCCGATCGTCGTGGTGGGGCAACTCTTCGTCGCACTCGTGTTCGCCGAACTGGGAAGTCACTATCCCATCGCGGGCGCGCTCTTTCAGTGGGGCAAGAACCTCATCGGCCCAGGCTATGGGTGGTGGGTCGGCTGGATCTATGGGTGGGCGCTGATCATGACGGTCGCGTCCGTCGACACCGGGTTCGTCATCTACGCCGGGCCGTTGCTCAACAACCTCTTCCACACGAGCTTCAACCCAGCCGATCCCAATCAGATCCTCATCTTCACGATCGTTCTGATCCTCGTGCAACTCGCCTTCAACGTCGGTGGCGTGAACTTCCTCGGCCGAATCTCGCAGATCGGCGTCTATTTCGAGATCATCGGGACGTTCGGCATCGCCATCCTGCTCGCGATCACCGGGTTCCATCACGATCTCGGCTACCTGTTCAGCTCGCAAGGCGCCGAGAATGTCGCGACCAATCCGCTCGGCGTCGACTTCGGCGGGAACTGGTGGCTGGGTGCAGCCTTCGTCGCCATCCTGGCGCACGTCTACATCTTCTACGGCTTCGAGTCGGCGGGTGACGTCGCCGAGGAGGTCGTACAGGCGTCTCGGCGCGTGCCTCGCGCGATCATCTCGTCGCTGATCACCGCCGGTATCACCAGCTTCGTGCTCGTGGCAGCCCTGCTGCTCACCATACCGGCGGGGAAGGACGGCCTCGCGAATACCGTGAGCGGCGGTGTGCCGTTCCTCATCGGCTCCAATGTTTCCGGGGCGTTCATCCAGGACCTGGCGCTCTTCGTCGTCTGCTTCGCGTTCTTCAGCTGCGGGCTGGCAATCCAAGCCGCCGCCGCCCGCGTCATCTACTCGTACAGCCGTGACCGCGCACTGCCGGCCAGCACGACCCTTGCGCGCGTGTCACCGCGCTTTCGCACTCCGGCGAACGCGCTGATCGTCGCTGCCATCGTCCCCGCTCTATTTGCCGTGCTTGCCCGCTTCACCCCGTCCTCGAACATCTCGATCCTGTTCATCACGATTCCTGCGCACGTCAACGCGCTGTTCCTGCTGGTGTCTTTCGCTGTGTCCGGGATCTATCTCGCGTTCCTGCTGGTCGTCCTGGCGGCATTGATCGCGCGGCTGCGCGGGTGGCGGCCGGAAGGCTCGTTCAAGCTCGGCAAGTGGGCGCTGCCGGTGATGGTCGCCGGGCTCGTCTGGCTCACCGCGATGCTCGTGAACATCCTCCTTCCGTCAGGCGTCTCCAGCCCGCGGGGTGCCCTGTTCAACTACGACTGGATGACCTTGATCGTCGTCGTGGTGATCGTCGCGCTCGGCGCCCTCTACAGTCTGTTCGCGCATCCCGCGCGACGAATCCAGAAGCCGGCAGCCCAGGCAGACCACTCGTAGGGGACAGTCTCCGGATCTTCGTGTGCGATCGTCGCAGCAGCGTTCTGCGGTTCACGTTACGAGCTCGTCATCGATTGGGATGGCGGCGCGTCGCAGTGGTCTTAAGACAATGGCTGCACGCCACATGGGGCACCGCCCCGAAGGAGGAAATCATGGGCAGGCTGCACGACCGGATCGGGCTGGGGAGCGTGATCACCGTGGGCAGTCTTGGCTTGGGGATGCTGGCGGCCTCGGTGCAGATGCACTAGAACGGGACCTGGTTGAGACGGGGCGCCGCCGCTTGAACCGCGCGAACCCCGGAGTAGTACGGAGCGAGTCGTGGACGCCGCCGGCATCGAAAGCGACGGCGTCCCACTCCTCCAGCTCGGTCGGGCAACCCATGCGGCAGCACGCGAAGGTGGAGGTGGACGCGCTCTGATGACACCGTTTCGTTGGACGCTCGGTGCGAACGTGTGACCGGGACCACAAGGGAAGTGTTCCCTGTAGAGCAGGAATCTTAGGGACAGTTTGAAAGCAGCAATGATGGACAACGGATCGTCCGACCGAGCAACCGAGGCAAAGCGTCCGGGCATCGCGCTGCAGCCGGTCATCGACCTGATCGACGGTGTCGATCTCGGATATGAAGCGCTGCCACGCCCAGCGGGCGCCGACGAAGACGAGGTGGTGCTCGCGTCGCTCGCGCTTGCCCAGCACACGGGACCGGCCGTGTTGCTCGTGCCGCTCTCGAACGAGGTGCTCTCCGCGCCCGAGTTCACCGTCGCCGCCACGGTGCGACGGCTCGGCCTGAACCCGAGCGAACTTGCCTGGACCATCCGCTCTGAGACCGAGACGGTGCTGGACGAGATGGCGCTGACGCGGCTTCGCGAGCTTCGAACGCTTGGATTCCTGATCGCGGTCGATGGCGTCGTCTCCCCAACACGCGACGAGCATCTCATCGCCGAACTGCGTGCGGACTTCGTCTTCCTCGACCCCACGCTGCCGGCGCGGCTCGCGGAGAACGAAGTCGCCAAGGCTGATCTCGCCGCCGCCGTGGTCTACGTCGCCCGCCTCGGTGGACGGATCGTCGCTCGCGGCATCGACAGCAAGGTCGTCGCGTCGCTCGTCACGGAGGTCGGCGTTCAGTACGGGGTCGGTCCGCATCTCGCGAGGCCGCTCGTCGTTGACGCATCGTCCGCCGAGGCCACCGACGACGTCGTGCCGGTCGCCTGGTTTCAGCGCAGGGAGGTCCGTGTCTTCCACGAACGCGGGAACACGCTCCGCGCCCCGATCGAGATGGTCCCCATGCCCGCGTCGGGTGGTGTCAGCCTCGACGATCGGAGTTTCGCCCGCTTTCTCGTCGAGGCCGCGCGCACGCTCCAGGCCGAGCACGACCCCGAACGCATCCTGCACGCGGCCGCAGATCGGCTGGCCCAGGTGCTCCCGCTCGACAGGCTCGCCCTGTTCGAGGCGGACTGGGAACGCCATCGCTTCCGCGCTCGCGTGCTCTCCGGCGAGGGGACCGAGGGCCTCATCGATAACGACGTCTCGCTGAGCGAGGGCATCACGGGCTGGGCGTTCGCTCGCGGCCAGCCGTATCGCTGCGCCGACACCGACTCGCATCCCGCGGCGTCAACCATCCCGGGGACCCAACGCGAGCCCGAGTCGATGCTCGCGATTCCGCTTGTCGCCGGCGACCAGCGCCTCGGAATGCTCGATGTCTGGCGCGATGGTCTGGACGCGTTCAGCGAGGAGGATCTCGAACGCGCTGCGCTGCTCGGCTTCATCACCGCCGCCGCGTGGAGCAACGCCCAGATGTATGGCGAGCTCGAACGTCGCGCACTGACCGATGCGCTGACCGGACTCTTCAACATCCGCTGGTGGCGCGACATGGGTCCGCGCGTGATGGCGCAGAGCCTCCGTACCGGGTCGGGCGTCGGCATCCTGCTCATGGACCTGGACCACTTCAAGCAGATCAACGACAGTGCGGGGCACGCGGCCGGCGACTCCGTGCTTCGTGCGGTCGCGAGGGCGCTGCGGCGCGTCGTTCGAGACAGCGACTATGCAGTGCGCTACGGTGGCGAGGAGTTCCTCATCGTGCTCACCAACTCGAACGTCGATGGCGCCATGCGCGTTGCCCAGGCGCTGCAAGCCGCGATGGCGGAGCTGCGCGCACCGTCATCAGAGATGAAGCGGGTCACGGCGTCGATCGGCGTGGCGGTGTTCCCGGACCATGGGGAACAACTCGACGATGTCGTGGCGGCTGCCGACCTCGCCATGTATCAGGCCAAGCGCGACGGCCGCGATCGCATCGCCATCGCACCCATCGGCTGAGCAAGTCTGCGAGCGACCAACCCGTCACGTGGTGGCGTTGTTGGTGTCTCCCTGCTCGATGGGCGGAAGCCCGAGTGCATCGCGGAGCTTCACGCGGCCACCGATGTGCAGCACCGAGTTTCGATAGATGCGTCCAGCCATCGCCGCCAGAACGTAGATGGTTCCGATCACGAGGACGACGCTGATCGCGACCTCCCAGAGGGGGACAACACCCGCCGCGATCCGTATCGGCATGATGACGGGGGAAAACAGCGGGACGAACGAGAGGACGGTGGTCGCCGTGCTCCCGGGATCGGGTGCGGCGACAGTGAGCGCGATGATCCACGCGGCGACGAGCACGAAGATCACCGGCATGGCAACGCTGGACACGTCCTCTTGTCGCGACACCATCGAACCCGCGGCCGCAAAGAGCAGTGCATACATCAGGTAACCCAGCACGAACCACACCACGCCATTGATGACCACGTCGACCCCGAGCGTGGGGATCGAGACCAGCTTGGTTGCACTCGCGAGCACCAGAGCGACACCCGCGATGATGACGACCTGCACCACCGCGACGAGACCGATGCCGATGATCTTCCCCATCATGAGCTGCCACGGTCGAACCGTCGCAAGGAGTATTTCGACGATGCGGTTCGACTTCTCCTCGATCACGCCTGCCGCGACGAGCTGCCCGTAGATGACCAGGCTGGTGTAGAGCACTCCGGCAACGAGCAGGCCGATGACGATCTGCTGGACCCGCGCTGCGTCGATTGGTGAGAGCTCGTGGACATGGACGGATGTCGCGGCGATCGCGTTATCGATGGTGGTGGGGTCGACACCGTGCTGCTGCAGCATCTGGTTGAGCACCTCCTCGCGGACCGAGTCGTTGAGGACCGTCTGGAGTGTGGGGTCGAGTGACTCGTTGACGGTGACGATGGTCGCCGTCGGCACGCCACTGACCAGGGCGTCGATTGTCTTGTCCTCCACGTCCGCTTTCCCGGCCGCAAACGACGCGTAGGGGTGGACGTTGATCGTGACGCCGAGACTCGCCGCCTCCGCGCGCACGGGCGCAGAGATCGCCTGCGTTGTCGCGACGAACCCGACATCGAGTGCCGTCGTCGATTTGTTGAACACATATGCCTGGAGCAGGATGTAGCCGCCGATCGCGATGACCATCAGCACGGTGGTGACAATGAACACCCGCGCACGAATGCGCGTTCCGAACTCACGCCCAGCGATCACCCGGATCAACGCCTGACTATTCATCGATCGCCTTGCCGCTCATGACGTCTCGGAACAACTGGGTCAACGCCGGTCGATCGCGCCTGAACTCGTGCACCGGACCGATCGCGAGCGCCGTTCGCAGCACCGCCTGCTCGCCGGCCGCGTCGGCAAGCTCGAGGAGCCAGCGGGTGCCGTCCTGCTCGACCAGGCTCACGCCTGGAAGGCCGCCGTACCAGCCGGGGGCAGCGCCGGGGACGTCCACCCAGAACCGGAGCGGGCCGCGGTCGGTCAGCTCCGTGACGGTCCCTGTCGCGACCATCTGCCCGTGATTGATGATCCCGACGCGATCGCAGAGCCGCTCGACGATGTCGAGCTGGTGGCTCGAGACCACCACCGGCTTGCCGTCGTCCGCCTCAGCGCGCAGCACGTCCGACATCGCATCGACGGCGATGGGGTCCAGGCCCGCGAACGGTTCGTCGAGCACGAGCAGATCGGGCGAGAAGACGAGGGCGGCAGCGAGCTGCACGCGCTGCTGATTGCCGTGACTCAACGCCTGGAGCTGGCTGTCCCCGCGGTCGGCGAGGCCGAGGCGCTCGAGCCATTGCTTCGACGCGGTCCGTGCGTCTTGACGCCTCAACCCGTGCAACCGCCCGAAATACTCCAGTTGGGACAGCACCGTCATCTTCGGGTACAGGCCGCGGTCCTCGGGGATGTAGCCGATGCGGCGCCGCATCGCGAAGGTGATCCCGGCGCCGTTCCAGAGCACGCTGCCGGCGTCGGCCTCGAGGACACCGAGCACCACCCTCATGGTGGTCGTCTTGCCGGCCCCGTTTGCGCCGACGAACCCGAAGATCTCGCCCTCACGCACCGTGAGGCTCAGCTCGCGCAGAGCATGGAGGTCACCGTAGCGCTTTGACAGATGATCGAGTTCCAGCATCGTGATTGATCTTCCCCGTATTCCTGCGCCTACCGGGCGACCCCGCCACCGGAAAGTTCCGGAGGTCACCCCCGCCTTCTGGACCACCAAAGTATTGACAACCGGCATGGGGGAGGCCACGTCAGACTACCTCGTCCACCAGATCCTTCCAGTGGTCGCCGTGGCACTCGGCGCGGTCGGACTGGGTGCGGCTCTCGCCCTGCAGTTCGCCGCGCGCCGCTACAACCCATGGATTTACTGGCTTGCCGTGGCCTTGGTCGCGATCTTCGGCACCATGGCCGCGGACTTCCTTCACATCGAGCTGCGAATCGCGTACGTCGTCTCGACGGTGTTCTTCGCCATCGCGCTGGCGGCGGTCTTCGCCGTCTGGTACGGGGTCGAGCGGACCCTGTCCATCCATACCATCAACAGCCCGCGCCGCGAGGCGTTCTACTGGCTGACGGTCATGACCACGTTCGCCCTGGGCACCGCCGCCGGCGACATGACCGCCACGACGCTCCACCTCGGGTACTTCGTGTCCGGCATTCTCTTCACCGCGTTGATCGAAGTGCCGGCAATCGCGCATCGCTGGCTCGGGCTCAACGCCGTCGTCTCGTTCTGGTTCGCTTACATCCTCACCCGTCCGCTTGGGGCGTCGTTTGCGGACTGGCTGGGCGTGTCACACCAGCGCGGTGGCCTCAGCTGGGGGACCGGAGCAGTGAGCATCGGAGCGGCGATCCTGATCGCGGGCGCGGTAGCCTATCTCGCGGCCACGCAGCCCGCGTCGCCGGACGGTGCCCGGGCGAAATAGCGCATGTCCTCGGCACCGGTCGAGGCGGCGAAAGGAACCTTCCCGCAAAGCCGACCTCATGTTCAGTCGCTCCCGATTGCGAGGGGTTCGCTCGGCGCCGGATCCGGTGCGACCGCATCGACGGGCGCCGGCTCGCCCTGACGCCACAGTCCCGACGGCCACCAGTTGCGACGCCCGAGGACCACGACGATTGCGGGCACGAGGATGGTCCGCACGACAAATGTGTCCATGACCACGCCGAAGGCAACACCGTAGCCGATCTGCTGAATCTGCGATCCGCCGGACGCGCCGCCACCGGCGAACGCAAGGACGGCGAACGTCCCGCCAAGGATGAGACCGGCGGTGGTCACCGTCGTTCCCGTCGCGCCGATGGCACGGCGCACTGCCTCGCGCGTCGGCAGGAGATGGGACTCCTCCCGTATGCGCGTCATCACCAGCACGTTGTAGTCGGACCCGAGGGCCATGAGGAACACGAACATGAGGAACGGTAAGACGAAGTTGATGCCGTCCTGGCCACCGAGGTGCACGAAGATGATCGCTGTCAGGCCGAGCGCCGCCAGGTACGACAGCAGCACGCTCGTGACCAGGTACAGCGGCGCGACGAGGCTGCGCATGACGATCGCGAGCAGGATTGCGATGAGCATCGCCACCACCGGGATGATGTGCCAGAGGTCTGACGACGAGAGCTGATCGACGTCATACGCGAACGGCTGGATGCCGAAGACGCCCGATGCTTGCGCGTTGACGCTCGCACCGGAGTTGGTCGCAAGCGTGCGCACCTTGGGAATGTCGGTGATCGGCAACGCGCGGCCGCCGGGTTCGACCGCGATGTACTGCACGGTCCGCCCGTCCGGGCTCACGAAACGCGCAAGCGCCTGCAGGGCTTGCGGGTTTCCCGAGCTGTGCAACGCAACGAGCTGGTCCGGCGTCAGCGGCTGACCGGAGAACGCGAGCGGTCCTTCCACGGTGGCGAAGCCGCCGCCCGTAGCGAGTGACATCTGGAGCGTCTGCAAGTCGTCGGCGTGCGACCAGAGTGGAGTCCGGAATTTGAAGAGGAACTCCGTGGCGTTCAGGTTCGCGCTGCCGTAGTGCTCGGAGATGAGCGTGTCGCCGGCTGCGGAGTCGGTTCCCGCCGGCGCGGACTGGTCGGCGAATCCCGCCGTGGTCGTCCCGATCTGTCCGAGGGCGATGGCACCGAAGATGACCGCGCCCGCCACCGCCACCGGCAACGGCCGGCGCACGATGACTGCCGCGATGCGTCCGTAGATGTTCGCGCGAGGATTCTCCACGAGCCGCGCCTTTGACGGCCAGAACACGGCGCGTCCGAAGATGGCGAGCAGCGCCGGCAGCAGCGTCAGCCCCGCCATGAGCATCAGCGCGATCCCGATCGCCAGCGCCGGCCCGAGGCTCTGGTAAAAGTCGAACTGCGCGATGACCAATGACATCAGCGCGGCGATGACGATGAGCGCGCTGAAGGTGATCGACTCACCGACGGTCGCCACCGCACGGCGCACAGCGTCCTTCGGTTCGAGCCCGCGCCGAAGCTCCTCGCGTGTTCGGAAGACGAGGAACAACCCGTAGTCGGTGCCGGCACCGAGCACGAGCACGATGAGGATGAACTGCGTGATGGCGGATACCTGCACGCCGAGATGCGTTGCGCCGGCGATGACGGGACTCGCGAGCGCAAGGACCAACGCCGCGGGGACGAGCGTCACGAGCGGCGCGAGCAGTGCCCGGAACGCGATGAGGAGCAATACGATGATGAAGAGCAGCGAGAACTTCTGGATGTCGCCCATCGAGCTTTTCGACTGACTCTGCTGGTCGACAAATCCAGGAATCGATCCGGTGAGATGGAAGGCGAGCCCCGACCCGCTGGGGAATGTATGGCGGATCGCTGCAACGAGTGAGATCGCGTGGCTGCCGGCGCTGAAGGGGGGAAGGTCGGTCACGACCTGCGCCTGTTCGGCGTGCCTGTCCGGGGAGAGCCCGAAGTCCTGCACGCGCAGCACGCCGGAGATCGAGCGGATGGTCGCCTCTTCCGTGGCGATCTGCTGGAGGTCCGCCGCCGAGAGCGTCGCGTTATCGCGAGCCACCACCAGGGTGGCGACGCCGTGCTGCGAGTCCTGGAAGGGCTGGGCCAGCTTCTCCGCCTGAACGGAGGGGGAGTTGGCCGGCAGGAAACTGCTCTGCGAGTCCTTGGCGACGTCCGAGAGGCCGGGGAACGCTTTGACCGAGAAGATCGTGATGACAAGCCAGCCGATGACGACCGGCCAGCGGAAGCGGACCGAGAAGTTCCCGATCGCGGTGAAGAACCGGCTGGTCATCGGGGCGGACGTGCTCCTTGTTGCTTCATGCCCCGGATAGTACACGCCATGAAGCTTCTCGCGGACTCTCGAGATCAGGAATCGAAGCCCAACCCCAGCTGATCGAGGGTCCGCAGCCAGAGATTGCGGTTCCCGGCGTTGCGGTCCGCGTTGTCGAGCGACCAGCGTGTCAACTGGACAACACCGTAGCGGAGCGGCTCCGGAGGGAAGGGGACGGGCCGGGTCCGGACCAGACGCAGTCGCGTCCGCTCGGTGGGTTCGCCGTCGAGCAGATCGAGCATCACGCGCGCCCCGAAGCGAGACGCCCCAACACCAAGTCCGGTGTAGCCGAGAGCATATGCGACGCGGCCGCCATGGCTCGTTCCCCAGAAGGCGCAGAAGCGGCTGCAGGTGTCGATGGCGCCGCCCCATCGATGCGTGAAGCGAACGCCGCCCAGCTGCGGGAAGGTCGCGAAGAAATGCCCCGCGAGCTTGTCGAATGTCGCCGCGCGCTGTTCGAGCTTCGGCGCAACGCGATTGCCATAGTGATAGATGGCGTCGTATCCGCCCCAGAGAATGCGCGAGTCGGCGGTGAGGCGGTAGTAGTGGAACTGGTTGCCGCTGTCGCCGATGCCCTGGCGGTGCTTCCATCCGATCGAGTCGAGCTGCGCGGCCGACAGCGGCTCCGTGACGAGCACATAGTCGTACACGGGAAGGATGAACGGCCGCAACCGGGCGAGCAACGGTCGATCCGCATTGGTCGCGAGCGCCACCTGCTTGGCGGTGATCGTGCCATGCGGCGTGTCGAGGCGAATGCGATCGCCGGCGCGGTGCAGCGATCTCACGGGAGTGCCGTCGTGGATCCGCACCCCGGCGTCGATGCACGCGCTGCGCAGCCCCCAGGCGAGGCGCGCCGGGTTGACGATCGCGGTGCTGCCGTGCACCCAGATGCCACCGTGGTAGGAGGGGGAGACCACCTCCTCCCGCAGTGCGGCGGCGTCGAGCACGTCGACCCTGTGGCCGTGTTCGCGCATGACGCCGGCGAGGTCGGTGAGCTCGTCGTACTGCCAGGGCGCGGTCGCAACGTCGAGCATCCCGGTGCGCTCGAACCCGCAGTCGATGTGGTGCGTGGCGACCGTAGCTTCGATGGCGTCGAGGTTGTCGAGGCCCATGCGGTCGAGCGTGTCCAGCTCCGACGCGAACCGGCTCAGGCCGTTGGAGAAACCATGCGTGAGACTGGCGTCGCAGAAGCCGCCGTTGCGTCCGGAGGCGGCCGCGGCGGTGCGTCGCGCCTCGAGGATCACGACGTCCAGCGACGGCGTGCGCTGTTTGGCGAGCAGCGCGGACCAGAGGCCGGTGAATCCGGCGCCCACGATGGCGATGTCGCCTTCGCTGTCGCCGTCGAGCGGCGCTGCGGGCGGGGGCGCCGCGGGATCGTCGAGCCAGAACACTTTGGGCGCCGCGTCGCGCAGCGCCGGGTGCTGCGGCGACCTGGTCACGATCGGCATCGCGGCGTCAGCCGAGCGCGGAGTTTTTGACCATGATGACGGCAAGTCCGTCGTCGTACACCTTGGTCCATTGCTGATCGAGCTCGAGCGCGAGCACCACGGGTGCCTCGGGGACGTCGATGACGTAGTCGATGCCGTACTCGGCGAAGATCTGCTGCCAGTCAGGATTCCCGAGCTCCACGTCGGCCACCTGCTGCATCACCTTGGTACCGAGGAGCGTCGCCTCACCGAACGAGAAGACCCGCCGGTTGGCGTCGGGATAGAAGCGGCTGATCAGATAGCCGCCCCAGCCATACTGGTCGAACATGTGGGTCCCGATCGTGGGGTGTGCCGCCAGCCAGTTGGACGCACCGACAGGAAAGTTGGCGGCCGTGGCCTTCGTCTGTCCGGACAGTGTTGAGCGCACGAAGAGACCCGTCCCGACCATGGCGACGACAAGGACCGCGACCGCACCCCCGAGCATCGCCTTCGACCGAAGCGTCATCCACTCGCTGATCCGGCGTGCCGGCTCCATGCGCTGCCACCCGGCGGAGAATGACCAGATGAGTATTGGCGTTTCGGCGGCGACGAACAACGCCGAGTGACGCACCGCCGACAGTGCGAGGTAGCTGACGGCGAGCGTGAGGCAGATATCCCAGAGCGATGGGCGGCGCAGCGCGAAGGCGATCGGGATGAGCAGCAGCATGAACTCGAACCCGCGCTCCTCGAGCACGTGGAAGTTGGGCGACTGCCATTCGGCGATGAAGCTCTGCTGCACCCCGGAGAACTGCGGCTGGATGACGTATCCGTACAGGCTGATGCCGCGCGGGTTGAGCACGGCCGCGACGACACAGGCCACGAAGATGATCACGAGATTGCGGACGCGACGCCTGTGCTCGTCGCGGTCGACGCGGCGAATCCAGTGGACGGCTTCAACGAATGCCGCAATCCCGACCGGCACGAGTCCGAAGAGGAAGCCGCCGTGGAGATTGGCCCAGGCGACCATCACGAGCGGGAGCCAGTAGATGGCGCGCGACTTGCCACGCAGGTAGCGATCGAGCCAGAGCAACTCCAGGCAGGTGAAGGCGAACGTGATCATCTGCGGACGCGGTCCCCAGACCTCCACGCCCCCGAGGCCGGCGATGCCGATCGCGATCGCCGCGATGACCTTGTTGGTCATCTCGAGGCCGGCACGCCGCCAGATGAGCAGGAATCCAAGGAACGTGACCGCCGCGAAACCGAGGGAGACGAGCGTCAGGCCGCCGGCCTTGAAGAGCAGGTAGGCGATGATCTCGGTGGTGTATTCAGGGTCGATCCACTGTTTGCCCGACGCCGTGAACGTGAAGAGATCCTGCGACACGACCTGGTGGTGATCGACCATCCACTGACCTGTGACGATGTGCCAGAAGATGTCTGGGTCACCGCCCCGTCGAACGATCACGCAGAGGATCACGATGAAGGCGGCGACAAGGACGAGCCAGCCCGGAGTCACGCGCCGGATGCGGCTGCTGGTCGCGACGGACATCGCCGCGAAGCGTACTCAGTGCCGCCGTGCGCGCGGGTTAGCCGGCGGCGGTGTCACAAAGATGGGGTCCGCGGTGCTTCTCTCATGTGGTTGATTCCCGTGCCGCCCCGGCTCGCGCCGTCCCCTTCGTGAGCGTCAGACCGGCTCCCATGCCGATCGCGATCGCGTCGACGGGCTTTGAGCGGCTTTTCGTCGCTGAGTACGCGCGTGTGACCGCCATCGCTGCGCGCGTGCTCGACGACCAGGCAGCCGCCGAGGACGTCGCCCAGGAGGTCTTCCTCGATCTGCACAGGCGCTTCGGGAACGATCCGGGCGCGCAGGCGCCGGCCTGGCTGCACGCGGCAGCGGTGCACACGGCGCTCAACGCCATCCGGAGCCGGCGCCGGCGTGGCGCACGGGAGGAGCGGTTCGCGACAAAGCCGTCGCTCTCGGACGATCCGCAGGCGGCTGTCGAGATTGCGGAGACACGGCGGGCGATCAGGGCCGCTCTGGCTCGTGTTCCGGCGCGAGACGCGAGCGTGCTCGCGCTCCGCTACAGCGGACTCAGCTATGCGGAGACGGCCGCGGCGCTCGGCATTGGCGTGAACGGGGTGGGAACGAGGTTGCGGCGCGCTGAGGCGCGCCTGCGCAAGGAGGTCGGCGATGCATCTTTCTGACGGAGCACTCCGTCGCAGTCTGGACGAACCGGTAGCGATCGATGCGCGATCCCGGGGTCATCTCGAATCGTGCGAACGTTGCCGCCGGCGGCTCTCGGACGTCAGCGCTGACGCAGCCAGGGCCGGAGCGCTGTTCGCCTCGCGTGAGCCTGCCGTCCATGTCGAGGCGGCACGTCTGCGTCTTGCAGGGTCCGAGGCAGCTGCGAGCATCGCCGCTCCCGGAAGGAACGCGCGTCACGCGCCGGCACCCCGGCGGCCCCTCGGCACGTGGGGTGGGCGGCTGATGGCGGGCGTGGCCTGCGCAGCAGCGGCGAGCGTGCTGCTCGTCGTGAGCGGCGGCGCGCAGGACTTCCTCAGCCTGTTCCAGCCGTCGCAGTTCGCCGCGGTGCCGGTCACCGCCACCGACGTGCGATCCCTCGCGGGCCTCACCGGCTATGGGACGGTGAATGGCGGGTCGACCCCACTCCAGATCACGCCCGAGGCGAACGCCGCTGCGGCCGGGGAGCTGGCAGGGATTGTCGCGCCCGAGATCTCGGTGCCCGCGGGGGTCGCCGTCGCACCGCGGTACGCGGTGGTCAACGGCACGGTCGTCTCCTTCACCTTTCTGGCGCGGCTCGCCCGCGCAGCAGCGGCCCGGTCCGGTGGCCAGCTGCCGGCGATGCCTTCGGGACTCGACGGGAGCACGCTCACCGTCTCGATCAACCCGGCCGTGATCATCTCGTACGGCCTCGACGTGAGCGCCCTCTACGGGGGTGGCGGCACGCTGCCTTCGAGCGGACCGGCGATCGTCGTCGTCGCCTCGCGGACTCCCACCGTTTCGTCGACCGGGGTCACTGTGCAGGCGCTCGAGGACTACCTCCTCGCCGTCCCGGGGATCCCCGCCGGTGTGGCATCCGAGATTCGCGCGATTCGCAACCCGGACCAGACGGTGCCGATCCCCATCCCGATCGACCTCGCGAGCGCTGCAACCGTGAGCATCAACGGGGTTTCCGGGCTGCTCATCGGCGACTCGACGGGGCTCGGGAGTGTCGTGCTCTGGCAGCACAATGGCGTGGTGTACGTGGTTGCCGGAACGGTCAGCGCCACTGACGCACTCGGCATGGCTCGCTCCCTGCACTGATGCCCGACGGCACGACCACCGCGGTCTCGCAGGAGGAGCCCGCGATCAGGACGTTGGAGCTGACCAAGCATTACGGTCCCGCCGTAGCGCTCTCCGGCCTCTCGATGGTCGTTCCGCGTGGCGAGGTCTTCGGCTTCCTCGGACCGAACGGGAGCGGCAAGACAACTGCGGTGAAATTGCTCCTCGGTCTCACCCGTCCGACGGGCGGCGAGGCGTGGGTGCTGGGAGCCCGCGCCGGCAACCGGCAGACCCGCACCCGGATCGGCTACCTGCCGGAGTTGTTCCGCTACCAGGGCTGGCTCAGCGCGCGCGAGGTGCTCGCGTTGCACTGCCGGCTCGCCGGGATCGCTCGCGCCGAGTGGCCGGCGCAGATATCCGGGGCACTGACCACCATCGGTCTCACGGGACACGCTGACGCGAAGGTCGAGACATTCTCGAAAGGCATGCAGCAGCGCCTCGGACTCGGAGTCGCCTTGCTCGGCGACCCGGCGCTCGTCGTGCTCGACGAGCCGACGTCCGCGCTCGATCCGGTTGGCCGCGCAGACACGCGCGACATCATCCGGCGGCTTCGCGATCGCGGATGTGCGGTCTTTCTCAACTCGCACCTGCTTGGCGAGGTCGAGCAGATCTGCGATCGTGTCGCCGTCATCTCCAACGGTCGCGTGCTCGCGACCGGGAGCCTCGACGAGTTGCTCGGCAGCGGAGGCGTGCGGATGCGGCTCACGGGGGTCACTGACGCCGTGCGAGCGGCGCTCGCGCGGCGCGGCAACGTCAGCGACCACGACGGCTGGTTCATCGTCACGGGCGTCGGCGGCGAGGCGGTTCCCGAACTGATCGCCGACCTGGTCGGCATCGGCGCGCGCGTCTACGCTGTCGAGCCGGTGCGCCAGACGCTCGAGGAACGGTTCCTCGCGCTGCTTCGGGACGAGGAGGCGGCATGGCCGTCCTGACCATTGCCAGGCTGACCGTCCGCGAGGCGTCGCGGCGAAAGCTTCTCCTGGCGCTGGCGATCCTCACGCTTGTCGTGATCGGGCTCACCGGCTGGGGCTTCCAGCACCTGGCGACGCTGACCAATGCGAATGGGACGCGGATACCGGGTGCCGAGGTGCGACTGGCGACGTCGCAGGTGCTGGTCCTCGTCGAGTTCATGTTCAGCGCCGTGCTTGCGCTCAGTGCGGTGGTCACCGCGTCGCCATCGATCTCGAGTGAGGTCGAGTCCGGCGTCGCGCTCGCCATGCTCGCGCGACCGGTGAGCCGGTATCAGATCGTCGTGGGGAAGTGGCTCGGGTTTGCGACGCTCATCGCTGTCTACGTCGGGGCGACAACGGCGCTGGAACTCATCGTCGTGAACATCACGAGCAACTACGTCCCGCCAGGACCGGTGGCCCTCGCCGCATTCCTGAGCGCCGAGGGCATCGTGGTGATGTCACTGGCGCTGATGCTGAGCACGTGGCTTTCGGGGATGACCGCGGGCGTCATCGCGCTCGTGCTCTTCTTCGTGGCGTGGATCGGCGGCATTGCCGGAGCCATCGGCGAGGTGTTCGGGAATGCGGGCATCAGCAACGCCGGGACCATCAGCCAGCTCGTGCTCCCCACCGACGCGCTGTGGCGGGGCTCCGTGTACGAGCTCGAGCCGGTGCTCTATCGCGACGTGCTCGGCGCCACCACCGAGCGTGCCGGGAATCCATTCTTCGTCCAGTCGCCACCGTCGATCGCGTTTCTGCTCTGGACGGCCTGCTGGATCCTCGGCATCGTCGGACTCGCGGTCTGGAACTACCGGCGCAAGGAGATCTGAGACTCTCCGGCGCGGGCAGCGCTGACGACGGCGACGCCGATGACCGTCAACCGGGGGCGACAGCCGCCGGACGCCGACGGGCTCGGTACGCCCGCGCTTTCTCACGGGTACCGCAGACACGCATGGAGCACCAGCGGCTGCAGCCGTTCTTGGAGTGGTCGTAGAAGGCCCAGCGGCAGGTGTCGCGGCGGCAGACCTTCAGGCGATCCCAGGTCCCGATCAGGGTCGCTTCGACGATCGCGGTCGAGATCATGCCCAGGAAGCTGTCGACGCCGGCGCAGTCGACGGCGAGGGTCGCGCCGGCGTCGGTGAAGACCGGACGCAGCGGGGAATGACCGAGCAGCTTCTGCAATCTCACACGCACGCCGGGATCGACGTTCTCTCCTGTGTGAGCCTCGAGCAGATCGCGAAGTGCCTCGCGCGTCGCGACCAGCCGCGAGCGCTCCTTGTCCGTTACCGGCACGGACACTCCGGTGGCTCGCTCGAGCCACTCCGCGGCGAGTGGCGCGGTCCGGAGCTCATCGACCCCGTCGGGCATCTCGGTGCTGTTCAGGAACCGCTGGACGAGCAGCAGCGAGCCGGGGGAAGGGGCACGGGGTTCTGGCTCGCTCATCGGTTCGTCACCAGTATACCCATTTGACAAGTGATTGTTGATAGAGTACGATGTCACTAGTAAACCACGTTAGGTGGTTACCAAACGGAGGCAGCGACCATGTACGGACCCCAACTGATCGAGATGGCCCATGTGGCCGAGCAGGAGCACATGCTCAAGGCAATGATGGAGAGGACCCGCGCGCAGCAGCGGTATGAGATGCGCCTCCTGCGTGGACCGGGACGGCTTGCTCGGGCGTGGGCCGCCTTCTGGGCAGCCGGCGACTTCGGGCAGGTCAGCCGCGCCGCAGCGGGTGACGGGCACTCGACCGACCTGACGCCCTGCACCGACTGCTAGTCGGTGCGACCGGCCTCAGCGTGAAGAATGTCTGCCGTCAGGTGCGTGGCGATCCCACTCGCCACCGCCTGGGCGGCCGCCCTCTTGGGCTTTCTGCCGCCTGATCCTGACAGCAGCGGAGGAACTCCCCGCGGAGCCCCAGCCTCGGTTCAGCTCCAGAGAAAGCCGGAGAAGCGGCCCGCGAGTTCATCGACGTCGACGTTTGGCCAGGTTCCGGCCGGAAAGAGTCCGCGCTCCAGGTATTGCCACGCGGCGGTTCGGTTTGCGCATCCGGGGACGTTCGGGCCGAACCGCGGCCTGGCGGAGCGACGCGGATTGCTGCCGGTGTGCTCGGGCTCGCTCGAGTACAGCAACGAGTTGTTGGCGATCTTCTTGTCCGCGGCGACAGCAGCACAATAGGCGCCGTCAAACGGTCCGTTGATCGCGTTCTCGTAGAAGCCGGTTGTGTAGCCCGAGCCGCTGAATGCGGCGAAATACGCGGCGATGTACGTCGATGTGATGGGATCGTTGGTCTCGACATCGCGAAAGATCGCGATGCCGTTGGGCACGCCGAGGGATTTCGCTTGCGCGATCGCCTGTTGCGCGTCAACGGCTCCCGAGGTGAACACATGATTCGGGTCGTCGATGAGGAGAATCAACAAGCCCTGACCATGGATGTACGCGGCCTCGGTGGCGGACAGCCTGCTGCTGTAGATGAGGTAGCGGCCGACGAACTCCGGCGCGCCGAGGTCGGCCTTGGTCTGCGTGATGTCGCCGCTCGTCTGCACGTTGTCGGTGGTGTCGATGCCCCACAACGCGGGGTGTGCCGCCGCCGGTTGGAGCGCACCTGGCGCTGACGAAGCGTGCGCCTGCTGCG